>Ga0193726_1003242_pt1 | contig 10473 bp, 11 predicted proteins | sample H2c1metaG_FD_144928 | JGI IMG/M metagenome (GOLD analysis project Ga0193726, IMG submission 144928) | Soil microbial communities from a riparian zone of the East river system, Colorado, United States - H2c1 | ecosystem: Environmental > Terrestrial > Soil > Riparian zone | place: USA: East River... | reverse complement strand
ATCTAACCCTCAATTACCTGAGCCGGTACCGCAAGCGTTGGCGGCTGTTCTCGGAGATGCGCGCCACTTCGGAGGACAGCGATTCGGACGCTCCGGAACTCGACTGGGAGGTGCCGGACACCATCATGGCGGACTTGGGCGCCGAACAGCGCAGCGCCATCGTCGAGACGGCATTGCGCCAGCTGCCCGAGCACCAGCGGCTGCCTTTGGTGCTGTATCACTTCGAGGATATGTCCTACCAGGAGATCGCCGACAAACTGAATGTCTCCCTGACCAAGATCAAGACCGATATTCGCCGCGCGCGCGCCGCACTCTTGCCGCTGCTGCAAATCAGCGGCGGCGCGCGCGATACACTGGATAGCTGATGGCCATGAACAAGCACACCGAATCAGAGCAGAAACTCGAGCAGGTCATGAGCCAGGCTCTGCACGGCCTGCCCTTGCGCCGGGCGCCCGGCAGCTTGGAATCCCGGGTCCTGGGCGAATTGCAGCGCCGCGCTGCGCGGCCTTGGTGGCAGGCGAGTTTCACGAACTGGCCCGTGGCTGCGCGAGTCGTGTTCGTGCTGACTTGCGCGGCGCTGATTGCCGCGACAATTTTGGGCGGAGTCTCCGCGTATCTCGGCGACCGGTCCTTGAACGAAGCTGCGGCCGCGCTGCTCGCCTGGCTCAACCCTTTCTTGACGGTCCTATCGTCCGCGGGCGGATTGGTAGCGTTGCTGATCCGTGTGATTCCGCCGATCTGGCTGTACGGAAGCCTCGGCTTGGGGGTCTTCCTTTATGTGACGTTGTTCGGGCTGGGAGCGGCCGCCTATCGGACGCTCTATCTTCAGCCTTCATTGGCAGGTGACGATTTATGAGCATCATTAGTCTGCGGCGTTTGAGTATTCTCTTCACGCTGTTGTGCGTCGCGGCTCTCGCCACGCATCCCGGCAATGCCTTCGCCAAGAAGGCGCCGCCGCCCGCCGCCTCAACCGCCCCTGACTCGAGCGCCGCGGCGCCGGCCGGCGACGATCATGCTGCCGCAACGGCGCCCGCTGCTTCGGAAAACGACGACTTCAACGATGATTCCAGCGATGCGCATGCACGTATCGACCTCAAGAATGGGATTATTCTGCGCCGCCGCCCTCATATGCATGCGCATGAAGACGGCGACATAGTCAGTGTTGGGCATTCCAGCCACCTGTCGAGTGGCCAGAAAGCCGATTCCGTCGTCTCGGTGTTCGGCTCCTCGACCAGCGAGGGTCAGGCGGTCGACGTCGTCTCGATCCTGGGCACCACGCGGGTCACCGGACCTGTCAGCGACAGCGCGGTCGCGGTGCTGGGCAATGTCTATGTCGACAGCAAGGTTGACGGCGATGTGGTTGCGGTGCTCGGCAGCGTCAAGCTGGGCCCGAATGCCGAAATCGGCGGCGACGTAGTCGCCGTACTCGGCGGCTTGGACCAAGATCCCGCCGCCGTCATTCACGGTTCCGTGCAACGGATCATGAATCTCGATATCGGCGGGGTTGGCGAATTCGGCTGGCTGAATACCTGGTTCAGCAAATGCCTGTTGTACGGCAGGCCTTTGGCATTCGCACCCGGACTCGGCTGGGCCTGGACATTTGCTCTCGGCCTGTTGGTGTTTTACGCCTGTCTGGCGTTGATGTTTCGATCCAGCGTCGACCAGTGCGTGCAAACCCTCGAGTCGCAGCCCGGACACACGGCGCTGGCGGCACTCATCGGCATTCTGCTGACCCCGGTGCTCCTCGTCTTGTTGTGCGTGACGGTGATCGGTATTGCAGCGGTGCCGTTCGTCGTCGCCGCATTGTTCTGCATGTCGCTGTTCGGCAAGGCGGTCGTGCTGGCGTGGTTGGGCGGCCGCATCACCGGCCGCCGCCCGGGGCCTGCGGGTCACCCAGCGGTTGCGGTGCTGGTCGGCGGCGCGGTCGCGCTGGTGCTGTACGTGGTGCCGGTGGTGGGGTTCCTTGCTTACAAACTGCTGGGCTTCTTTGGATTCGGCGCCGTGCTCTACACATTGGTGCTGCGCCAGCGCGCGCGGCGCGGGGTCGCAAGCCCGCCGCCGCCCCGCAATACGGCGACCATGGCAGGGCCAAGCTCGACGGCCGGCGCCGCGCCTGCCGCCGACGCGGATCCGGTTGCCGCTGCTGCTGCGGATCCGGCGCAGCCTGCTGCTGCTGCTGCCGCTGCTTCAGCCGCGCCGCCGTATGTGGCTCCGCCGCCGCCGCCCGCCGACGCGGCGCCGCAAATCACCGCCGCCATGCCGCGCGCCGGCTTTTGGGTGCGCATGGGCGCGCTGTTCCTCGATGTTGTATTGGTGGGCTTTGCGACGAGCCTGTTGCACCCCTTCGGCAACGGTCACATGTGGGGCGACTTCCACATCGTGCTGCTGGCGATATACGGTGCTGTGATGTGGAAGTTGCGGGGCACCACGGTCGGCGGGATTGTGTTCGACCTGCACGTGGTGCGCATCGATGGCAGGCCCGTGGATTGGGAAACGGCCATCGTGCGGGCACTCGGTTGTTTCCTGTCGCTGTGCGTGGTGTTCTTAGGCTTCATTTGGATCGCGTTCGATCGCGACAACCAAGCCTGGCACGACAAGATCGCGGGGACCGTGGTGGTGCGGGCCAAGCATGGGTTGCCGCGGACCTGACAGACGGCTGCTGCTATAGCCGTTCGCGTATTGCGGGCGGCAGAAGCGCCTTGAAGCGGCGGCTGAGCGCAAGGCGTTCGCCGCTGCGCAGGACCAATTCATAATCTCCGTGGAACATCGGCTGCAGTTCCGCAATCGCCGTGAGCTTGACCACATGCGAACGGTGCACGCGGATGAATTCGCCGGCATCCAGCTGAGCCGCCAATTTCGCGAGCGGTTCGCGCACCAGGTGAACCTTGCCGGCGGCGTGTATTTCTACATAGTTGCCCGCCGCCGAAAGCCGCTCGATGCTGTCGACCGGAATGAAGTAGGCGCGGGCCCGGTCGCGTATCAGAATTTGCTTTGCGGGCGGTGAATGCCCCGGCAACGCCGCGATCACCCGCCGCACGCGCTCTTCGAGGTCTCCCGGCTCCGGGTCCGCGAGTTCGGCTTTGACGCGTTCGATGCTGCGCAGGAAGCGTTCGCGGTCGAATGGCTTGAGCAAATAGTCGAGCGCCTGAACGTCGAATGCCTGAACGGCGTACTCCGAATAGGCGGTGGTAAATACGATATGCGGCGATACGGCGCCGCGGATGGCGTCGAGCACTTCAAAGCCGCTGCGTTCGCCCAGTTGAATGTCCAGATAGACGATATCAGGGTGGTGCGCGTTGATCGCCGCGATCGCGCCATCCACGTCGTCGGCTTCGGCGAGCACTTGAAATTCGGGCAGCGGCGTCAAGAAGCGCAACAGCTTGGCCCGCGCCGGCGGCTCATCGTCGACGATGACGACGGAATGCGTCAACTGGCGACCGGGAAGCTCAAGCTGACCATGGTGCCCCTCGGGCTTAGCGCCGCGAGCGCGAAGCTATGCGCGCCGGGAAACAGCAGTTCGAGCCGCCGCGCCACATTTGAAAGCCCCGTACCGGGCTTGATGACCGTGTCCTTGATGCCCTCGCCGTCGTCGCTGACGGTGTAGTGCAGCGTCGCGCCGTCGCGCTTTACTTGCACGCGCAAATTTCCCCGCCCCCCGGGAAGTCCATGGCGCAGAGCGTTCTCCACCAGAGGTTGCAGCAACAGGCGGGGAACTTGCACCGAGTCGAGTCCCGGCGCGACCTGCAGCTCGAACGACAGCTGTCCGCGAAAGCGTTCAGTCATCATCGAGGCATAGCCGCGCAGCCAGTCGAGCTCGCGCGCCAGCGGCACCAGCAACTGATTGTCGGAATCGTACGCAGCCCGCATCAGGCTCCCCAGATCGGCGATCATGCGGTCGGCCGCCTCGACATCCTCGTGCATGCGGTTGGAAATTGCATTGAGCGCGTTGAACAGAAAATGCGGCTCGATTTGCGCGGTCAGATGCTTCAGGCGGGCCTCGCTCAGTTCGCTCGCCAGCTCCCCCGCGCGCAAATCCGCGGTGCGCCGGATTTGAAATTCACGGCTGGCGAAAATGACGCCGAGAATCACGATGTAAGTGATCAGGTCCTTCTGCAGCTCGTAGAAGGCGCGCACCGGTAGATTGCCGTAGTCGTAGTGCTGGCCCGCGAAGCCGTAAGCAATCTCCCGCAATGCCAGCATTCCGGCGATGTGCAACGCCGAAAAAATCACCGCCGCGGCGGCGTGCGGAACGAACACGCGCCATCGCGGCTGGGCATCCAAACGAAAGCGCTGCTCGAAGCGCGCGACGAATGGAACCAGCGCAAATATCACGATGACGCTGCTGATCTCCCAAACCAGAGGTTTCCATGCCGCGACTTCCACATGGCCGCGTAGATCGACGATCTGATTGATGCCCAGGTAGACGCCGAACAGCAAGCCTAATACCGCGTACAACACCCACCCAGAGCGTCTCATGCTGAGGATCTGACTGCCCGAGCGAACGGAGTCCATGGTCAATTGATGTCCTGCGGCACGGCAAGTTCGGGCGCCAGACGGCGCGGCACCGGCACGCCGCGGCCGCCCGGCAGTGCCGCCGCTCGCGGCGCTCCGCGCTCAAGACCGAACAATGGCCGCAGCAGCCGCACGCGGCGGATAGCCTCGTAGCTGAGGAAACAGGTTGCGGCGGTAACCAGCACCAGCAGAAAACCCTCCACCGGCGGGAACAAATGCGACGGTTTGAGCGCATGCGCCACCACCACAATGATGGTCTGGTGAAGAATATACACCGGGAATATCGCGCTGGTCAGATAACGCCGTGCCGCGTTGTCGCGCGCCAGATGACGATGCGCGAAACCCACGACGGCGGCGATAGCCAGCCACTGCTCTGCGCCGTACACGCCGCGCATCAGGTAGCGCAGCTCCAGCGGCGGCATGGCGGCGCCGTGCTCGTACGCTCCGAGGTAGGCGCACAACAACGCCCAGCCGAGCACGGCGAATCCCAGCGTGAACCAGCGCACGCGCTCGAGCGTTGCCCAGGCGCCGCGGTTGCCGGCCAGCGCAAAGCCCAACAGAAACACGCCGAAGTACATGGCATGGTTGTACCAATCGCCGACCAGCGCATGATTTTCCGGAAATCTGGCCACGAGGCCCATGCGGATCGCGCACAAGTAGGCCAGGGGCCAAAGCAAAATGCCGATGCCCGACAAGCGGCGCTCAGCGAGCCGGCGCAGCCAGGGAACGAGCGGCGGCGCCAAGCGCACCACTGCGTACAGCGCCAGGGTATAGACCCACAGGTACGCCACGAACCATAGATGATTCCATGTCGGCATGATCAGGCAATCGCTGCCGCGGCAGAACCCATGAAAGCCCGTGATGTACAGCCGGTAGAACTCCGCGAAGCTTCCCGCATAGCGCAGTTTCTCCACCACCTCGAGATAGGATTGCGGCGGTACGATCACGAGCATGCCGAAGATCAACGGGATGAGCAGGCGCGTCGAGCGCCCGCTCATGAAGTGCCGCGCGCCCTGGCGTGCCAACAGGTAGCCGGTGGCGACGCCGGAGACCAGGAACAGCAGCGACAGCCGCCACGGCGATGTCAGCATCATGAGCGGCTGAATGTCGGTGGAGGCGTAAGGGCTTTTGACATGCCAATCCCAGCTCACGTAGTACATGCCGACGTGATACAGAATGAGCAGCATGAAGGCGCCGATCCTGACCCAGTCGAGATCGAAGCGGCGTTCTCCCAAATCTTCTTTGAACAGATTCTGCGCGGTCATATGGCCTCCACTTGATGACCGGCCCAGCCTGAGGGCAAGAATCCGAACGCTCAACGCATCTGGGATGAGCGGGACTCGCGGCATGACGAGCGGCGATTGTGCAATGATGGAAGCATGACGGAAGCCGATGACAACCCGCTCGAGTCGTATGTGCGCGCGGCCTTGAGCTTGCAGGGATATGCCTTCGATGACGCGCAGATCGCGGAAATCGTGCTGCAATTCTCGCGGCTCGAGGCGATCGCGAAAACGCTATCCGAATGGCCGCTGCCCTTTGCAGCCGAAGCCGCGCCGGTGTTTCGCCCATGATCGGATCAGCCGCCGAGATTGCGCTGCAGATCGGCAGCGGCGTGCGCAGCGCCGCATCGGTGCTCGCGGCAACCCAGTCGCTCATTCAGGCCAGGAATCCCGCTTTGAACTGCTTCACAGCCACGACTTTCGAACGCGCGCAACGCGAAGCGGCGGCGATCGATGAGTTGCGAAGCAAAGGCAGGCCGCTGCCGCCGCTCGCCGGCGTGCCCTATGCGGTGAAGAATCTGTTCGACGTCGAAGGCATGACGACGTTGGCCGGCGCAAAGATCAATGCGGCGAATGCCCCCGCCATTGCGGACGCCACCATCGTGGCGCGAATGAGCCGGGCCGGCGCGGTTCTGCTGGGCGCGCTCAATATGGAGGAATTGGCCTACGGTTTCTTGACCGAAAATCATCACTACGGCACCACGCGCAATCCGCGCGACCCCGAGCGCGGCGCGGGCGGTTCCTCGGGCGGTTCAGCGGCCGCCGTCGGCGCCGGAATGCTGCCGATAACCTTGGGGTCGGATACCAGCGGATCGATTCGCGTGCCCGCATCGCTGTGCGGCGTATTCGGTTTGAAGCCCACTTACGGGCGTTTGAGCCGCGGCGGGACCTATCCCTTCGTCAACAGCCTGGATCACGTCGGTCCTTTCGCCAACGATGTCTTGGGATTGGCGCTTGCCTACGATGCCATGCAAGGGCCGGATCCGCGGGACCCCGCCTGCGCGCAGCGCGCCATCGAGCCCACGGTTGCTGCGTTGGCGCTGACGGGCGGAATTCGGATCGGCATCTTGGGCGGCTGGTTCAACGAATGGGCAGATCCCGCGGCGCGGCGCGCCGTGCAATCGGCGGCGGCCGCGCTCGGCGCCACCCAATGGACCGAACTGAAATCCGCCGAGGTCGCGCGCGCCGCCGCCTACGTGATCACCGCAGCTGAAGGCGGCGCATTGCATCGCCCGCGCCTGCGCACGCAGTACGAGGAATTTGGTCCCTCTTCACGAGCGCGCTTGGCCGCGGGCAGCCTGATTCCCGCCTCGTGGGTGGTGCAGGCGCAGCGGGTGCGCCGGCATGCCTATCGCGAAGCGCTCGATCTGTTCGGGCGCTTCGATCTGCTGATCGCCGCGGCGGCGCCTGCGGTGGCGCCGCGTATCGGCCAGGAGACGCTGCTGATCAACGGCCGCAGCATTCCGACCAAGGCGGGTTTGGGGGTTCTCACGCAACCCATTTCATGCATCGGCCTGCCCGTGTGCACGGTGCCTGTCTGGCCGGGCGAGGGCGACACGGCGGCCGAGCGCGCCTTGCCCGTCGGCGTGCAGCTCATCGGCGCGCCCTGGCGCGAGGATCTGTGTCTCGCCGCCGCGCGGACGCTCGAGCAGGCCGGCATCGCCCAGATTCGGCTACGATAAGACCCATGGAACACTCATTGGGTGCGGAGCCCACGCATTCGCGCTGGAGCCGATCGTTGCCGCCGCGGCTTGCCGTCAAAGCCGGCGACACGGTGCATTTTGAATGCCAGGATTCGAGCGGCAGCCAGGTGCGGCCCGGTTCCACGGTCGCCGACTATCTCAAGATAGATCGCAGCAAAATTCACGCGCTTACAGGACCCGTGTTCATCGAAGGCGCCGAACCCGGAGACGTGCTGCAGATCGATGTCTTGAAAGTGGCGCACAAGGGCTGGGGATGGTCCAGCGTGATAACGGGGCTCGGATTCCTGAAGGAGCGCTTTGCCGACCCATACTTGTTCCACTGGACGCTCGAGGGGGATGAAACGCGATCCTTGCAGCCGGCCGTGGTTCCGCTGCGTCCCTTCTGCGGAGTCATGGGTGTCGCCTCGGCCGAGGACGGCGAATTTCGCACCCGGCCACCGGGCATATTTGGCGGCAACATGGATGTGCGCGAATTGTGCAGCGGTGCGACCCTGTACCTGCCGGTGTTCAACCGCGGAGCGTTGTTTTCCGCCGGCGATCCGCATGCGGCGCAGGGCGACGGCGAGGTCTGCATCAACGGCATGGAGTGTCCGGCGGATGCGACGTTGCGCTTCAAGGTTCACAAACAGCGCCCCTTGAGCGGGCCGTTGATCGAATCGGCGGAGTCGGTCTGCCCGGACGCCGTTGCGGATTCTTGGATCGTGGTGGAGTCGGGCGCCGACACCTGGGCGGCGGCCAAGGCGGCTACTTCGCGCATGGTGGATTTACTCGTGCAAGTATGGAGCTTCGAGCCCGTCCAGGCCTACGTGCTCTGCAGCGTTGCCATGAAGCTGCGCTTGAGCCAGGTGGTCAACGAACCGATCTTCACCGTCAGCGCCGCCTTGCCGAAGCAGGTGCTGCCCTCCCGCCGGCTGTTCTAAAGCGGCCGGATTCCTCTAAAGCGGCCGGCGATGGCGCGTCAGCGTCGCCGCGATCGCGGCGAGCACCGCCATTCTCACGGCAACGCCGTTATTGACCTGCTCGCGAATGACCGAGCGCGGGCCGTCGGCGACTTCGGACGAGATTTCGACGCCGCGATTCATGGGACCCGGGTGCATGACCAGCACGCTGGGCGCGGCCAATTTCAGCCGCTGCGCCGTCAATCCGAAATCCCTGAAGTAGGCCGCATCGTCGAGCGAGGCGGCCTGCGCCATGCGCTCTTTTTGGATACGCAGAATCATCACCACATCGGCGCCGGCAATGCCGTCCTCGATGCGCGTGAAGCGCTGCGCGCCACGGAATTCGGCCTCTTCCGGCAGCAGCGCCTCGGGCGCCACCAAACGCAGATCGGTGGTTCCCAAGGTGCTCAATGCCGTGGCCGCCGAACGCGCCACACGCGAATGCTTGATGTCCCCGACGATGGCCACTTTGAGTCCGGAGAAGCGGCGCTTGTGGGTGCGAATCGTCAATACGTCGAGCAAGCCCTGCGTGGGATGGGACAGATGCGCCTCGCCCGCGCTGATCACTGAGACATGCGGCGCGACGTGGTCGATCAGAAATTCCGGCATGCCGGCTTCGGAATCGCGGATCACGAAGACATCGGTGTTCATCGCCTCCAGCGTGTAGATCGTGTCCAGCATGCTCTCGCCTTTGGCGCGCGAGCTGGAGTGCAGGTCCAGGTTGAGCACGTGGGCGCCCAAGCGCCGGCTGGCAAGATCGAACGAGGCGCGCGTGCGCGTGCTCGGTTCGAAAAACAAATTCGCAAGGGTTACGCCGGCCAATTCGCGCCCCTCATACGCCGGTTGTCCGGGCAGGCGCCGATACCGCTCCGCTCGATCGAGAATCGCCGTCAGCGCGTCGCGCGCCAGACCCTCGAGCGTGATGAGGTGGCGCAAGCCCCCCGCGCTGTCCTGTTGTGATCGCATTTGCGCCTAGGAGCTCCCTGTTTTTTCGGTGAACCAACGTTCCAAGATTACGCAGGCCGCCGCTGCATCGATATCGGACTTCGCCACGCGTCCGCGCCGCAGGCCCGACTCGCGCGCTGCTTTGAGCCGCGACTCGGCCTCGAGCGAGGAGTAGCGTTCGTCAACCAAGACAACCTCTATGCCGAAGCGGCGCGCCAATTCAGACGCGAAGCCGCGCGCGGCGCCGGTCATATTGCTGTCGGAACCGTCGACATTATACGGCAGCCCGACCACCGCCATATCGGGTTGCCAGTCGCGCATCAGCGAGCCGATCAGTTCCCAGCGAGGTCCGTTGGACCCCGCAGGCACCGCCTCCAAGGCAGAGGCGCTGCGGCTCACGGTGTCGCCGCAGGCGACTCCGATTCTGCGCAGGCCGAAATCGAAAGCCAAAACGATCTGCGGCCGGGAGGCTTCAGGCATTTCCGCCGGTGGGACTGACGCGGGACAATTCCACACCCAGCAGACGTCCCGCAGCATGCCAGCGGGATGCAAACGGCAGCTCGAAAATCAACGCCAAATCCACCGGGGCGCTCAACCAAGCATTCGCCCGGATCTCCTGTTCCAATTGGCCGCCGTCCCAGCCTGCATAACCCAATGCGACCACGGCTTCGGCGGGGCCCTGGCCTTCCGCCATGGCAGCTAAAATATCCCGCGACGTGGTGACGTGCAGCGCGTCGGAGACCTTGAGGGTGGTGTCCCATTCGCCAAAGGCCCGATGCACCACGAAGCCGCGATCGGTCTGCATCGGACCACCGCGCAGCACCTGGCGCTCCCACAACGGACCCTTGCCCAGCTTGATTTCCAGCTGATCGAAAATCTCGCCCATGCGCATCGGCAGGGGCTTGTTGAGAATGAGCGCCAGTGCCCCGCGGGAGCTGTGATCGCACACCAGGGCCACGGTCTGCGCGAAATTCGGATCACCCATGAACGGCATGGCGATCAGCAGTTGATTGGTCAAATAGCCTGACTCGCTCATGGGCTCCAGACGGGCTCCTAGGGCTTGGCCGGTTCTGAATAAAACACCGCGCCTCCCTG
>Ga0193726_1003241_pt1 | contig 10473 bp, 9 predicted proteins | sample H2c1metaG_FD_144928 | JGI IMG/M metagenome (GOLD analysis project Ga0193726, IMG submission 144928) | Soil microbial communities from a riparian zone of the East river system, Colorado, United States - H2c1 | ecosystem: Environmental > Terrestrial > Soil > Riparian zone | place: USA: East River... | reverse complement strand
GTTCCCCAGCGAAGCCTTCGCGGAGCTTCGCAAGCAGCGCCTGCTCGGCATCCAGGTTCCGCAGTCCCTGGACGGCGAAGGCGCCACCATCGCGGAAATCGCCGATGTTTGCTACATCCTGGGCCAGTCCTGCTCTTCGACCGGCCTGATTTACGCCATGCACCAAATCAAGATGGCGTGCATCGTGCGTCACTTCAAGAACACCCCCCCCCATGAGCGCATTTTGCGCCGCATCGTCGGCGAGCAATTGCTCATGGCGTCCTCGACCACGGAGGGCCAGGCCGGCGGCAATGTCCGATCCAGCGAGGCCGCCGTCGAGCCCGACGGCGCTCAGATCACGCTCGAACGCAAGGCCACCGTCATCTCCTACGCCGTGGAGGCGGACGGCATCGTGACGACCGCGCGGCGTGCCCCCGACGCGGCGGGCAATGATCAGGTTCTATTGGTGCTGTTGAAGTCGGACTACACCCTCGAGCGATTGCAGGTGTGGGATACCTTGGGCATGCGCGGCACGCACAGCGAAGGATTCACGCTGCGCGCACGGGCCGCGGCCGGACAGATCTTGCCGGAGCCATACGAAAGAATTCATGCGCAAACCATGGTGCCGTTTGCGCACTTGCTGTGGGGTTCCGTTTGGGCGGGAATTGCCGCCGCCGCGACCGCCAAGGCGCAGGCCTTCGTGCGTCACGTGGTACGCCAATCGAACGGCCAGATGCCGCCCGGCGCCGCGCATTTCACCCAGGCCGTATCGACCTTGCGTACGCTTCGCGGTGTGCTGTCCGCCAGCCTGCGCAGCTACGAAGCGATCATGTCGGACGAGAAGGCGATTGCTTCCCTGGAATTTCAGGCGATGATCACCTTGACCAAGGTGCAGGTGTCCGAGCTTGCCGTGACTACCGTGCTGACTTCGCTGCGCGCCTGCGGACTATCGGGTTATCGCAACGACACGGAATTCACCATCGGCCGTCTGCTGCGCGATGTGCTCTCCGCACCGATCATGATCAGCAACGATCGCATATTGACGAATCTCGCCACGACGTCGTTGATGACGCCGCTGCCGACGTCGATCAGTGGTTGATCCCACCGTGTCGCCCCACGGCAGCTCGCCCTATCCGCTCGCGCATCTTGCCGATCAGCTGTTCAGGCCGATGGGCGTGGACGGGGTTTACGCACGCACCGCACTGTATGTCGATCTGGTCGAACGCCTCGAACAGTACATCACCCGGCAGCGCGATCCGAAGGCGGAAATCATGCGATTTCCGCCGGTGATGAGCCGGACGCAGCTCGAAAAATCCGGCTACTTGAAGAGTTTCCCCAATTTGCTCGGTTGCGTCTGTGCATTGCACGGCTCCGAGGCCTCCATCCGCGCGGCTGTCGAGCGCCATGACAATAGCGGCGACTGGACCACCTCGCTGACTTCCTCGGATCTGGTGCTCTCGCCCGCCGCTTGTTATCCCGTGTATCCAATCGCGGCGGCGCGCGGCAAATTGCCGGCCGGCGGACTGTTGTTCGATATCGAAGCCGATGTGTTTCGGCATGAGCCGTCCTTGAGCCTCGATCGGCTGCAATCCTTCCGCATGCGCGAATTCGTGCGCATCGGCGCGCCGGACGAGATCGTCGAGTTCCGCGAGAAATGGATGGCGAAGGCGCCGCTGCTGGCCGCCGAGCTTGGGCTGCCGCATACCATGGACGTCGCCAACGATCCGTTCTTCGGCAGGGTGGGCCAGGTGATGGCGGTGAGCCAGCGCCAGCAGGCTTTGAAATTCGAGCTCTTGATTCCTTACTATCCCGGCGCTTCGCCCACGGCGTGCATGAGCTTCAACTATCACCGCGAGCATTTCGGACAGGTGTGGGGCATCCATGGCGAGAAAGGCGCGCTGGCGCATACCAGCTGCGTCGCATTTGGAATCGATCGCCTGGCGGTGGCATTGTTCGCCAATCACGGCCTGGACCTGAAAAAGTGGCCGGCGGCAACACGACAAGCCTTGGCTCTGTAAAATTATTCGGGCGCTGATGCCTCTCGACCCACGCGTCAAGCGGTTCTTGAACCTCCTTGCAGCGGGCAATCCGCCTGATGCGCGCAGCGCAACGGTTGAGGAGCGGCGCACGGGGCTTGCGGCTCTCATGAAATTTGCCGGACCCGAAGTCGCTGTTGAGCGCGTGGAAGAACGAACCCTGCCGGGGCCGGGCGGCGCCGTGCGCATACGGGTGTATTCACCGTTGCACGCCGAGATGCTGCCCGGGCTGATCTATTTTCACGGCGGCGGTCTGGTCGCCGGCACGCTGGACACCCACGACTCGATTGCGCGCGCCCTCGCACATGCCGGCGCAGTCCGGTTGCTGTCGGTGGACTACAGGCTCGCTCCCGAGCACCCCTTCCCCGCCGCGATAGAAGACGCAATGGCTGCGGTTCGATACATCAGCCGGCATGCTGCGGATTTCGGAATCGACGCCGCGCGCTTGGGGATTTGCGGCGACTCCGCCGGCGCCACGTTGGCAACGGCCACCTGTCAGGCAGCGGCTCGAGCCGGCGGCCCTGCCCTCGCGCTGCAGCTGCTGATTTGCCCGATTCTCGATTACAGCCGTTCGACGCCGTCGAAGCTCGAATTGTCGAGCGGTTATCTGGTCGACCAGGCCACCCTGGATCATGATCTGATGCACTACCTGCCCAAAGGCACGGACCCTGTGAATCCGCTGATATCCCCGCTGCTCGCCGAGGACCTGAGGGGTATGCCGCCAACCCTGATTCATACGGCGGAATTCGATCCTTTGCGCGACGAGGGGCGGAATTATTTCGAGCGCCTGACCCAAGCGCGCAATGAAGTGTCCTACACTTGCCATCCAGGTATGATTCATCTTTTCTATGGATTGGGGGCCGTGATTCCCTATGCGCGCACGGCATTCGAGCAGATCGGCGGGGAAATTCGCGCAGCGCTGGGCTAACCTTTAGGGAGAAACGAACGTGTCCGAGCGCATCGTGGCGGAGCGATTGATTCAGCAACTGCACGCGGCACGCGTCGCCGCCGATCTTACCGGCATGTGCCGCGTTTTCGCCGATGATGGCCGGTTCGAGATCCTCGGAGCAAGCGCCGACAAGTCGATCGCCATTCGGGCGAACGACCTCGCCGAATTTCGGCCCTGGCTGTCGATGATGGTGAAGGTCTTTCGAATCAGCAACTATCAGCTGCTGAGCCTGACGGTTGAGTGGCCGCGGGCGGTCGCTCATTGGCGCGCGGACATCTACTCCAAGGTCACGGGGGTTACGGTTCCGACCGAACTCGCCGATATCGTGCAGCTCACTGAGGACAGCATCCTGACCTACACCGAATTCTTCGCGCCGCGCTGAAAATTCCGGGATTTAGAGTGCCGCAGGAGCCGCAGTGGTTGACCATCGCCCGCGAGGTGCGGGCCATCGCCCAAACGGGATTGGCATTTACCGCGGGTGGCTTTGACCAGCAGCGCTACCAAAGATTGCGCGAGCTGGCCGCGCTGATGATGGCCCAGGGTTCGGCCGGCGAGCATGAATCGATTCTCCAATTGCTGCGCCAGGAAAAGGGCTACGCGACACCGAAGGTGGATGTTCGCGGTGCCGCCTTCGTCGATGGCCGCGTGCTCATGGTGCGCGAAATCAGCGATGGAAAGTGGACGCTGCCCGGCGGTTGGGCCGACGTCAATCAATCGGCCGGCGAATGCGTCGTGCGCGAGATTGCCGAGGAGTCAGGATTCAAAGCCCGGGCGTCGAAGATTGCGGCCGTTTACGATTACCAACGCAGCGGGCATCCGCCGCACCATATCGATTCCATCTACAAGATGTTCTTCATCTGCGAAATCATCGGAGGCGAGGCGCGCGCCAGCGATGAAACCAGCGAAGTGGCTTTCTTTGCCCGCAACGAATTGCCGCCCTTGTCCTTGGGCAGGACCACCGCCGCGCAGATCGAGAGGATGTTTCATCATCGCGAGCACCCGGAACTCGCGACGGATTTCGACTAGGCCGGCGGCGCGATCCCTACAGCTTGGATCGCAATTGATTTGCCGTGCCGGTGTCGCCGATCAGATCGGCGGCTTTGGCGCCGCCGTTCAGCGCCCCGCGCCGGCCGGGCGCGGCCCTCAACGCCGCCTGAAATTCCCGTAATGCCTCCTTTGCGTGACCCTGTTCCAGCAGCAGTTCTGCCAGCTGCTCGCGCGCCGGTACGACAGGGCCGGGCGTCACCGGCAATTTCTCGACTGCGTCTTCATCATCCGCCGCCGCTCGAAGCAGTTCAGCGGATGCAGCCGCATTTCCGGTTGCCGCCAACTGCCACGCTTTGGCCTCCTTGCGCAGCAGCTCGACCTGCCCTGCCCAGTACGCGTTTCCCGCGGCCTTGAGCTGCTCCCGGCAAGCTTCAATTTTTGCAATATCGCCGTCCGCGAGCTGCGGGTGTCCTGCGCGTGCCTCGGCGACCGCACGAGCCCAGAAGACGATGGCGGCCACGTGCGGCGCCGATCCCGGAATTGGCTGCAATTCCACCGCCTCTCTCCATGCGTGGCGCTCCATGGCAAGCCGAACGGGCATGGCCGTTGCGGCGTAGCCGATTTTGAAATCGCTCTCGGGCGCCGCCACAGCGCCCATTCCATGCAGCTCGCCGACAACCCGCGCCGCGTCGGACATCCGTCCGCGTTGCAAGTAGGCGTAGGTCAGATAATCCATGGCATGCAGCTCTTCGCCCTGATCACCTAGGGTCTGCGCCGCCGCGCGCGCAGCCAGATTTGATGCGATGGAATCGTCCCATAATCCTAAACGCGTAAAGATGTGCGAAGGCATGTGCAGCGCGTGAGGAGCGGAAGGCGCAATCTTCGAATAGGCTCGCGCTGCGGCCAAACCCTGCCGCGCCAGCTCGGTGCTGTCGTAGGCGTGAATCAAGTAGTGGACGGCGCCCGGATGATCAGGTTGACGCCGGTAAATCGGCTCGAGGATCGCGGCGGCACGCTTTTGATCGGCATGCGTGTCATCCTCCGGCGGCGCGATGGCGATCAGCGACAACGCGTAGAACACCTGCACTTCCGTGTCCTTTGGATTGCTGCGCGCGAGATCGCTCATGGCCTCTGAGTAGGCGTTCGCTCGGGCCTGCGGCGATAGATTGTCCGAATCTTTGTAGTAAGCAGCGGCGGCCGCGATGAATTGCCGTTCTCGCTGCGAACGGACTTTGAGATGAATCGCCTCATCAATTGCCGTTTGCCCATCCCGCAGATCTTTCGGGCCCGGCGGGCTCCACAGCTGGTGATAGTAGGACATGGCAACGCCCCAGCGGGCCATTGCACAATTAGGATCCGCAGCGGCGACTTTGCGGAATGATTGTTCTGCGGCGCTGTAGGCAAATGAATGCAGCAGCGCAACGGAGCGCTCGAAATCATGGGCGACGCGCGGCGCACACGACGTGGGGAACGAGACCGTACCCAACTTCTCGGGCGGCGAGTGTGAATGGATTTCCTGCGAGGTCGCTCTAAAGGCGCATGCCATGGTGCAGGCGCAGAGAATCATGTGTATTTTTTTCATGGGCTGGCCTATGCATATGTGATCAGCGACGGATCCGGGTTCGTATCGAGATGCGGCAATCCATTGAAACTGACCAGGTGGTGGCGCCGCGGCGTCGAAGCGAACTCGGTGAGCGAGCTGTTGCGGATGCGCAGGTTCAATTCGACCGCGGTCGCGGGGGGCGCGTTGAGTGCGGCGGCCACAATGGCGGCAATGGGACCGCCTGAGCTGACAATGAGCACATTGCCGTCGGGAAACCGCGTGCGGGCCTCGACGAGCGCCGCCACCGCGCCATCCTGAAAGGCTTGCCAGACCGGCATGCCTTCCGGCTGGGTGCGGTCCTCGGCCCACGCCAGCAGTGCATCCCGCAGCACGCGAAAATGGTCGCGCACGGCCACCGGATCGCGCCTCGCCGCGGCCGGTGCCGGCGCCGGAAAATTACCGGTGAAGGCCATCATGACCGCTTCGGGTTTGTATTCGTCCAAAGCCGGAAAAGTTTCTTGGAGAGGCCGCGAGCCGAGTTCGGGGTGGCCCTCGAAAATACCTTGCGCGGTTTCGGTCTGGCGCCGCAGTGTGCCGGTGAAGACGGCATCAAAACGAGTATTGCGCCGGGCAAAGTAGCCGCCGAGAAGCCGGGCCTGCGTAAAGCCGATTTCCGTCAGACGATCATAGTGCTCGGTACCGAAGGCCGCCTGGCCGTGGCGCACGACATGGATGACACCCACGCTATTCAGAGCTCCACGGAAAGTCCAGTGCGACGGTCAACCCTCCGCCTTCGCGGTTGGCCAATTGAATCCGGCCGCCATGCGCTTCGGCAATCTCGCGGGCGAGCGCCAGCCCCAAGCCCGTGCCGCTGCGCTTGGTTGAATAAAAAGGCAGCAGCGCCTGCGCCAGCACGGTCTGACTCATGCCCGATCCGCGATCGCGCACTTCGATGCGTTGAGCGCCGCCGTCGCAGACGATCGACAGCTCCACCTCGCCCGACGCGCCGCCGGCCTCGTGCGCGTTCTTGAGCAAATTGATGAGCGCCTGCTCGACTTGCACGCGGTCAAACCAGCCCGGCAATTCCGGCAAGGGTGAAGCGAGCGTAAATGACTGCTGCCCCTTGAGGTCGGCGGCAAACTGCTCCCAGCGCACTCTTTCCGGCCGCGGGGCCGGCAGCTTGGCAAAGGTCGCGTAGCTGCTCACGAATTGATGCAGGTGCGCGGCGCGTTCCGCGATGGCGGAGAACACCGCCGGCAATGATGCGTGATCACCGCGCCGCGCAATCTCGGCGCCGGAGTGCGCGAGAGAGGACAGCGGTCCCAATGAGTTATTCAACTCATGACTCAATACGCGAATGAGCTTTTTCCAAGTAGATACTTCCTGGCGGGACAGCTCGCGCGTCAGCAGTTTCAGCAGATACAGCCGGAAGGTGCGCCCCTGCAAGATAAACGAGCGCTGCGACAGGTGAAAAGTCTCCTCGACTCCGTCGATTTCCGTGGAAAACAAGCTGTCGCTCAAATTCGCGGCCGCGCCGCGCAAGGCCGCCGGGGCGCGGGTCAAGGCGTCCTTGAATCTCGAGCCCTGAAGACTGCGCCCCGCGCTCAACAAATGCCGCGCCGCGATGTTGGCATAGGCGATGCGATCGTTGGCATCGACCAGCACCAGCGCCACCGGCGAATTTTGCATCACCGTGTCCAGCAACAGCTCTCGCTGCACCAGATGCGCGCGCTGCTCGCGCAGTGCCGCCGCCAGATCGTTGTGCGCCGTCATCAGCTCGCCCAGCTCATCATCGCGATCGGCGACCAGCGACAAGCTGAAGTCGCCCTCCCGGTAGCTGGCCACGGTGCCCGAGAGAGCGCGCAACATTTGCTGGATCGGCCGCAAAACACGCGCGGCCAACCAGATCACGGGCAACACCGCGGCACCGACGATGAGCAGCCAGGCGAGGAGCGCGCTGCTGAACCAGTGCACGGTCAAAGCGCTGGCCGCGGCCGTCGCACCGACGATGAACATCAGCAGAAGCGCGAGCTTGGCTTTCAGGCTCACGGCAAGTCCGCTCAAGTACCGCTGGCGGGACGCAGGTTGAACCGCTCCAAGCGGCGGTACAGAGCCTGGCGCGACAGCCCGAGACTCTGCGCCGCACGGCTGATGTTGCCGCCGGCCTCGCGTAAACTTGCCTCCAGCACTTCTTTGCTGAAATGTTCCGTGTCGCGCGGCGCGACGCGCGATGCGGCCGGCAAATTCAGATCCGCTGCGGCCACGACGCTGTCGCGCGCCAACAGCCTGGCGCGCTCGATCGAATTGCGCAGCTCGCGCACGTTGCCCGGCCAGTCGTGCCCCAGCAGAGCCGTCGCTGCATCCTCGCTCAACTGCAAACTCTCGCCGAGAAAATGGCGCGCCAGCGGCAAAATATCCGCCGGACGCTCCGCCAGCGGTGGAACCGCAATGTCGATGACATTGAGCCGGTAATATAAATCTTCGCGAAAACGCCCTTCACGGATCAGGGCCGGCAGATCCGCATTGGTGGCGCTCAAAATCCGCACTTGGGCGGTGCGCGTCTTGCTCGAGCCCAGCATTTCAAACTGACCGGTCTCCAGCACCCGCAACAATTTTACCTGGCCCGCCAGCGGTAAATCGCCGATCTCGTCCAGAAACAAAGTCCCGCCGTTCGCCGCCTCGAAGCGGCCCGTGCGCGCGCGGTTGGCGCCGGTATAGGCTCCCGCCTCGACGCCGAACAATTCCGCCTCGATCAGTTCGGAAGGAATCGCTCCGCAGTTCACGGCAACGAAGGGACCGGCGCGAAGCGCGGAATTCGCGTGCACGATCTGCGCGATGCGCTCCTTGCCGGCGCCATTGGGTCCGGTGATCAAGACGCGAACATCCGCCCGCGCCACGCGGCAGGCAAGCTCGACGATCCGCTCCATCGCGTCCGAGGCGAAAACGATGTTGCAGAGATCGTACTGTTCGGCCAAGCGCTCTCGCCGACGGCGCTGCTCGTCCTGCAGCCGTTGATGCTCGCGGGTCGTTTCCGCCAACTCCAGCAAATTCTCAACGGTCGCCAGCAGCTTGTCGTTGTCCCAGGGCTTGCCGATGTAGTCCGCCGCCCCGGCTTTCACCAGCTGCACCGCGGATTCCAAGTGAGTCCAGGCGGTCAGCAGGACCACGGGCAAATCGGGCTGCTGAGTCCGCAGCGCGCGGAACAGGACCGCACCTTCTTCTCCGGAGGTGGTATCGGCACTGAAATTCATGTCGGCAATGACGAGATCGACGCGTTCGTGCGCCAGAGCTGCCAGACCCTTCTGCGGCGTGAAGGCCGTCAGCGTCCGAATGTCATGCAGGCCGAACAGCAGCGACAGCGCCTGGGCCACTGCCGGGTTATCATCGATGACGAGCACGGTGCGCATACAGGCATGTTAGCGGGTGCGGCGCGGAATCACACCAGGCGCTTGAAGCTTCAGCCGCCGCGTGTCGCCAGAGCGGGAGGAATGGATGCAGCCCGCAGCGCCGGCCACAGCACCGCGAACTGACCGAGCAGCAGAATGACGATGGCGCCGCCAATGGCGCGGCTGTTGTCCATGCGCACCATTTCGAAGCTGCGCACCATCCACAGATTCAATGCTATGGCGAAGACAATGCCGATCGCAGCACCCGCGGCGGCGATCATGAAGTTTTCGGTTTGAAAATAGCGCACGATGGCCTGGCGCGTGGCGCCCAACGCCCGGCGAATGCCGATCTGCTGCCGGCGCTGGGCAACCCAGTAGCTGGTCAAGCCGACGATTCCGAAGGCCGTCACCACGAGCAAGGCGCTGCAAATCGCACTCAAGAGCACGATGAGGCCGTGATCGCCGCGGTAGGCATCGGCGCGCACCTGCTCCATTGACCGAGACTTGAGGATTCGATTCTCGTCGATGGCAAAGAGCTTGGCCTCCGCGGTCTTCAAGACGGCATCGCGTTGGCCGGGTTGCGCGCGCACCATATAAACACTGCGTTCATCGATCAGCCGATACGGCGTCAAAACAGAATTCTCGGCAAACGTGCTGTATAAACCGGTGGCAACGGTCATCGGTCCTTGCAAGCGATCGACGATGCCGATGATGGGTACGGGTTTGTCGTTGTCGACGAAAATGGGTTTGCCGAGGGCATCGCCGCCGGGGAAGACTTTGGCAGCCAGGGCTTTTGAAACGATGAAGCCGCTCGCCAGCGGTGTGTCGGTGTCCGTGCGGTTCACGACCTCGTCAGCCGAAAAATTCCGGCCCGCGATCAACTTCAGGCCCATCGTGTTCAAGGCATGTTCGTCTCCCATGTAGTGCGCGGTGAATGCCGTCGGGCTCTTTTGCTCCGGTGTCAGATTAACGGTCTCGATCCATCCGCCCCCTTCCAAGGGATACATGTTCGTGGCGTAGGCGTCCACCACACCGGGCAGCGCCCGCAATGCGTCGAGATCTCTGGTCAGACGTGCCGCCAGATCGTTGGTATGGTCCACCATTTCGTTTTGCATGACGAAGATATCCCCCTCGTCGAGGCCCGAAGGCCGGCCGCTCCAGGCGATGCGCTGCTCGACCAGCGTGAGGGCATTGGCGAGAAACGCCAGGGTGACCGCCATTTGGGTGGCAATGAGCAATGCGCCGAACTTGTTACGGCGCATCGCGGATAAAATCGGACGCACTTCCATGCTACCCCCTATTGTGCTTTGAGCTGCCACGCCGGCTGCACGTGCGCCGCCCGCCAAGTCGGATAGATGCCCGCCAGCACGGTGGCTCCCACCGCGAGCAGCACAGCAATGCCGGTATCCGCCCAATCAAGATGGGCCAGTGCGACGAATTCCTTGCTCAACAATGCGCGCGCCGCCCATAACCCCAATGCCGTCAATAACAGTCCGAATATTGCACCGGCCAGTCCCACCACGCCCGTCTCGACCAGGCACTGCGCGAATATTGCTGCGCGGCTGGCCCCCAGGGCGCGGCGCACGCCGATAT
>Ga0193726_1003240_pt1 | contig 10475 bp, 9 predicted proteins | sample H2c1metaG_FD_144928 | JGI IMG/M metagenome (GOLD analysis project Ga0193726, IMG submission 144928) | Soil microbial communities from a riparian zone of the East river system, Colorado, United States - H2c1 | ecosystem: Environmental > Terrestrial > Soil > Riparian zone | place: USA: East River... | reverse complement strand
GGCGTGTTGATGAGATCGCGCGCCAGCGCCACCGCGTCCGCCATCCGCGTGATATCGGCAGCGTCAATGCCGTCCGGCGGCACCAGCCTGACATCTGGTACATCCGACTTGCGATAGCGGCCGAAGCGATAGAAGCCGAGCGCAAACGCCAGCGCGGCAAGGCGCGTATCGTGCGGCGCATTGGCGAAGCGATAGACGCCCGGCGGCAACAGGCCCGGCAACGCGCCGGGCCGGAACAGATCGAGGGACCTAGTGGCCTCGTCCTCGATGCCGAACACGACCTGCGCGATCCGGCCATCGGCGGAGGGCAGGGTCAGGCATGCTCCCGGTTTGGCCGTAAAGCCATTGGCCAGCGCGAATTGCCGGGCTTCGCCAGGTAGCTCGGCGCGGATCGCTTCCCATGTCGCCGTGGACGCAAATGTAATCGGAATGGCTGGCGTGGCAGGCGCGGTCTCGAACACGGAATGCATCGGTCTCTCGGTCTTCAATTGACAGCGGGCGCGTGCCCCATGAATCAGCGCGCCAGAGGTTGCAGTTTTTCGGCGCAGCGGCAATCGCTTGTAGCAGCAGGCGACGCCTGCCGCCCACTACTCGCTCCCCGGGGGCCATGGTAGGCTTGGTTCCTCAAATCAATCTTTTGGGAGGCTGCGATGGCCAGGAAAAGCCTGAAGTCTCCCAGGTCTTCTCTGACAGGGGAATGCGATGGATGCCTTGTTGGCCATTGTTGCTTCGGTCGGCCACGCGATTGAACAGCTATTGGACTACGTCGAGACCCACCACTGGATATTCGGATTTCTGGCTGCCGGGTACATTTTCTACCTTCACGATCGCGCCGTTCACGCCAGGTTTGATGCGCTGGACAAACGCATGGACGAAATCAGGAAGCGTCTCGCCGCGGAATATTAATGCGTGGGGCAGCTTGCGAACCGCATTGCCGCGGTCTTGCCGCGAGGAGGACGTTAACCAGCCGTTAGGGTTAACGGATTATTGCTGGACCCATTCGGCTCGATCCATCCGCCCCGTGAGTCCCCCAAGTGCCCAAGCGTCAGCCCTCCAGTCTTGCCCGGCTTCTTGCGTCCGCGGCCGTGGCGGCGATTCTGGCCGCTGGGCTTGGCGGCTGCCAGACCATGTCCGATATCACGGGCTCGATCTCGTCAAAGGCCGAGGCCAGTCCCAGCCCCGAGGTGGACGCGCGCCGTTCGGTGGACGTCTATGGCGAGCGCTACCGCGCCGATCCCAAGAATGCCGATGCCGCCCTTGCCTACGGTCAGGCGCTGCGTGCCACCGGGCAGCGGCCCCAGGCGGTCGCCATACTCGAACAGGCCACCATCACCCATCCCGGCAACCGGGCGCTGCTCGCCGGCTATGGCCGGGCGCTCGCCGACAACGGCAATTTCCAGCAGGCGTTTGACGTTCTAACCCGCGCCCATACACCCGAAAATCCCGACTGGCGGATTCTGTCGGTGCAGGGAACCGCGCTCGATCAGCTTGGCCGCCACGACGAGGCGCGCCGCTACTACGCCAGCGCCCTGAAGATCGCGCCCGAAGAGCCGTCGGTGCTGTCCAATCTCGGCATCTCCTATGTTCTTTCAAAGGATCTGCCGAAGGCGGAAGAGGTTCTGCGCCGGGCCTATGCCAACACCAAGGCCGATGCGCGGGTGCGGCAGAATCTGGGCCTGGTGGTCGGCCTGCAGGGACGCTTTGCCGAGGCCGAAACCATCGTGAAGGCCGATCTGCCGGCGGAAGAGGCGGCGGCGAATGTCGCCTATCTGAAGGAAATGCTGAGCCGCAAGGACAATCCGCGCGCCGGCGCCTCGAGGATGCCGGTGGCCTCGCTCAACCGTCCGGACTGATCGGGCCGGCGCATTCGACCAGCGTAGGATGGGTTGAGCGCAGCGATACCCATCACTTCACACCAAGCCCTTATGGGTTTTGCTGTGCTCAACCCATCCTACGATCACTAAACATCAGGCCAGACGACGACGGCAGGTTTTGCCGTCAGTCTCACTGCATCGCTGCGACCTTGATGCCGGTCGGCCCGAGGATAACGACGAACAGCACCGGCAGGAAGAACAGGATCATCGGCACCGTCAGTTTCGGCGGCAGCGCCGCGGCCTTCTTCTCGGCCTCGTTCATGCGCATGTCGCGATTTTCCTGCGCCATGACGCGCAGGCTCTGGCCGAGCGGCGTTCCGTAACGCTCCGACTGCTGCAGGGCCAGACAGACCGATTTCACGCCTTCGAGGCCGGTGCGCTTCGCCAGATTTTCGTAGGCTACTTTCCGGTCCTGCAGATAGGAGAGTTCGGCCGTGGTCAGGGTGAATTCCTCCGACAACGCGACCGACTGCGTCACGATCTCGACGCTGACCTTGCGGAACGCGGTTTCGATCGACATGCCGGACTCGATGCAGATCAGCAGCAGGTCGAGCGCGTCGGGAAAGGCGCGCCGGATCGAGAGCTGGCGCTTGGAGATCGCGTTCTTCAGGAACAGCATCGGCGCCTGCAATCCGAGATAGGCCGCGCCGACGCACATGCCGATCTTGACCGGCACCGTCTTCTCCATATGCGAAATCACGAACACATACAGCACCGACGCGATGAACAGCAGGATCGGCGTCATCATGCGGAAGAACAGGAAGGTGATATAGGGCGCCTGGCCGCGGTAGCCCGCCATGGTGAGCTTTTCGCGCGCGGCTTCCTGAGCCAGCCATTTTCCGAGGTTGAAGTCTTCCACCACCCTGGAGACGAGCTGCTTGGGCGACTGCCGCAGCGATACCTTCTCGGTCTTGACCAGACGATCGCGTTCGCGCTGCCGGATCCGCTCGCGCTCGCTCGCGACCGCCTTCATGCGTTTGGCGAGGCCCTCGCCCACGAACAACGGCATGATCAGGGTATAGGCGGTCGCACCCACGGCGATGGCCGCGAGCAGCATCGTCATGAAGTGCGGGTCGTGGATCTTGTCTCTCAGAAAATCAAACATATGGCACCGTCAGAAGTCGAAGTTGATCATTCTCTTCATTACGAAGATGCCGATGGACATCCAGATCACGCAGCCGAACAGCATCAGCTGGCCGGTCGGATGGGTCCACAGCAGCGAGATATAGTCGGGGGTCGAGAGGTAGACGAGCAGCATGACGATGGGCGGCAACGAGCCGATAATGCCCGCAGAGGCCTTGGCTTCCATCGACATCGCCTGAATCTTTTCCGCCATTTTCTTGCGGTCGCGCAGCACCTTGGAGAGGTTTCCCAGAGCTTCCGACAGGTTGCCGCCGGACTTCTGCTGGATCGCGATCACGATGCCGAAGAAGTTCGCCTCCGGCACCGGCATCCGCTCGAACAGTCGCGCGCAGGCATCGCCAAGCGGCATGCCGATCGCCTGGGTTTCGATGATCGCCAGGAACTCGCCCTTGAGCGGCTCCGGCGCATCGGCGGCGACGACCTTGATGGACTCAAACAACGGCAGGCCGGCCTTGATTCCGCGAACGATCACATCGACGGCGTCCGGCAGTGCCTTGAGAAAGTTCTTTTCCCGGCGCTTCTTGAGAAAGCTCAGCGCCCAGCGCGGCAGGCCGAAGCCCGCGGCGAAGGCGAGGCCGATCGGCGCCAGCAGCCCGCCGGCGAACAGCATTGCCGCTGCGAAGGCGACGAGCGCGAGAATGCCGGAAATGATCATGAATTTCTGCGGCGTCCAGTCCAGCCCGGCCTGGGTAAGGCGGCTGCTCAGGGGAATCTTGGATTCCTTCTTGCGGCGCGCCTCGACATCCTTCAGCGATCCCTCGACCTGTTCGCGGCGCGAGCGCTGGTTGCCGTCGACCTTGCGCGCGGCCGGTTCGGATCTCGCGACCGACGCGCGGCGATTTTCGGCTTTCTTCTCCCCCGACAGCAGCGGATAGAGGAATACCCATGCGATGCCGCCGATGGCGGTGGCAGCGAGAAAGGCCAGTGCGAGTACTTGCAACTTCATGACGGGTCCCTCAGACCTCCACGATGACTTCGGCGGCGTCAAGCGCTGCGGCCAGCCGCTTTTCCTCGCCGTAATAGCGCGCGCGATCCCAGAAGCGCGGCCGCCCGATGCCGGTCGAGCGGTGCCGGCCGATGATGTTGCCGTTGGCGTCCTCGCCGACCATGTCGTAGAGGAACAGATCCTGGGTAATGATGGTGTCGCCTTCCATCCCCATCACCTCGGTGATGTGGGTGATGCGCCGGGAGCCGTCGCGCAGGCGGGCGGCCTGGATGACGACGTCGATCGAGGCGCAGATCATTTCGCGGATGGTCCGCGACGGCAGCGAAAAGCCGCCCATCGTGATCATCGATTCGCAGCGCGACAGGGCTTCGCGGGGGTTGTTGGCGTGCAGCGTTCCCATCGAGCCGTCGTGACCTGTATTCATGGCTTGCAGCAGGTCGAAGGCTTCGGGTCCGCGGACTTCGCCGACGATGATGCGTTCGGGGCGCATACGCAGGCAGTTGCGGACCAGCTCGCGCATGGTGATCTGGCCCTCGCCCTCGATGTTGGGCGGGCGGGTTTCCAGCCGCACCACATGCGGCTGCTGCAGCTGCAGTTCGGCGGCGTCTTCGCAGGTGATGATGCGCTCGTCGTCGTCGATGAACTGGGTGAGACAGTTGAGCAGCGTGGTCTTGCCCGAGCCGGTGCCGCCGGAAATCAGGACGTTCGCCCGGCAGCGTCCGATAATCTGCAGAATGTCGGCGCCTTCCGGCGTGATCGCGCCGAATTTGACCAGCTGGTCCAGGGTCAGCTTGTCCTTCTTGAATTTGCGGATCGTCAATGCGGGACCGTCGAGCGCCAGCGGCGGAACGATGGCGTTGACGCGCGAGCCGTCGGCAAGGCGGGCGTCGCAGATCGGCGAAGATTCGTCGACCCGGCGGCCGACCTGGCTGACGATGCGCTGGCAGATATTCAACAGTTGCTGGTTGTCGCGGAAGCGAATGCCGGTGCGCTGGATGCGGCCGGCGACTTCGATGAACACCGTTCCGGCGCCGTTGACCATAATATCGGAGATATCGTCGCGCGACAGCAGCGGCTCGAGCGGTCCGTACCCGAGAACGTCGTTACAGATGTCGTCGAGCAGCTCTTCCTGCTCGGCAATCGACATCACGATGTTCTTGATCGCGATGATCTCGTTGACGATATCGCGGATTTCCTCGCGCGCCGATTCGCCGTCGAGCTTGGCGAGCTGGGCAAGGTCGATCGCCTCGATCAGGGCGCCGAAGATTGTCGCTTTGACCTGATAGTAGGTATCGGACCGGCGAGCATCGACGACGGGCGCCGGGGGCGCCGATTTCGCCGGCGAGATCGATGGTGAGGAAACCGTGGGCGGCGCCACGCTGCGCGTAGCCGTCGGCGCCGCAGCGGAAGCTGGTTCCGGTACGGCGACAGCGGGCTTCATGGCCCGCGAATCGCTCTCTGCTCCGCTACGCTTACCAAACACGACGGTACTCCATGCGGGGGCTTACTTCTTCGCCCGCAATTTCTCGAGCAGGGGCGACAGGAACGAACCCCGCGGTTTTTTGGTCTCGCCGCGGCCTGTCAGCCGCTGCGCGATCTGCAGAAACATCTCGGTGGTGCGATGGCTCGCGGAGATTTCCGCGATCATCTGGCCGTTGTTGGCCGCCGAGCCGAACATTTGCGGGTCGAACGGAATCGACACGATCGGCAGGCTCTCGATGGCTTTGGCGAACTCGCTTGCGTTGATTTCCGGCCGTTTCGGTATTCCGACCTGGTTAAGGCAATACAGCGGGGTACGGTCGTTGGGCCGCGATGCCTTCAGGAGGTCGAACATGTTCTTGGTGTTGCGCAGGTTGGCGAGATCGGGCGCTGCGACGATCAGAATATCGTCCGCGCCGACCAGAGCGCGCTTGGTCCAGCCCGACCACTGATGGGGAATGTCGAGCACGATGCATGGCATCGTGGTGCGAAGCGTGTCGAAGATCGAGTCGAAGGCTTCGGCGCCAAAGTCGTAGACCCGTTCGAGCGTCGCCGGCGCCGCCAGCAGGCTGAGGTGGTCGGTACATTTCGACAGCAGCCGGCCGATGAACGCGGTATCGACGCGATCGGGTGAAAATACCGCGTCCGCGATGCCCTGCGGAGGATCCTGATTGTAGTCGAGGCCGGCGGTGCCGAACGCCAGATCGAGATCGGCGACGACGGAATCCAGCGCCAGATCGCGTGCGATCGCCCAGGCGACGTTGTGAGCGATCGTCGATGCGCCGACGCCGCCCTTGGCCCCGACGACGGCGATAATCCGGCCGACGGCCTTGGCTTCCGGTGCCGAAAACAGGCCGCAGATCGAACGCACCACATCGAGAGCATTGACCGGCGCAATCACATAGTCGCTGACGCCGCGACGCACCAGTTCGCGGTAAAGCGTGACATCGTTGATGCGGCCGATCACCACGACGCGGGTTCCCGGATCGCACACCGTCGCCAGGTGATCGAGGCCGGTAAGGATATCGCTGCGACCCTCGGTTTCCAGAATGATCACGTTCGGCGTGGGCGCGGAACGATAGGCCTCGACGGCGGCCGCCATGCCGCCCATTTGAATCTTGAGATGGGCCTTGCCGAGACGGCGGTCCTCGCCGGCCGACTGTACGGCGGCGGCGGTTTCCACTGTCTCGCAGAAAGCCTGCACGGATACCCGCGGCGCCGGGGCGATATGATCGTCCGCGGGCGTGGTGGTGTCCGGCTGCTCTTCGGGATTCTGGCGCGGATAGGTGATCATTTGCCTGTATCGCTGAGTTTGGCCTTGTCGGAATCGGGATAGGTGGTGGAGGTCGGGGCGCCCTTGCGGTATTTTTCGAATGCTTCCGAGCGCCGCGTCGTGTAGGCGGGAGTTTCAGCCCGCGGCTGGACCAGGTCGGACGGATTGTCGACCATCGCCGCCATGTTGCGCTGATAGGAGCATCCGAAATTGTAATACGAGTGGTTTTCGAGGTAGCCCTTGTTCTTGAGCGAGGATCCGAGATCCTCGGGCCACAGCCCGCAGGGCCCGGCCGTGGCCGCGATCTTCGGATAATTCAACCGGATCGTTGCCAGCTGGCGCGGATCCTGGGGATGATAGTGGTGAACCAGGATGCCGCGCGGCGGCACGCCGGCGGATGCCAGCAGCGCCTGAACTTCGCGGAACGCATCGGCGGCCATTCGCGCATTGGGCGTATCGACCGGCAGATCGGCAGTGATCGCGCCGGTTGCTTCCTGCAGCCAGATTTGCGCCAGCCCCATCACGTCGGCGCGCTGCGAAGCGGAAAGACCGCCGCGGGCGTGACCGACGAAGATGACGATCGACCGGTTGGTCTCCTCGATCGCGATCGGATGCCGCAGGCGATAGTCGTCAGGAACGCTCGACGTCGTCACGACCTGGTCGGTATGCGTGCAGGCACCGAGCACGACGGCAAGACCAGCAAGCGCTCCGGCGATGCGGAGGGCGCGTCTGGGGTCGAGGGGTATTTTGGTTGTCATCGTCTTTGTCCTCGTCCCGCCTCAGTCAGTGATAAAGCCGTAGGTGCCGCGATAATTCCGGGCCGGCTCAACGCGGCCCGGAACGCCGTAGATGCGATTGATGCTGCCCAACAGATCCGCCTGCGGATCCGAGGCCGCCGCGAACCCGTCATCCGGACGCGACAGGTCCTTCTGCGCAACGGCCCGCACGATAAAGGGTGTCACGATGACCATCAGTTCGGTCTGGTTGTTGACGAAATCCCGGCTGCGGAACAGCGCTCCCAGCACCGGCAATTGCGCCAGGCCGGGCAATCCGTTGACCGCCAGCTTGGTCTGTTCCTGAATCAGGCCGGCCATCGCCAGGGCGCCGCCCGACGGAATTTCCAGCGTGGTTTCCGCGCGGCGGGTCTTGATCGAAGGAACCGAAATTCCGGTGATGTTGATCGCGTTGTCGGTCGAGACTTCGGAGACTTCCGTCATCACCCGCAGGCTGATGCGGCCTTCCGTGAGCACGATCGGCGTGAAATTGAGCGAGATGCCGAATTTCTTGAAGGCGATCGAAGGTGCGCATTGCCCGGTGGCGCCCGCTGCCGTGGTCTGGCAGGTCACGCCGGTCGGAATCGGAAATTCGCCGCCTGCGATGAAGGTCGCGGACTCGCCGGAAATGGCCGTCAGATTCGGCTCCGCCAGCGTTCGTACCACGCCGGCGCTTTCCATCGCCCGGATCGTGGCCTGGACCGACGGCGTAGTGCCGAACGCGGTGGTGATGGCGTTGCCGGCGACCAGCGGCTGCCCGTTCGCCGTGAACGGGTTGGCATTGTTGAAGGTTACGACCGAGGTGCCCGAATTCAGGGTGCCGCTGAGGTCGATGCCGAGCTGCTTGATGATATTGCGTTGAACTTCGGCGACTGTGACTTTCAGCATCACCTGGTCGCGGCCGCGCACCGCGATCGAATTGACGACCTTGTCGATGCCGCCCACGAGCCGGCCGGCGAGCTCGCCCGCCTGCTGCGCCTCGATCGGACTGCCCGCCGTGCCCGACAGCATGACGCCGTCGCCGAGACCTTCGATCCGGATATCGGAGTTCGGCATCGACGTCTTCAGCGCGGCACGCAGACCGTTGAGGTCCCTGGTGACGGCGATGTCATAGGCGGCGATCTGCTGGCCTGCGGAATCGAAGAACACGATATTGGTCTGACCGACCGTCGCGCCGATGATGTAGGCGCGCTGTGCCGAGCGCACCACGGCGTTGGCAATCTTCGGATCGGCGACCAGCACATCCTTGATGTCGCGCGGCAAATCGATCACGATCGACTTGCCGATGCCGAGGGCGAGAAAGCGCGCGTTCATCTGTGAATCGGCGGCGACCGGCGCAGGCGCGCGATAGTCGCTGGCTACGGCCGGGACCAGAACCGGATTGAGCGTCAGCGCCACGGCCGCCGAAAACGACAGGGCGCGGACCATGAAAGTCCGCATCAACAGTTGATTTCCCCTGCATTTCATATCGGACGTCCTTTCGGTCACTTCAGTGTCGTGGTCGGGCTTGAGACGCCGAAGCGAACGACATTGATGCTGTCGCCGCGCTTGGACTGGTCGTCGGACCGGGTCTCGACCGCGTTGAGATCGGCAATGCTGCGCAGCGCCAGCGACAGCGTGCCGCTCTGGCGCGCGCGGGCGAGCGTTTCGGATTGTTCGGGTTTCAGTTCAAGCGTGACGGTCTTGCCGACGACGGCGTTCTGGCCGTCCTTTTCCTTCGGCGCCTGGTCGATCGCGAGAACGCGGACGTTGGAGAGGATGATTTCCGAGTTGACGACATCGGAGGGACCATTGCGGTCCGGGTTCTTCTCGCGCTTGGAAAGGATGACGTCGACACGGTCGTTGGGCAGGATAAAGCCGCCGGCGCCGGTCTCCGGCGAGATTTCGGTAGAGACGGCGCGCATGCCGGTGGGCAGGATCGCCGCCATGAAGCCCGACCCATTGGCCTTGACCAGCTTCACTTCCCGGATCGGCTCGCCGGCGATAAAGGGCGCCCGTGCGATCGAGCCCACGATCTGGGTGGTGGCATCGGGGCGTACGTTACGGCGAATAAAGGTGCTGCTGGCGGTCGCAGCCGGCCAGGTCTGCCACTGCATGTCCTCAGCCACGACCGATTGGCCGAGGCCGATGTCGGACTTGGCCACCAGAACGTCCACGGTCTGCAGCTGTGCGACCGGCTCGGCCGGGAGAGGCTTGTTGTCCGATCCGCTGGCAAGATATGCGGCAATGCCGCCGGCACCGACAGCGATAGTCAGGACGACAATGCGTGCGGTATTCATACGCTTCACTTTCCACATTACGCTGCGACGCTTCCGCCGCCGTGATGGGAGTTGACCAGCTATTCGTCAAAGCATGGTTAATGTTGCGTATCTAAATCACCTTAACGCGGATTAACCGGCGCGTTCAGTGAACGGCGAAGTGCGCGAGGTCGACCGCTCTGATCCATTCCGTCTCCGGGTAGATCATCAGGGCGCCGATGGCGAGCGCGATGCCGTAGGGAATTCCGCTTTCCTTGGCGTGCAGCTTGAGCAGCCAGGCCTGCCCGGCGAACGGGTAGGGCAGCGGCCATTGCCGGAACTGGAGCAGCAGCAGCGTCAGGGCGCCGCCGAACAACGAGGCGTAGACCAGATAGCTCAGCAAATGGCCGAAGCCGAACCAGAGCGCGGCACTGGCCGCTACCTTGGCGTCGCCACCGCCGACCCAGCCCATGGCGAAGCATGCAAAGGCCACCGTGAGCACGGTCGCGCCGGCGCCGACATGCAGGAGGATATCGGTGAGCCCCATGCCGCCGAGAACGGCGAGCGCCAAAAAGCCCGCCACCAGCGCCAGTGACACCCGGTTGGAAATCGTCATGGTGAAAAGGTCGCTCGCCGCCGCGAACGCCATCAGGGCGGGAAACAGCAGAAGGCGCGCGATGTCGAGGATCATGGCTTTACTTGCATGGATTGATTTGGGTCCGTGCTGCCCGCGCGAGGCTGGGGCATCGC
>Ga0193726_1003239_pt1 | contig 10478 bp, 6 predicted proteins | sample H2c1metaG_FD_144928 | JGI IMG/M metagenome (GOLD analysis project Ga0193726, IMG submission 144928) | Soil microbial communities from a riparian zone of the East river system, Colorado, United States - H2c1 | ecosystem: Environmental > Terrestrial > Soil > Riparian zone | place: USA: East River... | reverse complement strand
GCGGTTGCCGCTTGGCTCGAGGCCTACCGCGTGACCGCAGACGATGGTTGGCGCACGCAAGCCTGGGCAGCCTTCAACTGGTTTCTGGGCGATAACGATCTTCAAACTCCTCTTTATGATTCCCAAACCGGCGGTTGTCGCGACGGTTTGCATCCCGACCGCGCGAATCAGAATCAGGGAGCGGAATCCACATTGTCTTTCCTGATGGCACTGTTGGAAATGCGCTCGCTCGAAAAAATTGAAAAGGCAGAAGACCTGACATGAATGCTCCCGAAACCACGATTGTGAACATCGAAAACTCCTTCTATCCGCAACTCCTGTTGCGCCATCCTTCGAATCCGATTCTGAAGCGCGAGGATTGGCCGTACTCGATCAACAGCGTGTTCAATGCCGGCGCAACGTTGCTGCCGGATGGAACGACCCTGCTGCTATGTCGGATCGAGGACCGGCGTGGTTTGTCGCATCTGTGCGCTGCGCGCTCTAGAAACGGCGTCGATGGATGGCAAATCGATGCTGAGCCGACTCTGATGCCCAGCCCGAGCGACTATCCCGAGGAAATCTGGGGCATCGAAGATCCTCGCATCACCTTCGTACCCGAATTGCAGCAATACGTCATCACCTACACTTCCTATTCGCGCGGTGGTCCGGGAGTATCGCTGGCTCTGACAAAGGATTTTCGAACGTTTGAGCGCTACGGCGTCGTCATGGTGCCGGATGACAAAGACTCGGCGCTGCTGCCTCGAAGAATTGGTGGATACTGGGCGCTCATTCATCGGCCCATGACCGCCCTAGGAGCGCACATGTGGATCTCGTACTCTCCGGATCTGCATCATTGGGGCAGGCACCGTCTCATGCTGGAAGCCCGCCGGGGCGCCTGGTGGGACGCCAACAAGATCGGCTTGTCACCGCCACCCATTGAGACCTCCCGAGGTTGGCTCGTGCTGTATCACGGCGTCCGACACACGCCTTCAGGATGTCTCTATCGGTTGGGAGCGGCGCTTTTTGAGTTGGAAAACCCGGAGAAGTGCCTGCTCAGGGGGGATTCCTGGATTTTTGGGCCTGAAGCCGACTACGAGCGCCACGGCGACGTAAATGACGTCGTGTTCCCGTGCGGCTACACCATGGATCCGGATGGCGACACCCTCAATATTTATTACGGAGCCGCGGACTGCGCCATTGCTTTGGCCCGGGCCAGCGTTAACTCCCTGCTGGCATGGCTCGACACCAATGGAGGTGTGGAGCGCCGGCAGCGGAAGGAAGACCTATGAAATCCATTCGACGGCGAGGCTAGATACTCAAGGGTCCTTAATCGGTCTGGGCGCTGACCTCGGGGTTTGGTGCAGCCCGCGCGCCGGGTTCAGCGCATGCCCAAGGCTCTCGACCGATGGCGGATCCGCAACATGATTCCACCCAGGTCACCACGGACTCCACACTCGAGACGCTTATGCGGGACTCTGGCAGCGCCGTTTGAGCCTGAAAGGGCAAGTTGAAGCATCCGCGCATCGCAACACTCTTTCCTCCGTGTGAGCAATCTTGCTCAGACCGAACACCACGTTCCTGTCATTCTTGATCCAGGCTTGATCCAGGCTTTATGCATGCTTCCCGTAGGCCGCATGCGTGCAGCACGCAGCGAAGGTTCAATCCTCGCTCCATCCGTGGCCGGTGTCCCTCCGGCGGAAGCGATTGGTCGCGAAAGCCTGGTTCTGTGACCGCTCCAGAACAGCTCCAATGGTGAGCAGACCAAGATGAGATCGGTACCACGCGACGCGGCAGACATCTGCCCATAGAGGAGAAGATTATGACGACAAAGCTAACGCTAGGACTCGGAATCGCCCTCGGTTTGAGCCTGTTTGCTCAAATCCATGCCCAAACCACGGTGGCCGTTGAGCCCATGGATCATACTCCGACCTTCCGCGTCGTGGTGACCAGCCGCACCACGACAGCCGTCAACTACAAACATCGCAGCGGCGCCACCAAGGTGGATTTCTCCGGCACTGATCTTATGCCGCAGGCCAACGGACAGGCGAAAGTAGAAAGCAAAAAAGGCTACATCGAAATTGAAGTGGAATTTGGCAACCTGGAAAAACCGAGGACGTTCGGCAACGAATATCTGACTTACATTCTCTGGGCGATCTCGCCCGAAGGCCGGGCAGTGAACCTGGGTGAAGTGCTGGTGGGTGACAACCACCGCAGCAAGCTGGACGTCACCACCGACCTTCAGGCGTTCGCACTGGTCGTGACCGCGGAACCTTACTATGCGGTGCGGCAGCCGAGCAATGTGGTGGTGATCGAAAACATCATTCGCAAGGACACGAAGGGATCCACCGAGGGGGTGGACGCGAAGTATGAACTCATGGAACGGGGTGGTTACATCCCCACCGGCTACAAGTTCGATCCCGTGGTCCTGAACACCAATTTGCCGCTGGAATTCTTTGAGGCGCGGAACGCCTTGCGCATCGCACAGTCCGAGGGGGCCGAAACCTACGCCAGCGACAGCTATCAGCACGCCGTCAAGCTGATGGATCAGGTCGATGCATACGCCACCCGCTCGCACGTGGACAGGAAACCGCTGATCGCGGTGGCCCGTGAGGCCGTCCAAACCGCCGAAGACGCCCGCGCCATTTCGGTCAAGAAAATCGCCGACGCGCGGCTGGAGGACGAACGGCAGGCCGCCGCCGATGCTCAGGCGCAAGCGCTGGCGCAGGCCGACGATGCTACCCGGCAGAAAGAGCAAGCGCTGTCCGACACCGAGCGAGCGCGGTCCGCAAGAGCACAAGCCGAAGCAGACGCAGCGACGGCCCGGAACGACGCTCTCGACGCCCAGGCCGCGGCTGCCAAGGCCAGAGCAGATATGGCGGACAGCCAGGCTGCATCGGCCAGTGCACTGTCATCCGCCCAAGCCCAAGCGGAACAGGCGCGATTGGCGGCACAGCAGGCGGAAGCCGACAAAGCGGCGATGCGGACGCGATTGTCCGAGCAATTGAATAAGATTCTGCAAACTCGCGACAGCGCGCGTGGGCTGATCATCAGCATGTCCGATGTTTTGTTTGACACCGGGAAATACTCGTTGAAACCGGGCGCCCGGGAGAAACTGGCGAAGGTCGCCGGCATCTTGCTCGCCTACCCTGGACTCAACATCGAAGTCGGCGGCTACACCGACAATGTGGGCAGCGATGCCATGAACCAAACCTTGTCCGATCATCGTGCCGGCTCGGTGCGCGACTACCTGGTGCAACAAGGGGTGGAGGCTACTTCGGTGAGCGCCCAGGGCTTCGGCAACACTTTGCCGGTGGCGTCGAACAGCAATTCGACGGGCCGGCAGCAGAACCGGAGAGTGGAGCTTCTGGTATCCGGCGATGCCATCGGCAACCAAGTCAATACAACAACAGGAAGTCTGCAGTAGAGATGAGTACATTCGATTTCCCCAGAGAGTGGAGGCTACATGAAATTGCTTGGATTCCTTAGCACGACAGTTCTGTCATTGACGCTATGCGCTGCGGTCCCAGTGTACGCACAGGAGCAGCACGACCAGCAGGAAGAAAAGAAAGAGAAGCCTGCCGAGCAAAAAGAGAGAAAGACACAACAGGAGAAGCCGGCAAGGCCCGAGCACGGAACCCCGCAACAGCAGGACAAGAATGCAAAGCAGGAGCAGAAAGCGGCTCAACGACAGGATAAGAATGCCAGGGATGAACAAGGGGCCGCGGAGCAACAGCACAAGGCCGCGGAGCAACAGCACAAGGCCGCAGAGCAACAGCACAACGCCGCCCAGCACGAAGAGCAAAACGCTCATTCACAGCAGCAGCACCAAGCCCAAGCCAAGACCGAACAGCGGCACGGCGGTGGCGGCCGCATTCCCGATGACCGTTTCCGGGCTCATTTTGGAAATGAACACAGGTTCCGAGTCACCGAATCCAACTACCGGCAGGACCGCCGCTTCCAATACGGTGGCTATTGGTTCGGGTTCGTTGATCCATGGCCGACCAACTGGCTCTACACCCAGGACGTTTTCGTCATCGACATCGATGGCGTCTATTACCTGTGTAATCCGGCGTATCCCGGCGTAAACGTTGCCCTCAGCGTCACGCTGTAGAGCCTGCGTTCGCTTGCCGTATACCCGGCTTCATTCCCCAGGCGCGAGCCCACGTGGCTCGCGCCTTTTTTGGCTGCGCGGGCAGCCGAAAGAGGGTGCCGGGAATTGACGAAGGCCAGCCATTCCGGTCCGTCCGTGCCAAGAACTGCGGAAACCGCGCGCATTTCTCCGGCCACAACCTCGATCGTGATTACGACCGGGAGGTGAGTGACGCCCCACTGATGCCGGAGAGCCGATCGTATGACGGCAGATTCGAAAAAGAATCCAATTCCACCCGGCACTCTGAAGCAATCCATTCGGGCTTCGAGTGTTTTCCAGTAGCCGACCGTGCGGTCCAGACTGACAGGCTCAGGCCTACCAATCCCGTCAGGGCGCCGGCGTGTTTTGCTGGCACCGGCAATTTGAGAGCCTAAAGACTTACGCCCTGGGGCGTTGTCTCCTTCCGGGGTATCGGCTAAACTCCGTAGCAATCGGGGGGGTCATGCTCGACCGCCACATCTCTCACTTCCGCATCCTGGAAAAAATCGGCAGCGGGGGTATGGGCGATGTCTACAAGGCGTCGGACCTAAATCTCGGCCGACTCATTGCGATCAAATTTCTTCCCCAGCGAATCGCACGCGACCCCGAGGCTGCCGAGCGCTTTCGGCGTGAAGCTCGAGCGATCTCTGCGCTCAACCATCCCAATATCTGCACCATCTACGAGACCGGAGAGGTTGACGGCCAGCATTTCCTCGCGATGGAATTGCTCGAGGGCCGAACCCTGAGGGAACACATTCATGGCGAGCCGCTGGAAGTGGGCGAGCTTCTCAATTTCGCTGTGCAGATTGCTGAAGCGCTTGATGCGGCTCATACCCAGGGCATTATTCACCGGGACATGAAGCCAGAAAACATCTTCGTGACCACTCGCGACCAAATCAAGATCCTTGATTTCGGCCTGGCAAAAATTACACCGGACGGTCCTGTCGCCTCAGGGGAATCCGCCCCGCGTACCCTGGACACGTTGACGCTGGATCTGCTGACCACGCCTGGGGCCGCCATCGGCACTCTGGCTTATATGTCCCCTGAACAGGCGCGGGGCCAGCGCGTGGACTCTCGAACGGATCTGTTCAGTTTCGGGACGGTGCTGTATGAGATGGCCAGCGGCCGTCGGCCGTTCACCGGAGAAACGTATGCGGCGGTGACTGATTCCATACTGCATGCCATTCCTTCGCCGCTGGGTTCGACGAATCACAGGATTCCCATCGAGTTGGAACGCGTGATTCGAAAGGCCTTGGAGAAGGATCCCGAGAAGCGATCACCGTCGGCAACTGCGATGCGTGCCGCCCTCGAAGCCGTCCGCCGCCAGCGCTTGCTGCAATCAAGTGGAGGAGCGGTGCTGGCAGGCCTTTTCCGCAAACCCGTGTTTGTGGGCGGATCACTTTTGCTCCTGGCGCTGTTCTCGATTGCCGGCGGAGCGATACATCGCCACTACTCCCGGCTTCGGTGGTTGCGAGAGCAAGCCACCCCCGAAATCAGGCAACTGGTCATGCAGGGAAAGGGCATGGCAGCCTATCGTCTGCTCAAGGATGCCGAGAAGTACGCTTTGAATGATCCAATCTTGGCGAAAGTAAAAGCGGGAGCCTTATGGCCGAACACAGTTCTGTCTTCGCCTGCGGGAGCCGATGTTTACGCCCGAGATTACAGTGATCAGAACGGTCCATGGGAACATCTCGGTAAGACTCCTCTGCAGGGAAACCGGCTGCCGAATGGCTTCTACGCCTTCCGGTTGACCAAAGACGGCTACGGGCAAGTCGATGCCACCGGCACGGCATCGGACCACGCACCCCTCAGGGCGATCCTGGATCCCTCAGGCAGCCTGCCGCCTGGCATGGTGCACGTCGTTGGTGGAAGGGTCGACCCGACGGCTCATTTCGCAGTCAAGGTGGACGATTTTCTGATCGATAAGTTCGAGGTCACGAACCGGGAATACAAGAACTTTGTGGATGCAGGAGGCTATCGCAATCCCCGGTACTGGAAGATTCCCATCCTGAAAGATGGCCACCCGCTCCAGTTCCGCCAGGCCATGCTGGTTTTTCGCGACAAAACAAACCGTTTGGCCCCTGCCCCATGGGAGTTGGAGAGTTATCCCTCCGGAGAAGATGACTATCCCGTCAGTGGCGTGAGCTGGTACGAAGCCATGGCCTACGCCGAATTCGTGGGTAAAAAGCTGCCCACGATTTATCACTGGTATCGCGCGGCCGACATGGGGCGATTTTCAGACATCGTGCTGGCTAGTAACTTCGCCCGAAAAGGGCCCTCCAGGGTGGGAGCGTACCCGGGGCTTGGGCCGTTTGGCACATACGATATGGCCGGAAATGTGAAGGAGTGGTGTCTCAATCCAGCCGGCGACCGTAGGTACCTGGTAGGCGGCGCCGACTCAGATCCTCCTTATATGTATCAACAAGCCGAGGCCAGAATCCCACTGAACCGTTCCCCCCTCAACGGCATAAGGTTGGTGAAGTATCTGCATCCAGAACCACTTCCTGCAATTCTCGAGGCGCCGGTTTCATTTGAACTATCCGATTATCGAAACGTGAAGCCGGTCTCCGATGCTGTGTTTGGCATTTACCAAAGCATGTATTCCTACGACCGCACCCCACTCGATGCGAAGGTAGAGAGCGAGGACGACAGTTCACCTTACTGGCGCAAGCAGCGGATCAGCTTTAACGCAGCCTACGGCGGTGAGCGGGTGATTGCCTATCTTTATCTTCCGAAGAGTGCTCCGCCCCCTTACCAGACGGTCGTTTACTTTCCGCACAGCGGGGCGCAGGCATTTCACACCGTAGAAGACTCGCAACTGGTTCTGATCGATTTCGTGGTAAGGAGCGGCCGCGGCCTTCTATTTCCTATCTACAAGGACACCTACGAGCGACTGACCACTCCGCCGGAGGAGGGCACCGTGGCCGAGCGCGACGAAATCATCCAACAAGCAAAGGACCTTCGGCGTTCCGTCGACTACCTGCAAACCAGGTCCGACATCGATATCCAGCGGCTGGCCTACTACGGGGTCAGTTGGGGTGGCACGCAGGGAGCGATCATGACTGCGCTCGAAAAACGATTCAAGGCCGCTGTGTTCGCCGCGGGCGGCTGCAACAACGCCAAGGTTCTGCCGGAAGCAGATCCCATGAATTTCGCGCCTCGGGTGAAGATACCGGTGCTGATGATCAACGGCCGGTATGACTTCTGGCTTCCTGTCGATACCTGCCAGGAACCATTCTTCCGCGCCTTGGCCACCCTGCCGCAGGACAAAAAGCATGTCCTGTTCGATACCGGTCATTCGCCTCCACAACTGCCAGTGATGAAAGAGTCTCTGGATTGGTTGGATCACTATCTCGGGCCGGTCAAGTAAGACTGGGGCTGAGATACAGTTGTCGAAGCGATTTCACCAAGTACCGACCGCTGGGCCCGTATGTAGCAGGGACTACAGTCCGCGTTTCCCCATGACTTGGCTGGACGGCGAAGGAAAAGACGATCCAAATTTCCAGCGCAACTGTGCTGATGCGGATCACGTCCAAGGAGTCTCAGATGCGGGGAGGATCAGACTTCATGAAGACAATGACGTGTCAAGATCTCGGCGGAAAATGTGACCGGAAGCTGACGGCTGGGTCATGGGACGAAATGGTGATGATCATGACCAAGCATGTGATGGAGAAGCATCCCGATGTCGCCAAGGAAATGGAGAAGATGCACAATGACGATCCCCAGAAATGGGGCACAGAAATGAAGCCGAAATGGGATGCCGCTCCTGAAGTCTAACGCTGAGGGCCAGAGCGTTCATCGATCCTCGCGGGACCGTTGCCGCAACCGTCCCGGCGAAGGACGACCGCGATCACCGGATGGCACGCCTAGAAAGACGGGGCAAGTGTTTGTTCGCTCGGGCCGGAACAGAGCTTCCTTGCGGACGCGGTTTCAGACCTCGGTCAATCAACCCTGGGACGCGCCTGGGCTTCGCCCCGGTTGGGATATAGAGCCTCGGAGCCTGGCCTTGACTAGAGGTGGACAAGACCACGCCGCAGTGCGGTGACGACCGCTTCGGTGCGATCGTTCACATTCAGCCGCATGAGGATGGCACTGACATGGCTCTTTACGGTGGCTTCGGTGATACCCAACAGAGTGGCGATGTCCTTGTTTTTCTTGCCGCTCATCAGCAATTGCAATACTTCCATCTCTCGGGAACTCAAGTCCGAGTCCGGCATCCGCGAGGCCAGCGCCCGTTCGACCGGCAATGGCACGAAACGTCTCCCGGCATGGACTTTCTGCAGAGCCTCCACCAGGGTCTGGTAGGGCATGCCTTTGATGACATAGCCTTGGGCTCCGGCTTCTAGGGCGCGATGAATGTCAGCATCTCCCTCGTAGGTGGTGACCACGATGAAGCGGGCGTGAGGATGACTCGCGCGGACTGCCGCAATCGCGTCGACTCCGTTCATTTTCCCGGAAAGCCTCAAATCCATCAGAGTCACGTCGGGGCGGTGTTGCTGGAACAGGGCTACCGCCTCTTCTCCAGTCTCAGCCTGGGCCACCACGGTCATGTCCGGCCGGGCGTTGATGATCGCGCTGATGCCCACCCGCATCAGTGGATGATCATCCACCACCATCACCGTCATTTTCGCGACCTGGGTCACAGCGTCAATCCAATTCCCTGCTCTTGGGGAACGATCGCTTTGCGCGGCACCTGGACCATCAAAACTGTCCCTTCGCCAATCCGGCTTTTCAGGACGAATTTGCCCCCGATTCGTTCCACTCGTTCTTTCATGCCGATCAACCCATAATGCACCGTGGTGGCGGAGCAGAGCATCGCCGGGTCGAATCCGGTTCCGTCGTCTCGCACTTCCACGCTAAAAGTGTTCTCTTCGAAGCAGATGCCAAGGTCGACTTTGCAAGGACGGCCATGACGCACCGAATTGTACAGCGCTTCGCGAGCTACCATGAGAACCTCGTGCACCGTGGATTGGTCGAGCGCAAAGGGCGTGCCGGAAGCATGCATTTTGACGGTCACGCCGAACTCGTGACTCACCCGCTCCGCCATTCGCCCCAGCAGTGGACCAATGTCGGTGACCGCGGATTTCTGACGCAGGTCCCATACCGCCTCTCTTGCCTCGTCGATGGCGGACCGCAAATGCGTGCGCGCACAGTCGAGCAGGTCGCTCTTCGGATCGGGCTCTGTGTGGAACTCCGCATGTCCCAGACTGGAATGCGCCTCCAGCAAAGCCGAAACGCTGACACATCCCTGGATCAAGGTATCGTGCATCTCCCTTGCAAGCCGATTGCGTTCATCCAATACGGCTTGGAAGCGTGCCCGTAGCTGCCCCAAGCGGAACTGATACGCGCCCCATACCAGGCCGCCCAGCACCAGCAGGCAGCCGCTGAGAAACCATGGGGTCTTGTAGAAATGCGGCTGCTGTTCAATCCGCAGCGCAGCCTGCGCGACTTGTTCCGGGTTGTTCATCTCAAATGCAGCGACACGGAACTGATACTTGCCCGGAGGGAGATTGGTGTAATACGCCACCCGCGCCAGTGAGGCGTCGCTCCATCCCTTATCGAAGTTTTCTAACATATAGCGAAAACGGACGCGCTCCTGAGATTGCAAAAGCACGACGCCAAAATGCACTTCCAGCTTCGCGTTTTCAGGACCCAGCGAGATTTTTTCCGAAGTAAGGAATTGCCGTCCATCCGCGATGACCTGGTCGATCACCACCGGGGCGGGGTTGGATGGCTTGGGCTGGTCGACCGAAACGCGGACCGGCCCTTTGCTGCTGGGAAACCAAACCTCCCCTTGGGTGGTGAGCACACCTGCTGGTTTCTCACCGCCACACATCTGAATGGTTTCCAGTCCGTCAGAAACACCATAGAGAGTGACTGAGGTCCGGCGCGACGGGCCGGACGCAATTGCGTCCAGTTCGTGACGATTGATGGCGGAGATCCCGTTGGGCCCGCTCATCCACAAGTTGTTCTTGCGATCTTCCAATACTTCATAGATGCCGTTGCTGGCGAGTCCCTGGCTCGAGGTGTAGTGGGTGAGCTTTCCCGATCGCCAGCGGTAGAGCCCGGCGGTACGAGTGCCGAACCACAGGCCCCCGTCAGAGTCCTCGTGAATGGCCCAGACTTTTTCATTCTTGAGGGCTTCGGTCGCCCCGTCACTCACGAAGCGATCTCCGTGCAGGCGGCTCACACCTCGATCGGTGCCAATCCAGATATCTCCGTTCCGATCTTCGAGCAGCGATCGCGTGCTGAAATAGCACAAGCCGTCGCGCATCTGAAAGTTGGTGATGCCGCCCGGTCGCCAGCGGTTTACACCCTCATCTGTAGCAATCCAGATGCTACCGTCCCGGCCTTGCAGAAAAGCTCGGAG
>Ga0193726_1003238_pt1 | contig 10478 bp, 16 predicted proteins | sample H2c1metaG_FD_144928 | JGI IMG/M metagenome (GOLD analysis project Ga0193726, IMG submission 144928) | Soil microbial communities from a riparian zone of the East river system, Colorado, United States - H2c1 | ecosystem: Environmental > Terrestrial > Soil > Riparian zone | place: USA: East River... | reverse complement strand
ATTTACCATTTTCACCGTCAGATTTCGCTCGTGGCGGTCGGCTTGGTCGTAGCCCATCCGGTCATTCTGGCCGTCGTGCAGCCGGAATTATTCTCGCCGTCCAACATGCGTGAAGCGCCATTGAGTGCCTACCTCGCTATCCTGTCGATTTTCTCAGTGATCGCACTCGTGGTGACAGCCCTTTGGCGCGTGGCGTTGAATCTGAAGTACGAAACATGGCATCTCATCCATATCGTGCTCGCGGTTGTCGCTATCGCCGCGGGAGTCGTGCACATGGTGGGATCGAGTTTCTATCTAGCTGATCCATGGAAGCAGTCGCTGTGGATAGGCCTGACGATCTTCTGGATCGGACTGCTGCTCTACGTCCGCATCGTCAAACCGCTGTTCATGCTTCGCCGTCCGTACCGCGTCTCGGAGACGCGTCAAGAACGCGGTGAAACGACCACGTTGGTGATGCAGCCGGAGGGCCACCCGGGATTTCACTTCAGCCCAGGCCAGTTCGGCTGGTTGATGGTCTGGGGGAGTCCCTTCAAGATCACCGCGCATCCATTCTCATTCTCGTCCAGCGCCGCAGCAAAGGGGGGCTGCGTCGAGATGTCGATCAGAAATCTGGGTGACTTCACTAAAGAGATACAGAGAGTGCCGGTGGGCAAGCGTGTGTATCTCGACGGACCGTACGGCGCGTTCACGATCGGCAACCCGGCGGACATGCACGTATTAATCGCCGGTGGTGTTGGTGTTACGCCGATGATGAGTATGATCCGCACGCTCGCTGATCGCGGCGACAAGCGGCCCGTGATTCTTCTCTACGGCAGCAGGGACCGGGAATCGATTACTTTCCGCGAGGAGCTGGAGGTGCTGGAAGCGCGGCTCGACCTGACGGTCGTCCATGTGTTGGCGAACCCGCCGGCCGGCTGGACCGGGGAACAAGGTTTCATCAACGCCGAGATGTTGAAACGTCATCTGCCGCCACCTTTTTCCGATCATGAGTACTTCATCTGCGGGCCCGGTGTAATGATGGATGCAATTGAAAGGGCTCTCGGCGAGATGGGCGTCCCGATGTCGAAGTACCATTCTGAACGCTATAGCTTCGTCTAGGGAGGGCTGCCGATGCGTCGCGTGTTTGCTGACAGACTGGCCTTCGCCACAGGGGTAATTGTGATCTTGATGTCGATCCTATTCGCGCTCTCCCGCGTGGCCGGGTAGCGAGAGAAATGCGGCCCCGACCGGTCACGGTCACCACCAGGCCTGCGGCCACTGAAGGCACTGACTTGCGGACCTACTGCCAAAACTCATCGAATCCTGAGAAGGGGCGTCATGAGTGCTTACATCGTTGAACTGCTGGGCATTCTGATCGCTCTCGGTCTGCTCATCTTCCTCGCCTTTCGGGGCTACACGCTGCTGTTGGCGGCGCCGGCGGCGGCGATTGTGGCCGCCGCATTCTCTGGAGAGCCGGTTCTCGCCAAATGGACGCTCACCTTCATGCAGGGTACCGGGCGCTTCATCACAAATTTCTTCCCGCTCTTTCTGCTCGGAGGCGTATTTGGCAAGCTCATGGATGACAGCGGCGCCGCGCTTTCCGTCGCCCGCGCCATGACCGAGCGACTGGGAGAGAAGCGAGCCGTCATGGCGGTGGTGTTGGCCTGTGCGCTGCTCACTTATGGTGGCGTCAGCCTCTTCGTCGTGGCTTTCGCCGTGTTCCCAGTGGCGGCCGCGTTGTTTCGGCAGGCGGGGGTTCCGCATCGGCTGATCCCGCCGGCGATCGCGCTTGGCGCCTTCACCTTCACGATGACGGCCCTGCCGGGCACCCCGGCCATTCAGAATGCCATCCCGATGGCATATTTCGGCACCACGCTGTTTGCAGCGCCGGTTCTCGGCGTCATAGCATCTGCGATCATCCTGGGCTTTGGCCTGTGGTGGCTGCGCCTGATCGAGACCCGCGCGCGTCGCGCCGGGGAGAGTTACAGCACCGAGCCGCCGGTAACTGTCGATGATCAGTTCGTGCGTGAGCGCGCGGCGAACGCCGACAATTTCGACCCCGCCGAACTGCCGCACGGCCATCGCAGCAGGGAGTTACCGTCCTTTGCGCTGTCAGCGGCGCCTATTCTGATCGTTCTCGTGGTCAACCTCCTCATGAGTTTGTTCGTGTTACCAGGCGTATACACCGGGTTTCTCGCGGAGCCGCGGTTCGGCGGAACCTCGCTCTCCGCAGTGAGCGGAGCCTGGTCTGTCGTGACGGCGCTCGCGATCGCCTCACTGATTCTGGCAGTAATCCATCGCAAGCGCCTACCGGAGTTGCGCAAGACCCTCGACGCCGGCGCCAACGCCTCTGTGCTGCCGGTGCTCAATACGGCCAGCTTGGTCGGCTTCGGCGCCGTCGTCGCGGCGTTGCCGGCGTTCGCCGTGGTCCGCGACGGATTCCTGTCGGTACCTGGCGGGCCGCTCGTGTCGATTGCCGTTGCCGCCAACGTGATGGGTGGCATCACCGGCTCGGCATCAGGAGGATTGGCAATCGCGTTAAACTCGCTGGGCGATACCTATGCCCAACTGGCCTCTAGCATGGGCATTCACCCTGAATTGATGCACCGCGTGGCGGCCATCAGCTCCGGTGCGCTCGCTATGCTGCCGCACAACGGCGCGGTCGTTACCCTGCTCGCGATCTGCGGGGCTACCCAGCGAGGAAGCTATCGCGAGATCATGATGGTGGGACTCGTGGGGCCGTTGATCGCACTGACTGCTGTCATCGCGCTTGGGAAGCTATTCGGAGCATTTTGAACACTGCCTTCCCCGCCTGCGCCTCATGTCATCGTGCGAGCCAGCCACCGTCCACGGGTAACGCCACTCCACTAAGCTGCGCGGCGGCGTCCGAGCAGAGGAATGCGGCGAGCGCTCCGAGCTCCCCCGGGGTGGTAAACTCAAGAGAGGGTTGTTTCTCACCGAGCAGCTTCGCTCTCGCTTCGTCGGGATCCAGCTTATCGCGGGCAGCAAGGGCGTCGATTTGCTTTTGTACCAGCGGCGTGAGCACCCAGCCGGGACAGATCGCATTGCAGGTGCATTGCAGGTAATGCCGGTGGTCGCCGTCTCCAGCGCCACGCCTTTGGTAAAGCCGACAACACCATGCTTGGATGCCACGTACGCGGACTTGTCCACAGAAGCCACCAATCCGTGTACCGATGCAGTGTTGATGATCCGACCCCAGTCCCGCGCGAGCATTTGCGGCAGCACGCACGAGTGGTCAAAAATACTGCGGTCAGGTTAATTGCGCTCACTGCATCCCAGCGCTCGAGCGGAAATTCGTGCACCGGTGCAACATGCTGGATGCCGGCGTTGTTGACCAGCACGTCGACACGTCCGAACTCGCGCATCGCATGCTCGATCAGCCCCGTGGCATCGGCTGGCTTGGACAGATCAGCGCCGCTAAAGGCCACGCGTGCGCCGTGGGCCGCGGCAATCTCCCCGCGCAGCCTATCGATCTCCGTGGCCTCGCCAAAGCCGTTGATCATGAGATCTGCACCGGCAGCTGCAAGCGCGCGAGCGATCCCGAGTCCAATGCCGCTCGTCGAACCGGTAACGACAGCCACCTTGCCCTTTAGCATGAGCCACCTCCATTAGGACTGACAGATACTGAGCGGGTCCCCGTCGAAAACCCGTGGCAGCCGCCGTCCGCACATCGAAAGTTGAAAGTTGCATGATATTCTCGACGCGGCTAACGCCGGCCGCAAACGCGACGTTCCAATATATGTTTACTCCACCGATTTAAGAAAGCCCGCTTGGGGATCCCGGACGATGGTGATTGAACGAACTGACATTTTGTTCGGACCACTACCTTGAGCGCGGTGCTGGAATCTGCTGGCCGGCGACGGGTCGGCTATTGGAACGGCAGGAAAATCGGAACCAGCAGCGCGCTCACGATCGCTACGATGATGGTGAAGGGCACACCCACCTTCACAAAATCGTCGAAACTATATGGCCCGGGTCCCACCACCAGCGTGTTCACCGGTGAAGAAATAGGCGTCATGAAAGCCGCGGACGCGGCCGGCGCGACGGTCATCGCAAACGGATAGGGACAGTCTCCGAGGTCCTTGGCGATGGCCATCGCCACCGGCGCAATCAGCACGGCTGTGGCCGTATTTGAGATGAACAAGCATCGCGGTGATGACGAACAAGTTGCCAACACGAGACGTGGGTCGCTTGAACACTGCGCAAGCGCTGGGTGATCGATTTAGCTCTTCAAGCGAGGCGTCAATCTCAGACATTGGTGCCGCCGTCGCTACGGCTGACGCCACTCAGGTGCGTTGCGCGCTCACAGAGTGCGGCAATGACGTCGATCTTTTCTATCGCGAGAGAGGATATTCATGAGGCACATCCTTCCGTGCGCGAAGGAATAGGTCGGGGCGAATCTGGCAAATCAGCGCTGCAGGGCGTATATTCGCCGGATGGTCATTCGTTTTGGAGTTCGCAGCGTATCAACGACACAACGAGCCGCCAACTGTGGCGGCCCAATATTAGGGAACGCTGACATGGACAAGCTAAAATGGGCGGTTTTCATGTTTGCAGTCCTGTCGATCGTCGGCGGGGCGGTTGTGTACATGACCGGCCAACAGGGGCTGAATCGAGACTCCTTTTTCGTCGCCGTTTTTGGATCGCTGACATTTGTTCTTGGATTGTCGCTTCTTACACGAACTTTGTTTCGAAGGCAGAACCGCTCAAAATAGGCGACTGCGAAATTAAATAAGGCCACTGCGGCTCAAACCAGGACGGACGGTGAATCCCTGCTTCGAGACTCCCGATGAACTAGGATGAGGGCTTCAAATTGAAAAACTGGCCCAGCTTCGCCAGCCAGCGCCAAGGCCAATCATGAACTAACATCCACGCTGGACCACCTAAATGGGGGCCGGCCAATTGGGTTAAGTTTGTCATATTTTCCCGTGCTACGATTGATTTCCATCGATAGTTCAGTTTGGACTGTAACAGTGCATGCCAGGTATTCGAGGTTGGAGCGCAGCGATGTAGCAGTCTCTGTCTCTCGTTGTTGATCGATTGAGCTGAGGGGGGCAAGTATTCATGTCGCTCGCGATTGGATCGCTGATGATATTGACTGGGCTCGCCATCATGGCATTCGGCCTTTTCATGTTCTATGCGTGGCTTCCACTACTCTATGCCCTGATTGGTTTCGACGTCGGCCTTCTGCTGGGTCGGGCGTTCACTGGGGATGTTGGCACAACTGCGCTTGTCCTCGGAATTGCCGGTGCCTTTATTCTTGGTGCCGCGTCTTATATTCTTGAGCCCTATCGGCGCGTTTTGCTCGGCGTTTCCGGCGGCATCCTGTTCGGCCTTTCTGTGGCCGCCGCTCTCGGGCTCGATGGCTGGCTTGGAGGCTCGATGACTGGTTTGGCGGCTTCTTCGGCAGAGTGCTGGCGTTAGTCTGCGGCGCGGTCGGAGGCTTGCTTGTGCCGCGATTCTTCGACTTATTTGTTATCGGTGCATCTGCCGTCAGTGGTGCAGCCATGGTGATGACAGGCGCAAACCACATTCTCCCAGGTGTCGGATTTTTCGACCGCGCCGCCGGCGGCCTGTTGCCGCCATTGGTCACGATAATTCTGGCCGTTGCCGGCGTGAGTTGGCAACTCAGCAACATCGCAAAGTGGACTCAAATGTTGTCCGTGGGCCACGAGGTTTCAGATGATTCGACAAGAAACTAAGACGGCCCGGCCCGACTTTGATTTTGCAATCCCAGGAGCAACTGTAAATGTTGGTTGGCCCAGTCCACTAAAAATTGAAGTGGCTCTAAAATGAAACATGACAACTTATTGGCGGGGTGGCGAAAGTTGGTTGTCGCGGCTGGCTTGGCGACGCTTGGATCCGTGCTCGTGATCACAACCTCTTTCGCCCAACCATCGGCAAACTGCCGTGCCTACGCTGAGGATTACTCCCTTCGCTATTCGACGCCATGGGCGAGGTTGAATTTCAACGTCGGGGGGCGGCGCGCCGGCGTTGGTGCGTTGGCCGCCAATAGATCCCGCGTCCTTCAACAGTCCACCCTCTTCGACAACGCCTACGCACGCTGCATGCGCGGTCGATGGCCGTAAGGAGATCCGCTCTCCTCGAGCAGCACCCTCGAAGTGTGAGTGCACGAGCGTTGATGCCACGCAAAGTTACGGTCATATCGGGGCATCCGCCAAAATGAAGTTGAACCGCGCCATTTTGGCTGGTCTATCTGATTTGTTCGCGGCAACTCTTGTGCTCATCCCGTTCATCGAGACATCAGTTAACAAGAATCCCATGCTTACGTTAATCGCGATCGTTCGGTCGACTGTCGGTGCGCTGCAGATATTAAAATGCCGCCAAGAACGCGCTAAAGGCTTTGGCTCGCGCGCTACGGAGAGCTACATATAACCCCACATCGAGCCAGTGCTCGGGCGGTCACGAAATTCCTGTGCGGCAAGAGCCCGATGTCATGACGGCAATTTCCATCGACGGTGCCATGTGTCCTGACACGAACATCGCGCACCACGGTGCAAAGGTTCACGCGCGCGCTCCCCCCAACTCCACGACCAATGAATCGTACACTATCTGCGTTGGCCTTCGCTGCAGGAGGAAAGTCGGTCCACGAGTTATTGGGGGAGATATTGGCAACCAAACTGATCCGCGCGCACGCCTGCTGCCCAATAGTCAGTGTGACGTCATTTAAACATTGCGATGCAATAGCATTATTCGCATTGCTTCTGGCCACATCTCTAGCTGCATTCTTGATATCTGCGGAGTCGTCTCCTGCGCAGGCATTCGCGTCCCCCCGTCGTTCCGCCCTGATCTTGGTAGTAGTCAGTTCGATGCAAAAATCGGTCGCTGATGCAGCCCTAATTCCGCAGTCGAAAATGACTGTGAAAAGCACAATAATATTGAGGGTAAGAGATTCGGTTTTCATTGTCTTTCGAGGTCCCGTTCTGGGACTTGCATACCGCTTTCTGCCGTTTGCTGCCAGAAGTTTCCTGGTGCGCCGACCGCGCGTGAATGTCTCGCGATGCAGCAGGAAAATTGCGTGAGGCCGCCAGGAGTCTGGGCGTGGCAAAACAGAATCTGGCCCCAAATTTCGAGTGCCAATCCGATCTGACTATGAACAGTTATTCGCGACGATACAGGCAGGTGCTGACCAACCTCTTTCTCGACTCGGTTGCCCATGCGCTTTGCTTGAGTATCCTCGCCCAGCATGATCGACTCGCGATCGAAGCGGTGGACCCACACGACAGCCTTTTTACTACGATGCACTCACCCGCCACCATCCCGGCAACGGCGTCATCCGTTTAGGCGCGCGCCGGCAAATTCAATGCGGCTTTTTGTCTCTCGGGGTTTTGCGCTTTCTATGGCTGAAACCACGATTGTTACAAGAGATTAATCCACTAGCCAGCCTGGCGTAATACGCCGGAACCTATCTCCAGCAAGCGTTCGAACCCGCAACTTATTCACGGGTGGTTGTCTGGAGATTCTGCGTGAACCGAATTTGGAAATCCGTAATATTCATGCTGGCGACCATCTACTTCTTAGTGGATGCAGTCTTCATGACTGTTGCCCGACCATTCGCCAACCGGATTGCCGCGCACCGGATATTCGAAAGCCTTCGCATCCGGATAGTTTCGCTGCGCCCTTATCCCACCTTGGCCTTGTTTGCTGCGCCTCTGATCGTTCTTGAACCGGTCAAGCCGGTTGCCGCTTATTTGGCCGGTACGGGCCACATCGCGATGGGCATGACTGTCCTTGTCGTAGGCGAAGTTCTAAAGCTTGTGCTCGTGGAACGGCTCTTTAGCGTAAGCCGCGAGAAGCTCATCTCGATACCAGCATTCGCCTGGACATATGGGAGGTACTCGCAGGCCAAGGAATGGCTGGACTCGTTTGAGGCATGGCAGACCGCGCGGCGCTGGAGACGTCTCGCCCGGTACGCCGTCCGCAGTTACGTTCAGGAAGTGAGAGCCTCCCAGAGGCTAGAACGCGTCTCGTTCCAGCCCCGCTAACGCTGCCATGCGATACTTTTTTCATATCTGCGACGGCCCGAAAGTCTTTCCCGATGAAGTGGGAGAGCGGCTTTCGAGTCCAGAAAAAGCCATAGATCAGGCCAAGTTCCTTGCTGCCGAGTTGAGGAAGGCCGGCGAGTTCTGCCGGTCAAGTTTCATATTCGTATTGGACGAGAACGGCCACCGTATCTTTGAATGCCGGGCCTCATGACGTCGGCCATGCCATGGCGGCGTTGCTAATTCAGGTGGAGACTGGACAGCTCATCTTCGCGGTTCGGAGCGTCCTGTTGAGCGAGCGCGTGGTTATGGCGACACCGTGTGATCTCTTATACCGTTCTCGGCGCGCGCCGCGGTAAGGCTGCCGTGCTCGAGGTATGCCGCCAGATCTCGGAAAACGTGTGGGTCCACCGCTTCAATCGCGAGTCGATCGTGCCGGGCGAGGATACTCAAGCAAGCCCACCGTTTTCAGCGCGCTCCGGGTACGCAGCACTGTCGCTGCTATGCCAATGCAAGTCTTCTTGGCCGGTAATCCGTCCTAATTGATCAGTCGCCGCAAGTCTGGCTCGACGCACTATCCGAGCGGACTCCTTTGATTTCGTCTTATGATCTTAAGCGTGAGCAGGACAGCACCAAGCGCAAGAAATAGAACACCGACAACAATTGTACTGGTGGATTCGAACGTCACGCCAACCGCTGTCAGTAGGCATCCGATGATAACTGCGATAAGCCCGCCTAGCTTCTTTACCAGGAGAACGTGTCCTTCACTCGCGCTCGCCACCATGACTAAGCCTCACTCTTCACACGATTGCACCATGTCCACCGGTTCTCGTCGTCGGCTTCGCTCGGGTAGGGCGGCAGCTTAGTCGCGCAGAACCCAATCGTACACTCGTTTTATTATGTTCCGAATCTCTCGTCGCTCGGCCTCTGCTGTTGATGACCGTTTGACTCAATTACGCACGAATACGATTGCGTCAGTCTGGCTTACCCAGTTGAATGTTGCTGAAGTCGTGGGAGCAGCGTTTGGCGATCGACGTACCTCCTAAATTGGATGGCTGAGCTGCCGGCTGTTGCGCCGATTGCAAGTTGACACCTCATATACGTGAGCGTTAGTTGTGAAACCGCGTCGAGTTGTAGAATGGAGCCGAATGGCCCCTTCGACGGAGTGGTACTATGGCGTCGCTGAAGCGGCATTGCATTTCGACCGGTCATTTGTCTCCCCCTGGGATGGTGCAGTCGCTCGTGCAAGACACCCTCCGCCGCTCTAAATCGAATAGTGACAGCAAAAACTCCCAGGCTTACCCGGCACTCGCCCGAGTTCCGAGCGAGCTGTTCGGTGTCTGTGTCGTCGGAACCAGCGGACGCATTTACGGTGCCGGAGACGTGGACTACGAATTCTCGATCATGAGCGTGTCGAAGCCGTTCTTGTTTGCGCTGATCTGCGAGACGATCGGCTGCGAGGAAGCGCGAGCGAAACTCGGCGCGGGCGCCACCGGACTTCCATTTAGCTCACTTGCCAAGATCGCCGCGAATCCGTTGCTGCCGAAGGAAATCCAGACGCAGGTCGATCTCGGCAACATCACTTGCGTCAGCAACGACCAGTTGCGGAGCGTGATGGAGAAGACGACCGCCACGCCGCAGCAGGTCCAGGAAGCACTGCGCGTGAATACTGAGGCGCGGCTGCGTGCGCTGAAGATCGGACTGTTGTTCATGGCAGGTCTTCCGCTGCTGGCGGTAATCCGGCCGACCAGCCCCCGAACTACCTTCCGGGAGCGATCCCAGGCGATGAGCCAAGGGCAACGACCCGAGATGGACCTGATCTCGCTTGCGAGACACGTCCCGCTCCATGGAGAGTCGAAGAAGACGTTGACCAAAGGAGAGAGCCAATGGATGCAATCGATCGCCGCAGCGCGCTGCGTGGTATTCTATGTGTGGCCGTCGCCGCGGGTTTCGGCGCGAGTTCGTTCCCCAACACCGTCGAGGCCATGCCGCTCGCCTTGGAAAAAGGCCTCGAGAACGAGGCGGACGATCTTAAAGTCAAGGTTCAAGCCGTCACCAGCCGTCCGTCGCGGCGCCCCAGCCGTCCGCCGCCCCGCCCCGTTCCCCGTCCGCGCCATCGTAGGCGCCGTCGTTGGGTCTGCCGGTGGCACAGGGGCCGTCGGGTGTGTGGCTGGCGGTGGTAACGGCTATGCGGATCTCTTCACAGTTTCCCAAGACTAAGTCGTTCGTATTCGCGTTTCCGCTTCCGCTGACGCGGCTGTCGATATGCCTCTGTGTGGCGCGAGCGGTAACCGAAGCATCCAAACTTCCAATAGGAGGCGATGGCGTATTTTTGATACGCACCGCATAGGCGTGGGATTCTGAGCCGATGAAGATTCTCGGCAGCGCCTTTATGATCCGTTGAGGGCTCGCCCGCCGACGCCATCGTCGCGGTGCGCACCAGTTGCAGGAAAAGCGATCGTCCGAGGGATGTTG
>Ga0193726_1003237_pt1 | contig 10481 bp, 7 predicted proteins | sample H2c1metaG_FD_144928 | JGI IMG/M metagenome (GOLD analysis project Ga0193726, IMG submission 144928) | Soil microbial communities from a riparian zone of the East river system, Colorado, United States - H2c1 | ecosystem: Environmental > Terrestrial > Soil > Riparian zone | place: USA: East River... | reverse complement strand
CACCGCCGCCATACCTCCTACGGTTCAATTGAGCGACAGCGCGGTCCCGCATCCCGCCTCGCAGGGGCTTGGCGGCGGGGCGAATGTGGTACCGCCGACGGTCCAACTGGACGGTCGATCCGTGCCCCACCCGCCCTCCGCCGGATTCAGCGGGAGTGCCGCTGTGGTTCCTCCCGCCCCGACCCTCGCGGGATCAAGCCAGGCAAGCGGACATCGCGGCGTGGGACTAGGCGGCCCGGCCGACGCGGCCGTGGCGCCGCCCAAGGACTCCGGGGGAGGCACGGCGGGGACGGGAGTGGTTGTGTCCAGCCAACCAGGATCGACCAAGGGCGTGCCCGCCAACAACGCAACCGGTGCTTTGGCTCTTTCGCCGTCAGGAGGGGCGAGCCCGGGCCTCGGAGGATCTGGCGGCGGGGCGGGCATCGGACGCGGCAGCGATCCCGGCAGCGGCTTGACGGGCAAGGAGGCGGGAGCGGGCAAGAGCGGGAGCGGACGCGGCTCCGACCCGGCTGCGCATTCCGGAATCTCCCCCTACCCTGGAACCGGAGGGGCTGGAAACGGATCCACCGCCAAGCCCGCCATGCCCGGCGTTTCCGTGAGCGGAGGCAGCAACATTGTCACTTTGCCAAGTTTTGGCGCGGGGGGAGCCCAACCGGAACATCAGGGAAAATCCACGACCGGAAAGGATGATCGGCCGGGAATTACCATCGTCGCCTCTTCCCGTTCCGGGGGGGCCTTGAATTACTACGGCAGTCTCAAAGGCGACAAGGTTTACACCATCTACATCGACACCAATCTGGGCACGGCGGTGATGGAATTTGCCGATCCCGCGTCCGTTGGGCATGGCGGTGAGGATCTGACGGCACCCCGCCCCGTGAGGGCGAGGGTAGTCGCTCCCGAGAGCATGCAGCCCTCGCGGCTGGTGATTGCCTGTGTTCTGGATCGTACGGGAATCATCAAGAATGCGCACGTGCTCGAGCCCGGCGCCGCGGAGATGACAAACAAAGTCATGGCCGCCCTGCCGAGCTGGAAATTCAGTCCAGCGTTGCGCGGAGATCAACCGGTAGAGGTGAACGCAATCCTGGGCTTCGGCATCGACACCCGCTAGCCCGGCAGCTTCGGCGTCTTGCGGTGCGGGGTCGAAGGACCCGGGGGGCGCCGCTCCTTTAAGCGCCGCCGCTCGCGGTTCTTTCCAACTCCTCCCGATTCCATTTCCCAAGATTCGCCGCAGCCTCGTAGGTACTCTGGCAAAACTCTCGCAGAGCGCCTGCGGGCGACGCCGCCGCCCGCACATCGTCATACGGCAGGAAAAACTCGCCCTTCTCCGGACTGTAAAAAGCGCTTGCCGGGCGCACCAAGCTGTCCCTGAATCCTGCCGGCTCAGGTGCCGCATAGGCATAGAAGGCGGCGTCTTTCATGATCTCCCCATCGCCCGGCCAGAAACCGACGCTAACGACCTCGTGGGAATAAGCCTCTTTGGTGACTTTGTCAGCATCCCGACGCTCCGGCGCTTTGCGCCCCGAAAATCGTGTGACACACAGATCGAAGCTGCCCCAAAAGAAATGAACCGGGCTGGCCTTGCCGATAAAATCCGCGCGGAACTCCTGAAAAACCGGGGTCACGCTGGCGAGGACTCGCCAGAAGCGGTGCGCATATTGCGGATCGTAAGATTTATGATTCTTATCCGCATCGAAACGCACTGGATTGGGTACTTCCACGGGCATGCCCCAGAGGCGCACCCTGATTCCGAGCGAATGCAGGGCTTCCAGAAATTCCGCGTAGAATTCGGCGACGGTGCGCGGGGCGAGGGGGAAGGTTCGCCGCTCGCCAAGACTGGTTGTGATCTCCAGACGATGGGCAATGAAATCGAATTGAATCTCGAAGAGTCCCTGGTCGAAGGGAATCGCCGATGTGGTCAGACCCCGGGAGGTCACATACATCGCAACACCCCAGCAATGGTTCAAATTCGGTCCCAACCCCAGGCGAACCTTGCCCACAATCTGCGTCCACATGTGCAACGTCGCATAGGTGTCCTTCCACTCAGAAAATGGGAGAGCGGGCCATCGTTCGATGGACTGGGCGGCGGTCGTCATACTCCGATTTTACGCTTGGGTTGTGGGTGGCAAGGGCTGGATTTTGGAGGAGACCCATTCCAGCGCCACATTCCAGCACCGCATTCCGCCACTGGATGAGCTGCGTTCGCGTTCGAGCTGGCTCCTCCTGTAACCCCGGTGAAAGCCCGGCTGGCCGGTGCCGGGTGCGTGGGTCGCCAAGCACTGCCTGGCGCCTCAGCGATCCGGCTCGACGTCTCCCTTCCGAAACAGCACCGCCGTATCGTCTTCATGGACCACCATCCACTGCGGGCTTTCCCGGAGCAGAACCGTCAGCGAAGAATTCGCCGGAGCCAAAACCCGAGTCACATGCTCCTGCTCAAGCACCTGGTCCCAACCGGGCTGAACCTGGATGACCTTCAAGTAATTCTTGAAGAATTCACTCCCATATAAATCATGGCGATCATCGACCACAACCTTGATTCTGGGATACAGCTGGTAGATCAGATATCCACCCCAGATGTCCGGGCAGAAAATCGGCACCTCGCCACCGCGATCGGCAATCACCTCGACGGCCTGCACCGGGAAGCGGCCGGCATCGAAGTGAGCATCCATCAACCGGTTCGAGCCCAGCCTGCCGCCATGCCAGCAAATCCACAGGCCGAAGGCCACTCCCAGCAAGGGCCACAGGTGGCCGCGAAAACTGAATTCCATTTTCCTCATGCGCGTCTCGAACGAGCGCAGGCGCAACAACAGCCCGCGCAGGGACGCGGCATAGTCGGGCCGTGCGGCCGCCTCGGAAAAGGCTTCGGGGAGCAATGGAGCCATTACCAGAACCAGCAGTAGCGATGAGATCGGAAGGTTGCGTGAAGCATAGAGCCCGCTCCATGCCGCGAACAGAATGACCAGCAGCTGCGAGGCGGCAAGCTTTCTGAATGTCACGGCAAGAGCCGCCAGTGTGATCAACAGAAGGATCGCAAAACACTGCTGCGGCACATGATGAAAATTCGGTGAAAGAAACTCATCAATGTGATTCATCAGGAAGCGGTTTGTCAGATAGTCATAAATATGCTGGTGCAGCCTGTAGCCATAGGGATTTAGGAATGTAGCCAGGATGGAAAGCGCGGTCGCGATTCCCAACTGCCGGTGCAATCCTGCGATCCTTTCCCGATCCCCGGCTCCGGAACTCGCGAAATATTGGATCCAGCCGGCGACCATGTAGAGGGCCAGCAGCACGAGGCCGAATACGAATCCGCCGTGCACATTCACCCAAAGCAGCATGAGAGCCGGGAGCCAGTAGAGGCACTGGCGCTGTTCGGGGACGGGGCAGCTCGCCGCCGTGTCCACGATCTGAAACCAGACGACCGCGATGAGCCAGCTCAACAGGTGCGGCCGTGCCAGAAAATGGATGCTGCAGGCTCCCATGGAAAACAAGAGCAAGACCAGCGCCAGCGGAAGACTTGCTCCGCGAAGCAGCGCGAACTTGAGGGTCAGGGTAAAGGTTGCGGCAATGATCAACCCGGAGAAAAACACAACCCCGTTGAGCCCAAGGGACTGGTGGATCAGGGCGACCATCGCGTCATACAGCCATTCCCAGGCGTACCACGGTTGCCCACTCATGGTCGAGGAGAACGAGTCGACGCGAGTAATCGCATGGGCCTGCAACATTTGCTGCCCATTGCGGATGTGCCAGCCGATTCCGGCATCGCCCAGCAGGCGCGGGGCCAGAATGCCGTACGTGAGGGCAAAAAAAATGACCAGGAAAAACAGGTCGGTGATGGAGGGCGAAACCCACTGAAACCAGGAAGGGGTGGAACTCGAAGCGGACTGGGGCCGTGTTTGCACTGGCTTTGAAAACCAAGGTTCCTGTTTCTGCTGCCAACCCGCACATGTTACCCGATTCAGCACCTTGACCACGAGTGACTTAGCGGGTGTTTTCCAGGAAAAAGTTTGTCACCGCGGAACCGCAAACCGGAATCCATATACTAGGGGTGAAGCTCGATGCCGAATCGGTCGACAGCGCGGGTGCTGATTGTGGGAGCCGGCTTTGGCGGACTGCAGGCGGCGCGCCGCCTGGCTCGCTACCCGGTCAAGATCACCCTGGTGGATCAAAGGAATTATCACACTTTCCAACCCTTGCTTTATCAGGTGGCGACCGCCGGGATTTCGCCGGGGGAGATCGCCGCCCCGGTGCGGAGGATCCTGCGCAGCCTGGACAGTGTGGAAGTGCTGATGGGAGAGGTTCTGGGCTTCGATCTCGAGAAACGCATCGCCAAGTTGGCGGACCTCGAGATTCCCTACGATTACCTGATCGTGGCCGCGGGGGCCAGCCACGCTTATTTCGGCCACGATGAGTGGGAGCCCATGGCGCCCGGGCTGAAGACGATTGAAGATGCGCTCGAGATCCGACGGCGTGTGTTGTTGGCCTTCGAACTGGCGGAACGCCATGCCGCCAGCGGCGAAGGGCAGGTTCAGCTCAATTTCGTGGTTGTCGGAGGCGGCCCGACGGGGGTGGAGCTGGCTGGCACGCTGGCTGAAATCGCCCGTCATGCTCTGGCGAATGAATTCCGCTCCATTGATCCGGAGCACAGCCGAGTCATCCTGATTGAAGGAGGGCCGCGGGTCCTGCCCGCCTATTCCGAAGATCTGTCCAGCAGCGCGGAGCGTCAATTGCGGCGCCTGGGAGTGGAGGTGCGGACTTCCGCCATGGTGACCGGCGTGGAACCCTCGGCGGTTCTGGTGGGGAATACGCGCGTACCGGCGGCCGTGGTCCTTTGGGCGGCGGGAGTTGCGGCTTCGCCGCTCGGCAAAAGCCTCGGGGTACCGCTCGACCGGGCGGGACGCGTGCTGGTAACCCCGGATCTGAGCATTCCGGGCCATCCCGAAGTCTTCGTGGTTGGCGATCTGGCTTCTCTCAAGGACAAGCACGGCAACCAGCTGCCGGGAGTTGCCCCGGTGGCCATGCAGCAGGGTGCGGCAACCGCCCGGAACATTAAACGCGACCTGCAAGGCGAACCCCGCCAGGATTTCCACTACCTGGACAAGGGCAGTCTGGCGACCATAGGCCGCGCCGCCGGCGTTGCGCAGTTCGGCAAGATTCATATTTCGGGGTTCGTGGCGTGGCTGGCCTGGCTGTTCATCCATGTTTTCTTCCTCATCGGATTCCGCAACCGCCTGATCGTATTGATCCAGTGGGCCTGGTCCTATTTCACCTACGAGCGCGGCGCCCGCTTAATCACCGGAGATCAAACCCTGCCCAGCTGGCCGACGCTGCTCGGCGAGACGGAGGGTTCTGCGCCACCCCCGGGCGAAGCGGTGTTTCCAGCCCCGTCGAATCATCCGTCAAGCTGAACCGGGCGGGGATTCGGGCCGTATAATGGCTGCCAGGCCCCGCCTGTGCTCAAGGCACCGCTGCAGCCCAGCTCGCGCAGAAAGCGCCGCCACTGCTGAACCCATGAAACAATTGCGTGTTTCGCACACTCTGCTCGGCCTGACCGCCGGGTGGTTGCTGTTTGTCCTCTCCGCTTCGTCTTCGGCCGAGGTGCTCAAGATCGTTCTCAAGGACACCATCCAGCCGATCTCGGCCGAATACGTTGGCCGCGCGCTCGATCAAGCGGCGAAGCGGAACGACAAGGCGGTCCTGATCGAACTCAACACTCCCGGCGGATTGCTGGTCTCCACCCGGGAGATTATCGAGAAGATCCTTGCCTCGCCAGTCCCGGTGATCATTTACGTGACTCCGAGCGGAAGCTGGGCGGCGTCCGCCGGCTACTACATTCTGCAGAGCGCAGACGTCGCCGCCATGGCCCCGGGCACCAACACCGGCGCTGGACATCCCGTGAGCTTTGGTGGCGAGAAGTTGGACGAGGTCATGAAAGAGAAAGTCGAGAACGATGCTGCGGCGCTGATGCGATCGGTGGTATCGAAGCGCGGCCGCAACGTGGAGGTCTCCGAGAGCGTGGTGCGCAAGTCGGCTTCCTTCACCGATCAGGAGGCGCTCTCCGGGCACTTGATCGACTACGTGGCTAGCAGCGAACAGGATTTATTCAAGCAACTTCAAGGGAAAGCCATCAAGCGCTTTGACGGCCGGACCGTCACCTTGAACCTTGCCGGCGAAACCGTGCACATGTTGGATCTGTCGGTCAAGGAGCGCATCCTGGCCTTCATCATCGACCCCAACATTTCCTATCTCTTGCTGACGATCGGGGTCTTTGCCCTCTATGCGGAGTTCAATCATCCCGGCACCGTGGTGCCCGGAACGGTGGGGGTGATATTCATCCTGCTGGCGATGTTCGCCTTGAATCTATTGCCCACCCGATTCGCAGCCGTCGTGCTGATTCTGGCGTCATTCGTTTTGTTCGCGCTGGAGGCCAAGCTCGCTTCGCACGGAGTATTAGCCATGGGCGGCATCGTGACCCTGACCCTGGGAGGCCTGCTGCTGGTCGATGGGCCCATTCCCGAGATGCGGGTTCGCTGGGTGACTGCACTGGGAGTGAGCATTCCACTGGGGATCATCACCGTGTTTCTGATGACCATCGCGCTGAAGGCCCGCGCCAACAAAGTGGTCACCGGATCACAGGGGTTAATCGGCGAAATTGCAGTGTCGCAATCGCCGCTGTCTCCACTGGGGAAAGTTCTGGTTCACGGAGAGCTTTGGGATGCGGTCTCGTCCGCCGAGGTGGCTGCGGGGCAATCTGTGGTGGTGCGCCGGGTGCAGGGCCTGCAGTTGCAGGTCGAACCCGCTGCACCCGCTCCAGAAACCCTTGGTTCGGCAAAAGTCTGGTGACTTGACGCATCTTTGCTGACAACCCCTGCCGCACCGCATCCGCGAGCGGAAATGCGATACAATCCGCCACAGAAGCATTCCTGACAATCAAGCGGAGGCTCGGATGGTACTCGGGTTTGGATTCACCAGCATCATCATCGTTATCGTCGTTTTTTACCTCCTGAGTTCCATCAAGATCCTGGCTGAATATGAACGCGGCGTTATTTTCCGCCTGGGACGCCTGCTTCCAGATGCGAAAGGTCCGGGCGTGATTCTGGTGTTTGCCCCTCTGGATCGAATCGTGCGAGTCTCGCTGCGACAGGAAGCCTTCGAAGTTCCGCCCCAGGACATCATTACCCGTGACAACGTCACGCTAAAAGTCAACGCGGTGATCTTTTTGCGGGTGATTGAGCCGCGCAAGGCGGTGGTGGAAGTCTCTAACTACACCTACCAGACTTCGCAATTCGCGCAGACCACCTTGCGTTCCGTTCTCGGCGAACAGGAACTTGACGAGTTGCTCTCGCACCGGGAAAAAATCAACCTGCGCCTGCAGAGTATCCTCGACACGCACACTTCCCCGTGGGGCGTGAAAGTGACCAACGTCGAAGTGAAGCAGGTGGATATGCCTGAATCCATGCTGCGGGCGATGGCGAAACAAGCCGAAGCCGAACGCGAAAAGCGCTCCAAGATCATTCATGCGGAAGGCGAATTCTCGGCGGCCCAGCGGCTGGTCGATGCCGCCCATTTGCTGGCCACGGAACCGGTCAGCGTGCAGCTCCGTTACCTGCAGACTCTGACCGAGATTGGAGTGGAGAAAAACACCACGGTGATCTTCCCTGTCCCGGTGGATTTCTTTTCCGGACTACAGAAGATTCTAGGAAAGTCCGACGGAGACGCGGCCAAAAGCTAGCCTTCCGGCGGTCGAGATCGCAATGAGGTTGGAGAATGGTTACAAGGGCATCTGAAGACACCGAAATCACCCTGGGCACCGGCAAAATGCTGGCCCTGTTTTTTGGGCTGGTGATCTTGTGCGCCGTGTTCTTCGGAATGGGTTTCTCACTGGGGAAGAATGCCAGCAAACCCATGCCCGGCGATCTCAGTCCGGCGGCGGCGGCGACGAACGGTTCCCGCCCTTCCGCGGTTCGATCCAACGGTACTGCCCCTCCGGCCCAGGAGTCCGGGTCTTACAAGACGGTCGGACAAAAAGACCCCCCCGCGCAGCCGGCAAGCGACGGCGGCACCTCGGATGCCGCCCCCCCGGCATCGGGTGAGAGCAAGCCTGCTCCTAGGGACCCCGCCGCAGCGCCAGCCAACGGGTATTTCGTGCAAGTTGCCGCCGTAAGCAAGCAGGAAGATGCCGAGGCGCTGGTGGATGCGCTCAAGAAGAAACAATATCCCGCGCTCGCGGCGAGCCTGCCAACTGACAAGCTTTTCCACGTTGAGGTTGGACCCTTTGCCGACATCAAGGATGCCGAGTCCATGCGCAGCAAGTTGCTCGGGGATGGCTACAACCCCATTCTGAAGAAGTAATTTTCAGGTGATCTGCGCCTCCAGATTGCAGATTTCGAGGCCAATGGAAGTTCTACGAACGTTTGTTTTCGATCAATCTTTGTTTTCAATCTAAGATCAAACATCCGAAATTGTCAGCCCTTCATGAATAGCTCAGAACAGAAGCTGAATCGCGTTTTGCACGCCATTGCGGATCCCACTCGCAGGCGCATTCTGCAGGCGCTCAAGGAGCGCGGCGGCTGTTCGATTGGCAAGGGCGTCGGCCTTTGTGCTTCCGACATTGAACTCCGGGTTCAGCTTACGCAGCCGACGATTTCGCACCACATGTCGATCCTCAAGAAGGCCGGATTGGTCGAAGCGAAAAAACTCGGCCAGTGGATGTGGTATCGCAGAAAAGAGTCCGCCTTGCGTGAATTCACGCGGGCATTGCCGAAGAGTTTGTGACCTATCCCGCCACCGCTGCCTGGGTCTTTTGCAGCAGACGCCGCGCCTGGGAGATCAGATCGCCCACTTCGAAGGGCTTTACCACGAAGGGAACGCCGTTCTCCTGCAGGAATGCCCGCATTTCGGGCTCGACAACGCTGGAAAAGGTAAACAGCAGGTGCTTCTCCAGGCCGGGATGGCTTTCGGAAATCCATTTGTAGATCTCGGGTGCGCTCCACCCCCCCGCCATCCTGCCGTTCGCGATGAGCGCATCAAATGACAGGCCGGACATCTGAGCCTGGATCTGCTCGCCGTTCATCGCAGTTGCGACCCGCGCCCCGGCGCCGGCCAGCACATCCCGCTCGAACTCCAGCACGGCTTCTTCGTCCTCGATCAGCAGTATGCTGCCTTCGAGCGCCATCTCGCGCCGGGGACCGTGAAATCCGCTCTCGGTCGCGGCCGCGTGTCCTGCGGAAGGCAGGCATACGTCAATTGTGGCTCCCCCTTCTTTCGCATTGTGCGCCGAAATGTCACCCCCGTGCTCCTTGACGATCCCGTAGCAGATGCTGAGTCCAAGGCCGGTGCCCTTCCCGACGCTCTTGGTGGTGTAGAAGGGCTCGAAAATACGCTTGGGTTCCTTCAGCCCGGGACCGGAGTCCTGAAACTCAGCGTGCACTTGCCCGTCTTTTGCATAAATTCGAACTGTCAGCGTGCCGCCCTCACCCCCTTCCAACATGGCATCTACGGCATTGTTAATGATATTGAGAAATACCTGCTCCAGTTGGTGGGGATCGCCGGTGACGGCGGGCAGCGCCGGCTCGGCGATTCGTTCCAGCTTGATGTTGCTGACCTTCATGTCATAGTCACGCAGCGCCAGGGTCTCATCGAGCACCTTGCAGAGATCAACCTGCTGCTTGTGCGGCTTGCGCTGCCTGGCAAACGAGAGCAGGCTCTGCACCACGCGATGCGTGCGCTGCGCCTGCTTGTACAATTTGCTGACGAAGTCCATCGCCCGATCGCTCAGACCCTCGGTCTCGAGAAGCTGCGCATATCCCAGGATTGCCGTGAGCGGGTTGTTCAGCTCATGGGCGACACCGGAGATCAGCTGCCCAACCGCCGACATCTTTTCGCTCTGCAGTAGTTGCTCCTGAGTGCGCCGCAGGTCGTCGTAGGCGCGGCAGGTTTCTTCGTAGAGCCGGACTTTCTCCATGGTCGTGGCCAACTGACGTCCGATTGCGACCAGGAGGTTTTCGTCGTTGCCGGTGTACTCGCGGGCCTCACGGCTGCTGATTCCCATGATGCCGATGGGATTGTCCTTGCCCCACAGCAGCACCCAGATCCATGAACTCAAGCCATCGGCGCGAATGAATTCGGCCACCAGCGGAGGCACATGCGGCAAGTATTCCGCCGTGAGCACTTCGGTGCGGGATCGGGTGACCAGATCGCCAAAACCCTCGGCAAACTTGATTTCCGAGAGACGCGCGCGGTCAATGCTGCGCTGTCCCCAGCCCGCACGGCGGCGGAAAGTGGCCTCGTCGGCATCGCAGAGATAAATCGACCCCGTCTCCGCTCCCAGCAATGAGACGACCTGGCGCAACGTCAAGTTCAATATCTCATCGAGGTCGAACGACTGCGTGGCAATTACCGCCATCGCGTTCAGCGCGTTCAGCTCGCGGTTGCGGCGGCGGATTTCGTCTTCCGCGCGTTTCTTCTCGGTGACATCGAGCAGGAAT
>Ga0193726_1003236_pt1 | contig 10483 bp, 10 predicted proteins | sample H2c1metaG_FD_144928 | JGI IMG/M metagenome (GOLD analysis project Ga0193726, IMG submission 144928) | Soil microbial communities from a riparian zone of the East river system, Colorado, United States - H2c1 | ecosystem: Environmental > Terrestrial > Soil > Riparian zone | place: USA: East River... | reverse complement strand
ATGATGTTGGGGATGTTGACCGATGACCAATGCAGGCCCTTGAAACCCAGGACGAGACGAATCTTCTCGGCAAAGGGCGACATCGCATAGTGATGCAGAATGAGTTGCTTCATGCCGTTTCAGTATAGTCGAACCAGTTGCTTGCCGAAGTTATGGCCCTTCAACATGCCGATGAAGGCGCCGGGCGCCGCGGCCAAGCCTTCGGCGACCGTCTCTTTGTATTTCAACTTTCCCGAGGCAACCAGTCCCGCGAGAGCGGTCAAGCCTTGCGGCCACAGGTCCAGATGATCGGAAATGATGAAGCCCTGCATTTTGAAGCGCGCGACGAGGAACATGGCGGGATTTAGGATCGCGCTCTTCAGCATATGACCCGGCGTCGTATTGTAGTCGGCGATGAGACCACAGATGGCGACTCGCGCAAACGGATTGAGCAATGTCATGACGGCGTTCAACACATCGCCGCCGACGTTCTCAAAATGAGCATCGACTCCTTTCGGCGCTGCCGCGGCAATCATGCCCGCCAAGGTTTTCGCGTCGGCGGCCGCCTTGTAGTCGATGCAGGCATCGAACCCCAGCTCTTGCGTGACGTAGCGGCATTTATCAGGTCCTCCCGCGATGCCGACCACTCGGACTCCGCCGGCACGCGCCAATTGACCCACCACACTGCCGACTGCGCCCGCGGCAGCGCTTACGACGACGGTCTCCCCCGCTTTGGGCTCCATGATCTTGTTGAAGCCGTACCAGGCCGTCATGCCCGGCATGCCGACCACGCCTAGATAAGCCGACAGTGGAATCTGCCGCGCATCGACCTTGGTTATGCCCTGAGGTTTGGCGACGCCGTATTCCGCCCAACCCAGCATTCCCCGCACAGTGTCGCCGACCTTGAATTGACCGTCGCGCGACTCGACCACCTCGCCCACGGTGGCTCCGCCCATGGTCTCATCGAGCATTTGCGGCATGGCATAGGACTTTGCATCGTTCATTCGCCCCCGCATGTACGGATCCAGCGAAAGATATTGGTTGCGAACCCGGACCTCGCCCTCGCCGAGCTCAGGGATGGGAGTCTCTTCCAGCCTGAAATTATCCGGGCTGCACCAGCCGTGAGGCCGCGATGCCAATACGATGCGGCGATAAGAATTAGCCATCAGCTACTACTCCGGATTTTAGGTATTTGAATGTGCCCATCGCCTTCGCGATCAAGCGATCGTGGCCATCCCGCACTTCTCCCTCGCAGAATGCCATGGTTGTCGAGCGGTGGTAGGCATATCCGGAGACCAGCAAGCGTGAGCCCGCCTTTGCCGGCTGCAGAAAACTGGTCTTCATCTCAATGGTCACGCCGCCGCCCGCGCCGTCATTGAGGGTTCGACCGGCAACCGCCATTGCCACATCCAGCAACGACATGAGCACCCCGCCGTGCGCCACAGACCAGCTATTCAGATGCCATGCCTCGAGGTTGAGCGCCACCAGCGAACGGCCCTCCGCTGCGCTGATGAATTCGACACCGAGTTCTTTGATGAAGGGAACGTTCAGCCGAAATGCGGTCGATTGAGTCACAAGAAACCGTACCTTGCGCCGCCCGTGAATGTCAATCAATCTGGCACAATGCCCGATCATGAACGCCACTGCCGCAGGCATTTTGCGAATCACGGCCACGCTGCTGGCGACGCTGCTGATCGGGATGCCGGCTGCATGGGGCACGCTGGCGCTTTGGTATCAGGCGCCGAGCGCGCAGTTGAAAGCCGCCTGCATATTTCTGTGGATCGCATTCACCCTCGGCATGCTGGCCACGCTGTGGCAGGGGCGCGCCGGTCTGGCGCTGGCGATTTTTGCACTGGTTTTCGCCGGCATGCTCATCTGGTGGCACAACATTGCGCCATCCAACGATCGGCTGTGGGCGGACGACGTCGCGCAGATTACCAACGGCAGCATCGACGGCAATCGGGTCACCTTGCGCAATGTCCGCAACTTCGATTGGCGCAGCAACGATGACTACACGCAGCGCTGGGAGACGCGGGAATACGAACTCGACCAATTAAATTCTGTCGACATGATTATGTCGTACTGGGACGGCTGGGCCATTGCGCACATGCTCATTTCGTTCGGCTTCGAGGATGGCCGGCATGTTGCCTTCTCCGTGGAGGTGCGGCGCCAGAAGAATCTGGTCTATTCGGAAATCGGCGGCTTTTTCAAACGCGACGGGCTCAGCATCATTGCAGCCGACGAGCGCGATGTGATTCGGGTCCGCACCAACATCCGCGGGGAGGACGACTATCTCTATCGGATTCGCATGCCGCTGTCCGCGATGCGCTCCTTGTTCCTGGGCTACGTCGAGCAGGCCGACAGCCTGGTCGATGCCCCGCGTTTCTACAACACCATTACGGTCAATTGCACCACGCTCGTTTACCACATGATGAAGCGCATCGTGGGATACCTGCCCTGGAGTTACCGGCTGCTGTTTACCGGCTATTTGCCGGCGTATGTATATCGCGTCGGCGGCTTGGATCAACGCTTCAGTCTGACGGAGTTGCGCGCGCTGGGACGAATCACCGATCGCGCCAAATTGTCGGATAGCAGCGGCTCGTTTTCCGCGGACATCCGCGCAGGTATTCCCGCGCTCGATGCCGCGAGCTTGCCGCTTTAGTGCAGCGGCGTGAAGCCCGCGTGCTTGAATGCCAAATCCCCGGCGGGCCCGCGTAGGTAGGCGAGAAATTTTGCCGTCTCCGGCTTTGATCCGGTGGTCAACGCCACAGGATAGATAATGGGCATGTGGCTGCCGGCCGGAAATACGTCAACCACCCGCACATGCTTGTCGATCAGCGCATCCGTGGCGTAGACGATGCCCAACGCAGCCTCGCCGCGATCCACAAAAGCGAGTGCCGAGCGCACGCTGTCCGCGCGCACCAGTCGAGCGGCGACCTGATCCCAAACGCCGAGATTGGCCAGCGCCTCGTGCGCGTAGCGGCCCACCGGCACCGAATCGGGGTCGCCGGTGGCCAAGCGGCCCTTGCCGACCGCGGCCGCGAGGGCAAAGTGCGGCTCAATCTTCAGATTGACCGTGCTGGCGGCAGGGGCGATGAGCACCAGTTGATTTCCCAGCACATCGTGGCGAGTCGCCGCCTGGATCAAGTTGCGCGCCTGCAAATAATCCATCCATTCCAAATCCGCGGAAAAGAACATGTCGGCGCGCGATCCATTTTCAATCTGGCGCGCGAGAGCCGAACTTGCCGCGAAAGAAAAGCGCACGGCAACCGATGTGTCCTTGGTGAAGGCGTCACCCAGATCCTGCAGCACATTGGTCAAGGATGCGGCTGCAAACACGGTGATTCCCTGCTCCGAATCGGCGCCGAAGGATTGCGACGCAATCAGGCATGCGCCTGCGGCAAACCAGGCGCGCAGAGTTTTTTTCATGAACATCAGTTGTGCGCCAGTGTCGGTTGTCCGCTATACAGCTCCGGGAAGGTACGCCGGAAATTCTCGATCTTGGGCAGGTCGTAGATCGCGATGTAGGGCTGCGTCGGATTGTGGATCAAATAATCCTGGTGATAAGCCTCGGCAGGATAAAAGCCTCTGAGCCGCTCGACGCGCGTGACAAGCGGCCGCGCGAATGCATGAGACCGATCCAGCTGGCTGATATACGCCTCCGCGATGCGCTTCTGAGTATCGTCCGCGTAAAAGATGGCGGAACGATATTGCGTCCCGACATCCGGCCCCTGGCGGTTCAATTGCGTCGGGTCGTGCACGACCGAAAATGCAATCTGCAAAATCTGGCCGTAGGAAATCATCGACGGATCGAAGCTGATGCTGACCGATTCAGCATGCCCCGTGGTTCCCGAACTGACGGATTCGTATTGCGCGGTCGCCCGGTCTCCGCCCGCGTAGCCTGCAATCACGTTTTTGACGCCCCTGACATGCTCGAATACACCTTGTACGCCCCAGAAGCAGCCTCCGGACAAAACTGCCGTCTGCGCGGAACCCGCGGACTTGGGATTGTCGATGGTGGGAGGCGCGATTACGACCGGGGCTTCCGCGCCACGCAGCGGTGTGCGCAACAGTACGGCGCCCGCAGTCACGGCGAGCAGCACGGCTGCTACGCGCAGCGGAGATGGAAACTTACGAATATCCATGATTTTTTCCTAGGCGCGGGCGGTGAAATGCAGTGCGACCGAATTCATGCAATAGCGCAACCCCGTGGGCCTCGGGCCATCGTCGAATACATGCCCCAGGTGCGCATCGCAGCGTGGTGTCGCTGCTCTTGACGATGTTCGTGGATGAAATCGGCTGCCAAAAGCTCGGCCAACCGGTATGCGAATCGAATTTGGTGCGAGAATCATAGAGCGCGGTATCGCAGCAAATGCAGTGATAGACGCCGTCCGCATGATTTTTATCGTATTCCCCGGTGAATGCCACCTCGGTCCCAGCCTGGCGTGCAACCCGGTAGGCCAAGGGCGATAGCTGCGCCTGCCACTGGGCGTCGGTCTTGACGAGCTTGGCAACCCGCGCAACACCCAGGCTCTTGCCCGCCGGCGAGAAGGTTTCGATGGATACTTCGCCGTTTTGCGCGGGACCGGAAAGCGTAGTGGCCAAAGCCTCGCGTATCGAAGGAATGGCCGACAAGGCTGCCAATCCGACCACGAAATAACGACGACTGATCAATGGGTTCATGATTTGTCTCTCATCCGAAAGTAAACGAATACGCCTGCACGCCGGGATCCAAGAACTCGATGGTGAATACGCGTTCACGCACGTCGCCCGACTGTCGAATCAATTGATACAAGCGCTGTCGATCGATGATGCCGGCGCCGCTCGAGTCCGTATCGGCGCCGTGATTCGCCGCCGGTGCGGCGCCATCCACGGTCACTCGAAAACGCACCGGTTTGCCGTCGATGCCCGGACCGAGCACCAGGTGCAAATCGCGCGCGTAAAACCGGAACACGATTTTACCCGGGACTGCGCCCAGCACGGCTTTTTCCGGATCTACACTCCATGACCCGCCAAGCGCCCATTGATTCAATTTTAGTGCAGCGGGTGCCGAATAGGCGTGCAATTGATCCTGTGCGAAGCCCCCTGGAGATTCGAAATTCTCGGCGCGCCGATAGCCCACATAGGTTTCCGGCGACTGGTCGTGCGCTTCGTCGGGTGGCGCCTGAACTCCTACGGGCTTTTCCGCCCCCATGCCGGGCGGCGGCAAATCCTTCTGGCCCGCCTCGCTCAATAACTTGCGGATGATCTGCTCGGACTCATCGTAGTTGCCCTCGCCAAAGTGGTGGGCGCGGACACGCCCCGCGGCATCGATGAAATAATGCGCCGGCCAGTATTGATTGTTGAATGCCTGCCAGATCGCGTAGTCGTTATCGAGCGCCACCGGATAGGCAATTTTCAGGTCGGCAACCGCGCGCCGCACATTGGCCGGATCCTTTTCAAAGGCGAATTCCGGCGCGTGCACTCCGATGACGACCAGCCCGTGATCCTTGTATTTCTGGAACCACGACTCTACATAGGGCAACGCGCGCAGACAGTTGATGCACGAATAGGTCCAGAAATCGACCACCACGACTTTTCCGCGCAAGCCTTCGGCCGTCAGGGGCGGCGAGTTCAGCCACAGGGTCGCGCCGGCGAAGGATGGGATTTCCCCTTCGACCGGCAAGTCTGCCGCCGGTTTGGCGGCGGACATCATCATCGCATGGCCATCGGCCTTGGCATTGCTCATGGCCATGGTGGAGTTGCTCATCGCCGAGTTGCTCATCGCCATGTTCGAATTGCTCATTGCCATGGACATGCTGCCGCCGGGCGCCTGCGGGTTGATCTTGTCGATCAAGGATTGCTCAAGACTGTTGGTGCCGTTGAGCGACAAGCGCGTCAGCACGGTCGAGTCCCAACCGAACACAATCGCGACGACAGCCAGAAGCACCGCGACACCCAGGCCGCGCCTGATCCACTCGCCGGTTCCCAGCGATTTCTTCAAGAAAACAAAAACCTTCCCGCCCGCGAGCAGCGCCACGGCCAGCGAGGTCGCGGCACCCGCCGCATAGGCGAACAGCAGCAATGTTGTCCGGGCATTCGGGCCGGAAATCGCCGCGCCCGTCAGAATAAGCCCTAAAATTGGACCGGCGCACGGCGCCCAGAGAAGCCCGGTGGCCACGCCGAGAAGCAGTGAATTCAAAAGCGCAAATCTGCCCGTGGCCGCAGCGTCTCGTTGAGCCAGCCGATTGCCCAAAGCGACGAATGGCCGCGCCAGCAAATCCGCCAATCGCGGCGACAGCAGCGTCGCCGCGAAAGCCGTCAGCAACACCAGAGCGAAGAGCCGACCATATTGATTCACCCTGACGGCCCAAGAACCGCCCACGGCCGCGAGGGTTGCGATGCCCGCGAAGCTGACCGCCATGCCTGCCAGCATCGGCAGACCGTTGTTCAGGAATTTTTGTTCCGAGCGTGCGAACACAAAGGGCAGCACGGGCAGGATGCACGGGCTCAAAATGGTCAAAACGCCGCCCAGAAACACGAGAATTACAATGGTCATGCCGCCGATCTTACTCCTCTCGAATAAGACCGGCGATCAACCCCTTACATTGCAATGGAGCTTCAAGTTCCGCAAAAGGTTTGCAGCACGCGCTCGCCGGGCTGCGGCGGATCGGCAAGCGCGGCATGCTCGGCTTGCTCCTCGCAGGGTCGCGCGAGCGCCGCCAGAAGCTGCTCAAAGGGCTTGAAATCGCCCCGCTCCACGGCTGCGGCAATCATCTGCTCGATGCGGTGATTGCGGGGAATGAAGAGCGGATTCTCCCGGCGCATCGCCTGCGCTCTGGCGGCGGGCAGTGCGGGCTCACGAGCAAGACGCGACTGCCAGCGCTGCGACCATTCTTCGTAGACGCGCGCATCCGCGAAATGTCCCCGCAGCCGCGCAGCGCCGCCGGGATCTTGGGCTGCGTCGCAAAGCGCGCGGAAAGTCAGGGTAAAGTCTGCCTGGCTGCGATGCATCGCGGCCAGAAGGTCTTCAGCGAGCTGCCGGTCAGCGGCCTCCGTCGTCGACAATCCGAGCTTGCGCCGCATGCCGGCCAGCCAACAGTCGGCGGATTGTGCGGCAAAGGTCGCGATCACTTCGGTTGCAGCTGCGATGGCCCGGGTGGAATCGGCATCGATGAGCGGCAACAAGGTTTCCGCGAACCTCGCCAAGTTCCAAGCCGCCGCGTGCGGCTGATTCGCGTAGGCGTAGCGGCCGCGCTCGTCTATGGAGCTGAACACCGCCATGGGATCGAAGGCATCCATGAAGGCGCACGGTCCAAAGTCGATGGTCTCGCCCGACACCGCCATGTTGTCGGTGTTCATGACGCCATGGATGAAGCCGACATTCATCCACGCCGCCACCAGGGATGCTTGCCGCGACACCACCTGAGCGAGCAGCGCCAGATAAGGCGTCTCATCGTGCGCGCACGCCGGATAGTGGCGCTGGATGACATAGTCCGCGAGCAGCCGAGTGCCGGCAACATCGCCGCGAGCTGCGAAATATTCAAAAGTCCCAACACGCACATGGCTGGCAGCGACCCGCGTCAGGATTGCTCCCGGCAATGGTGTTTCACGCCGCACGAGTTCGCCGCTGGCAACAGCCGCGAGAGAACGGGTGGCGGGAATCCCCAAGGCGTGCATGGCTTCGCTGACCAGATATTCACGTAGTACGGGACCCAAGGCGGCGCGCCCATCGCCGTTGCGTGAATATGGCGTGCGTCCGCAGCCTTTCAATTGAATGTCCCTCAGCACGCCGCCTGCGTCGCGCGACTCGCCAATCAGAATCGCCCGGCCGTCACCCAACTGCGGTACAAAATGGCCGAACTGATGGCCGGCGTAAGCCATGGCGATGGGCACGCTGCCCTGGGGCAGTGTATTGCCGGAGAACAATGCGGCGATGCCGGCCTCATCCAGACTCGCCGTATCGAGAGTCAAGTCTGCTGCGAGAGCGCGATTGAGCTTGACGGTCAAAGGCGCCGCCACCCGCGTCGGATTTACACGGGCAAAGAAACGTTCCGGCAGAGTCGCGTAGCTGCTGGGATTCATGCTTCGGCCGTCGCATCGTCTCGCGAGACGGAATGCGCGACCGCCCCGCGCGTCGCAAGCCACGATCCCAGGAGTATGAGCGCGAAAGCGACGTAACCACCGACCCCCAGATGCTCATCGAGCACCAACACGCCGAGCAAGGTCGCGACGACGGGATTGATATACGTGATGACCGAGGCGCGCGACGCGCCCGCGTGTCGAACCAGATAGAACATCAACAGCATTGCGACCGCCGTGCACACGATCCCGAGTACGGCAATGGAGATCATTGCATTCGCGGAGGGCAAATGGCTTGGAAATTCAATTGCCGCCGGCAGCACCAGAACAAGCGTGGCCACCAGCAGACTCAGCGCGAGCGGGCCGATCGACTCCAGTCCGTGCATGTGCTTCTGGATGATCAGCGGCCCCGTCGCATAGCAAATCGTGGCGAGCAGCATGCAGCCCACACCGGCCCAACCAAGCGTTCCGGAGATCGAACCCGTGCCCAGCAACGCCGCGACGCCGACGAAGCCGACCACCAGGCCGACGATACGCCACGTTCCGAGCGCTTCGCGAATGCCGAAGAAGCGCTGAATCAGCGCAATCGACAACGGCACCATGGCGATGAGAATGCCGGTGACTGAAGAGCTGATCCAGCGTTCACCCAGGGAAATGAGCGAAAAAGGAATCGCAAACTCAACCAAGCCGAACGCAATAATCGGCGCCTTGTATTTTCCCAAGGAGCGCAACGCGCCGCGGCGCCATGCAATCGGCAGCAGAATAGCCGTAGCCAACAGCACGCGGCTGAAGGCGAGAATCAGCGGCGAAACCTCTTGCAGAGCAATCTTGATGAAGAAATAGGGAAGCCCCCAAACAATCCCCAAGGCGACAAACACCGTCCATCCGCGCCAACTCACAAGCCGGTACTCCTCAAATCACGCTCCAATAGCCAACCGCCGATACCAATGGCCATAGCCCAACGGCCATTGGCCCATACATGCTATCAGGGATGAGCAACTGAGCCTCAGAGCACTCATCGCTGTCGGTATCGGCCTACAGAAAATTCGGCCAATGCCGCCGAAATCTGCGGGCCCTCGTCCGCAGCCGATTCGCCGCTGTTGAGGCGATAATGGCGCTGAGAATTGATGCGGGCCGAGATGAAGGGGCTTGCGGGAGCTTAGTCGATGCCTTTCTTTCGCAGTGATGATTTGTCCATACATTACTTGGAGCGCGGGCGCGGCGAGCCGCTGCTGCTGATTCACGGCTTAGGCTGCAGCGGGGCCGATTGGGCGTTTCAAGTTGCCGCGCTCGAACATCGTTTTCGCATCATCGTCCCGGATCTGCCCGGCAGCGGCCACAGCCGGCCTCCTCCGCATGAATACACGATCGCGGGATTCGCCAACGCCGTTTGGAAACTGATGGACCATTTGGGTATTGCGAATCCCAACATTGTCGGATTCTCGCTCGGCGGCGCGGTCGCGCTCGAAATGGCCAGCTCGCGCCCAACCCGCGTGCCGCGACTGGCGCTCATCAACAGCTTGGCCACTTATCAACCTCGGGACCTACGCAAGTGGCTGGAAACCTATGTATCCGCGACTCTGGTGCGGATGTTGGGGATGCCGCGCGCGGCGTGCCTGATGGCGGCGAGGTTATTTCCCGACCCCTGGCAGCGTGCGATGCGCGAGCACGCTGCTCGCGTCATGGGTTCGGTGCCTGCCAATTCATACCTGGGAACAGGCTTGGCCCTGGCGCGCTGGGCAATTCTCGATCGCCTGGACCGGCTCAAGTGCCGCACATTGCTCATCGCGGCGGAAAACGATTTCACGCCCCTCGCAGAGAAACGCGAGTTGGCGCAAAGGCTCAATGCCGATCTGGTCGTGGTGCGCGGCTCGCGCCACGGCACGCCATTCGATTCGGTGGAAGTGACCAATGACAGCTTGCTCGCACTGCTGACGGATCAACCCCTACCACCGTCGACTCGATGGATGCGCGACACGCCGACGCGAGCGCAAGCCCTTTCCTTGGCAGGCAGCATCGCTGAAGAGCATGCATTGAGCCCGCTATTGCTGGACTAGCGCGGCTGTTGTTGGACTGGCGACTGTTGTTGGACTGGCGCGGCTGTTACGGGATCAGCTCTGCCACGGCAATCGGTCCAGGTCGAGGTTGCCGCCGCTCAAAATGATGCCGATGTTGGCGCCGGATGCCGGGATTTTGCCCTCGACCACAGCCGCATAGCTGACGGCTCCGGAAGGCTCGACGATGAGCTTCATCACTTCCCAAATTTGACGCATTGCCTGCACGATCGAATCCTCGCGCACCGTCACGATGTCGTCGACCAGTCGCGAGATCTCGGCGAAGGGTCTCACGCCCAGCGAGGTCTTCAGCCCATCGGCGATGGTGCGCGGCTCGAGCATGGGAATGATGTATCCGGCCTTGAGCGAGCGCGCGGCATCGTCGGCGC
>Ga0193726_1003235_pt1 | contig 10483 bp, 10 predicted proteins | sample H2c1metaG_FD_144928 | JGI IMG/M metagenome (GOLD analysis project Ga0193726, IMG submission 144928) | Soil microbial communities from a riparian zone of the East river system, Colorado, United States - H2c1 | ecosystem: Environmental > Terrestrial > Soil > Riparian zone | place: USA: East River... | reverse complement strand
CTGTTCCCGTTCTTGCTCCCCTCCTCCACCTTTCCGAATCAAAGCCTGACGGTGTGGGACGCCTCCAGCAGCGCGAAGACATTATTGATCATGCTCGGCATGGCGGGCGTATTCCTGCCGATCATTCTGGCCTACACCGGTTGGGTGTTCCGGGTTTTACGCGGCCGCGTCACGCTCGAGAATATGCACGAACACGAGGGCGACTACTGATGTGGTACTTCAGCTGGATTCTCGGCACCGGCCTTGCACTGTCATTTGCCGTGCTCAACGCCATTTGGTACGAAATCATCGAGCAGCAGCCGGGAAAAACCGCCGAGGACAACGCGGTTCCAGCTGCGAAAGAGAATCAGAAAGGATAGTTGAGTCCTGTGAACACGGCGGCGCCTTCGCTGCCGTAGCCGATGTCGACATAGCCCACCACAAAGGGTCTCGCGATGCCGCGAAATCCCACCCCCACCACGGGGTGCAGATGATCCAGAGGGTCGGTGCTGGTGCGCGAAAAGACGCGGCCGAAATCCACGAAGGGCGCGACCTCGATGTCGAGCGCGGTGGTGACTGCGTCAAAGGTATACACTTTACGGCGCATTTCCACCGTGGTCGAAAAGGAATTTCGATCGTAGAAGCGCCCGGCGCCGAAGCCGCGAAGCGGCTGCTCGCCGCCGATCTCGCTCTGACCGCCGCCGAGACTGCTCAGGGCCCAGAACGGCACATCGCGTGCCGTGGGCATGTAGCGCAACGATACATGCGCCGCCAAGACCGTGTTGGAATCCAGCGGAATGATTCCCCGGCCGTCGATTCCCGCTTCGCTGTACGAGGAATCGTTGATCAAGCCCTGTTTGGAGGCAGCACCGACGTACACGACCCATTTCATGCCATGAGTGGGCACCGCCAGGTCATCGCGTGTGTCATAGACCAGGGAGACGCGATTGAGCAATTGTTTATCGGCGCCTAGAGTCTCCGGAAAACGCGTTTGAATGGAAGGCACATCGTTCAGTGCTCCCGGCAGCACGTCCAGTGCCTTGAGACGCACGGTATAGAGAATTTGCCAGGTGTGGTTCAGGTTCAGGCCGATCTGTACCTGTCCGAAGTCCTGCTCGCCAATGTAAGTGGTTTGGGCGCTCGAGCGCGTTTGATTGCCGATACCGTAAAATCGCGGCGTGCCGTCGCGGTCGTATATCAAACTATAGTTGATGGACCACCGATCCTCGCGCGATCGGCCGATCTGATATTCACCGTCGAATTCCCGCTCCACTCTCTCCTTGATTCCCACTACGGCCGACCATTGCTCGTCTGCCGAGGAATACGCATAGATGCGGCCGTGCACGCCGAACCCGAAGTTGGGGTTATAGATAATATCGGGCGCAACGATGCGCCTGACGTTGCGATTTTCATCGGTAGTGACCCAGGTGGGAATCAATCCCAGCGTCGTACCGCTATCGGGATCAACTGCAATCTCCGGGACCGGGATGAACGGCGCGGTCGCCGGATTGAACCACTTCGTCCACCCCGGTTTAGGCACCGGCGGCGGAATCGGGATGGGCCCTTGCGGCACCGGTACTTGGGTGCCGGCGTCCCCAGGAGGGTTGTCCGGCCAGCAAGGCGCCGCCGGCGCCATGCAGGCCGCGGCAGCAACCGCGATCAGCAGACCTCTCACCCGAGCAACCGCGCGAAGCATTGCAAAAGGCAGTCGATATCCGTCGATGTGATATCGCCCATGGTCGAGATTCGAAACAGGGTCTTGGACAAGTTGCCCTGCCCCGCATAGATGACGAATCCTTCGGCCTTGAGCGCATCATGCAGTTGAGCGTAGGTCTTGCCCGGCGGCAGGCGATAAGCCCTCAGCACGACAGAAGATTGTTCAGCCGGCAGGAGCGCGTCGATTCCGAGTGCCGCAAGCCCGGCACGCACGCGTTCGGCCAATGCAGCATAGTGCTCATATCTGGCGTGCCGGGCGCCCTGATCAGCGTACTCGCGCAGCGCTTCGACCAGTGCATAGTAGGCATGCACGGCCGGCGTGAAGGGCGTGTTGCGCTCATCCTGCAAGCGCGCAAGCCTGCCCAAATCAAGATAGTACGTGCGGCTCGCGGCATTCTTCAAAGCGCTGCGCCGAACGATCACGAATGCCGCTCCCGGAACTCCGTGCAAGCATTTGTTGGCGGTCGCGGCCGCCGCCGACAGCGCCGGGTCGTCAAAGTCGATTGACTCAGCGCCGAAACTACTCACGGCGTCGACCAACAATCCGGCGCCATGGGCGCGGCACAACTTCAACAACGCGCGAAGATCGTTGAGCCTGCCGGTCGTGGTTTCATGATGAACCACGGCGACATGCGTAAAGCCGGCGTCCTTCGGCTGATTCTCGAGTTTCGCCGCGATCGCATCCCAATCGGGCGCCCGCAGCCAATCCCCGACGATACGCTCATGGTCAATTCCGTACTGCGCGCAGATCAGCGCGATGCGCTCGCCATAGACGCCGTTCTCGACAATCAGCAGCCGGCCATTTTTCGGCACCAACGCCGCCACCATGCTCTCGACGGCTGCGGTGCCGGACGCCGTCATCAAGACTGCTGTCCATTGCGAACTGTCCAGCGAGTAGGTCGACAGCAGGCGCGTGCGCGCCTCGTCTTGCAGGTCGAAAAATTCGCTCTCGCGATGACACAGATCCGGCTGCAGCAGACTGCGGCGCACGCGCTCGCTCAAGGTGACCGGCCCGGGATTGAGCAGCAGCACTAGGAAACTCCGGCCCGCACGCCGATGTGTTGCATGAGGCGCGTTTTCACCTCGACCGGTGTCATTGAGGGGCGCGGCAAATCCGCCGAAGCCCCCGCGCGGATGAGCAACCGTGCAAAGCGGGCGCCGCCGCTCGGCGGATCGTTGAGCCAGGCAGAGATTCGCACCAGATCATCGGTTTCCATCGATGAGGCGTAGCCGCAGGCGGCGGCCACATCAGAGAATGCAATATGGGGCGAGACCGTCGCCTGACCGCCGGTAGAATCGTGCACGCCGTTGTCCAACAGCAGATGCAACAGATTCGGCGGCCCGTACGCCCCCGCGGTGGCGAGGGCACCCATGCGCATCAGCGCGGCGCCATCGCCGTCCAGAGCCAGTACGCGCAGATCCGGGCGAGCCAACGCAAGCCCCAGCGCCAGCGGCAAAACGCAACCCATGGAGCCGACCATATAGAGGTGATTCGGGCGATCTTCGATCGCATACAATTCGCGGCCGCAAAATCCGGTGGAGGCCAGCAGCACGGTGGAGGCGACCGGTGTCTGCGCGACCACCAGGCGCAAGGCATCTTGTCGGGACGCTCTCGCCTCGGGTGCCGCACGGTGCGGTGCAATCACTGCCCGCGACGCGGTCGATCGCTCGGCGAACGCACCCACGCCGCTTTTCAATGCATGGGCAGCAACGCTGCCCTTTTGCATCACCAAGGCGTAAGGGCGCCCGGTCCGATCCATGTGTGCGGTCGCGCGATCAAGGGCGGGGCCGATTTCCGCGGTTTCCGTGGGGAACAACTCCCAGGGTATCTGCATGGTCTCCAACATGTCCGGAGTAATCGGCCCCATCAAGGCATGCTGCGGCTCATCAGCGATGCCCGGTTGAGCGCGCCAGGTCACAATGAGCAACTGCGGCAATCGAAACGTCCAGGTCAGCGAGGTCAGCGGACTGACCGCGTTGCCCAGTCCCGAGTTCTGCATCATGGTGATGCCGCGCCGATGCGGCGCGCCGGCATCGCCTGCGATCGCGACGCCTGCAATCAAAGCAACGGCATCGCCTTCGTTCGCCATTGAAACATAGTGCAGCGACGGGTCCTGTAGGACGTAGTTGATGAAGGGCGTGAGGAAAGAGCACGGCACGCCCGCATACCAGTGAAAGCCTCGTTCGCGCGCTGCTTCGACGAAGTGCCGCGCTTCAATCATCGATCAAACGGCGCCTGCTCGTGGGCGAAGTCCACCGCCTGACGCAGATCGTCCAAATCATTGACTCCTCGCCAGTGGCCGTGCACGTACAGCACTTCGATGGCCGCCCCTGCGCCGATGAGCGCGTTCAGCAACGCCGGCATATCGAGCGTGTCGAAATTATCCCCGGCCCGCAATGCAGCCAGCACCGCCTTGAGTTTGACCAATCCGGCTCGGCTGACGTTGAGCATTCCCACCCAGCGTCCCTGTGGAATGCCCTCGGCATCGGCTGCACTGGTCACGCGCTTCAGGAGCACCGGCGTGCCGAACAATCCCCGATCGTCGCCGCGGGAGCAGTATGCGAAATCGCGCACGGTGTGATTGCTGCTGCCGGTCATGAGTGAATCCACCACGACCGAAAAATCTGCTTTGCATTCCACCAAGTCGCGCAGCACGTAGCTTCGAAACAGTAAATCGCCGTAGGCAATGACCGCATCGGAATCGAGTGCTTCCACGGCGCAGGCGAGCGAGGCCAGTTCGCCGGTCTGCGCGTATCGCGAGTTGACGACCAGTTTGATGCCCGCCGTATCGATCGCGTCGGCCCGATAGCCGCCGACCACCGTGATGTCGTTGATATGTTCCTTCTTGAAACCATCGACCAGCCAGCGCAGCAGCGGCTTGCCGGCAATCGGCAGCATGACTTTCGGCCGATCGACGGTAAGGGCCTCCAGGCCGCGGCCGCGCCCTGCCGCCAGCACGACGGCGGCACGCGGCGCGCCTGCATTTGACAGATAAAGCCGCTCTGCGGCGGAGTATTCGTCCGCATCCTGCAGGCGAAAGATCTCATTGACCGAAGCGATACGGTCTTCGACGTTCACCAAGGTCTGGCTCTCGAATATTTCCTTCGCGATGCTTTGCATCGCGGAAGCCGCCGAACGCACCAGATGATTGGCCCAGATCACCGTGCTGATCCCGGCCTGGCGAAATACCTCGGTGGGCGTGCTGTAGTAGCGCGTCGGCACGATCACCAAAGGCGAGCGCCGCGCCCACTCCTTGGCGAATTTCACTATTTCGTCCGGCTTCGACAATTTGCTGTGAATGAGAATGGCGTCGGCACCGGCGAGCCGATAGGCCTCGGCGCGGCGCAGTGCCTCATCCATGCCCCAGCCCGCGATCAGCGCCTCGACACGTGCAACGATCGAGAAATTCGGATCCTGCTGAGTATCCTTGCCGGCGGCAATCTTGCCGACAAATTCCTCGATGTCGGCGAGCGGCTGGCGTTCTCCATTCAAAAAACTGTTGGTCTTCGGAAACTGCTTATCCTCGATGCAGACACCGGCGATACCGCGTTGCTCGAGCTTGCGCACCAGACGGCGCATGTTGTTGAAGTTGCCGTAACCTGTGTCGCCGTCGAGCAGTATCGGCAGATCACTGGCATCGGCCATGAACTCGAGCATATCGACGACCTGCGTCCAACTTGCCTCGTTGTTGTCACGCACGCCGAACTGCGCCGAAATCGACAGTCCTGAAGCCCAAATCCCCTTGAATCCGGCCTCACGTACGATGCGCGCGGACAGGCCGTTGTGCGCCTCCATCAGGAACTCGAGTTCCGCACTGTGCAGCATCTGGCGCAATTTCGCAGTGCGGGTTTGCGCGCCACTCTTGGCGTTCGTCTGATTGACGGCGCGTGCTTGAGGGCGAATTGATACATTCATGGATTACCTCCCGATAAGGGCTTGAGCTGCGGCAGCACATCACCAGCTGCGCGCACGACGTCGTTGGGAAAATCAATTTCGATCCACGGCAATCCCGTGACATCGGCAACTTCGAGCACTTGGCTCCCCTCTCTGAGTAGATCGCGCACGGCTTCCTCATGCGGCATGTGCGCACGCCCCGTGTCGACGTAGTCTGCAACCAAAGCCGCCAGACGCCGTGCACCGGCTTGGTCGAACCGGAAAAACCCGACCGATTCCCCAATGGTGTCGAATTTCAGGTCGGCTGCCAACTGCTTGCGCAGCTCGACCGGCACGCCGGCCCGCAGACACAGTTTGACCGGCTCATCTCCAGCCTCGAAATCGCGATCGATCAGCAGACGGTTCACCGGGCCGTTCCCCGCCACCAGCGCGCTCAAAATACGTTCGTCGTACAGCACATCCGCATCCATCAATAAGATATCGCCGCCGCGCGTCATGGCGCGGGCGGCGGTATGCACCGTAAGAACGCTGCCGAGCTCGAACTGCTTGTTGATCACGAGCTCCGGGCGGGGTTTCCAACTCAAACGCGTCAGTTCAGCCTCCACCAGCTCGTGGCGAAAACCCACTGCAATCGCCACGTCCTCGACGCCGGCGTTTTTCAGCATACGCAAATGCCGCTCGAGCAGCGTCATGCCATCGAAGCGCAACAGACATTTCGGCAGTTGGCTGTCCTCGGGCAATTGCAGACGGACACCTCGCCCGGCGGCCAAAATGATCGCGCGCATCAAAATCCTTTCATACATCAAGCGTTAGGGATGGTAACTCAAGGCGGAGCGGCGCCGACGGGGGTACCGACGGCGCGCGAGGAAAAACGCAAATACAGCAGTCCCGGCAGGCCCAATAACAATTCACGTGCGCGCTTTGCCAGCGACAATGCCAATGCCGCGTCGGGCGACAAGCCTGCCAGCGGTCCGAGCAGCAGATAACCGCCTTCTTGCACTCCCAGGGCACCAGGGATCGCAAAGCCCGCGCCGCGAATCGCCTGACCCAGACTCTCGAGCAGCAATGCTTCGCGCCAGCTCACCGGCGTTCCGAGGAACAAAGCAATCAGGTAGACCTCGCCCGTGCCGACGATCCAACCGACCAAGCTGAGCAAGAAGCTCATCGTGACGGCGCCGTTGCGCCGATAGGTCCCCTCCACGGCAAGATCGATGGCTTGCGCCTGGGAGACCCGCCGCGACCAGTCGCGCTTGCCCGAAAAGCGCCGCACCGCGCGCATGAGCTTGCTGAACATTCCGCGCCGCTGGATCAGATAAAACCCGCCCACTTGCACCGCCAGAAAGCCGCTCGCAATCAGCACCGACGTGCGCAGCGCCCCGGGTGAGAAAAGACGGGTGTGCGCGCCGAGCAATATCACGCCCATCAGCGCAAATGCGATCTGTGCAAAGGTCTGCAAGGTTGTGCTGACGGTGATCGCGGCGGCGGCGTCTTCCATGCGCATGCCGCGCTGGGCTAAATGCCGGGCCATCAATACCGGACCGCCGATCTGTCCGGCCGGCATGAGGCTGTTGGCCGATTCTCCCACCCAGCGCGCCAGCAGCGAATCTAGGTACGGAGTTCGGCTCGATCCCTGCTCGAAAAGCACGCAAATTGCGATCGCATCGAGCAGCAGGGGCAATAGATGAAATAGGGCGACCAGCAGCAGTCCCCACCCGGCATGGGCAAGAGTTGCCAAGATGGCCGGCAGGTCCTGCGACAACAGCACGCCGACGAACAGCAGCACGCCGACGCTCAACAGCCAGCTCGCCGTCCTCGTCATTCGCCCCGGCCCCTGAGACGATGAAATACCTGGCGAAAACCGAAATAGGCAAAGGCGTCCTTCATATTGGAGATGAGGCGCCACCACGGGTGCATATGCGGATCGGTCACATATTCGAAGGTCAAGGACACCCGCGTTTCCCCCGGCAGCGACGGCGTAATTCGATGCCGCACAGCATCGCCATCGAAAACGACCAACCCGCCGGGCGGGATCTTGATCGATCCTGACGCCACCGACGCCCCTTTTTCCCGGGTATGCAGTTCGTAGTCCAGGCGGCACGAGGAGTCGTCGATCACGCCCAGCAGCAGCGTATAGCGACGGCCCGCATAGTACGACGTGTCGTAGTGCCAGCCGATATGATCGCCCGGCTTCGTATAAAAATAGAGCGCGTAGGCGTGCGGATCGTCAGGCGGCGAGAGTTGTAAACGCTCTCCCGTCAGTTGCTCCAGCCAGGCGAGCAGAGCGGTTGAACGATAAAGGTCGGCAATGACCGGCGCTTGTTTGTCGATCGTATGGCGGCTGACACTTCCGCCCTGCTTGTGCCCGGGCAAGTAGTTGCGATTGATCGAACCTTCGACCGCGGCAACGGCAGCGATGAGCTGCGCGGTAATGTCGGCCGGCAGGAAGTTCTCAACATACAGAAAAGAGCCCTGCGCGGCGTACTCGCCGCGCAAGCCGTGCAGGTCGAGGGAATCCAAACGCGAAATGAATGGCTGCCCGACTCCGGTTGCGGTCGCCGCCACGCTTATCCGGCGACCCCGGCAGTCATGCGGCGATCTCGGCGCAGCGCCCGTTGATAGTCGATCACCACCCAAATGGCGAACACGGGTGCGCAGATCGAAGCTATCAGCAGCATCGGCTCCAACGCATTGCTCAAAGTCGCCAATGGGAACAAATACAGCACATCTTCCGTTTCAAAGCCGCCCAACGAGGCCTGCCGTGTCGCGATTTTGCCGTGCAACTCCTCGATTCGCATCCGCAAGAAGAAAATCAATGCGATCGCGCTGCCAGCCGCCACGCCCAGCGCCGCGGGCGGGAAAATCAGATCAACGCCGGGCTTTCCGGCCAGGCCGACACCGATCGAGATGAACGACAAAATGGTGACGGCCGCATCGCTGGCCAAATCATAGAGATGACCGATCCGGCTGGTCTTGCCGCTCAGTCGCGCCAGTTCTCCGTCGGTGTGATCCAGAAAATTCGACAGCACCAGCAGCAGTGCAGCGAGATTGGACCAGCCATAGCTTCCCGGTATAAAGGCAGCGGCCGCCGCCAATCCGACGCCTAAGCGCAAAGTGGTCAGATGGTTGGGCGTGACCCAGCTATGGATGAGCGGCGCAACCAAACGGCGCGCAAGTCGCGCGTCCCATGGACGCGAAACCGAACTGCTGGCATGGGTCAAGGGTTGTGGGTTTAGCATAAGGGCATCGCGGTATCGGCTAGTCGCCTCAATTTTACGACAGATCGCGCTTTGTCATCAAAATGAAATCTCGATACAGACGTATCGGAAATTTCGCAAGCCCGGGACTGGTTGCGGCCGGGGTTGGCCGCTACTTCATCGGCACGCCGCAGCGGGCCAGCACGCCGCGCAAATCTCTGATCGGCGGAAATACTTCGTTGTTCCAGTCGGCCCCTTGCGCGTCATACGCCCTCTGCTCGTATTCCACGATGTCCTTGTCTTCGCGAAAAATATTCTCGGTAAACCAGGTCACGAACGGCCACGCCGCGTGAATGATGCCCGGGAAGCCCGGTTTCTTCACCGAAAGATAGCCGTAGGTGCGGTTAGTGCGCTGCTCCCCATCCAGCGGCGTGTAGCCCAGCCATACGTCGAGTACCGGATCGTCGGATTGCTTGATGTCGCGCCCGACCCAGACTTTCAGGCTCTGGCTCGGGTAATCCGTGCGGATACGCATGTGGTCGGAAAAATCCTTCTTTGCTTCACCGCGCTTGCGCATCAAATCGACGATGACATGCTCGCCGACCGATGATTTTCCCTCGGTGCGGCTGAAACTGTATTCCACTTCCGCCCAATTCTCGCCGTGATTGCGGCCCAGGCAACGGGCCCTGATCGAGCCCATCTGTTTACGGTGCATGAATTGATGATTCATGTCGAAAAGGTTTTCGTGCATGAAGGTGTAATGACAGGCGACTTCGCGATTCAACCGGCGCGTCTTGTAGTCCTTGCGTTGCGAGGAGCCGAGACTTGCAGGCGCGCGGCTTTCGGCGAGCGCGGCATCACCTGGGAAGACGAAGATCAAACCGTCGATTTCACGGGCGGGATAGCTTTTGACACCGGCGGGCAAACGCTCGGGCCCCATGTAAGGCACGTTGACGCACTTGCCGCTGCAATTGTAGACCCAGCCGTGGTAGTGGCACTTCAGGTCATCGCCGCTGACCACTCCTAAATGCAGGGGAACCTGGCGATGCGCGCAGCGATCTTCCAGCGCGAATACCTGTCCGCTGTTGCCGCGATACAGCACGATGGGATCGCCCGCAAAACGCCGCCCCAAGGTCTTGCCGACTTTCAGTTCATCGGACCACGCGAGCGGGTACCACTGGTCGGGATGCGCGCCGATGCGCCGCAAATCGATCGGGTTGGGCGATGGCGGCGCGCGCAGGGCCGCTAAATTCGACACTTCCTCGGACATGGGCTTGGATTCTACCTGTTCCGTCAGCGTGTTGGTGTGTGGAGGCTAAGGTCGGAATCGAACCGGCGTACACGGCTTTGCAGGCCGCTGCATGACCACTCTGCCACTTAGCCCAACGTCAAAAATAGCAAACCCCGGACGGACCGGGGTTCCTAAGCTTTAGGTTTGGAGCGAGAAACGAAGCTCGGTCCTGCGCCCGCAATCTTGGCATTTGCGACGCACAGCCATTAACTCATTGGTTTCCCAGCTAATTTAGTAGTTTAGCAGCTCGGCCCAGGGCACACAAGACGAACGGGCCGACCCCACGAGCGGCCGGCCCGTCTTTGGGTCACCGCGCCTTAGAACGGCATCGACACCGTGGCGAATACGCTGCGGCCGGGAATCGTCCAATAAAGCGGCGTACCAGCGTCAGCGGTATAGCCTAAGCGC
>Ga0193726_1003234_pt1 | contig 10489 bp, 8 predicted proteins | sample H2c1metaG_FD_144928 | JGI IMG/M metagenome (GOLD analysis project Ga0193726, IMG submission 144928) | Soil microbial communities from a riparian zone of the East river system, Colorado, United States - H2c1 | ecosystem: Environmental > Terrestrial > Soil > Riparian zone | place: USA: East River... | reverse complement strand
ATCGCGAAAACAACCCCATGCAAAGTAGAATGGGCCCCGGCTCGCAGCGCTCGTGCGGCTTGCGTCCGGGGCACGAGAAGAAAAATGGTCCGTCGTCACGGCCCCAACCTAATCTCATCCCGCTCTATCTTTTTGTCTGAGCATGATCTCCGCGCAAACGCTTCGCGTTTGCCGCGAGGGAAAACTGGTACCCACTTTTCCGGATCGTGCTCTATGGTTCGAGACGCGCGACATCGCCGCGCTCCTCACCATGAGGACTTAAGGGACCGCGAGGCGCCGTCTCGAAGGATGAGCTGGACTCTACCGCGCCTCGTGCACGCTTTTGCGGAAGCGCTGGATCAGCCGCAGCATCCGCGACGACCAGCCGTCGCCATCGCCACGCAGGGCTTCCACGATTCGCACTTTGATCGGATTGACCAGTGCTGCCGCCTTTGCCCGCAACCCCATGATAAATTCATACAGCGTTTCGAACCACTGCATCTCCAGGAGTTTCGGCCGCGTCACGTCGAAGATGAAAGCCGCGACGCCGACGCCCAGGAATTTGGCGAAGATGATGGTTGCAATCGCGCTGAGCCAGTATTCATGGGTGAGCAGCCAGAGGCCAACCAGCTTGAGCGGAAACAGCGGAATCACCGGCACGATGAAGACGATCAGCGTCATCGCCGGCGACAGCGTATCGACGCGATCGGAGAGCCATTGCTTGAACGCGCGCAGCGGAATCAGCGCCACAACCCGCGCCACGATCGGCTCGAGGTGATCCCACAGCCACGCCTCGATCAGAAAGATGACCGCGAGCAGAACCCAGAACGGTTGAAGGAGGCGGCGCATCATGAATGTTGTCCCCGCCCGACTCTCATCGGGTGTGAATCACATATGGATCGCGCGCTTGCCGACTGCAAGCGCCGCTTCCTTGACGGCCTCGGAACGAGTCGGATGGGCATGGCAAGTACGCGCCAGATCCTCGGCGGAACCGCCAAACTCCATCAATACGGCCGCTTCGTGGATCATTTCGCCGGCCTCACGGCCGACGATATGCACGCCAAGCACGCGATCGGTCTTCGCATCTGCGAGAACCTTCACGAATCCTTCAGTGGTCTGGTTGACCTTGGAGCGGCCATTGGCGGTGAACGGGAATTTGCCTGATGTATAGGCCACGCCGGCCTGCTTCAGTTCTTCCTCGGTCTTGCCGACCGACGACACTTCCGGCGTGGTATACACAACGCCTGGAATAACGTCGTAATTCACATGTCCGGCCTGGCCGGCGAGAATTTCCGCAACTGCGACGCCTTCGTCCTCGGCCTTGTGGGCCAGCATCGGCCCCGCGACGACATCGCCGATCGCGTACACGCCCTTCACGCTGGTCGCGAAATGCGGATCGATCTGCACCCGGCCGCGATTGTCGAGCGCGATGCCAGCTTCCTTCAAACCAAGGCCTTCGGTGTAGGGCACGCGCCCGATGCAGACCAACACCACATCGGTTTCCAGCGCTTCCGATTTGCCACCCGCTGCCGGTTCGATCTGCGCGGACAGCGTCTTGCCCGAGGTATCGACGCCAGTGACCTTGGCGCCGAGCTTGAACGTAAACCCCTGCTTTTCGAGAATGCGCTGGAATTGTTTCGCCACCTCGCCGTCGGTGCCCGGCAGGATGCGATCGAGAAATTCCACCACGGTGACTTGCGCGCCGAGCCGGTGCCACACCGAGCCCAGCTCAAGCCCGATCACGCCGGCGCCGACGATCAATAATTTCTGCGGCACCTTGTCGAGCGACAGCGCGCCGGTAGACGACACGATACGCTTCTCATCGATTTCGATGCCCTTCAGCCGCGCAATATCGGAGCCGGTGGCGATGACAATGTTGCTGGTCTCGACGACTTGCATCTTGCCGTCACTGCCGGTTACCTCGACCTTGCCGGTGCCGAGGATCTTTCCCTTGCCGTTGATGACGTCGATCTTGTTTTTCTTCATCAGGAACTCGACACCCTTGACGTTGCCGTCGATGCCCTGCTGCTTGAAGTTCATCATCGCAGGAAGATCGAGTTTCGGGGCGGAGACGCTGACACCCATTTTCGCAAACGAGTGTTCGGCCTCCTCGAACATCTCGGATGCATACAACAGCGCCTTCGACGGCATGCAGCCGATGTTGAGGCAGGTGCCGCCGAGCGTTGCGTTCTTCTCGACCACGGCGACCTTCATGCCGAGTTGCGTCGCGCGGATCGCGCAAACGTAGCCACCGGGGCCGGTGCCGATGACAACGAGATCGTAAGTGGCCATGATTGGAGTCCTGTAGCTGAATGGCGTGACAGATATTAGCGCCCGCCCGATACATCGAGTATGGCACTGGTCACATAGGAAGCCTCGTCCGATATCAGCCAGACAATGGCGTTGGCGATTTCATCCGCAGTGCCGACGCGCTTCATCGGCACCATGTGGCTGAGCCGGTGGGCGCGGTCGGGCTCGCCGCCAGAGGCATGAATCTCGGTGTCGATCAGCCCGGGCCGGATCGCCGCGACGCGAATGCCCTCGCCGGCGACCTCATGTCCCAATCCGATCGTGAAGGAATCGATGGCGCCTTTGGAGGCCGCGTAATCGACATAGGTATTGGGCGAGCCGAGCTTCGAGGCCACCGACGACAGATTGACGATGACGCCACCCTGGCCGCCATGACGCGTCGACATCCGCTTCACCGCTTCGCGCGCGCACAGGATGCTGCCGGTGACGTTGACCGCCATCATGCGCTGAATCCGCTCGGCGGACATTTCGTCCACGCGCGACGTCGGCCCCACGATGCCGGCGTTGTTGATGAGCGCGCCGAGCGTTCCGAACTTGTCGGCGGCCTTGAACAGCGCGAGGATATCGCTCTCGTTGCCGACATCGCATTTCACCGCGATCGCCTTGCCGTTCTTGGCCTCGATGGTGGAGACGACGCTGTGGGCAGCTGCTTCATTGCTGGCGTAGCCGACGCAAACCCGAAAGCCGCGCGCGGCGGCGGCAATCGCGGTGGCGCGGCCGATGCCGCGGCTTCCACCGGTGATGATGACAACCCTGTCTGTCAAATTTGCCCCCATGATTCGGCAACGAGCATCATTTACACTCGCTCAAACGCTTGGCTCGCAATGCCCCCATCGAGCCAGACGCGAACCCCCTCACAGATCCAGCACCAGCCGCGCTGGATCCTCCAGGCTTTCCTTGACCCGGACCAGGAACGTCACCGCTTCCTTGCCGTCGATGACACGGTGATCGTAGGACAGCGCCAGATACATCATCGGGCGAATCTCGACCTTGCCGGCGATCGCCACGGGGCGGTCCTGAATCTTGTGCATGCCGAGAATGGCGGACTGCGGCGCGTTCAGGATCGGCGTCGACATCAGCGAGCCATAGATGCCGCCATTGGTGATGGTGAAGGTGCCGCCCTGCATCTCGTCGATCTTGAGCTGACCGTCGCGCGCGCGCCGTCCGAAATCGGCGATGCTCTTTTCGATCTCGGCAATGGTCTTGTGGTCGCAGTCGCGCACGACAGGCACCACCAGGCCCTTGTCGGTGCCGACGGCGACGCCGATGTGATAATAATTCTTGTAGATCAGGTCGGTGCCGTCGATCTCGGCGTTGGCGGCCGGAATGTCCTTCAGCGCCTGCACGCAGGCCTTGGTGAAGAAGCCCATGAATCCCAATTTGCTGGCGTGCTTTTTCTCGAACACGTCCTTGTACTGGGCCCGCATCGCCATGATGTGGCTCATGTCGACCTCGTTGAAGGTCGTGAGCATGGCGGCCGTATTCTGAACGTCCTTCAGGCGGCGTGCGATGGTCTGGCGCAGCCGCGTCATCTTCACGCGCTCCTCGCGCGCGGCATCGTCGGCGGGCGACGGGGCGCGAACCTGCACCGCGGCGGCCGGCTGATTGATCGGGGTCGGCGCCGATGCTGCCTTTTCGATCGCTGCGAGCATGTCGCCCTTGGTGACGCGGCCATCCTTGCCCGAGCCGGGGACGGTGGCGGCATCGAGCCCGCTTTCGGCGGAGATCTTGCGCACCGAGGGCGCCAGCGGCGCATCGGCCGGCGGCACCCTTTGAGTCGTGGAGGCTGATGCAGCAGCGGACGCGGCAGCGGCAGCGACGGGCGGCGACGCCGCGGCCTTGGTAGACGCGGCAGCCGGCTTGGCGGCGGCCCCCGCCGCGCCATCATTGATCTGTCCGAGCAACGCGCCGACCGCGACGGTCTCGCCATCCTTGGCAATGATATCGCCGAGCGTGCCCGCGGACGGCGCCGGGACTTCGATCGTGACCTTGTCGGTCTCGAGCTCGACCAAGGGCTCATCCACCGCCACCGCATCGCCGGCCTTCTTGAACCAGCGGCCAATGGTGGCCTCGGTCACGGATTCGCCGAGCGTCGGAACGCGAATTTCAGTCATCGTTTGTTTCCCCCTGCGTCATCGCCGGGCTCGTCCCGGCCATCCACGCCTTAAATCAATGTTCATAAAGTGAGACGTGGATGCCCGCGGCAAGCGCGGGCATGACGACTTCGGTAATGCTAGCCTAGCGCGTCATCGAGCAGTGCCTTGAGCTGTGCCAGGTGCTTGGACATCAAGCCAGTGGCGGTCGCCGCCGACGCAGCGCGCCCGGCGTAACGCGGACGCTTGTTCGGCGCGTGGATCTGGTTCAGCACCCATTCGAGATAGGGCTCCATGAAGTGCCACGCACCCATATTGCGAGGCTCTTCCTGGCACCAGATCAGCTCGGCATTCTTGAAGCGCCCGAGTTCCTGCACCAGCGCCTTCAGCGGCACCGGATAGAGCTGCTCGACGCGCATGATGTAGACGTCGTCGATGCCGCGTTTTTCGCGCTCCTCGTAGAGATCGTAATAGACCTTGCCCGAGCACAGCACGACGCGGCGGATCTTGTCGTCCGGCACCAGCTTGATCTTTTCGTCCGGCAGCATCACCGCGTCGTCGTAGAGGATGCGGTGGAACGTGGTGTCCGCGCCAAATTCATCCAGCCGCGAGACCGCGCGCTTGTGCCGCAGCAGCGACTTCGGCGTCATCAGGATCAGCGGCTTGCGAATCTCGCGGTGCAATTGACGCCGCAGCACGTGGAAGAAATTGGCGGGCGTGGTGGCATAGACCACCTGCATGTTGTCTTCGGCGCACATCTGCAGGAAGCGCTCAAGCCGTGCTGAAGAATGTTCCGGTCCCTGCCCTTCATAGCCGTGCGGCAGCATGCAGACGAGGCCGGACATGCGCAGCCATTTGCGTTCGCCCGAGGAGATGAACTGGTCGAACAGCACCTGTGCGCCGTTGGCGAAGTCGCCGAACTGCGCTTCCCAGACCGCCAGCGCCTTCGGCTCGGCCAACGAATAACCGTACTCGAAGCCGAGCACGGCTTCCTCCGACAGCAGCGAGTTGATGACTTCGTAATGGCCCTGATCGCCGCCGAGATGATTGAACGGCGTATAGCGGCTCTCGTCTTCCTGATCGATCAGCACCGAATGCCGTTGCGAGAACGTGCCGCGCTCGCTGTCTTGCCCCGACAGCCGGACGTGACGGCCTTCCTGCAGCAGCGTACAGAACGCCAGCGCCTCGCCGGTCGCCCAATCGATGCCGACGCCGTTCTCGATCGCCTTGGCGCGGTTTTCCAGAAACCGCTGCACGGTGCGGTGAACCCGAAAGCCATCGGCGACTTTGGTGATCTTGCGGCCGATATCCCTGAGCACCGCAGCATCGACGCCGGTGACGCCGCGGCGCGGGTCTTCTTCCGCATCGGCCGACTTGAACCCGGCCCATTTGCCGTCGAGCCAGTCCGCCTTGTTGGGCTTGTAGCCCGAGCCGGCCTCGAGTTCGGCATCGAGCCGCACGCGCCAGTCGGCCTTGGCCTTCTCGACCTCGCCTTCGGTCATGACGCCTTCGGCGATCAGCCGCTTGGAATAGATCTCCAGCGTGGACGGATGCGTTGCGATCCTCTTGTACATCACCGGCTGGGTGAACGCCGGCTCGTCGCCTTCGTTGTGACCGTGCCTGCGATAGCAGAACATGTCGATCACAACAGGCTTGTGGAATTTCTGCCGGAACTCGATCGCGACCTTGGCCGCGAACACCACGGCTTCCGGATCGTCGCCGTTGACGTGGAAGATCGGCGCGTCGATCATCTTCGCCACATCGGAAGGATACGGCGAGGAGCGCGAATAGCGCGGATAGGTGGTGAACCCGATCTGGTTGTTGACGATGAAATGCAGCGAACCGCCGGTGCGGTAGCCTTTCAGGTCGGACAGGCTGAAGCATTCGGCCACCACGCCCTGTCCGGCGAACGCGGCATCGCCGTGCATCAACAGCGGCAACACCGAAATGCGCTGGTCCGGTGGATCGCCGTGCTGGTCCTGTTTGGCGCGGACCTTGCCGAGCACCACGGGATCGACGATCTCCAGATGCGAGGGATTGGCGGTCAACGACAGATGGATCTTGTTGTTGTCGAACTCACGGTCCGACGATGCACCGAGATGATATTTGACGTCGCCGGAGCCCTCGACGGCGTCCGGATTGACTGAGCCGCCCTTGAATTCATGAAACAGCGCACGATGCGGCTTGCCCATCACCTGCGTCAGCACGTTCAGGCGTCCGCGATGCGGCATGCCTAAAACGATCTCCTTTACGCCGAGATTGCCGCCACGCTTGATGATCTGTTCCAGCGCCGGAATCAGCGATTCCGCCCCGTCTAGTCCGAACCGCTTGGTGCCGGTGAATTTGAGATCGCAGAATTTCTCGAAACCTTCGGCCTCGACCAGCTTGGTCAGGATCGCGCGCCGGCCCTCGCGGGTGAAACTGATCTCCTTGTCCAGACCCTCGATGCGCTCCTGAATCCAGGCCTTCTGCGCGCCATTCGAGATGTGCATGAATTCGACGCCGAGCGTCTGGCAGTAGGTGCGTTCACAGAGCGCGACGATCTCCCGTAAAGTCGCGTATTCGAGGCCCAGCACATGATCCAGGAAGATCTTGCGGTCGAAATCGGCTTCCGTGAAGCTGTAGGAACGCGGATCGAGTTCTTCGCGGTCGCGCGCCGGCTCGATCCCGAGCGGATCGAGCTTGGCGTGGAAATGCCCGCGCATGCGGTAGGCGCGGATCAGCATCAGGGCACGCACCGAATCGCGCGTCGCCTGATGGATATCCGCCGCCGTCAGTTCAGCGCCTTTGGTCTGCGCCTTGGCCGCAAGCTTGGTGCCGACAACCTTTTCGACTTCCGCCCAGTTGCCATCGAGCGCGGAAGTCAGATCGTCGCGCGGCGTCAGCGGCCAGTTGTCCCGGCCCCAGGACGGTCCTTCGGCGTTTTTCCGGACGTCGGCCGGCTTGTCTTTCAGGCTCTTGAAGAACTCCTGCCATTCGGTGTCCACCGAAGCGGGATCTTTCTCGTAGCGGGCGTAGATATCATCGATGTAGGGGGCGTTTGTGCCCTGCAAAAACGAGGAGAGGGCAAAAGCGGCGTTCGCGTCCTGGCGAGACATGATGGCGTCCTGGTGATTTCGGTTCGCGCATGGAATACGGCGCAACAAGCCAATCCGGGCACAGGATCAGCGTGATTGGAGACCTTTTACCTTATTTAGGACGAATGTTCGCGCCGAAAAGACCAAAGAATGAATTAAGCCTTCAATTTTTCGACAAGGGTCTTTCCGAGCCGCGCGGGCGACGGCGAGACCGTGATTCCGGCCGCTTCCATGGCCGCGGTCTTGGAGCCGGCGTCACCTTTGCCGCCTGAGATGATCGCGCCGGCGTGGCCCATGCGGCGGCCGGGAGGCGCCGTGACGCCAGCGATGAATCCGACCATCGGCTTCTTGCGGCCGCGCTTGGCCTCATCCTTGATGAACTGCGCGGCGTCTTCTTCGGCCGAACCGCCGATTTCGCCGATCATGACGATCGCGGTCGTCTTGGGGTCGGCCAGGAACATCTCCAGCATGTCGATGAATTCGGTGCCCTTGACCGGATCGCCGCCGATGCCGACCGCGGTGGTCTGGCCGAGGCCCTCCTGGGTGGTCTGGAACACGGCCTCATAGGTCAGCGTGCCCGAACGCGACACGATGCCGACATTGCCGGGCTTGAAAATGTTGGCCGGCATGATGCCGATCTTGCATTCGCCCGCGGTCATCACCCCCGGGCAATTCGGCCCGATCAGCCGCGATTTCGATCCCGAAAGCGAGCGTTTCACCCGCACCATGTCGAGCACCGGAATGCCCTCGGTGATGCAGACGATCAGCGGGATTTCCGCGTCGATAGCCTCGCAGATCGCGTCCGCCGCACCCGGCGGCGGCACATAGATCACGCTGGCATCGGCGCCGGTTTTTTCCCGCGCTTCGGCCACGGTATCGAACACCGGCAGCCCGAGATGGATGGCGCCGCCTTTGCCGGGCGAGGTGCCACCGACCATCTTGGTGCCATAGGCGATCGCCGCCTCCGAATGAAACGTGCCGTTCTTGCCTGTAAAACCCTGGCAGATGACCTTGGTGTTCTTGTCGATCAGAATGGACATGGTTGAGGCTGCTTTCGCGAACGGTCGGTAAAGAGGATCAGTGGGTGCGCCGGTAAACGCCGCTGAGCACGTCGGCCCACCCTTCGGCGTCCGGCGAAAACTGGATTTTCAGCGTGTAGCTGTCGTCGTCGATGACTTCATAGACATGGCGCGCATTGCCGCGCAGCGAGCCGCGCACAAGGATCAAGGTCTTGCCGGTCCAGCCGCCGGAGGCCGGCGCCGGCGAGTAGTAGCCGAGCGAATCGTGCCAGAATAATTTGTAGTGCCGGTCCTCGCGGTCATAGGTGAACACGCCGTGGGTGGCGAAGGTTTCCTTGCCGTCGCGCATCTGGCGGGTATCCTGGATCAGATAAAAGCCGTTGAGATCCATGCGGGCTGTGACATGCGATGTGGCCGGCCCGCCCGCGGTCCAGCGCGACGGAAAAACAATCTCTTCACCGCTCCACTCGCCGGCAAACGCCGCGAGCTTGCGATGTTCCTCGAGCGGCGTCGGTGCGGCGAGATGGTCTGCCATCGGCTAGCCCCCCTTCACGGCCTGGACGATCTTCTGTGCGGCATCGTCGAGATCGTCGGCGGGCAGCACGTTAAGGCCGGATTCGCGGATGATCTTCTTGCCGGCATCGACATTGGTGCCTTCAAGCCGGACCACCAGCGGCACTTTGAGGCCGGCTTCCTTTACCGCGGCGACCACACCCTCGGCGATGATGTCGCATTTCATGATGCCGCCGAAGATATTGACCAGGATGCCCTTCACGTTCGGATCGGCGGTGATGATCTTGAACGCCGCGGTGACCTTGGCCTTGTCGGCGCCGCCGCCGACATCGAGGAAGTTGGCCGGCGCCATGCCGTAGAGCTTGATGATGTCCATCGTCGCCATCGCAAGGCCGGCGCCGTTGACCATGCAGCCGATGGTGCCGTCGAGCGTGATGTAATTGAGGTCGTATTTCGACGCCTCGATTTCCTTGGCGTCTTCCTCGGTCTCGTCGCGCAGCGCCACCACTTCGGGGTGGCGATAGAGCGCGTTGCCGTCGAACGACACCTTGGCGTCGAGCACGCGCAGATCGCCCTGCTTGGTGACGACCAGTGGATTGATTTCCAGCATCGCCATGTCCTTGCCGACGAAGGCTGTGTAGAGCTGCGTCACCAGTTTTTCCGCCTGCTTGGCGAGATCGCCTGAAAGACGCAGTGCTTTCGCGACGGTGCGGCCGTGATGCGGCATGATGCCGGTGGCGGGATCGACCGAGAAGGTCACGATCTTCTCGGGGCTGTTGTGGGCGACGTCCTCGATATTGACGCCGCCTTCGGTGGAAACCACGAAGGATACTTCGGCGGTTTCGCGATCGACCAGGATCGACAGATAAAACTCCTTGTCGATCTCGGAGCCTTCCTCGATGTAGAGCCGGTTGACCTGCTTGCCATGCGGCCCGGTCTGGATCGTGACCAGCGTGGCACCCAGCATCTGCTTGGCGAATTCATTGACCTCGGCGACCGATTTGGCGATGCGCACGCCGCCCTTGTCGCCGGCGGAGGCTTCCTTGAACTTGCCCTTGCCACGGCCGCCGGCGTGGATCTGGCTCTTCACCACCCAGATCGGACCGCCCAGCGTTTGCGGCCACGTCGGAGTCGGAAGCCCGCAGCACTGGTACCCCGCGCGAGATCGGCACGCCGAATTCGTGCAGCAGCGCCTTGGCCTGATATTCATGGATGTTCATTTGGACGCTCTCCGAACCCTCGTGCGGTGAATTTGGAATTCACACCCGTTTTGCGGCTGGCATACCATATACCACAGGAACTGCAACCAAAACCGCCCCGGAAATTGGTACGCCGAAGATCGAATGGTTCGATCTTCGGCGGATGGTCAGCCCGATCAGCGGCCCAGCAAATCCGGCGCGATCTTCTTGCAGGCGTCGACCAGACCCTGCACCGCGCCGACCGACTTGTCGAATGCCTCGCGGTCCTTGCCGGCCAGTTCGATTTCGACAATGCGCTC
>Ga0193726_1003232_pt1 | contig 10492 bp, 7 predicted proteins | sample H2c1metaG_FD_144928 | JGI IMG/M metagenome (GOLD analysis project Ga0193726, IMG submission 144928) | Soil microbial communities from a riparian zone of the East river system, Colorado, United States - H2c1 | ecosystem: Environmental > Terrestrial > Soil > Riparian zone | place: USA: East River... | reverse complement strand
CACCGAATGCGCCCCAGCCGTAGATAAATGACCCGGCTATTTGATGGTGAAAGCAAGTATGTTCGACTTTCCTCCGCCTGGGGTTGGGTTCTTGACCGCGATCTTAGCCGTACCGGTAGATGCGACAGCGGCCGCCGTCACATATACCGTCATCTCGGTCGGGCTTACGTAGCTCGCAGAATGAGCCTTGCCATTCCAAGTGACCACCGAGCCCGGCGAAAAGCCAGAGCCGCGGACAGCCAGGCGGAAGTTCCCGGCACCGTGAGTAGCAATCGCGGGGCTCGAGGACTTCAAAACTGGCACAGGGCTGAGGTTCTTGCTGGCAGCGAGGAGCAGGGTGGGGCTTTCCAACAGCACCACCTGAGTGCTCGTGTTGCTGCAACAGGCACCGGCCACAATAAAGGCCAACCCGTTGGTGCCCCATTGCATGAACTTGGAAGTGGAACCTGGATTGAAACCGAAATTCAGTTCAGACAAGCTTGCCACCGCCACTGGTGTGAACTGTGAAAGGCTGTAGCTGGTGATCCCAAACGAGTTGAAAAAGGGAGTCTGACCGAGGGCAAACACACGATTCAGGGTGGCATTGGACAGAATTTCGGGATTGCTACCACAGCAAGTATTTCCCACGTCGTAAGTTCCCAATAGCAGGCCCGTCGCTGGATTGAACTCCTGACCGCTGCTACCAAAGATCAGCCCGCCCGAATATTGGAATGTATTTCCGGTGACGAGCCCGTTCCAAGTCTGAGTTAATGTTCCGCCGGTGGCGGCGACGGCAACCTGGCTCAGAGTGTTGGGAATATAGCCGAACAGGGTTGTGCCGCTGGCAAAGGCGATTTGGTTTATCTGCTGTGCGGTGACGGAGTTCGCCAGTTTTGTCGAATCGGTAAAGAATTCGAGTGCCCCCGACGAGCAGCATGCGCTTTGGGTGATCGCGGTCGCAATCGTGTGTGAGTTCGTGGGAGATACTGCGATCGCGGCCGCGATATAGGGCGCACTATTTTGCGGGTGGCCCAGGGGGATATCGATGTCCGGGGTAAAGCTCGGAAGATTCAGCCGCTGTATGGATCCATTCCCATTCAGGCCGACGTAGAGATATTTGGAGGTGCTGTCCAGCGCTAGTTTTGTAGGCTCGCTGCCGGCGAAGAAAGTTGCAGTGACGGCACCGGTGGAGGGATTGATTACGGCGATGCTGTTGCCGGTTGGCCCGTCGCTGCTGGGGAGGGAGGCGTAGATCACCTGTGCGAATGGATCCCAGACAAGATCATTCGCGGGGAGGTCTAAGACAGTGATCTTTATAGAATAGGTGACGTTAAAAGTCGCAGTTGGCGAAATGGTGCCCGGGAACGGGTTGGTTACGGTCAGCTGAATTATTCCGGGGATTGCCAGTTCGGCGGTCGTAGGTTGAGCCTGGAGTTGCGTGGAACTGACATAGGTAGTCGGAATGCTTGTGCCGTTCCATTGCACCTTCGCTCCGGACATGAAGTTCTCACCGTTGATCAGGATCGGCTCGGAGGGAGTTCCGGCCACTATGGAAGTTGGCGAAAGCTCATTAATACCGGGGTCGGGTGCGATGACTTGCACACTGGTAAATGCCGGACCGCCGCCGGGAGGCGGGTTGGTGACGTACAGAGAAAGCTGACCTGCGCTGGACAGAACCGTATCCGGTATCTGAGTTTTTATCTGAGTGGCGCTCACAAATGTTGTGGGCAACCGGGTGTTGCTGTTTTGAAGAAAAACTGCCGAGGACGACAAAAATCCTGAACCGTTGATAGTGACGGTTGTGGTCGCGCTATTGAGATAGAGAGTCGGCGGCGACAGTGATGTAATCGTGGGAATGGGATTTCCGCCAGTAGCTTGCAAGGGTATGGTGATCGCTGTGGTCACGCCAGTTTCGGCGATCACCAAGCTGGCTGTGACATTTCCCATGGCGGACGGAGTGAAGGTCATATACATCTCGCAACTTTGGTTGGCGGAGATGGTTCCGACGCAAGAGTAACCGTCCAAAGCAAAGTTGCCGCTGCTCGTGCCCGTAATGGTTGTGTTGGTTACGGTGACTGCAGTCGTGCTCGTATTACTCAAGAAAACAGGTACAGGCGAGCCGGATGAGTTCAGAGGAACGGTTCCGAACTGGATTGGGTTGGGAAAAACAGCAACGGGAACGGCGGCCAGGGCGAAGGTTCCAGTTAGAAGCAGGCAAGCGCAGACGACAGCGACACGCAACTTCCAATTCATGATTTAACTCCAAAGATTTGAGATTCTCCATCCAGCGCATGCTGGGCGCAGGAAGTGTACATAGACTTCCGCGGAAAGTATGTAGTCTTGTTGGTGAAAGCTGGGGCTGTTCGGAATCTGTAACACGCGAGCGCCAGATTTCCAGGCGAGAAGCGTAAGACTCATTGAGCACGCAGTCGGCACCCTCTCTATAGAAGAACGATCCTGTTCGCGAGGCTTCCCGCATCGCTCAAGACAGAGCATTGTCGCCGGAGACGATTCGCGAGGTTTGCAGTTTGGGATTCAAGCAGGTCTTCTGCTCATCCGCTTGAGCGAACTGGAACCATCGGTCTGCCCAGATTTGCAGGGTTCGATTGACTTCTCCCAACCATCCTCGATTTTCTCGCTACAACTTCGGCGTATCTGAGCGCGACATGAGTTGGCTGGCTGGTCACTAAGGGGCACCAGACAACGCACTTGCAGTTTGTACTTTCATAGTTCGGGACCTGGGGATTTGAGGTTCAAATCCTCTTCACCCGACCAATCTTCACACCCCAAAAAGGGCACTGGAGAAGATCCGCCAGGCACACGCCGACAAGGAGAGCTTCTTCCCGTCGACTTGCAAAGGCAAACTTGTAGGCAGCCAGCCAGTCCGTGCTCGCCAATTGCGCCAATATTGTTTGTCTCAGCCGGAGGGCAACCTTGACGGGTTCCTCGCCCGTCTGCACAGTTTTTCCGCAAACGAAGGCCAGGAGACTGGTTTGAAGAGTCTGGACTTTGGCGACGCGATTGCCGTCAAAAGGTCGCAGACAGTACACTGTGGACGAGCACAGGAAAGCTCTTCCAGGTCGCCAGTTTCTCCGCGAAATCCCAGGAAAATGGAACAGGTGAAAGAATGAAACCTCGAACTCCGCGAATGCCAGCTTTCGAGGGCGGAGAATCCGCGGAGAAGGGAGCACAGTGAGAAGGTACGCGTCGCTGTTCCTCATAACCTTCGCCTGTATTTGCTCGGGACGCTCGTTTACGCAGTCAGTTGAAAAAGAACCCGCCGCTGTCCTCGAGCTGGGAGGCGTTGCTGGCCGGAGTCTCACAGAGGGTCAATCGAGTTTCGGTCCCACGGTGGCAGTGGAGGTCACGCCGATAGAGAACTGGTTGGAACTTGAGAGTGGGGTTACGCCACTTTTTAGGCGTCACTCAACGGAATGGGGTCTCGACTTTCTCTTGAAGAAGCCCTGGACTTTGTCGGACAAAAAGGAATTCATGCTTGGGATTGGGCCCGAGTGGATTCACACCAACGCATACGGGATAAAAATGGACTCAGTTGCTGCGGAAGTCGTCCCCGACTTTATGTTTTGGTCATCCAGAAAGCATAGATTCGGCTGGTATCTCGAACCGAGCTACGAATACAAATTTGGGCCGGGGCACGAACACTCGCTCGGCATAAGCGGCGGCTTTCTGATCGGGATTCCTTGAAATTTGGGCGGCCCGGACAGTTCTGCCCGGACAGTTCTGGAAGAGGTGAGCGATCAGACTTGATTATTCAACGTGCCTTACCTGGGAGAATCCAGGCGTTTAGTGGGGGAGCTACTCGATACGGCAAACCAGTAGCACGTTGTTCTGATAGGGACATGACAGGTCAGCAACTCCCGGACGTTCCAGAACCACCCAATTCACGCCAAATTCCTCTTTAAGTCGCTGGAAGTCCCGTGCCTGGAAATCTTGCCATCCACTCTGGGCACGCACCTGCTGACGCCAGGTTTCAGCTAAAACGGGAAACATTGTTACGGCGCCGCTGTCCTTCAGTCTGTCGGCTAGCATCGACCGTTCGGCAATGGCTCGGAAACCATGCTGATCTTCGCCGGGTAATTGCATATGGTATGGATCTAAAGCGAAATAGGCGTCCACCGGCGTATTGACGCGAATCCACAAGAACGCCCGTACCCACTCGTTCTTGGGGGTCGATCCCGGCCATTCAAGGTGCGAAGTCGCAGGAAAAAGCTGCCTCTGGGCATCGAACATCCCGGCGCACAGCGGCAAAAATAAGAGCAGCCATTTCCATGCCTGGTCTCTCAAGACGAATTCAGCAAGCAATCCGCCACCGAAAACAAGAAGCAGGATATACAACAGATGGAGGCCCCGCATCGGTTGCAATTCGGCCAGATTTGCCAGGCCGGGCGGAATCGTAATCACCAGGCCCATCACAAAATAGAAAAGGCCAAACACGACCAGCGCGTGGCACAGCCAACAGAGCACACGCAGGTTCTGTTTAGGGGCGATTTGCTGGAACCACCAGAGCAGAGCCAGGGGAGCGAAAATGCCCACCCACTCATACCATTCCCAACGCAGCAGGAAAAAATAGGAATGACTGTTGATCGCTTCCCGATAGGCTTGTGTCACAGGAGGAAAGAGTCCAAAGGGAAGCACAAAAACAACGTTCAAGGGCACTGGCCAAGACTCGCGCCCCTTGATCCACAGCAATAGGACCACATAGGAAAGTCCGAATACGGCCATCAGGGGATGAATCCCCGCGGTAAAAATCCCCCAAAACCCAGCCCGCCAAAACTTCTGCTCAACCACGTTAATGATGATGAACAGCACGGCAGGCGTTGACAGGGAGCGCGTATTTAAATACTGGTCCATGATGTAGAGCGCGGTGCCGGCGACGGGAATCGTCAGCAACGCCGCCACCAGCGCTACGCCGCCCCATTGGGCCCGTGGACTACCAAAACAAAGCCGCCCGATATGCCAACAACCCAGGAGCAGCATGAAGATCGAGAAGAAATGCCAAAGCAGCAACGCCCAATCAACTGGCAGATGAGTAATACGAATCGAACCAGCGATCAGGTTGGGGAATAGGGTCAACCGGGCATGGGAGGCAAAGAAACCGTCGTTGAGAGGGTAGAGCACAGAATGCAGAGCCTTCTTGATCCCAGGCGCATAAATTTCCGCATCCTCAACATAGGGATGGTACCCATGCACGAGGATCGCTCCCGCACTAAGAAGCAGGAGAACGACGATTTGCTTGAGACCAGGTCGGGTGGGCAATGTTGAAATTGTAAGGCTTTCAGATTCCTATGTCTCCCAGCGCCAAGCTACTGCGGGTGCGGCGCTCGCCCCCAGCCAAACTCGAAAACACGTGGAATGAGTCACGATGAAACTCCAGCCCTTCGGGGTGCACAGAATCTCTGCGTGAACGCTCTCTCCAATTCCAGCTGAGGCGGAACAGACACATGCTAAGCTTTTGCCATGCAGTCAGGGCGTTACGTCGCCGGTTTTGACACACTGCGAGCTTTTGCAGTCATGACCGTGATGATTTATCACGTCAACAAGGACGTCCCGGAACTACACCTGTTCCCGGTTTTCCGGCACGGATATTTGGGCGTGGATTTGTTTTTCGTTTTATCCGGGTTTCTGATCACTGGTATCTTACTCAGAACTCGCACGCAAGCTCACTTCCTTCGCAATTTCTATGCGCGCCGTGTTCTTCGCATTTGGCCTCTTTACTTTACAATCTTGCTGTTGACATTCATCCTACTGCCCATGGCAGGACCTGCCTATAAAACGCTCATCGAGGCAAACTGCCCCCCGACAATCGCCTACCCTTTGTTCGTTCAGAATCTGTTTCACTCCCCCTGCATTGGTCCGGTTGAGGTTACATGGTCACTTGCGATCGAAGAACAGTTTTATTTAGTCTGGGCGCTTTTCGTCGTTTTTCTTTCGAACAAGGTTTTGACCCGTCTCTGCGTTGCGGTGATTGTCCTGTCTCCTCTGGTTCGGTACCTCGCCTTTCATTCCGGATGGCCTGACGAATACGTTTACCGCTTCACGCTAACCAGACTGGACGGACTCGCAGCCGGGTGTTTCCTAGCGTTTGTTCCCCTTCGCTTGCGTTATTCAGTCGCCATGTTCCTGGCAGGCGGAGTTGGGCTATTCCTAGTCCTGCGTTTTCAATGGATCCCGTTGATCGGCAGCTTTGCCCTATTGTGCTTCTCGGGCATCATCGTAATGGCGAATCGCGACCGTGTGGTTCCAACCTGGGCGCCGCTGAGCTATATCGGCAAAATAAGCTATGGCCTCTACCTTTTGCATGTTCCGGTTTTTGACACAGTGAGAAAGTTTTTGCACCCCCATGGAGTTGCCCAAAGCATTGCCGTCCTGGCGGTCGATATCAGTGCTGCCCTCGTGGCCGCATCGGTTTCGTGGTATTTCCTGGAATCGCCAATCCTGCGATGGAAACAGCGGTTCGGGTCGGAAAGCATCACTACTAGACCGCTTCGGCAGGCCAGCTGAGGGTCCAAGGTGGATCGAATCGCTTGGTTACCCTCTAGAACTCGCTGGCGTGTGGGAAGTCGCAGAAGCCCGTTGTTTCAACTATCACTTTAATCTCCGAATCCTGGGGCGAGCGCATGTCCACAGCCTTACGTTTTCGGATCGACGTACTGGGGTTGTTCGGCAAAGTGTCCGCGCCCGGTGGAAGAGCATCGCAACGCCGAGGTGTAGGGATCGTTCATCTACTGTAGGCGGATCTCGTCGACCTGGAACTCGAACGTTCCTCCCTGAGGGCCGCCGACGAACAGAATCGCGTTCACGTCGTGTCCATCGCTGCCGTTAAATGCCGACAGGGGGAAGGTGAACTGCTTCCACTCCGGTCCGACGATGAACGTCTGCTGAGCGGGAATTCTGCCGCCGCTCTGGGTAATCAGCATAGCGCGGTAAGTCTTGCCGTCTCCCTTCGCCCAGAAGGTGAGGGTCTTGTTTCCGGACAGATTGGCGGGCGCAAATGGCTGCGGACCAGGCGAGAACATGATGCCGGCCCAGGCAAAGGGTAGGCCGCCGTCGATTTCGCCAGAGACATCAAGCGCATGCTTGCTACTGTTTGCTCCGCCCTCGACAACGTTCATGCTTCCTGTCGATTTTCCCCCGGCAATGCTGTCGGTCGAAACACTCCAGCCAGAGCCGAAGTTGGTTTCGGGCTTGCCGCTTTCGAAGTCGCTGATGACGCCTAATTCGGAACCCGACGGCGCAGGAGCACTCTTGGGTTTTTCCGTGGCTTCTTTCTGCTTTGCGATTTCCGCCCGGTACCATTCACGATCATCCTCTACGCCCACCTTCCAGACTGCCACGATGTTGCGCGTGGCGGTGATGTCTCGGGTTGGATCGCCCTTCACCAGCAGCAAATCCGCGCGTTTGCCGGGCGCGATTTCTCCACGGTCATTCAGACGAAACTCTCGTGCGGGAACTGACGTAGCCGCCGCCAACGCTTGTTCTGGCGTCAGGCCAGAGCGTACCAATAGCTCCAATTCGCGATGGACGCTGGCACCGTGAGCGGTCCCGGGATTCGAAGCGTCCGTTCCCGCCAGCACCGGTACATGCCTAGCCATCAGTTCGCGAACCGCTTCTTCGGCATATTTCTCGCTGGGATGGGTGGGAAACGCAGGGAAGGTCCGTTTGAGATTCGCGATATTTTCCAAGGTGAGGTACGGCTCAAGCTTGGGATCGCTGGCGAGCAACTCGCCACTCGGTGTAGCGCTCACACCTTCAAGCACCGTCAGTGTAGGAACCACAAAGGCATGATGCCTGGCTACCAGCGCGGCGAAATCAGCACTCGGCTCGCTGTCGGTGAACAGGTGCGCCAGGCCGTCGGCTCCGGCATTGATTGCATCCTTTGCTCCCTGCTGATCGCCGATGTGAACCACCACCAGCTTGCCCCGCTTGTGGGCCGCATCAATTATGGCTTTCATCGTCTCCTTGCTGAGGGTCGGACGATGCCCGCCGTATGCACTGAAGTCGTCGTAGACGATCTTGATGTAGTCCGAGCCCTCGGCAATGCGCGCGTCAACCCAAGCCTGTGCTTCTGCGGGAGAAGTCATCGTTGGCACGGCCAGGCCGTACTCCGTTCCGTGTCCGCCCGGCGCGGTTGCGAGATAGCCGGCCGACCGGAGGTCCGCCAGGTTCAGATCCTTGCCGTCAGCCTGTTCCTTCTTCACACCAGCGGCATAATGAGGATCGGTGAACATGTCCAATTCGGTTGTGACCCCGAATACCAGCGCGTCTCTTAACGCCTCACCCCAGGCGTGGGTGTGTGAATCGATCAGCCCGGGCAGAAGCGTGTCGCCGGTGGCGTCGATGATCTTCAAATCAGCGGGAACTTTGATGTCTCGGCCGAGAGCTTTGATTTCGCCGTCCTGAACCCATACGTCGTCTTGGCTGCAGACCCGTTCCCCGTCAAAGATTCTCGCGTTGCGGATGACGAAGCTATTTGCGTTCGCTGGCAGCTCCTGCGCCATTCCGGGAACGCAAAAACCGAAGAAAAGGACTGCCCAACCCGTAATCCCGTTGATCCTTGCCCACGATTGCAACGTCATTTCGTTTCTCCATGTTCAAGGATCAATCCTCTGCGGTTTCCTAAACGCAAGCCAGTGCCAAACGTCAGAGTCGTTTGCTTACAATTGTCATGTGCCTGAGCTCTGCTGGGTCCTGAGATCGGGTGAAGCAGTCACGACAGGCGACGGTGAACAGTTTATCGGCCACTCGGACGTCCTGGCTCACGTGGGGGCTGAACCGGATGCGGACGTGAAAATCGTTGCAGGAAGCTAGCACCGAACCCCGACTGCTTCCGCCTCGTCGCTTTATCCCGCGCAGGCAGTGACCCGAATGTTTGCCACCCGAAAGACCGCCGTTCGCTTCGCGAAGACGCTAGGATTTGACGATTGCATATTGTATCCATAAGATGTTCGTCGGAACTGAAACGCGCCCACGCGCGAGGGGATAGGCAAAATGGCAGGCGGGAAATGCCAAGCCGTTAAGGTGATCGACTCCCACACCGGGGGCGAGCCCAATCGACCGGATCCTCTTCTTCTATATCCCCGGCCCTGGCCGGATCCGCTGTTTGCCGTTGCATACGATTCGGGTCTAGCTGTGGCCGTCGGTTGGGACGGGATTTACCCGAGGTGACATGGGCCCATGGCAGCAGCTAAGCCGCCGCTTTCGGAGCGCCGTAGTGCAGCTGCCGGTAAAGCTACCAAGGCAAAGAAGCGCTTATTCGAAGCGCTTATTCAAGGACGCGGAAGCGCGTGAGTATGCCCAAGGTGTACAAAGTCGAGTCGCGAGGTCCGCAATGTTAAATGCCGAAAAACTGTACTTCGTAGGTAATGGTGTGAAGACCTGGGTCCTCGTTGTTGTTTGTTTGTTGTCCTGCGTACATCCGCCGGCATGCGCCCAGAATGAGAATCCGGCTCAACTGGAGAGCAGCAAGACTATCAAGCTGAATCCTCTGCCGCTGAACCATGTGAGGCTAACCGGAGGTCCGCTCAAAGCGGCTCAGGACGCCGACGCCAAATATCTGCTGGAGCTCCAACCCGATCGCATCCTGGCGTTTCTTCGTCAGCATGCCGGACTCAAGCCCAAAGCAGAAGGTTATGGGGGATGGGACGGGCCCGGCCGCAACCTGACTGGACACATCGCAGGACATTACCTGTCGGCCGTCAGTCTTATGTGGGCGGCGACGGGCGACGTCCGATTCAAGGAGCGGGCGAACTACATGGTCGAACAGCTGAAAGAGATCCAGGATGCCCAGGGCGACGGCTACATCGGCGCCTTGGAGGATGGCCAAGGCGTCGACGGAAAACAGCGCTTCATTGATCTGAGCAACGGAATCATCAGGTCGGGAGGCTTTGATCTCAACGGTCTCTGGTCCCCCTGGTACGTCGAGCACAAACTCTTCGCCGGCCTCAGAGACGCCTACCGGTACGCCGATAATGCCGCAGCTTTGCCGTTAGAGATCAAATTTGCCGGCTGGGTCGAGAAGACGCTCTCAAAGCTGAACGAGGATCAGCTGCAACGCATGCTGGGAACCGAGTTCGGCGGAATGAATGAAGTCCTCGCGGAGCTCTATGCCGACACCGCGGACCCACGCTGGCTCGCTTTGGCCGACAAATTCCATCAGAATGCAGTGCTGGATCCTCTCTCCGAAGACAAGGATGTCCTGGCGCATACCCACGGCAACACCCAAGTTCCCAAGGTGTACGGGGCTCTGATTCGCTACGTGTACACCGGCAACCAAGCTGATGCTGAAACTGCCAGGTTCTTTTGGGACCGAGTGGTCAATCATTACAGCTTTTCCACTGGCGGGCACGGCAAAAACGAGTACTTCGGCGAGCCTGACAAACTGAACGACATGGTGGACGGAAGAACGGCGGAGACATGTAACGTCTACAACATGCTAAAGATGACTCGCACCCTGTTCTCCATCGAGCCCGACATTCGCTATGCGGATTTTCAC
>Ga0193726_1003230_pt1 | contig 10504 bp, 7 predicted proteins | sample H2c1metaG_FD_144928 | JGI IMG/M metagenome (GOLD analysis project Ga0193726, IMG submission 144928) | Soil microbial communities from a riparian zone of the East river system, Colorado, United States - H2c1 | ecosystem: Environmental > Terrestrial > Soil > Riparian zone | place: USA: East River... | reverse complement strand
CACGTCCGGCTCACCGTCTCCGGTATCGGAGACGGTGAGCCGGACGTGGCGGCCGGTCGGCGTGCAGATGTTGCCGGTCGAGATCACCAGCTTGCCGCCGCGCGGCATCGCATCGCGCGCATTGACGGCGAGGTTCATGACGATCTGTTCCATCTGTCCGGAGTCGGCATTCACGCGGGCGAGATCCGGCGCGAGGCGAACGACGACGTGGACGTCCTCGCCGATCAGGCGCGTGATCATTCCTCGCATATCGGACAGCACGCTGTTCAAGTCGAGGACGGTGGGCTCGATGATCTGCTTCCGGCTGAACGCGAGCAGCTGGCGCGTCAGGGCCGCGGCGCGCGTGCCCGCCTTCTGGACTTCGACGATGTCCGGCAGCCGCGGATCGCCGGGGTCGGAATCAGAGAGGAGCAATTCACAGAAGCCGAGGATAACGGTGAGCAGGTTGTTGAAGTCGTGCGCCACGGCGCCCGCGAGGCGCCCGATGGCTTCCATCTTCTGTGCCTGGTGGTACTGCTCTTCGAGCGTGCGCCGTTCGGTGATGTCGAGGGAGATGCCGACGCCGCGCAGCGGTCCGCCAGGCTCTCGGGGCACGACGCGCCCCGCCCCTTCCAACCACCGCACGGTGCCATCCGGCCACACGGTCCGGTTCAGGATCGAGAAATCGGCGCCGGACTTCGCGGCACTCTCGATCCGTTCCATCACCGACGCGCGATCGTCGGGATGGATGAGCTCGAGGAAATCCCCGAACCTCCCGCGAAACGCACCAGGCTCGAGGCCGTACTGCGCCTCGAGCGTCGGGGACCATTGCACGACGCCGGTCGCGTAGTCCATGTCCCAGATGCCGACGTCTGCGCTTTCGAGCGCGAAGCGCATCCGCTCCTCCGCCGTGCGCAGCGCATCGAGCGTCGTGTTCGCGCGGTCGCGCTCCCGGCGAAGCGCCACCTCCACCTGTTCGCGTTCGAGAATCTGGAGCTCGAGCTCCGCGGCGCGCCGCTGCGCCACGGCATAGAAATAACCGTTCTCGTAAATGCGGCCGACCTGTCCCGACAGCGCTCGAATGAGCTGCTCGTCGTCGTCGGTGAAGGGACGCCCCTCGTTGCACACCAGGCAGATCCACCCGTAGACGTGCGCCGGCGACGCGATCGGTGCCGTGAGGAACGCCTCGATCTTCGGATGAAGGGACGGGAGTCCCAGTGTGGCGGGACTGCCGCCGGCATTGTGTCCTCGCAAGGCGCGCCGCTCCGCGACGACCGTTTGCAGGATGCCAGGGACCGCGTCGCCCCTCTTGATCCAGTCCTCGCCGTCTGCGCCGCACGTGACGAGCCGCTCCAGCATGCGGTCCGATCGATCGACGATGCCGAGCGTGACGTAGGTCGCGCCAAACAGGTCCAGCGCCGAGGCGCACACGCTCTGAAGGAGCTGGCTCGCGTTCAGCTCGGACGCGAGCTCGAGGCCGACGTTGACGAGCCCTCGCAAGCGCGTGTTCGAGACTCGCAGGTCCTCCGTCGTCTGCGAGAGCTTGTCGGTCACCAGCTGCAGATGATCGCGATCGAACTCCGTCGTCAGCGCGGCATCCAGCGACTTCGCGCCGGTTTCAGTTTCGCCGGCGAGCACCCGCCCGACGATGTTCATCGCTTCTTCGGGATCGATCGGTTTCGTCAGGACCCAGGCCACGCCGCTCGACAAGGCGAGGGTTCGCGCCTCGCGTTCACCGTAATGCGCCGTGTAGAAGATCACGAGGGTCGCGCTCGTCGCCGGATCCGCGCGCAGCTGACGAACGAGCTCGAAGCCGTCCATCACGGGCATGAGCACGTCGGTGACGACGAGGTCCGGGCGCTCTGCGCGCGCGATGGCCAGTCCGCGCGCGCCGTCCTCCGCCTCGAGCAGGCGGTGGCCCGCGTAGCGCAGGAGCGTCACGAGGACTTCGCGGTTCGCGGCGCGATCGTCAACGACCAGAATCGTGGCCATGGTCCTCGGTCCGTCGGATGTAGGTCTCGACTTCGGCGACGAATGTCTCAGGTGTGATGGGCTTGCTGATGTAGCCGTCGAATCCCGTGGCGATCACCTTGTCGCGATCGCCGACCATCGCCGACGCCGTGACGGCGATCAGCGGCACGCCGCTCATGCTGGGCTCGGCTTTCAGCCGGCGCACCACGCCGAAGCCGTCGAGTTTCGGCAACGCGAGGTCGCAGAGAATCAGATCCGGTTTCGTCGCCATCGCGACGGCGACGCCCTCCTCCCCGTCATGCGCGACGATCGGCGTGTGGCCGAATGCCTTCAGCAGATACGTCATCAGCTCCAGGTTCGTCGGGTTGTCCTCGATCACCAGGATCCGGTAGCCCATCTCAGCTCCTGGGCAACGAGAGGACGAATGTGCTGCCTTTGCCGGCTTCGCTTGAAAACCTGATCGACCCGCCGAGGAGCTCGGCGAGCTTCTGGCTGAGGTGCAGGCCAAGACCGGTGCCTTCCGTGCGGCCGGTCGCCGCCAGTTGCGTGAATGCCTTGAACAGCTTTTCCTGATCCTCCGGCTTGATCCCGGCGCCGCTGTCGATGATGCGAATCTCGATCGTCCGCGCGTCCGCCCGCGGCTTTACGATCTCGAGCCTGACGAGCCCGTGTTCCGTGAACTTGATCGCGTTGTTCGTCAGGTTGAGCAGCACCTGGCTGAACGCGCGGCGGTCGGTGCGCGCGATGACGTCCTGGGCCGGCATGCTCAATTCGAACGTCAGGCCTTTGGCCTCGGCGAGCGGGCGCAGCGTCGTGACGACTTCGTTGAGGACGCGCTGGCAGGCGACGGGCTCGGTCTGAATCTCGATCTTCCCGGATTCGATTCTGGCCAGGTCGAGCAGATCGTTGATGAGCGACAGCAGGTGCCGCGCGCTGGTGCGGACGGTGTCGAGCTGATGCTCCTGATCGGGCGTCAGCGGCCCCGGGAGCCGCATCAGCAGCGTCCCGGTGAATCCGATGATCGCGTTCAACGGCGTGCGGAGCTCATGGCTCATGCTGGCGAGAAAGCGATCCTTCGCCAGACTCGCCCGTTCGAGCTCGATGTTCTTGTCGTGCAGCGCGCGCTCCACGCGCTTGCGTTCGGTAACGTCGCGGATCGAGCTGCTGACGAGCATCTCCTCGCCGGTGTTCAGCGGGCTCAAGCTGATCTCGACGGGAAACTCTTCGCCGTTCTTGCGCAGGCCGTACAGATCGAGGCCCGCACCCATCTCGCGGACCCGGGGCTCAGCGAAGTAGTTCGTGCGGTGTGCCGGATGATGCCCGCGCAGCCGGGTCGGCACCAGCATCTCGACCGGCTGGCCGAGCAGCTCGTCGCGCGGATAGCCGAACAGCTTTTCCGTCTGCGAATTGACGAGCACGATGGCCCCCGTCTTGTTGACGATGACCATCGCGTCAGGCGCCGATTCCAGAAGGCCGCGAAAAAGAGAATCCATGGGCCCCGAGGCGCGAAATGTAATGAAGTGTAACGACTACTCTATACCTCTCTGAGCGCTAGAGGCTTAAGAAAAAGAAGGGCCGCCGAAATCGGCGGCCCTGCAGGGCGGGAGTGCGAAAACCGAGGGTTTTAAGGCTTTTTCAGGAAGAAATTGGGCACGAGGTACGTCATGACGGCGTTGGTCCCGACGCCGTAGACTTCGCCGTTCTTCGGGTTGACGGCAACGCCAGCGAATCCGCCCGCCCGCGTCGCGGGGCCGCGGATGATCATCCGCGGCGGCACGTCGCCGTCGTCGGTGACCGACCAGGCGCCGATGAAGCCGGCGGTGTCGCCGGCGCCCTCCGCGTCCACCGGATCGTCGTCTCGATCCGCGCGATCGCCGCGAGTTTCCTGCGCCCTCAGCTCCGCGAGCGCCTTCTCGTTGGTATAGAGATCCGCTTCCTTCTGCGGCGTCGCCATCTGATGCCGGAACGCCTGCACGGCGACGTAGATCATGCCGCGCTCGGCGTCGAGCTTCAGCTGACGGAAGCGTCCGAGGACGCCGGTGTTCATCCCGCCGATGTGGCGGATCGGCGCGACGTCGCCGTTCGCCATGCGGTCGAACATGTACACGCCGTTCGGCCCGCCGGCCGAACGATTGGCGGCGATGATCACGTTGTGGATCGGATCGACCGCGACGCCGACGATGTCGCGGAAGTCGGTCTTGAGGCCGCCGATCTTGCGCTTCGGCGCGACGTCGCCGTTCGCGAGGCGATCGAAGACGAGAATCGCGCGCGAGCTCGAGTCCGCCGCGACGATTTCTCCATTGACCGGATCGACTTCGACCGTCTGCGGACGGATCAGCCCGGTCTGCGATCCCTGAATGATCCGGATCGGCAGCGTGTCGCCGCGTGCGTCGCCTTTGAACACGAGCACCGCGCCCGACAGCGCGACCGGCACGATGAGCTCGTCGTGCACCGCGTCGAACGCGAGGCCGTGCATCGTCCGGCTGAGATGCGTCTGCTGTCCTTCGATGGTCCGGTCAGGAGCGACGTTTCCGTTTGCCACACGGGCAAATCCCGAGATCCTCGGGACGCTCACTCAATTCGGGACGAGCAGTTCCTGGCGGATCGGGTCGTACGCCGCGGACGCCGCGTTCGTGAAGCCCGTCGTCGGCGTGCCCGCGGGCGCGTTGCGGATGATGCGCTTCGGCGTCGCGTCGCCGGATGCCGCGCGGTCGAACACGACCGCGGTATGGTCGCCGTAGTTCGCGACCCAGATCTCGTTGTGCTTCGCGTCCACGCCGACCGCGATCGGCCCGACGATGCCGGTGTGCGGGCCGCCGATCACGCGCGCCGGCGCAGCGTCGCCGTTCGCGGCCATCGGGAACACGAGGATCGAGGAGCTGCCGTAGTTCGCGACGAGCAGCTCGCTGCGCGCCGTGTCGCCGGCGATGCCCATCGGCCACGCCAGCTGCGTGCGCTTCCCCTGGATCGTGCGAATCGGCGGCACGTCGCCGTTGGACGACGCCTTGTAGACGCGGATCGAGGACGGCTGGAAGCGGCCGGGGATGTACTGGCCGGGGAACGCCGGCTGGTCGCCCGCGTAGGAGCGCATCTCGGTCCAGTTGCCGTGATTCGCCGCGAACACCTCGTCCCGCGCGTTGTCGAGGAACACGCCGTGCGGATCCTCGAGCAGGGTCTGCATGCCGCGGATCGTGCGCTTCGGACGCACGACGCCAGTGTCCATGCTGCCGTAGATCGAGATGCCCTGATACTGCTGGCTCGTGACGGCGAGCTCGTCGTGATCCACGTCGAGCGATAGCCCCCACGATTGATGCGGTACGGTCAGGGAGCGCAGCGGCTTCGAATCCCCGTTCGCGTCGTAGGAGAACACCTCGAGGCCGCCGCCGTCGTTGTTCGTCACCATGAGCTCGCGGCGCTTCGGGTTGACGGCCACGCCGGCCACGAATCCGAGTCTCACGCTCGGGCCCAGGACGCGGCCGTGCGGCTCGGTCGTCTTGGTGGAATCGCCGCCCGCGGCGCGATCGTAGATGAGCAGGCTGTGGCGGTTCTCGTCGCTCATCACGACGATGCCGTTGTCCCCGTCGACCGCCATGCCGTCGAAGGTCGGCCAGGGATCGAGGATCGCCGCGGTCGGCGGGACGTTGCCGCCGATGACGCCCTTGCCGGGCCATCCGGGCGGCGATCCTTCACCCGCCTGCCGGGTCACCGCGCCGGCGCGCTGGCGGGACGTGTACGCCGCGAGCGACGCCTGGTACTCGGCCGTCTGCTCGCGGGAGGGCGGCATCAGGCAGATATCGTCGGGCTCGGTTGATTCAATGAGAGGCAGCGAGACGGCTGCCGAAATCGTGGACTGTTCCCTGGCGCCCCACATCAAGGTGGCAAGGGCCAGCGGCACGACGATCGCCCGTTTCAGCATGTCCGTGACTCCAATGGTAGGACCATAGCGGAGGTCGGACGCAGTTTACTGCGTACGCCGTCCCGCGGCAATGACCGCCAGATCCCAGAGGGCGCGGAGGCCGTGCCAGGCCCTGACCTTGGAGCCCGGCGCGGCAGCCCAGCGGGCGAGCGGCAGTTCGTAGATGCGCGAGTCGGGCGGCGCGCCCCGGGACGCCGCGAGGTAGCGGGAGAGGATCTCCACGTCGAAGATCCACCGCGATCGGAACGGCGCGTCGAAGGCCCGGCGCACCGCCGCGCTGGTCCGGAAGATTTTGGCGCCGCATTGCGTGTCGTAGACCGCCACGCCGAGCGCAAGCGAAGCGGCCGTCGCGAACACGCGGCCGGAATAGTGCCGCGCCACTCCGCGCGTGATGTCGCGGCCGAGCAGCCGCACGCGCGAGCCCATCACGATCTCGACGTCCGGACTCGAATCGAAGACCGCCAGGAACGCCGGAACCGCGTCCAGCGGCGTCGACAGGTCCGCGTCCCAGAAGCCGACGAACGCCGGCTGCCGCTCGAACGCCGCGCGGATGCCCTGATGCACCGCGCGCGCCTTGCCGCCGTTCGGCGCCAGTGTGAGGATCGTCACCGCGCCGCCGCCGCGCGCGGCGAGATCGGCCAGCACCGCCGGCGTCGCATCGGTGCTGCCGTCGTCGACGAAGACGATGGCCGCGTCGGGCGCATCGGCGAGGAACTGCAGGAACGCGTCCGGCTTCAGCCGGTCGGCTTCGTTGAAGCAGGGGACGACGAGCTGCAGTCGGGCGGCCACGTCAGATCTTCTCGGCGATGCCGAACGCCGTCAGCCCGAACGCCCGGTTGTGGCGGGCGACGGTGCCTTCGGCGAGGCAGATGCCGGTGAGGATGGCGTTCGTCACCGGATGATGCTGCCGCAGATCGCTCGCGGGCTTCGCCGGCGCCGTGCGCCAGCGGCGCCACAGACGATCGGCGGCGACGGCTGGAAACAGCGCGCCGAAGAAATAGAAGCCGGCAACGGGTTTCAGGCCCGCGTCGGAGAGGACGCGCAGCGTCTGCGTCAGTGTGTACCGGCGCCGGTGTTCGAGGAACTCGTCGTGCTGGCTCCACAGCCACGAGAACGCGGGCACGGAGACGACGAACCGCGTGCCGGGGCGCGCCGGATCCGCGTACGCCCGCACCAGGCCGGCATCGTCGTCCACGTGTTCGAGGACGTCCATCATCAGTACGAGGTCCGCATCGCCGACCGGAGCCGATCGCTTGAAATCGATGGGTTTTCCATTTTCGATTTCGGTGTGATCCTCGGCGTAACCCGGGTCCACGCAGATCGCGGACGCGGCCGCCGTTCGCTGCAGCAGCCGTCGTGAAAAGAACGCCGAGCCGGCGCCGACGTCGAGGATCCGCCGGGGCGGCCGGCCCGCGAGGCAGCGCTCCAGCGCGCGAGCCTTGCTCGCGTAGTACCAATGATGGCCCTCGTCCGCGCCAAGCAGTCCGGCTTCCTTGAGATCCATCGGATCAGGGCGTGAAACGCGCGTGGCCGCTCGCGTCGATCGTCGCCGCGAGCGGGGCTTCGGGCGCCACGCGTCCACCGAGGATCTCGTACACGAACACCGGATCGGTCGAAGGGGGCAGCCCGAGCTGCCCGGTCTCGAGGCTGCGCACTTCGGACGTGCGTGCGCGCACCTCCTTGGTACCACGAACGAGCGCGCCATATTGGGGCAGACGGAGGGCCGTCATCGCGCTGGCGAACCGCGCTGGTTGTATCGCCAGCACGAGCAACGCCAACGCGATCGCCACGAAGCGCGCGGCCGGCTGCCACGCGACGAGCGCCAGGCCGATCGTGAGCGCCGCGCTGGGGGCCAGCGTGAGGAACCAATAGTGATCGTACGGCAGCTGCCAGAAGGCGAACCCGGCCACCGCGAACGCGAGCGGCGCGACCGTCACGCCGATCAGCGTCACATCGCGACGCATGCGGACCATCACGACCACCGCCGCGCAGACCAGCGCCGTGCCGAACCAGGAGAACGACCAGGGCTGCAGCAGGATGAAATTGCACGCCTCGGCGACCTCGCGAAACGAGGCGGCCGGACGAAGCGTTTCCGGATGCGCGAACGTGTGCCTCACGCTGTAGGCGATGAGCGAAGGGCTCGCCGGCCTCGGCGGACCGGCGATCAGGTCGAAGACGAACGGTGCTTCGAGCACGGCGACGATGAGGGCGGAGACGCCGGCGACGATCCACGCTCGATGCTGCCGCTCGGCGAGCCACTCGCGCGCGGGGAAGGCGGCGATCGCCGGAAGCGCCACGAACAGACCGGACATGTGCGTCTGCAGCGCGAGCAGCGCGGCGGCGGTGGCGGCCGCGCCCCACCAGAGCGAACCGTCCATGCCGCCGAACAGCACGAAGGCGATCGTCAGCTTGACGAGCGCGACGGCCACCGGCGGATTCCAGATCGTGGCGCTGACCTCCATGTCGAAGGGGCTCGTCGCCGCGAACAGCGTGACCGCAAGCGCCAGGGGCAGCGATTCGAATCGCTTCCAGATGGCGACGAAGAACACGGCGTCCGCGGCCGACTGCAGGATCGAGATCCCGATGCCGCCGGCGTGCGGCAGGTTGTCGGTAAACGGACCCACGGCGTGCCGGATGGCCCACAGGATCCACACGAACGCCGGACCGAGCGTTGAGCCGCCCACCGAACTTGGCCCGCCGCCGAGCGGCAGATCGCGCCACGATCCGATCGCCATTTTCCAATACAGGATTTGATCGCCCATCAGCCAGAAGGTGTCCGGGATGCGGCGGGTGCGGAAGATCGCGAGGGAGACCAACAGCGCGAGCGCCACGACGACGCGCACGCGCGAGCTCTCGAAAAAGCGCGGGAAGGCCAAGTGGGAGTCGATTCTACTGCACGGCACCTGGCGCGCTTCGGGATATCATGCCGCGATGTGGCGGACGCTGCTGTTCGGTGCGGGCGTGTTGTCCCTGGCTGGGGCGCAGCAGAACCGCAGACCGCCCGCCCCAGGACCAGGACCGGGCGTCCCGCGCGCGCTCGCGGACGCGCGGGCCGGGCGCATCAGCAACCTCTCGTACGACCTGCGCTTTTCGATTCCTGCCGCCGTATCCGAGCCGCTCATCGGCCACGTCGTCATGCGGTTCAGGTTGTCGGATGCCGCGATGCCGCTCGTGCTCGACTTCGCCGCGCCGGCGCCCGCGCGGATCAACCGGACGAGCGTCGGGGGGCGAGAGGTCGCATTCGATCCGGTCCCGGATCATCTGGTCGTCCCGGCGGCGGCGCTGCGAACGGGCGAGAACGAGATTGAGATCGAGTTCCTGGCGGGCGATGCCGCGCTCAACCGCAATCCGGATTTTCTGTACACGCTGTTCGTGCCCGCGCGCGCGCACCTCGCGTTTCCCTGCTTCGATCAGCCCGACCTGAAAGCCCGCTACACGCTCCAGCTCGAGATCCCGGCGGGGTGGGAGGCACTCGCCAACGGTGAAGAGCGCTCGCGTGAAGTCGTCGCTGACCGCATACGGCTGCGCTTCGCCGAGACGAAACCGCTGCCGACGTACCTGTTCGCCTTTGCCGCCGGCAAGTTCACGATTGAAACGGCCGAGCGCGGCGGACGCCGCCTCCGGATGTTTCACCGCGAAACGGACGCCGCGAAAGTCGCGCGCAACCGCGACGCGATTTTCGATCTGCACGCGGCCGCGATCGCGTGGCTCGAGCGCTACACCGGCATTCCGTATCCCTTCGGCAAGTTCGATTTCCTGCTCGTGCCGTCCTTCCAGTTCGGCGGAATGGAGCACGCCGGGGCGATCTTCTACAACGCGTCCGGGCTGCTGCTCGATCCGTCGGCGACGCAGAACCAGAAGCTCGGGCGCGCGAGCGTCATCGCCCACGAGACGTCGCACATGTGGTTCGGCGACCTCGTCACGATGCGGTGGTTCGACGACGTGTGGATGAAAGAGGTGTTCGCGAACTTCATGGCTGCGAAGATCGTGAATCCCTCGTTTCCCGAGATCAATCACGATCTGCGGTTCCTCTTCGCGCACTATCCGGCGGCGTACGCCGTCGATCGCACGCAGGGGAGCAACGCGATCCGCCAGCGGCTCGACAACCTCAGCGAGGCGGGCACGCTCTACGGCGCGATCATCTACGAGAAGGCGCCGATCGTGATGCGTCAGCTCGAGACGATCGTCGGCGAGGAGGGATTCAGAGACGGCCTGCGCGAATACCTGAACGCCCATGCCTACGGCAACGCGACGTGGCCGGATCTGATTCGCGTCCTCGGGGCGCGCACACATGAGGATCTGCAGGCCTGGAGCCACGCATGGGTGGAGGAGGCGGGCCGGCCAGACGTTACCGCCCGCTTGCGAATCGAGAACGGGCGGACCGTGGATTTGGGATTGCGGATTGCGGATTTCGAATTGATTGAAAGCGATCCTGTGCCCGGACGCGGACTCGTATGGACCGAGCGTCTGGACGTGGCGCTGGGATACGACCACGACATCAGGCACCTGCATGTGCACCTCAACGCCGGCCACGTGGACGTGCCGGAGGCTCGGGGTCTTCCGGCGCCGCATTACGTGCTACCGACCGGCGGCGGCATCGGCTACGGCGGGTTCGCGCTGGACGCGGCGAGCCGCGCG
>Ga0193726_1003229_pt1 | contig 10509 bp, 7 predicted proteins | sample H2c1metaG_FD_144928 | JGI IMG/M metagenome (GOLD analysis project Ga0193726, IMG submission 144928) | Soil microbial communities from a riparian zone of the East river system, Colorado, United States - H2c1 | ecosystem: Environmental > Terrestrial > Soil > Riparian zone | place: USA: East River... | reverse complement strand
ATGAAACGTTTGGGCTGCGAACCACTCGCCGGTGCGGCCAAACCCGGTGATGATCTCATCGAAGATCAGCAGCACATCATATTTTGTGCAGATCTCTCTGATTTTCGGCAAATACCCATCCGGCGGGACTACGATGCCTCCCGTGTTGCTAATGGGTTCAATGATAAACGCCGCAACCGACTCGGGGCCCTCGCGTAGGATGACTTGCTCGAGGACCCGGGCGCAGAAGGAGTCGCATTCCGGATACGTCTTCTCGTAAACGCAATTGAAACATGTGGGCGGCATGATATGTAGGAAACCAGTTAAGAATGGTCCGAAGATACTCTTGCGCGGGCCGCCTAGCCCGCTCGCCGACATAGCGCCGAGCGTAGCGCCGTGGAACCCTCCGTAACAGCCAATGACTTTGTATTTGTGTGGGTGGCGCGCCTGGCGATGATATTGGCGCGCGAACTTTATCGCAGTTTCCGTCGCCTCCGAACCACCGGAAAGCAGTTTGATCGTACCAAGGTCTCCCGGTGTCAACTCTGCGAGTTGGGCTGCATAACGCACTGCGATATCAGAGACCGCATGAAGCGGCGCGACAAACGATGCCTTCTCCTGCTGTACGCGCATCGCTTCTTGCACAAGCTCATTTCCGTGGCCAATGTTTGCTACATAAATGCCAGAGATCCCGTCTATATAGCGCCTTCCGTTGACATCGTAGAGATAAATGCCTTTGGCTCGTTCAATGATCAGCGGGTGCTCGCTGAACGTCTTCATCTGTTGCAAATCGAGAACGATATGCATCAGCATGTCGTGAGACGTGACACTTTTAGCCATGCTTTTCTCCAAGGGCGGCTCTCGTTATTGAAGTGGTGGCCACGACAATAGAGGTTTTTCGGCTGGTTCGTCTGCTGCGCGAAGCCCGAATACGTCTGGTTACAATGGTCAGAACCATAGCCGTTGAGCGGTCCCGCCCAAAATAGCAATCTTTGCCGGTTCCGGAAGGTTTAGCTCGTGGGTGAAGAGGCGCAAGTGCTGCGCGTATGTCGACTTCGGTGTCCACAATTCGGAGGGGAAATTACTTCCCCATACGCAGCGATCTGCCCCAAACGCAGAAATAATCTTGTGGCAGGCTTCGTGCAGATCTCGAAATGGATATTCTTCGGCGCTCCCACCCGGCAAGAAACTCAGCTTCGCATAGGTGTTGGGAAATGTTGCTAGCCGGATAACCTCGGACAGCACGCCCGGCATTTCCGGTCCGGCCTTAAGATTTAAGCAATGGTCGATCACTACCGGTTGACTGGAAAATCTCTCTAGCAGACGGGTTAGCTCGCCGGTCTTGTCCTTGTCCACAAAGACATTCAGGACGACATTTGCTTCTCCACAGGCTCGCCATAGCTCCGCCACGCCAGGATGATCGAGTTGGCCATTCGAGGAAGGATAAGAGCGCAAACCTCTTATCCCATACTCGCGAACATATTGTTTCAACCGAACGGCAGACGAAGAATCCTCTGGGTCAAGGGAGCAAACCGCTGCCATCCTCTCCCTTTCGGCTGAAGACAGATCGCATATGAAGCGGTTGTCCCATTTGTAAAACGTCCCCGGCTGGATGGCACAGATTTTTGCCACTCCGTTGTCTTTCATCACGCGCTCTACGTTGGAAATATAGCCGGTTCGCTCCGGTGGCCTGGTGGGATTCTCTACTGGTGGGTAACGCACCTCGTCTTCTGCGTAAGGATGAACATGGGTATCTATGATGATCATATGCAACCCTCAGTGATCGGCTTCAATTACAGTCAACAATGTCAAGTTGTGCAGCCGGAGAAGTATCTTTCCGACTCCTCGCCTTTCGAGGCGCGTTATTCTCCACGACATCTTGCGTACATTCTTTTGGTCTGCAGTTCGTGGGCGACCGCCGTGACTGGACGAGGACGCTTTACTGTGGACTGGTTCTTATCAACTCCCCTGCAGATCGCTTTAACCGCCAGGTGCCCGCCGACCGGATCGCAACCACGCGTTGTATTTCTTCCAATCCATACCGAACATGCTCGCGCATGGTCTTCTCGGCTTGGTCTACGTCACCGCTGCTAATCACTTCAGTGAGAAACGCGTGAAAGTGCCGCGGAAGCGAGCTGGTTCCGGACGTAGTGTTGTAGAGCCAGTTAAACACCAAGACGTGACTTTTCTCGATGGTGTCTCGAAGTACCGGCGAGTGAGCGTAATCCGCAATTCGCATGTGGAACTCAACGTGATACTTTTCCGTCGCGAAAGCAAAATCCTGGCCAGCTTGTTGCGAACCCGCGCTCGCCAATAACGCGTCGAGATTGTCGGCAGATCTCTTGAGCTCCAGACGCTCCTGTAGGGATGCGCGTTCTGCACACAGTCGGGCTGCCTGACATTCCAGGGCTTCTCTTATCTCGAAACGGCCGCGAATTTCCTCGTCGGTTGGAATGCGCACTCGGGTTCCGGCCCGCGGCCGACTCTCCACCAGACCTTCGTTTTCCAAACGCTGCAGAGCTTCGGCTACCGGCAGCAGGCTCATCTTTAACTGCTCGGCCAAATGGCGCCGAGAAAGAATGGCCCCGATCTGAAGGCTGCCTTGCAAGATTTGGTCGAGTATCAGTTGGTAGGCGCGCTCCGCCAATCCCATGTTGTCGCGATCGCCGTCGCGCGGGAAGCGCTTAGGCTTCGATAATCCCAGTGAATTCATCGCATTGACCTAAAGAAAATCGACGTCGGGGGCAGATCGCGGGCATCTGGAATCCCTCTCAAAACCACTTGAGATAACATGTCAATTATCACAATAGCAGATGCTTACAAGCGTAAAAATAGCAATATAACTGTGATAAGTCAACACTTTTGTCTTGACAGGTCTCAATGATCTGATATATCAGTAACAACGTTGCACAGGAGAGGACGGAGAGGCGACAGGGTCGGGTTGGATCGAATGTGTCGCGCCTCGACACTCCATTCAAACGGTGAAATCGAGAATTTCATGATTGCGCAAAGAGTCTTCGAGGAAATCAACCCTGACGCAATCGCCCGAGATGTTCTTGAATTCGTCAGCGTCAATAGCGAAACCGGTCGGGATGGCGAAGGCAGCGTGTTCTTCGCGGATCTGCTGCGACGCGAAGGTTTTGATGTAAGTCTCGATAGCACGTCCGGTGGATCCAACGTCTATTCCTTGGTGAAAGGTGTCAATCACGGGGCGTTTGGCGGTCGGTCCTTGCTCTTCAATGGGCACGTTGACACGATTCCCATTGGGGACTGTGTCTCACCCGGATTGCGGGATGGTTGGGTCACAGGGCGTGGAACGGAAGACATGAAGGGAGGGCTGGTCTCCATAGTGCATGCAGCATCCGCCCTGCGGAAGGCGGGACTCGAATTGGAAGGGGATTTGTGGCTCACCGGAGTGGTGGATCATGAATCTCCCGAAGGAACAAAGGCCGGCCCTAAGCGATTGATCGAATGCGTTCTCCAGGGGAAGGTTAATGTCGACGCCATTATCATCGCCGAAGGACCGTGCGCGATTTGGAGGGCGAGCTTAGGCAGCGCGATTTACACCTTTACGATTACTAGTGACCGCGGTCCGATCCACACTCTCAAGGTTCCGTACAAGGAGAATCCAGCCTATTGGTTGGGCCGATTGCTGCTTGAGTTCCAAAACCTGGAAGAAGCCTTCTCCGCCGAACCACCGCACCCGATATGCGGTCGCGAAAACCTGAATGTTGGACAGATTGCCGGTGGCGACTATTTCAATCGGCTCCCAACTCCGATCGTTGTGACCGGGAAATGGAGATGGAAGCCGGGAAAGACATTGGATGTTCTGCAAACAGAATTGCAGACTCTGTGCGATCGACTCTCGCACCAGTCAGGGCTGCACTTTACGGTGTCCTTCGCGGCGACACGGGAACCCCATGAAACGCCAGAAAGCCACCCGGTTGTTGGCGCCCTCAAACTGGCTGGGCAGTTAGCTGGGGGAAGGGTGCCAGACGTGATTGGGATGGCGTTGGCTGGTGACGCTAACTACTACGCAAATGAAGCAGGGGTCCCGACGGTCTACTACGGTCCGGCGCACGAGACTGCCCACTCCGACCGGGAATGCGTATCGATCTCCCAGCTAGTACATTGCGCTAGAGTCTACGCCGCAACTGCGATGAAGTTTTGTGGAATTGCCGACAATGACGTCTCAAGCGATAACGAGGACTAACAATGCAGGTTTTCGAACAAATCCTAGCTTCATCTTGAATCAGTTTGCTGCACTAGCGTAGGCAAGAGTCTAAATGTTGGAATCGGGAAAGTATCTGAAAGCTTTAATGTTGGAGCCCCATATGGCCGAGCTTAAAACTCCGTCAGTCCCTAGCTTAGAACGAGGATTGATCCTGCTTGAGACCTTGGCGGCATCGAAAGCCGGCATGGGCCTGGCTCGGCTCGCTCAGCGGGCGAGGCTCCCCAAGAGTTCGGCTCATTGCCTGCTGCTGACTCTAGCGCGATGCGGTTATCTCGAGCGCAGTGATGTGACGGGCCGATATATGTGCAGCATGAAACTGGTAGGTCTGGGGAAGTTTGCCTTGACCGGTATCAAACTGAGAGATATCGCCCAACCTTGGCTTATCGATCTAATGAACAGTACAAGCCTCACCGTTCACTTAGCGATTATGGAACAAAGGCAAGCGGTGCTGATTGAGAAGCTCGAGCCGTTGACCCTGTCGCAAAAGTTGGGTACGTGGGTTGAAAAACGAATGGAAGTGCACTCCACAAGCGTGGGTAAGGCTCTCATTGCTCATCGGTCTGATCAAGAGCTCGATCAGCTAATTATGAGCCAGCCCCTCGTGAAGCACAATGCTAACACCATAACATCCAGCGCTCGGTTGAAGGAAAACCTCAAGATGGTGCGGCGCATCGGCTATGCGCTGGATGATGAGGAAGATGCGGTCGGAGTCCGATGCGTCGGGGCGCCCATATTTGATCGAGTGGGCACCGTGGTTGGATCTGTGAGTGCTGCCGGAAAAACCCCCCAACTCTTGCAGGACCATCTTACCGGAGTAGCCGACAAGGTTAAGAAGACTGCCGAGAAGATATCTCGACAGCTGGGTTTTATGTCCAGAAGTCTGGAAGGCCCAGAGGCGTAAGTGTTAAGAGTCAAGAGAGCGATGGCTGGCGACTTAGATCAGCATGGTGCGGTAGTGGCACGTTACATTGGCGGAGATAATCGATTGGGACCGTTGAATGGAGTCAGGGTACTGGATTTCTCGCAGTTTATGGCAGGCCCGCTCGCTGCCCAGAGGCTGGGTGACTACGGCGCCGACGTTATCAAAGTTGAGATGCCAGCAAGAGGTGAAGGAAGCCGGCATGCTTCCGCCTCCAAATTCACCATTGCCGGCGAGCGAGCGTCTTTTGTTACCTTCAATCGTAACAAACGAAGCATCACACTAGACCTCAAGAAGCCCGAAGGTATCGAGATCTGTCTCGGCCTGCTAAAGCAAACCGATGTCCTGGTCGAAAACTTCCGACCGGGGGTGATGTCACGCCTCGGCCTAGGGTATGAGGTGGTCTCGCAGCTCAACCCCAAAATTATATACGCCAGCGTGACTGGATATGGAACCACTGGACCTTATCGAGACTTTCCCGGCCAGGATTTGCTGGTTCAATGTCTGAGCGGTCTCGTCTACCTCAATGGTCGGGCAGCGGATCCGCCCACACCCGTAGGCACGCCCATCATCGACGCCGCCACGGGCCAGCAGCTTGCTCTGGGCATCGTCGCGGCCCTCTTCAATCGCGAACGCACGGGCGAGGGCCAGCAAGTCGAGGTCAGTCTGCTCGACACAGCGATCGACCTGCAGGCCCAGGAACTCACGACCTATCTCAATTGTAATGTCGAGCCACAGCGTAGTGCGGCTGGAATCGCCCATGCCCACTTCATCGCTCCCTATGGCATTTATGCAACGAAAGACAGATTTCTGGCCCTGGCCCATACTCCTCTTTCCAAGCTGGGAGCGTTCCTTGGGCTCAACCAGCTCACCGAGTGGGAACAACAGGGCGAGGCGTTTGAACGTCGGGATGAGATCTACGGCCTGGTTGCATCTGTGTTGAAAAGTCGTACCACGACGGAATGGCTTGACCAGATGCGACCCCGCGATTTTTGGTGTGGCCCAGTTCAGACGTACAGCGAGCTTGCGAACAGCATCCAGGTGAAGCTTAGCAAAATGGTTGTCGAGGTTTCGTACAAGGGCTCCACACCGACGCGACTGCTCGGGATTCCGATCAAGTTTAGCAAGACTCCAGGATCAATTAGGCGCGTGCCCCCGGACCTCGGAGAGCACACACGAGAGGTCCTGGCTGAGTTCGGGTGTTCAGACAAGCAAATTGCCGATCTCAAGATCAACAAAGTTGTATGACCGATTAGCCGGCTAAGTACACATAGGGCTAACTAGTGTGCGGAAGTCACTCGTTACCCGATATATGTCGTTCGATCGCTGTCTTTCTGTGGCAGCCTTACGCGTAATAGGGAAAGCACAATGAACAAGATCAACATATGCAAGCTACTAGCTCCTCATCCGCCTCGCAAGAACTTCAACCTGTTCTGGGTGGATGGTCAGTATACCCTTCGGGTCGCGAAGGTTAAGGGGACATTTCCCCGACATCATCACCCAGACTCTGACGAGGGATGGTTCGTATATCAAGGCAAGGTTACGATTCACACAGAAAGCGAACACATTGTATTGGAGTCCGGCGAGGCGGTCATGATTCCAAAGACAGTCGTACACGCGCCCACGGCGGATATCGAGAACAGCATAGTGATGATCATCAATGGGCGTAACTTCGCTACAGTATTTGCGGACGCGATCTCACTAGACGATGCAGGGTATTCTGAGGAAAACCTCACTTAGCCAATAACGGATTAACCGGCCGCGACCGCGCACCGGGAGCGATAGGTGCATCGGTAAGTTCAGACGTAGGATAAGTAGAAACGGCCACGGAGTAACCGGGCACAGTCTAGATATATAAAGTATCGTGACCGTCCACGGGGATGGATCCATTGTGTGAATGATGAGGGTATTAGCTTGACGCGATTGGCGAGGCGCATGTACATCTAACCCAACGATTCGATCTGTAGTGTGCACGCGATGCGGCTGCATGAAATGCGGCAAAGCGCGAGCTTCTAACCTTGAGATGCCGGGGGTAGAGAAATGCGTAAAGTGATGCAGGGTACTATGTCGAATGCGATTCTGGTGATGATCGTGTGGACGTGTGTCGCGAGTACTGCGGTCGCGCAAGTTCAGACTACTACCGATGTCAGGGGTACCGTGGTCGATTCCAGTGGAGCGTTTGTGGCAGGTGCCACCGTTTCTGCTAGAAACCAGGGGACAGGCGCCGAGAGGACTACTAACACCGATTCGGTGGGTGCCTATGTGTTCCCGTCTCTGCTTCCGGGAATTTACACGGTGACGGTTATGCACGCGGGATTCAAGAGGCAGGTGGTTACGGATAGGTCGGCGGACGTGGCGCAACCGGCACGCGTCGACGTCACGCTAGAGATTGGCCAGCCAACGGAGAGCGTCACCGTTTCCGCAGCGGGGGCAGACCTAATCAATACGGAAACAGCGGAGATCTCTGGAACTATCTCGGGGCCGCTCGTCGAGAATTTGCCCCTTAGTCGTAGAGACTTTCTCGACTTGGCTTCGCTGACACCCGGCTCGGGGCGGCAGGACGCGATGGGGAACTACACCAACAATAGTTCCAATCAGGTCTCTTTCGCGCAGGGAGAAATGAACCGGGTGCAAATGGTCGGGAGGACAATCACGTCCGGCATTTTTGCCGCCGGCAATCGCGACAGCGCCGCCAACGTTTCGGTAGACGGCTCCAATGTGCAGAGCGCCACGTTCGGGCAGACCATGCAGTTCCAATCCATCTCCGACATACAAGAGGTTAAGGTCGAAAGTGGAATCATGAACCCCGAATTTGGTTTTGGGGCCACGGCCGTCAATGTAGTCACGAAGGGCGGAGGGAATGCTTTTCACGGAGAGGCGTTCGAGTTCTTGCGGAATGACAATCTGGATGCCAACGATTTCTTTGCGGGCTTGGCTGGGAGAAAACTGCCGGAGTACAAGACAAATCAGTTTGGCGGCTCGATCGGAGGCGCCATCCTGAAAAATAAACTCCATTTCTTCGGAAATTACGAAGGGCTCCGAGTTCGCCAATCGGCGGTGTCGATGGCTGCAGTGCCGCCAGCTCAGGTTCACAACGGGGATTTCTCGACAATTGTGTACCCGGGCGCAGCCGGAACCACCGTACCTGGGCCGATCATCTACAACCCCTATCGTGTCGACCCGGCGACAGGATTACGCGAGCCCTTTCCGGGAAATGTGATTCCTCTGGGGTCCACAAATTTATGTAGCCCCCGTCCGACCTGCGTGGATCCTGTCGCCCTGGCAATGCTCAACCTTACGCCAAATCCGAATGCAATTATCAACGGACTGCCTAACTATGTTGGAATCGTGCAAAGCTATACCACCGCCGATCAATATACGGGAAGGGTCGACTGGGATGCGAGTTCCAAAGATCGCGTTTTTGCGCGATTCACGCACTTTAAGAACTTCGCGCTCGGGGGCGGTCTGATGTCCATGCAGGGCAGTACCCAGCCCTACGGTTCGGAGAACCCCACAGTGTCGTGAGGACGGTCAACTCGTCCGCGGTAAACAATCTTACTCTTTCCTACAGCAGGCTACACTGGGGCGATGAGAGGAAATCGTCAACCGGCGACGTGTCGAAGCAGCTAGGACTGACGAATACGTCCCCATTTCCGGGCGGACCGTCCGTAAGCCTTGGCACCTACACTCTTAATCAATCGTCCTACGCTTTCTTGAACTCTCAGGAGAATACCTACCAGGCGAAGGAGGATTTCAGCCTGGTCAAGGGACGGCATCTCATCAAGGTTGGTGTTCAGTCGAACCAAAGGCAACTCATCTATAGCATTACGTCGAGTGATAAAGGTGTATTCAGCTTCAAGCCCTTTTATACCGCAGCCTGTCCGCTGGGAAACGCAACATGCACAGCAGCCAGCACAGCGGCTGGCCTTGCGACAGGGGGGCTGGACCTGGCGGACTTCCTCCTCGGCGCACCGCAAGATCTACTCCTAAGTAGGGAGGGGCAAGTGTCTCACGGGAGTTCAACATATTATGGCCTCTATGCGCAGGATTCCTGGCACGTCTTTAACACACTTACAGTAAATTACGGCCTTCGATGGGAACACTGGACGCCCTGGGTTAGTCCGGGCAGAATAGCAGCGCGTTGGGATGCGCCCACGGCGAGCGTCGTCTATGCCCTCCAGAATCCGTTGGACTATCTAAACCCAGCGACCGATTATGGGAAAAACGCCCCACTCACCCCCGGGGAGCCGGCGAGCGGCTATACGACCGGTATGAAGAATTTTGCGCCCCGCCTTAGCGTGGCCTATGCGGCCACTCCGAATACGACGGTAAGAGCCGGTGCTGGAGTATTTTTTGATGGAAACGGCAACGGTGACCAGATAGCCGAGATTCGCGAAGGAGTCGGCCCCTTCGGCCTGCACTATGAGCAGACCACCGCAGGTAACGAGGCGACGCCACCGTATCTGATGGCGAACCAATTTCCGACGCCGCCGCCCACGTCTATCGTTCAGCCGAGCCTCACCAATCCAGTGAGCGTCCGCGTGTTGGCGGGGAAATACTACCCTACGCCAACTATCAGCGAATGGTCCCTCAGCGTCCAGCGACGGCTGGGTTCGAATTGGGCGTTGGAGCTTACTTATCTGGGGAGTCACACGATCCACCAGCAGATGTTCGTCAATATGAACCCGGCCAACCTGCCGCAGGGTTCGCTGGCGTCATTAAGTCTTCAGCAGCGCCGCCTCAATCCCCAATGGGGCGCCGTCAGCACCTGGGCGGACATCGGGTGGGCCAAGTACGACTCTTTGACGACCACTATTAAGTCCCCCAGTTGGAGGGGTCTTACCATGATGTCGTGGCTTACCTGGGCGAAGGATAGGACTAGCAGTTCGGAGGGGTACAGTGACAATGGCAATACCGACTTCAGGGTCTATGACATGTATGCGGGCCCAAGCCTACAAAACCCATTTCTGCGTAATGTCAACACCTGGAGCTATCAGTTGCCGTTTGGAAGAGGTAAAGCGTTTCAGGCTGAAGGGCCGCTCGATTGGATTGCCGGCGGATGGGTCGTCAGCGGGACAGCGGAATTCTCGCAGGGAGGTCACCAGTGGGTAATCGATACTGACACATCCGGCACGGGCCAAACGTTCGGAAATCCTAATCAAGTGTGCAATCCAAATGTTGTGCCCGGGGGAAAGACTCGGCTCGCTTGGATAAACAAGGCGTGCTACACGACACCAACATTCGGCACTTTCGGCGACGCCAAGATCGGCTCATTTGTGGAGCCAGGGGTAAATAATTGGGACTTGACGCTCGGTAAGACCTTTCCGATCGGAGAATCTGGAGCGAAACAAGTCGAGTTTCGCGGCGAGTTCTTTAA
>Ga0193726_1003228_pt1 | contig 10510 bp, 7 predicted proteins | sample H2c1metaG_FD_144928 | JGI IMG/M metagenome (GOLD analysis project Ga0193726, IMG submission 144928) | Soil microbial communities from a riparian zone of the East river system, Colorado, United States - H2c1 | ecosystem: Environmental > Terrestrial > Soil > Riparian zone | place: USA: East River... | reverse complement strand
GGCTACGCCTATGACGGCGCCGACGCGTCATTCGAGCTTTTGGCGCGGCACGAGCTGCACACCGTGCCCGACTACTTCGCCTTGCAGAGTTTTCGCGTGCTGGCTGAACGGCGGGTCAATGCACGCGGCCAGCTGATCGCCCTGTCGGAGGCCACCGTGAAGCTCGACGTCGCCGGCCGGCGGGCGATGGAGGTGGGCGAAGGCAACGGCCCGGTGAACGCCCTCGATGCTGCGCTGCGAAAGGCGCTGATCCCGGTCTATCCGGAGCTTGCGGACATGCGGCTGGTCGACTTCAAGGTGCGTATCCTCGACTCCGCCGGCGGCACCGCCGCCACCACCCGGGTCATGATCGAGAGTGCAGATGCGAAGGGCCGTCGGTGGTCGACCATCGGGGTCTCGCCCAACATCGTCGACGCTTCCTACAATGCCCTGTATGATGCGCTGACCTACAAGCTGTTCCGCGACGGAGCCAAGCCGGCACATCAGGGTTAGCTGGTATGTCCGCCTCCTAGTTGACGGTCGAGGCTGCTCGGAAGACCATATATAGCGTGGACGGCGAGATTCCGATTGCGACGACACAGCCGCCGATTGCGGTGGCTGCAACGCGTCGCCCGAGGACGGGCAGACGCATGGTGTGGCGGGCCATCATGTGGTCGCTGCCGTTGCTCGCAATCGCCGTCGCCCTGTTCGCCTGGCTGAGCGCCGGCCGCTTCATCGGCACCGACAACGCCTATGTGAAGGGCGACCGGGTCTATATCGCCACCGAGATCAGCGGTCCCATCGTCGAGGTGGCCGTGCGCGAGAACCAGAGCGTGTCGCGCGGCCAGCTCCTGTTCCGACTCGACGACCAGCCCTACCGCACGGCGCTGGCCAGGATCGAGGCGGAGATCGAGATCCAGCGCGCCGAGATCCGCGGCCTGCGCGCCCAGTGGCGCACCAAGCGCGAGGACATCAAGGCCGCGCAAAGTCAGCAGAACTACGCCCAGGCCGACTACGACCGTCAGAAGGACCTCGCCGATCGCAAGTTCGCGCCGGCGGCGAAGATGGAAGAGTCGCGCATGGGACTCGAGGTGGCGCGCCAGCGCATCGCCTCGGCGGAGGAGGACCTGCAGCGCATCGAGGCGGCGCTGGCCGGCGATCCCAAGATCAAGGTCGACGACCATCCCAAGGTGAAGCAGATGCTGGCCGCGCGCGACGAGGCCCTGCACAATCTACGCCGCACCACCATCGAGGCGCCGCTCGACGGCGTCGTCTCCAAGGTGCTGGTGCCGGGCAGCTACGCCGTCATGGGCGTGCCGTCGATCGCCGTGGTTGCCGACAGGGACCTGTGGATCGAGGCCAATTTCAAGGAAACCGAACTCACGCGCGTGCGCGTCGGCCAGCCGGTCACCATCACCGTCGACACCTATCCCGACATGCAATGCACCGGGAAGGTGACGTCGCTCGCCCAGTCGACCGGCGCGGAGTTCGCCGTGTTGCCGCCGCAGAACGCCACCGGCAACTGGGTCAAGGTGGTGCAGCGCATCCCGGTCCGCACCTCCGTCATCTGCAAGGAAGGCGATCCGCCGCTGCGCGTCGGCATGAGCGTGACCATCGAGATCGACACCGGCCACCGCCGTTCGTTCGGCGAACTGCTGAGGAGCTTCGGCCTGTGATCATCTTCGGGACATGATGGCCTGATGGATCCCGACGCGCTTCGCCGTCGTCGCTGGCTCACCGTCGTGGTGATGATGGCCACGATCATGCAGGCGCTCGACGGCACCATCGCCAACGTGGCGCTGCCCAACATCCAGGGATCGCTGTCGGCGACCCAGGAGCAGGTCGCCTGGGTGATCACCTCTTATATCGTGTCGGCGGCCATCGCCACGCCGCTCGCCGGCTTCTGCGCCGTGCGCTTCGGCGTGCGGCGCATCCTGGTGAGCTCGGTGATCGGCTTCACCATCGCCTCCATGCTGTGCGGCGCCGCCCAGACGCTGCCGCAGCTCGTGGCCTTCCGCACCTTGCAGGGCGTCTGCGGCGCCGCGCTGGTGCCGCTCAGCCAGACGCTGATGATGGAGGCCTATCCGCGCGAGGAGCAGGGCAAGGCGATGGCGATGTGGGGCGTCGGCACGATGCTGGGGCCCATCACCGGCCCGACGCTCGGCGGCTGGCTGACCGATGAATACAGCTGGCGCTGGGTGTTCTACATCAACCTGCCGGTCGGCATCCTGTGCGCGGTCGGGCTGATGATCCTGATCAAGAACAAGGCGAGCGACACGCCGCGGCCGTTCGACCTCCTGGGCTTTACGCTGCTGTCGATCGCCATCGGCACATTCCAGCTCATGCTCGATCGCGGCGAGCAGATCGACTGGTTCGGCTCCAGGGAGATTGTCGTCGAAGCGGCGGTGGCCGGCGTCGCCGCCGCCATGTTCGTGATCCATATGCTGACGAGCGACCATCCGTTCCTGCCGCGCGACCTGTTCCGCGACCGCAACCTGATGCTGGGCATCATCTTCACGGCCATCACCGGCCTCTTGATGATCGTGACCGCGACCTTGTTGCCGCCCTTCCTGCAGCAGTTGAAGGGCTATCCGGTCTTCACCACGGGCGTCGTCATGGCGCCGCGCGGCATCGGCACGATGATTTCGATGTTCATGGTGTCGCGCCTGATCGGCAAGGTCGACGCGCGATGGCTGATCGCGATCGGGCTCAGCCTGTGCGGCCTCTCGTTGTACGACATGACGCAGTTCTCGATCGACGTCAGCGAAGGACAAGTGATCTGGAACGGCTTCATGCAGGGCATAGGGCTCGGCCTGGTGTTCCCGCCGCTCACCACGCTGGCCTTCGCCACCGTCCCCGCCCGTATCCGCACCGAGGGTGCGGCGATCAACGCCCTGATGCGCAATTTGGGCGCCTCGATCGGCGTGGCGGTGCTGGTGGCGATGCTCGACCGCAACACCCAGATCAACCGCTCCACGCTCGCCGAGTACTTGACGCCGTTCAGCCCGCTGTGGCGGTTCGGCACCACGCCGATCGAGAACGGCATACCGGTCGACCGCGCCAGGATCACCGCGCACATGACACCGTTCGGCGGCGGCTGGCCGTACGGCTCGGTGCCGGTCGACGACCCCTCGAAGCTGATCGGAATGTGGGGCGAGGAACTCAACCGCCAGGCGTCGATGATCGCCTACCTCAACGATTTCCGCGTGCTCGCGGTCGCGGCGGTTGTCTTCATCCCGTTGCTCTTCTTCATGCGCCGCCAGGCGCAGTATGCGCGGCCGTCGCGCCGCTGACACCGGGAGCGCCCGCGCCGCCGGCCTCGAGCGGATCCCACTCCCATCTCGTGACGCTCCCGCTGTGCCGAGGCGCTGAGCCGGCGACGCTGATATAAGGCGGCATGGGACGAGCCTCCAAGGGCCGGGCGACGGCTGCGGCTGCGCCGGTCGTTATCCTGGTGCGCCCGCAGCTGGGCGACAATATCGGCATGGCGGCGCGCGCCATGCTGAATTGCGGCCTGTCGAGCCTGCGCCTGGTGAGCCCGCGTGACGGCTGGCCCAATCCCAAGGCGGTGCGCGCCGCGTCGGGCGCCGATGTGGTGCTGGACAAGGCCAAGGTCTTCGACGCGGTCGGCGAGGCGGTGGCCGACCTCGAACGCGTGGTGGCGACCACGGCACGCAACCGCGAGCTCACCCAGCGCATCGTGACGCCGCGTCAGGCCGCCGCCGAGATGCGCGGCTGGATCGGCAGCGGTGAGAAGGTCGGCATCCTGTTCGGGCCGGAACGTACCGGGCTCACCAACGACGACATGGTGCATGCCGATACGGCCCTCTCGATCCCGCTCAACCCGCAATTCTCCTCGCTCAACATCGCCCAGGCGGTGCTGCTGGTGGCCTATGAATGGGCGGCAGCGGGCGAGGGCGCGCCGGCCGAGCGCATGTCCGACCACGCGACGCGGCCGGCGACCAAGGACGAGCTTCTGAACCTGTTTGCCCATCTCGAGCGGGCGCTCGACCAGTCGGGCTTCCTGCGCAACAAGGCCATGCGGCCGGCCATGGTGCACAATCTGCGCGCCTTCCTGCAGCGCGCGGCGATGACGGAGCAGGAGGTGCGCTCCTTCCATGGCGTCATCAAGTACCTAGCCAAACACAAGCACAGCGAGGAGTGAGCATGTCCACCACCGCCAAGGTCTCCTGGGTCGACGGCGCCCTGTTCGTCGCCGAGGGCGGCAGTGGGCACACGCTGACCATGGACGGCGCGCCCGACATCGGCGGCCGCAACCTGGCGTCGCGGCCGATGGAGGTCGTCCTGATGGGCATGGGCGGCTGCACCGCGATCGACGTCGTCGCGATGCTGAAGAAGCAGCGCCAGGATATCGAGGGCGTCGAGGTCTCCCTGGTCGCCGAACGCGCCGACGAGCACCCCAAGGTCTTCACCTCGGTGAAGCTCGTCTATACGGTGCGCGGCCGCAAACTGAGCAAGGCGCTGATCGAGCGGGCGGTGAGCCTTAGCGACGAGAAATACTGCTCGGCCACGGCCATGATCAGGAAGTCGGCCGATATCAGCCACGAAGTGGTGCTGGTCGAGATCTAAGCCCTTGAGATCAAAGGAAGAACGCCTGCTTGACTAAGCTGCGGCCGAAAGTATGTTCCGCCCTTCTCCGGAGAACGTGGTTGCGGGCCTTTTAGGCCCTCATCCCGCCCCGACAAGCCCGCTCTAGTTGGCGGATTGTCGGACCCAGGCCTATCCGGACAACAGCGTCACATGACGCATAACGACGGAGTATCCGCGTGAGCAAACGCGCGCAAGCGAAGTACAAGATCGACCGCCGCCTCAGGGTGAACCTGTGGGGCCGTCCCAAGAGCCCGATCAACAAGCGCGAATACGGTCCCGGGCAGCACGGCCAGGGCCGCCAGAAGCCGACCGACTACCGCCTGCAGCTGATGGCCAAGCAGCGGCTGAAGGGCTACTACGGCTCGGTCTCCGAACGCCAGCTGCGCCGCTATTATCTCGAGGCCGTGCGCCGCAAGGGCGACACCGGCGAGAACCTGGTCGAGCTGCTGGAGCGCCGGCTGGACGCCGTTATCTACCGCATGAAATTCGCCATCACCGTGTTCGCCAGCCGCCAGTTGGTGAGCCATGGTCACGTCAAGGTGAACGGCAAGCGGGTCAACATCGCTTCGTACCTTGTGAAGGACAACGACGTGATCGAGCTCACCTCGAAGGCCAAGGAGATGGTCCGGGTGCTGGAAGCCACGCAGACCGCCGAGCGCGACGTGCCGGAATACGTCACCGCCGACCACAAGGATATGAAGGGTACCTACGTGCGCGGGCCCAAGCTCGCCGACGTGCCCTATCCGGTCCAGATGGAGCCGTCGCTGGTCGTCGAGTATTACAGCCGCTAACAGAGCAGTTGCAGCAGACATTAAAGACGAAAAACCCGCCCCTTTGTGGCGGGTTTTTTGCATAAGAATTCACGGATAAGACGCTCGTTCCGACTGTCCGGCGGGGGGAGCTAGGCATATAATTCTTCCTGGGGTTGGGGCACTGGAGAGTCTGGGATGAGCATGGTCCGTGTGGCGGTCTTCGCAGTGATCGCGGTTGCGGTCGGCGGGGCGGCTTATGTTTATCGTGATGAGGTCGCCCAGCGACTGGGCTTGGGCGCATCGGCAAGTGCTGCCGAAAAAGGCTCCAGTCCGGCCGCCATGGCGCAGCCACAGGGTCGCCGCGGGCGGGCCAATCCGGCAGGCGCCGTGCCGGTGGTCGTCACATCGGTCGAACCCAAGGCCATGCCGATTATGATCGAAGCCGTCGGCACAGTGCAGTCGATTTCCTCGGTCCAGCTCAAGTCGCGGCTCGACAGCCAGATCATGAAGGTCAATGTCGAGGAAGGCGCACTGGTCAAGGAAGGCGACCTGCTGTTCGAGCTCGATGCGCGCACCCAGAAGGCGCAGCTTTCCCAGATCGAAGCGCAGATTCGCAAGGACCAGGCCCAGCTCGAGCAGGCCAAGCGCGACACGACCCGCGCCGGCGACCTGCTGACCAAAGGCGCCGGCACCGTCGTGGCACGCGACACCAACTTCACGACGCAGAAGGCGGCCGAGGCGCAGCTCGAGGCGGACGAGGCCATGCGCCAGAATATCCTGACGCAGATCAGCTACAGCGAGATCCGCGCGCCGGTCTCGGGCCGCATCAGCTCGATCCCCTACAAGGCCGGCACCACGCTGCGCATCGGCGACAACACCGCCACGGCCGTGCTCGCCACCATCAACCAGGTCGACCCGATCTACGTCTCCTTTGCCATGCCGCAGGTCTTTCTGACCGACCTGCGCGCGGCCATGGCCAAGGGCGGCGTCAATGTCAACGCGGTGATCGACGACACCCACAAGCAATCGGGTCTGATCGCCTTCCTCGAGAACACGGTCGATGCCAACACCGGCACGGTGACGGCCAAGGCACGAATCGCCAATGCCAACGAGGGCCTGTGGCCCGGCCAGTTCGTGAAGGTCGAGGTGGTGCTCGGCATCGAGCCCGACGCCCTCTCGGTTCCAGCGGCGGCGGTGCAGCTCGGCACGCAGGGTCCCTACGTATTCGTCATCAAGGACGGCACCACAGCCGAAGTCCGCCCAATCACCATCAAGCGCACGCAGTACGGCGAGTCGGTAATCGGCAGCGGGCTCAAGGCCGGCGAGTCGGTCGTGATCGACGGCCAGCTGCGTCTGGTCAACGGAGCCTCCGTCGCCGTCCGGCAACCCGAGGTCGCCAAGCCGCCGCCCGCGTCAAACGAGCCGCCCAAGCCCGCGCCGCCGCGCGGCTAACCCGTAGTCGGGGTTCTCCACCATGTCCGCGCTCTGCATCCGCCGTCCGGTGATGACCATCCTGTTGATGGCGTCGTTCATCATCGCCGGCATCTTCGGCTACAAAAACCTGCCTGTCGCGGCGGTGCCGCGCGTCGACTTCCCGACCATCCAGGTGACGGCCCAGCTTCCCGGCGCCAGCCCCGAGACGATGGCGGCCTCGGTCGCCTCGATCCTCGAGCGGCAGTTTTCGGCCATCGCCGGCGTGACGACGATGACCTCGACGTCGTCGCTCGGAAACACCTCGATCGTCCTGCAATTCGACCTCAACCGTAACATCGACGGCGCTGCGCTCGATGTGCAGTCGCAGATCTCGGCTGCCATGCGCCGGCTGCCGGTCGAGCTGCCGACGCCGCCCAGCTTCCGCAAGGTCAACCCCGCCGACTTCCCGATCCTGTTCCTGTCGCTCAAATCCTCGCAGGTGCGGCTGTCGGACATCGACGCCTTCTCCAATCGCGCGATCCTGCCGCGCATCTCGACCCTGCCCGGCGTCGCCCAGGTGCTGATCTTCGGCTCGCAGAAATACGCCGTGCGCGTGCGCGCCAACCTCGACCAGCTCTCGGTGCGCGGCCTGACGCTGAACGAGCTGCAGAACGCCATCGTCAACGCCAACTCGACCAAGCCGCTCGGCGCCATCGCCGATTCGCGCCAGAACGCCATCCTCGACGCCACCGGTCCGCTTACCAAGGCGGCCGATTACATGCCGGTGGTCGTGGCGTTCCAGAACGGTGCGCCGGTGCGCATCTCCGACGTCGCCACCGCAATCGACAGCGTCGAGAACGACAAGGTCGCGAGCTGGCTGGATGGCACCCGCGCCATCCTGCTCGCCGTCTACCGCCAGCCCGACGCCAACACCGTCGAGGTGGTCGACAGGGTGAAGGCGATGCTGCCGGCCATCCAGGTCGAGCTGCCGAGCGGCGTCGAGATTGCCGTGCTCAACGATCGTTCGGTCTCGATCCGCGACGCCATCGAGGACGTGCAATTCACGCTCTGCCTCTCCGGTATCCTGGTCATCATCGCCATCTACTTCTTCCTGCGTAGCTTCCGCGCTACCCTGATTCCCGCCATCGCGCTCCCGATCTCGGTCATCGGTACCTTCGGCGGCATGTATTTGCTCGGCCACTCGATCGACAATATCTCGCTGCTGGCGCTGACCCTCGCCGTGGGCTTCGTGGTCGACGATGCGATCGTCATGCTCGAGAACATCGTCCGCCATATCGAGGCGGGCGAGAAGCCGCTGGATGCTGCCTTCAAGGGCTCGAAGGAAGTCGGCTTCACCATCGTCTCGATGACGCTGTCGCTGGTGGCCGTCTTCATTCCCGTGCTGTTCATGGGCGGCGTCGTCGGGCGCATGTTCAACGAGTTCGGCATGGTCATCAGCATGGCCATCCTGATCTCGGGCATCGTGTCGCTGACGCTCACGCCCATGCTGTGCTCGCGGCTCCTCAAGCCGATCGACCACCATGAGAAGCACAACTTCCTGCTGCGCCTGTTCGAATGGAGCTTCAACCAGGTGACCGCCGGCTATGGCTGGGCCCTGAGGCGAACCGTCCGGATGCCGCGCCTGGTGCTTGCCATCACGCTCTGCACGTTCGTGCTGACCGTCATCCTCTTCCAGGCCATCCCAAAGGGCTTCTTCCCGTCCGAGGATATCGGCCAGCTGAGCGGCGCGACCGTCGGACCGGACGATGCTTCGTTCGACGCCATGGTGGCCCGCCAGAGCGTGGTGGCCGAGATCATCAAGCGCGATCCCGACGTCGTCTCCGTGATGTCCACCGTGGGCGGCGGCAACGCGGCAAGCACGGTCAACTCCGGCCGTATCTTCGTCGCCCTGCGTGAGAAGCCGGAGCGCAAGGCGAGCGCGCTCGAGGTCATGGCCCGCCTGCGCCGGGCCACCGCGAACGTGCCGGGCATCAACATCTTCTTCCAGCCCGTCCTGTCCATCAACATCGCCACGACGCAGACCCGCGCCCAGTACCAGTTCGGCATGCGCTCCAGCGACCTTGCCGCGTTGCGCACCTATGCGCCCCTGATGGAAGAGCGCATGAAGCGCCTGACCAATATTGCGGACGTCAATTCCGATCTCCAGGTGCGGGCGCGTTCGACGGTCATCGACATCGATCGCGATACCGCCTCCCGCCTCGGCCTGTCGATCGACCAGATCCGCCTGCTGCTCTACTCGGCCTACGGCGTGCGCCAGGTCTCGACCATCTACGCGCCCGACGACACCTATCAGGTGATCCTCGAGGTTGATCCCAAATACGCCGATACCAACGAGGTGCTGCGCCGCATGCAGGTGCGCACGCCGTCCGGCGGCCTGGTGCCGCTCGACACCGTGGCCAAGAGATCCGACAAGCCGACGTCACTCACGGTCAACCACATCGCCCAGCTGCCCGCAGTCATGATCTCGTTCAACCTGGCGCCGGGCGTGGCGCTCGGCGAGGCGGTGAAATCGATCCAGGAAGCGGCGGCCGAAGTGGGCCTTCCGGCCCAGATCGCCACCAGCTTCGAGGGCAGCGCCCAGGTCTTCCAGCAGGCCGTCGCCAACCAGGGCATGCTGCTGTTCGCCGCCGTGCTGGTCATCTACATCATCCTGGGCATCCTCTACGAAAACTTCGTCCATCCGCTCACCATCCTGTCGGGCCTGCCGTCGGCCGGCATTGGTGCGCTGATCACCCTGATGCTGTTCGGCATGGATTTGAGCGTCATCGCCATGATCGGCGTCATCATGCTGATCGGAATCGTCAAGAAGAACGCCATCATGATGGTCGACTTCGCCCTCGTGCGCCGGGCCCAGGGCGCGCCGGCCGAGGTGGCGATCGTCGATGCGGCGCTGCTGCGCTTCCGCCCCATCATGATGACCACGACCTGCGCGCTGCTCGGCTCGCTGCCGATCGCCATCGGCGCCGGCGCCGGCGCCGAGTTGCGCCAGCCGCTGGGCGTTACTGTGGTCGGCGGCCTGATGGTGTCGCAGGTCCTGACGCTGTTCATCACGCCGGTGGTCTACATCTGGTTCGACCGGCTGCTGGGCGTGAAGTTCGGCGAGATCCGGATCTTCCGCCGCAGGCGCGACAAGACGGCCCCGCACCCGGCCGAATAGCGGCGGCTGGCCATGACCGACGACATCGGCGCCTTCGTGCCCGGCCCGCGCGTGCGTATCGAGGGCCGCGCCGGCGGGCCGCTCGCTGGCCTGACCTTCGCGGCCAAGGACCTGTTCGATGTCGCGGGCGTGCCGACCGGCGGCGGCAATCACGACTGGCCGACCGGCCGGCCGTTGCCCACCCGGCACGCCTGGGCGGTCCAGACCTTGCTCGATGCCGGCGCCACCCTGATCGGCAAGACCATCACCGACGAGGTCTCGCTCGGCATCCTGGGCGAGAACGCCTTCGACGGCACGCCGGTGAACGTTCGCGCGCCGGGCCGCGTGCCGGGCGGCTCCTCGTCGGGCTCGGCCGCCGCCGTGGCGGCCGGCATCTGCGACACCGCGCTCGGCACCGACACCGGCGGCTCGGTGCGGGTGCCCGCGAGCTTCTGCGGCCTCTACGGCATCCGGCCGACCCATGGCCGCATCGACGTCGCGGGCATGCTGCCTCAGGCGCCGACCTCCGACACGACCGGCTGGTTCGCCCGCGACGCGGCGACCTTTGCGCGGGTCTCTGCGGCTATGCTGGGCGAGG
>Ga0193726_1003227_pt1 | contig 10512 bp, 10 predicted proteins | sample H2c1metaG_FD_144928 | JGI IMG/M metagenome (GOLD analysis project Ga0193726, IMG submission 144928) | Soil microbial communities from a riparian zone of the East river system, Colorado, United States - H2c1 | ecosystem: Environmental > Terrestrial > Soil > Riparian zone | place: USA: East River... | reverse complement strand
GTCAAGCCGACATCCGCCAGCACCTGATCCACGGAACCGTGGAAATCGAAATCGAGCGAAGTCGTCGGATTCCTCAACTTCGTCTGCAGCAAATCGGTCAAGGACTTTGCTCGGCGAGCATCAGAAAGTCGCTCAGTTGCTGGACTCATTGGCTTTCTCCTAACTCGACATAGGCGATGCCGGTGAGGTTGCCCTCGGCAAACAGCAAAGTCTTCTGGTCCGATCCGTCGAGGTTTGCGCTGTACACCGAGCCGGCGAAGTCGGTGATGAACATGCGGCCGTGTTTCGGATCCAACGCGAGGCCGATCCCTTCCATCAAGTTGGCAAAGACGATTTCGGGCGGCTTGCGCTTGCCCTGCGGCGCATCCAACGGCGCCCGATTCACAGAGTTGCCGCGCGGCGGATCTCCCCGATCGGTCCAGTACAGCTGCCTGCTGCCGAGATCCAAGTCGAGGTCGATGGGCTCGGGCAGCTTGCCGTAGAGCAACTCGATGTCCGTACGGTTGGCGGGCGTTTGGCCCTTCGGGATGTCGAGGCTCGTTCGCAAGATGCTGCCTTGACCTGCGTTGTCGCCGCCTTTCTGGCTCCAGTAGAGCTCGCCGGCATCCGCATCCACCGCGATGCCCACGCACCACTTGTTTGGATCAGGACCCGGACGAGAGTCGCCCTGACTCGTATCGACCAGCGTCTCGATGTTTGAGCCGTCGAGATCGGCACGCATCACGCGCATGCCCTCGCGGTCGCTCCAGTAGAGCTTGCCGTTGGGCTTGTCGATCTGCAGCTGCTTCGGCGTGAAGGTACCGCCGGGTGCAATGATTGTGGCCATGTTTCCGCCGTCGAGATCGGAGCGAAATATGGTCCCATCATTGGCTTTGGGATTGCCCATGTTGGTCCAATAGAGGTGCCCCGCGGCGACATCCACCGCCAGGCCGTCCGGGAGCTTTCGACCCTCGCTCACCAGTGTCTTCAGATCCGAGCCGTCAGGGTTGGCGGAGAGGACCCGCCCCGCTCCGAGGTCGAGAAAAAAAATTTTGGCCACGACGCCGTTGCCCTTGCCGCCGCTCATGAATTCACCGCCGCCGAGCGCAGCTTCAGCAACCCGCTGAGAACCGAGTTCTCCTCGTTCGCGAGCTGCTCCACCGAGCGTCCCGCAGCCTCCTTCAGCACCGCATCGACCACAGTCTGTTTCAATTGCGGCGTGATATCAGGTGTGCCGAGCGTCTTCATCATTGCCGCGAGTGGGTCCATCAGGTGCTCCATGAAATGTTGGATGCCGCCCTGCCCGCCGCCGACGTGCCACTGCAGACTGGGACCCATCACGCCCCAGCGAATGCCCGGGCCGTAGCACACGGCAACATCCGCATCGGCTACGCTCAAGACTCCCTGCTGCACCAGGTAAAGCACTTCCTTGTACAGCGCTGCCTGGAAGCGGTTGGCCACATGGCCGGGAAGCGCCTTGTTGAGGCGCACCGGCTTCTTGCCGATATCCGCGTAGAACGCCATTGCCCGTTCGATCGTTGCTTCCGAGGTCTTCGCTCCGCCCACTACCTCGACCAGGGGAACGACATGCGGCGGATTGAACGGGTGACCGATCACGCACCGTTCGGGCCGTTTGCATCCAGACTGGATTACATCCATCGTGATGCCGGAGGAGCTCGATGCGATGACCGAATCCGGCGGCGTGGCATCGTCCATCTGCGCGAACAATTTGATCTTGAAATCGGGCCTCTCCGGCGCGTTCTCCTGCACCCAGTCAGCCTTCGCAAGCGCGCGATTCATGTCAGCGCTGAACGTCAGCCGATCGCGCGAGGCGTCGGCTGAAAGGCCGGCCTGCTTCAGCAATGGCCATGCCTCATCCACATACTTGCGCAAGTTCGCTTCGGCCTGCGCGCCTGGATCCGTCGCAACCACATCAAATCCGCGAGCAAGGTAGTAGGCCGCCCAACTGGCGCCGATCACCCCGGTACCCACAATTGCAATTCGATCCACAGGCTGATTTAAAGACATATTGGCAACTCCTTCGGTCACAACACGCCTTCATGGTCCGCGATCGAGAGCGCGTCGGAAATCCCCTCTATGGGGGGAAGGGGGGAAGAGTTTTCAGCTGCCGACAATCACCGTCAGTGACCGTACGCCTTGAGCGCCGTGTATCAATACGCCCTCGATATCCGCAGTCGCGGATGGACCGGTGTGAAATACCGCGTAGCGTGCCGTCTGAAACACCGGGTGCGTATAGGCGACTTGAAGACCGGACACTATGGCGCTCTCATCCAGCAACACGACCAGGTGCTGTGCCAGATAGGCAAGCGTGTTGACTTTGAGTTCGGCCTCCGTAAACAGCACAGAGCCGCTCTCCGCGACACCGAGAACCGCGCGCACCACCGCCACGTCGACATCCGCAAGATCCCGGGGTCTACGCACCGCCGACCAGTCCCGATCGCTTGGGACTTCGGGCACGGCCGAGCAAATGATCCTTGCGTTTGGAATATTTTCTCGAATCCACGCCAGCGGCGATGACATCTCGCTCGACCGGAAGAAGCGCCCTCCCATGGCGTTGAGGGCGCGCGAAAAACTCTGCAAGTTCCCCTGCTCCACACCCGGAATCACAAAGTGCGGTATGAGCGGCAGCGGATGATCGCCCGCCGGACGGTTGCGGCGGATGCGTGCAAGAACCTCTTCCCGGACGCTCATGGGTGACCCCTCGATTGAGGACGATGTTCCCGCCACCAGGCATGAAAGGTTTGCGGCGGCGCCGCCGGCATGTCGCGTCCCTTGCTGGTCCACGTGTTCAAGGGATCGGCGAGAACAAAATGCGGCAGCAGCCGCAATGCTTCATCCGCGGCGGCCAGCGCAGCTCGATACAGCGCGGGCCGCGAGAGCACATAGCCAAGCACCTTCATCATTTCGGATTTCACAACGGGCAGCCGATGTTCCTCGGACATCACCTTGCGCCAGGCGAAGATTTGCTCGTGGATGTTGATCTTGACCGGACAGACGTTCGTACAGGATCCATTGAGCGTCGATGAAAAAGGCAACGATGAATACTTTTTTCGATTCAGGGTCGGATCGAGAATGATGCCGATCGGACCCGAATAGGTGGCGCCATAACTCAAGCCGCCGCTGCGTCGATACACCGGGCAGGTGTTCATGCAGGCGCCACAGCGAATGCATTTAAGCGACGTCCAAAAATCCTTCATACCCAGCCGCTCGCTGCGCCCATTGTCGACAATCACGAAATGCATCTCGGCGCCCGCTCGCGGCGCGCGAAAGTGCGATGTGTATTGGGTCATCGGCGTGCCGATGGCATTGCGCGCGAGCAATCGCAGGAACACCGCCAAGTGTTCAAATCGGGGAATTATCTTTTCGATGCCAATGGAGGCGATGTGCAGCGGCGGTGTGTTGGCGGATAGATCCGCGTTGCCTTCGCTGGTACACACGACCACCGTTCCTGTTTCGGCTACCGCAAAGTTGCAGCCGGTCATGCCGGCCTCTGCCTTCAGGATAAACGGCCGGGTGGCCTCCCGTTGGACGCTCGCGAGATGCGGAATGTCAGTGTCATTCGGATCCGAACCCAGGTTCCGGGCGAAGACCTCCGCAACATCCTCGCGTGTCTTATGGATCGCCGGCCCAACGACGTGGGCGGGCTCCTCGTGGTCGAGCTGTTGTATGCGCTCGCCGAGGTCGGTTTCAATGACTTCGATCCCCATACCGGCCATATAGGCACGAAAGCCGCACTCATCCGTCAGCATGGACTTCGATTTGATCAAGGTTTTGACGCCGCGATCCGTCAGAAGCCGATGGACGATCCGATTGTGCTCGGCGGCGTCCGCAGCCCAGTGAACCACCACTCCATTCGCTTTGGCGGCCGCTTCGAATTGACACAGGTAGGAATCCAAATGCGTGAGCGCATGCTCCTTGATCTGCGACGCCAAGGCGCGCATGTCCTCCCATTCCGGCAGCGCATGTGCCGCCCGGTCGCGCCGTAGCCGCATGTCCCAGAGCCGCTCATCATGGGCCTTCTCGTGTTCGGTGGCGGCGATGAAGCGCTCGGCCGCTTCAACCTGATCCACAGGCAGGTTGCCGCGATCCCGTGCCCCGCGGGGTTGAGGCTCGTGCGGCGTGCGAGCGCGTATCGGCTTCGAAGTGCCCTCGGCGTGCACCAAGGGGCTGCCTTCAGCGTCTCGCGCCCCTTCGAAGCGACTGCCGATCACCTCAGGGTGCAGCACGCGCGCCGTTTGGCCGGGCGTCGATTCGACCCCGCTCATGCCACTGCTCCATTTAGGATCCGGGCGATGTGCATGAATTTGATCGGGTTGCCCATGTGCCGGGCACATCCTTTTTGATGCAGCAGACAGGACGAATCCGCCGAGACAATGTACTCGGCGCCGGCGCGCGAATGATCGGAGACCTTGTCCTGGCCCATCTTGACCGACACGGCGGGCTCGAAAACACTGAAAGTTCCGCCAAAACCACAGCATTCATCCCAGCGGGCCGGCTCGACGAACTCCACGCCCGGCACCTTCTCCAGCAGGGTCCGTGGTTTTGAGAAGCAAGCCGTCTTGATTTCAGTGGGGCTCGCGAGGTTGATGCCGCGCAATGAGTTGCAGTTGTAGTGCAGGCCTATCTTGTGAGGAAAGCGCGCCCACGGAAACTCACGCACGTCGAGGATGTCGTGCAGGAACTCGGTCAGCTCGAAGGTGCGCTCGCGTAGCGCCCGCACTTCCGGCGTCTGTTCTATCGCTGTCATATTTACGCGCACCTGATGCACACAGCTGCCGGAAGGGGCAACGATATAGTCGTAGCCGATGAAGTTCTTGACGAACAAGGCCTCCGTGCCCGCGGCTTCCTTGTGGCAGCCCGTGTTCGTCATCGGCTGCCCGCAGCAAGTCTGGTCCACAGGATACTCGACGCTGCAACCCAGCCTTTCCAACAACTCCAATGTTGCGATACCGACCTCAGGCTCGAATGCATCCATGTAGCAGGGAATGAATAGACCCACACGCATAGCAAACCCCCATCGAGAAGTGAGTTCGGAGGAGGCAATCTTCACCTTGCGGTGTGCTTCTGCTATCCCTCGATAGGGGGATGCATGCACGGCAGTTCAAATCAAAATTGAGCAAGCGCGTGCAAGCGCGCCCTTTGAAATCTCGTTAATGTGAATCGCAGAGGCTCACTTTTTATGCTCGTTGCAAGCAGTTGCGTATTGATTCTCGGCTTTGCAGTCCTGCTGATCGCCGGACTGCTGCGCCTGGCGAAGGACTTATTGGGAGGAAGGCTGTTTGCGGCGCCTTCCTCGCCGACCGAGGAACAGGGGGAGATTGAAGAGAATCGCCCTCGCCAAAGCAGAAACCCCGCGACCTGATCGCAGCCGCGCGCGGTTTGTACAAGCTTTGCCGGTCTGTGCGCAGACTTCCACAAAGGAACGCATCCTTTCTACAAGTCGGTCGACATAGGCTGGCATAGTCTTGATCCATGGCATCCCTGGATCGGGCAATTCATCGGGCGATCATCCGAGCACGCTCCGCTCTCGTGCAGACCCGGACCGAAGAGGCTGCCCGAGCCACGCTGCAAGTGAGGCGCCTGGTCGAAAATCAGTCCCGGGGCGTTGCCGGCTGCTATTTGGCATCGCTGCGAATGCTGCAGGCTTGCCTGCTCGCGGCCGAGGATCAATTTGACGACGCCCGCACGATACTCCTGAGTGCCCGCGCCGCGGCCGCCGGGGATCCGACCTTCGCCACAATTCTTCAATACATAGATTGGAAATCTCAGCGACTCGAATCACGCACCTCGACCGATGCGTTCGACTACCTGGCGCCGCCAGTCGGCGGCAAAACGATACAGCGGATATTCGGATTGTGCGTGAGCTCCGCGGTCGAGTTCGACTGCCTACGCCCAACCGTTGCGGCCAATCTGGCAGCCGAGGCACTCGACTTCGCGCGTGCGTGCTATGGCAATTCCGCAGCGATAACGGCGCTTCCCGCGAGCTTGCTGGCGCAAGTGGCCTACGAGCAAGGCAGGTTCGAGGAAGCAGAGATTCTGCTTCGGCACCGCTTACCGGTGATTCGCACCTGCGGGTTTGTCGAGTGCGTGGTCCGTTCCTTTGTACTGCTCGCGCGGCTCGCCCTACGCCGGGGTGAACATCGCAGCGCATTGTCGCTGTTGCGGGATGCGGAAGGAATCGGGCGAGCCCGCCGCTGGCCTAGATTGCTCTGTGTAGTCGCAAGCGAACAGGCCCGCACGCTCGCGGCAGCGCGCGAGCGCGTCACTGCACTGAACGCCCCATTTTCAAGAGAGCCTTCCGGGCGAATAGCCGCTGAAACGCGGGAGGAAGCACCGCGCGTGTTGCCGCTCCGCGGTCTCGAGTCTGTTCGCTTCCCGAGTGCTGCCGCCCCTTCAGAGTCAGGCACCCCGCTACGCTATTCTCAACTGGAAACGGCGCTGACTCGCGCGGCCATGGCAGTTTCCCAAGGATGCATTGATGACGGCTACCAAATCCTCATTCCGTGGCTGAGAATCGGGGCAGCGCGCGGACTCTGCACCGTGTTCAGCGATGCTGGCCCGGCGATTATGGGCCTCTTGAAGAATCTTTACTGCGGCTCAGAAGCGCTCAAACCGTCTTTGTTGAATCTGCGCCCATACCTCGCCACGCTGCTGAAATCGGCCGCTCCGAAGAGCGCCCGCCAGAGTATTGCCGGTACTTACCGGCCGCTGTCCCGGCGAGAAACAGGGATCCTGGAGCTGATTACCCACGGCATGTCCAATAAGCGCATTGCGCAGAGCCTGGGAATTACGCCTGAAACCGTCAAGACCCACGCCAAGAGCATCTTCGCCAAACTGGAGAGCCGAACGCGGGCTCAGGCTGTCGCCAAAGCCGAGGCTATCGGGCTTTTGTAAGTTGGCCGGTCTCCCGCAGCATCGTTCCGACCACCAGCGCCGCAATCAGAATACCGATCCAGAACAGGCCGGCGTGCCTGAAATGAGCGGCCGTGTCGATGCTTTGCGCACCCAGCGTTTTACCGAATTGTCCGGCAAAAATTGGCCCGATCGCTGCGGTGACCCCGAACGTCAAGAAATTGATGGCACCGGTCGCGCTGCCCTTGACCTCGTCGGGATTCACCTCTTTGATGATGGTGTAAGGGATCATGGCGGCGCCCGAAGCCACGCCGAGGATGAACAACGTCAGCCAACTGGGCAGGAGCGCCGGAGCATAGATCAGCTGCACGAAGCCGATCAACATGATCGCGGCGCCGCCCAGATAGACCGGTTTGCGGCGACCGAGCCGGTCTGCAAGCCAACCCAGAATCGGACAGCCGAACACCCAACCCAGGGGCACCATCGAAATGGCGAACACCGCATCTTGAAAGGAAAACAACTTGTCGGCTTGGAAAAAGCGCACGCCCCAAACCATGTCCCCCACGGTGGTCGGGACAAACAGCAATCCGGCCGCAAGACCGCAAAGATAGGATTGCGGATTCGAAAAGACGATCTTATAGGTGGAGAGAATTCCACCACTGGCTTTTCCCTGCGGTATCTGCGGTGCTTCCTTTGGCGTGCTCCACAACAAACCGGCCGCCACCACGACCACAACGATCCCCGCGCGGCTCCAGAATTGCGGGATCGACAAGCCTCCGGCGATCCAGCCGCCGACCACGAGCTGGCCTGCCGTACCGCCGAGCATGCCTACGCACTGCGTAACACCGATGGCGGTCGCCAGACGCCGCGCCGGCAAGCCATGGGAGGCCAAATACACCGCGCCGGTGAATGCAAACGCAGAGCCTGCGCCTTGCAACAACCGTCCAAGGTATGCAGCCCCTTCTTGTGGGACCGAAAACAAGAGACAGCCGATTCCCAGCACCACCATGCCTGCGGAGACCACGTATTTGGCGCCCAACCGGTCCAGCAAGATGCCCGCGATGAGGCTCGTGATCGAATAAGTGTAGTAGTACGTGCCGAGAATGCTGCTCACACTGAGCGTCGAAACGTCGAAGGCCATGGCCAATTGCGGAATCATCACCGCCGGAGATGAGCGCACGGCGTATTCGAGATAGTAGAACGCCAGAGAGAACACCCAGGCGAAGATGAAAGCCCGCGACGTGTCGCTCTGGGACCGCGGTAGATCAGTGGTTGCGTTCAAGCGGAAGTGTCCTTATTTCGGATCAGCGGATGAGGGCCGTCTTCGCGACACTGACAATCTCGGTCGCTTGGCCGTTGAGTACCGCCTTGAGCATCCACAAACTGAAGCCCTTTGCTTGCTCGATCTTGATATCGGGCGGCATGACCAGTTCCTGCCGGTCGGTCAGAACGTCGATGACGGCCGGACCTTCGTGTGCAAAGGCGGCTGAAAGTGCCGACTTCAGCATGCCCGGGTCTTCCACGCGCACGCCATAGATACCCATGGATTCGGCCATGCTTGCGAAATTCGGGTTGTCGAGCCGCGTGCCCACCGGCAGAAATCCGCCCGCCTTCATTTCGATATCGACGAAACCGAGGAGTCCGTTGTTGAAGATGACAATTTTGATCGGCAGTTTCGCTTGGCGCACGGTCAACAAATCGCCCATGAGCATTCCAAAGCCGCCGTCGCCCGACATCGAAATGACCTGCCGGCCGGGCATCGCGAACTGCGCTCCGATGGCCTGCGGCATGGCATTGGCCATCGATCCATGCAGAAATGAACCCAGCAGCCGGCGCTTGCCATTCATCTTGAGATAGCGTGCCGCCCATACCGTCGGCTCACCCACATCGCAGGTGAAAATCGCATCCTCAGTGGCGAGATCGCTCACCACTTTTGCGAGCAGCTGCGGGTGAATGGGCCTGTGCTTGGAATGCTCGTTGGCAAGATCGTCGAGACTTTTCCGGGCTTTGGCGTAGTGGCTGACAGCGGCATTCAGGTGCGAATCGTCAATCCTGCCGGACACTCGCTCCGTGAGCCGCGGCAACACCTCGCCCACGTCCCCGATCACGCCGAGATCGAGCCGGCAACGCCGGCCGAGGTTCTCGCCGCGAATATCGATCTGCGCGATGCGCGCCTTCGTCGGATAAAATTGCCGATACGGAAAATCGGTGCCGAGCATGAGCAGGGTGTCGCAACCCTCCATGGCATGGTATCCCGAGGAGAAGCCGATTAGGCCCGTCATCCCGACGTCGTACGGATTGTCCCATTCGACGTGCTCCTTGCCGCGCATCGCATGCACGATGGGCGCTTTGAGTTTGGCTGCCAAGGCGACGACAGCATCATGGGCTCCCGCGCAACCGGCGCCACAGAGGAGCGTCGTTCTTTCGCCGCCGTCCAAAAGATCCACCAAGTCCTCGATGTCCTTTTCTTGGGCACAAACGCGCGGCAATCGCGGTACCGGCTTGGGAGAGGGTGCCCTCGGTCCCGCCTCCTTCAAGGCGACATCGCCGGAAATCACAATCACTGCGACGCCCTGCCTCGCCACGGCCTCGCGAATCGCCGTTTCGACGATTCGCGGTACTTGCAGAGGGTCTGAAATCAGCTCGACGTAGTGGCTGCATTCCTTGAAGAGCGATTGCGGATGGGTTTCTTGAAAGTAACTGGAGCCAATCTCGGTGCTGGGAATATGCGCCGCGATGGCCACCACGGGCACGCGGTTGCGATGGCAATCGAACAACCCATTGATCAGGTGCAGATTGCCGGGGCCGCAACTTCCGGCGCATACGGCGACTTCGCCCGTCAGCTGCGCTTGAGCGCCGGCGGCAAACGCCGCGACTTCTTCATGTCTGACGGGAATCCACTCGATCTTGCCGCGCACGCGTAGTGACTCGGTGATGCCATTGAGCGAGTCGCCCACCAACCCATAGATCCGGCGCACGTTGGCGGCCTCGAGGATTTCAACTATTCGGTCCGCAACATTGGCCATCTCAAACCTCCGGTTGTGCTTCGAAAAAGATCCTGCCGCAACACATCGGCGACATCCATCCCCCCATTGGGTGAACGATGAAGCCGCCGCCGGCGCTGCTCAGGAGTTCGCAACGTCGGGCATGATCTGCCCCATTTCCATCGCTTGACTGGATGGAACCTCTTGAATACCCAAGACGATTTCCTCATCGGGCGCGCCGGTTGCGGCTTGCACCAAGGACCAGAGCCGTCTGAGCATTTCCTTTTTATAATCTGCAGAGCGTCCGGTCCGGATCAGCAGCGTGAGGGCTGCCGTGGGGGAAGGCTTGCCCGCGGTGAACCCGCTCCCGATTGGGTACTCATGGAATACGATGTGCACCCAGTTCTTGGGTACTCCAGCGTACTCGGCGTGAAATGCGGTGAGCTTGTCTGCCAACTCTGCCATGGCGGGACCACCGAGGACGCCGGCTTGGGTCGTGACCGTATACAAGGGCATTGAAACCGTCTCCTAACCTGTCATCAGCCGGCGGCCCGGCCTAATGCCTCACGCGGTGTAGTCCTTCAGGATCCGCAAGTCAGTGACCGAATAGGACATGCCTAGCCGGTAACCTGTCCCGATTCGCAACGGCGCGAGCGCATGAATGTCTTCGCCGCGC
>Ga0193726_1003226_pt1 | contig 10512 bp, 8 predicted proteins | sample H2c1metaG_FD_144928 | JGI IMG/M metagenome (GOLD analysis project Ga0193726, IMG submission 144928) | Soil microbial communities from a riparian zone of the East river system, Colorado, United States - H2c1 | ecosystem: Environmental > Terrestrial > Soil > Riparian zone | place: USA: East River... | reverse complement strand
GATCAGCCGCTGCTGAAGGAACTTTCCCAGGCGATGATGGACGCATCCATCTGCGGGCTGGGGCAAGCCGCTCCCAACCCGGTGCTTTCTGTGATGAAATACTTCCCGAACGAGATCGCGTGATGGCGAGGGGTGACCGATGGACCGTATAAGCACCGCGCAAGCGGCGACGATGCCCGTTGAGTTCAAGCTCAACGGCAAGACCGTTGTCGGCAGGTCGGACGAGACCCTCATCGAGACCGCCAAGCATTACGGCATCGAGATCCCGCACCTTTGCTACAAGGAAGGCATGCGGCCCGACGGCAACTGCCGTGCCTGCGTGGTCGAGGTCAAGGGTGAGCGCGTACTCGCGCCTTCCTGCTGCCGCTACCCGAAGGACGGAATGGAAGTCACTACGGACAGCGCGCGCGCGCTGGCCAGCCAGAAGATGGTGCTCGAGCTCCTGCTTTCTGACATTCCCGAGACGTCCTACACGCTCAACTCGGAGCTGGATCACTGGGCGAAGGAGCTGAAAATCGGCAAGCCGCGTTTCGAAGCGCGGCACCAACCCAAGGCGGATCTCTCCCACTCGGCGATGGCGGTCAACCTGGACGCTTGCATCCAGTGCACGCGCTGCCTGCGCGCCTGCCGCGAAGAACAGGTGAACGACGTCATCGGTTACGCCTTCCGCGGCGAGCATTCCAAGATCGTGTTCGATTTCGACGATCCCATGGGCAATTCCACCTGCGTCGCCTGCGGCGAATGCGTGCAGGCCTGCCCGACGGGCGCGCTCATGCCGGCGCGCGATGTCGGCAAGATCGTCGCCGACAAGACCGTGGACTCGGTCTGCCCCTACTGCGGCGTCGGGTGCCTGCTCACCTACAACATCAAGGGCAACAAGATCCTCTGGGTGCAGGGCCGCGAAGGCCCCGCCAACTCGAGCCGCCTGTGCGTGAAGGGGCGCTACGGATTCGACTACGTGCAGCACAGGCACCGGCTGACGAAGCCGCTGATCCGCAAGCCCGGCATGAAAAAACACAAGGACTTCGTCGTCGACCCCGACAACTGGTCGCAGGTGTTCCGCGAGGCGAGCTGGGAAGAAGCGCTCGATTTCGCCGCAAAAGGCCTGCGCGACATCCGCGATACCCACGGCAAGAAGTCGCTCGCCGGTTTTGGCTCTGCCAAGTGCACGAACGAGGAGGCCTATCTCTTCCAGAAACTGGTGCGCACCGGCTTCGGCTCGAACAACGTCGACCACTGCACGCGCCTGTGCCACGCGTCCTCGGTCGCCGCGCTCATGGAAGGCATCAACTCCGGAGCGGTGTCGAACCAGGTGCGCGACGTGATGAAGGCGGAAGTGATCTTCCTGATCGGTGCCAACCCGACGGTTAATCACCCGGTCGCCGCGACCTGGATGAAGAACGCGGCGAAGGCGGGCGTGAAACTGATCGTCGCCGACCCGCGGCGCGGCGAGCTCTCGCGCCACGCGACCTACACCCTACAGTTCAAGGCCGACACCGACGTCGCGCTCTTGAATGCGATGCTGCATACGATCGTCGAAGAGGGCCTCGTCAACGAGGCCTTCATCCGTGATCGTACTTCGGGGTACGAAGCCCTGGCCGAGAACGTGAAGAAATTTTCGCCGGAAGTGATGGCGCCCATCTGCGGCATCGACGCGAAAACGATCCGCGAAGTCGCGCGTCTCTACGCCACGTCCAAGGGCTCGATGATCATGTGGGGCATGGGCATCTCGCAGCACGTTCATGGCACGGACAACGCAAGATGTCTCATCGCGTTGGCTCTTTCGACCGGCCAGATCGGCAAGCCGGGCTCGGGCCTGCATCCGCTGCGCGGCCAGAACAACGTGCAGGGTGCCTCCGACTCGGGGCTGATCCCGATGTTCTATCCGGATTACCAGCGCGTCGGCGTGCCCGAAGCGAAAGCGCGCTTCGAGAAATTGTGGGGCATGGAGCTCGATCCAAAACCGGGATTGACGGTGGTCGAGACCATCAATGCGGCGAAGAAGCGCGAGATCCGCGGCATGTACGTCATGGGCGAGAACCCCGCGATGTCCGACCCCGACGCCGACCATGCGCGCGAGGCGCTCGCCACGCTCGATCACATGGTGGTGCAGGACATTTTCCTGACCGAGACGGCCTACCTCGCCGACGTGGTGCTGCCGGCGACCGCCTGGCCGGAAAAGGTCGGCACGGTCACCAACACCGACCGCATGGTGCAGCTCGGCCGCAAGGCCATCGAACCGCCGGGCGAGGCGAAAGAAGACTTCTGGCTCCTCAACGAGCTCGGCAAGCGCATGGGCCTGCTGTGGAACTACACGCACCCGCGCGAAGTGTTCAACGAGATGCGCCAGTGCATGGATTCGATCGCGGGCATCACCTGGGAACGCCTGGAGCGCGATTCGTCGGTGACCTATCCGTGCGAGAAAGAAGGCGATCCGGGCGAGCCGGTCGTGTTCCTCACGCATTTCCCCACGACCACGGGCCGCGGGAAGTTCGTGCCCGCCGACTTGATTTCGGCCGACGAGCGTCCGGACGAGGAGTATCCGATGGTGCTCATTACAGGCAGGCAACTCGAGCACTGGCATACCGGCTCGATGACGCGCCGCGCGACGGTGCTCGACCACATCGAGCCCGAACCGGTCGCATCGCTCCACCCAGCCGACCTCGCGCGGTTCGGGGTGAAGGCGGGCGAGATCGTCACTGTGGAATCGCGCCGCGGGAAGATCGCGCTTTACGCGCGCGCGGACGAAGGCACGCCGGTGGGCGCGCTGTTCATCCCGTTCTGTTACTACGAGGCAGCGGCGAACATGCTCACCAACCCCAAGCTCGACCCTTTCGGCAAGATTCCGGAATTCAAGTACTGCGCGGTGAAAGTCACGCAAGGCGGGCCGACGCCGGTGCACTCGAGCTTCGGCGGCGGACAGGCGCTTGCCGAGCTGAAGGCAGCAGCATTGAAAGCGTAGTCCGACTAGTCATTAACATCTGAACAAGAAAAACCCCGGGTGACCGGGGTTTTTTGTTTCAGACAACGGTCGCCAGAGCTGCAGCCGCATGTCGGGGATGCAAGGCCGCGCAGCAGGACCCTCGACCTGTGTCTTGACCTCCGTCAATGTTCGCGCAAACGCGCAGCCCTTATAGTGTTCCGCCCGTAAGCTCAAAATCACACCACCCGCAGCAAGGAGTAGTCCATGGCTTCCGATATCGAAATTGCGCAAAAAGCCAAGATGGAGCGCATCTCCAAGATCGCGCTCAACAAACTCGGCATTGCAGAAGAACACCTCGAACCCTACGGACACTACAAGGCCAAGGTTTCGCTCGAATACCTCGACAGCCTGAAGCCGCGACCCAACGCCAAGCTGATCCTGGTCACCGCGATCAGCCCGACGCCGGCAGGCGAGGGCAAGACCACCACCACCGTAGGCTTGGGCGACGCGCTCAATCACATCGGCAAGAAAGCCATGATCTGCCTGCGGGAACCCTCGCTCGGGCCGGTGTTCGGCATGAAGGGCGGCGCTGCGGGCGGCGGCTACGCGCAAGTCGTGCCGATGGAGGACATCAATCTGCACTTCACCGGCGACTTCAACGCCATCGCACTCGCCAACAACCTGCTCGCGGCGGTGCTCGACAACCACATCCATCACGGCAACGAGCTGGGCATCGACGTGCGCCGCATCGCCTGGCGGCGGGTGATGGACATGAACGACCGCGCGCTGCGCGATATCACGGTGAGCCTCGGCGGTCCCGGCAACGGCTACCCGCGCCAGGACGGCTTCGACATCGTGGTCGCTTCCGAAGTCATGGCGATTTTCTGCCTGTCGAACTCGCTGGAAGATTTGAAGGAGCGCCTCGGCAAGATCGTGGTCGGCTATACCCGCGACCAGAAGCCGGTGCTTGCGCGCGACCTTCAGACGCACGGCGCGATGACCGTGCTCCTGAAGGACGCGATCAAGCCGAATCTGGTGCAGACGCTCGAGAACAACCCCGCTTTCATCCACGGCGGCCCGTTCGCCAACATCGCGCACGGCTGCAATTCCGTGATCGCCACGAAGTCGGCCATGAAGCTGGTCGACTATGTCGTGACCGAAGCCGGTTTCGGCGCCGACCTGGGTGCCGAGAAGTTCATCGACATCAAGTGCCGCAAGTCCGGCCTGCGCCCCTCGGCCGCAGTGATCGTCGCGACAGTGCGCGCGATGAAATACCACGGCGGCGCCGACCTCAAGACCATCACACAGGAGAATCTCGAGGCGCTGGAGAAGGGCATCACCAATCTCGAGCGCCACGTGGAGAACGTACAGAAGAATTACGGCGTTCCCTGCGTGGTCTCCATCAACCGCTTCAACCAGGACACGCAGAAGGAACTGGATCTGCTCAAGTCGCGGATCGAGAAACTCGGCGCCAAAGTGGTGCTCGCGACGCACTGGGGGGACGGCGGCAAGGGCGCGGCGGACCTCGCGCGCATCGTGGTCGACCTGTGCGAGCAAAAGAGCAACTTTCAGTTCGTCTACGACGAGAAAGACACGCTTTGGGAGAAGATCAACAAGATCGCCAAAAAAATCTACCGGGCAAGCGAGGTCACGGCGGACGCCAAGGTTCGCGGCCAGATCAAGAAGCTTCAGGACGACGGTTACGGACACTACCCGGTGTGCGTGGCGAAAACGCAGTACTCGTTCTCGACCGACCCGCAACTGCGCGCGGCGCCGGTCAATCACGTGGTCAATGTGCGTGAAGTGCGGCTTGCGGCCGGCGCCGAGTTCGTCGTCATGATCTGCGGCGACATCATGACCATGCCGGGCTTGCCCAAAGTGCCTTCCGCGGTCAAGATCGATCTTGTCGACGGAAAAGTCGTAGGCTTGTTCTAGTCCGCAGGTAGCCGGCTTTGTCGCGCTTTCATCGCGCGGACGGGGTATCGATGAATGGAACAATTGCTGACGTCGCAGTTCTGGCTCGGGCTGGGGACGATCATCTGGGTGAATATCATCCTGTCCGGCGACAACGCCGTGGTGATCGCGCTCGCTGCCCGCTCCCTGCCGGAACGCCAGCAAAAGCTGGCGATTTTCTGGGGTGCCGGCGCGGCGGTGGTATTGCGCGTCTTGCTCACTATCGTCGCGGTCAAGCTGCTGGAGTTCCCCTACCTCAAGCTCGTCGGCGGCGCGGCGCTATTGTGGATCGCCGTTCAGCTCCTGATTCCGGAAAAGGGCGGGGAAGGCGAAGTCAAATCGAGCGCTCACCTGGTGGACGCGATCAAGACCATCCTGGTCGCGGATCTGATCATGAGCATCGACAACGTGATCGCGGTGGCAGCCGCGGCCCAGGGGAGCCTGTTGCTTCTAGTGCTCGGCCTCATCATCAGTATTCCGCTTGTTGTCTTCGGCGCCACCATGCTGATGACGCTGATGGAGCGTTACCCGGTCATCATTACGCTCGGCGCGGCCATCCTCGGCTGGACCGCCGGCGAGATGGCGGTGACCGATCCGGCGGTCACCGGCTGGATCAGGGCGAACATGAATTGGCTGGAATCCTTCCATATCGCCCCTCTCCTGGGCGCCGTGGCGGCGGTGGGGCTCGGAAAATGGCTTGCGAGTCGCAAGCGAACCGAAGAAGGTCGATGAAGTATGAATCTCCGGTACGAGCCTTGACCTCTGTCAAGGTTGCTATCGGGAGCTTGTGGCGATAATCGACCCGCGAATTTTGGCGGGCGCATAGAATAGACGAACCCACGGGTAGCGATGGGGTGTCCATCCGCTCGCCGTCTTGTCAATAAGGAGGAGAGATGAGCAATTTTACCGATCGTGATTGGTACAGGACCGCTGCGCTGACACTGCTTGCCGCGGCGGCAGCCGCGCCCGTCCAGGCGCTTGCCGCCTGGGAGCCCACGAAGACCGTGGAGTTCGTCGTGCCCGCCGGCACCGGCGGGGGCGCCGACCAGATGGCGCGGATCATTCAAGGCATCATTGCCAAGAACAAGTTGATGAAGCAGCCGATGGTCGTCGTCAACAAGGCCGGAGGCGCGGGCGCCGAGGGTTTTCTCGACGTGAAGGATGCAAAGGGTGATGCGCACAAGATCATCATCACGCTCTCCAACCTGTTCACCACGCCGCTCGCCACGCACACACCCTTCAACTGGCGCGACCTGACGCCGGTGCAGATGATGGCCCTGGACAACTTCGTACTCTGGGTCAATGCGGACACGCCCTACAAAACGCCCAAGGAGTACGTCGCTGCCGTCAAGGCCGGGGCCGGCAAGTTCAAGATGGGCGGAACGGGCTCGAAGCAGGAGGACCAGATTATTACGGTCGCAATCGAGAAGCAGACTGGCGCCAAATTCACATACATCTCCTATCGCGGTGGTGGTGAAGTGGCGGTGCAACTGGTCGGCAAGCACGTCGACTCGACCGTCAACAATCCGATCGAAGCCGTAGCGCAGTGGAGGGCGGGATCGCTGCGCGCGCTATGTGTGTTCGACGCGAAACGCATGCCCTACAAGACGAAGATCACCAAGACGATGTCCTGGTACGACATTCCCACATGCAAGGAGACCGGGCTCGACGTCGAGTACCTGATGCTGCGCGGCATTTTCATGCCGGGCGGTGTCACCGCCGACCAGGTTGCGTACTACGTGGATCTGCTGAAGAGGGTGCGCGAGACCTCCGACTGGAAAGCTTTCCTTGAGACAGGAGCGTTCAACCAGACGACCCTAAGCGGGAAGGACTACGAAGCCTGGGTGGCGCGCGAGGAAGCGCGGCATATCATGCTCATGAAAGAAGCGGGATTCCTCGCGCAGTAGATTGAGCGGACGCGACGGGTAAAGCACCTGCGTCCAGACCTCAGGATTACTGGACGGGAACGGAGGAGGGGATGGAAAGCGAGCAACATCGTTCGGCGGCATCGGTCAGAGCGGTAGAGATCGGCGTCGCTGTCGTCATATTCCTCTTTGGCGTCCTGGTCGTATTCGACAGCTACCGTCTCGGTGCAAGATGGGGCGACGACGGGCCGCAAGCCGGCTACTTTCCTTTTTACATTGGCCTCCTGCTTTGCTTGTCCGGCGGGGTCATCCTTTGGCGTGCTTTCCGGAACACCGGGCTTGCCGCCGAATCATTCGTCGAGCGAGCGCAGCTCAAATTGATTCTTACGGTCCTCATACCGACCGTTGTTTACGTCGGATTCATCGCCTACCTCGGGTTTTACGTCGCGTCGATCCTCTTCATTGCGTACTTCATGAAGCGGATAGGCAAGTACTCCTTGCTGATGGCCGCGCTGGTTTCCGTGGGAATCAGTGTCGCCTTTTTCCTTACGTTCGAGATATGGTTTTCGGTGCCTTTGCCCAAGGGACCGCTGGAAGCTGCGTTGGGCCTCGGTTGAGCGCCGGCGGAGCGCCCGCGCACGCCGGCTAAAAGGAGGAGTGTGGAAGAATTCAACGCATTGATGCAGGGATTCGGGGTCGCGCTGTCCCCTTTCAATCTGCTGCTGATGTTTGTCGGGGTGGTCCTGGGCATCATCGTCGGCGTGCTTCCCGGTCTGGGCGGTGCGAACGCCGTCGCTATCCTGCTGCCCCTTACTTTCTCGATGGCGCAGCAGCCCGGTGGGACCACCTCGGCAATCATCCTGCTGTCCTGCATCTACTGGGGCGCGCTGTTCGGCGGCGCCATTACCTCGATCCTTTTCAACATTCCCGGCGAGCCCTGGTCGGTCGCGACGACGTTCGACGGACACCCGCTGGCGCAGAAGGGGCGTGCGGGCGCCGCGCTGACCGCGGCATTCACTTCCTCATTCTTCGGGGCCCTGGTCGCCGTGATCATGATCACCTTCCTCTCCCCGGTGGTGGCGAAATTTGCGCTCGAATTCGGTCCGCCGGAGTTTTTCGGCGTCTATCTGCTTACCTTTTGCGCTTTCGTCGGCATGAGCGGCGAGAATGCGTTCAAGACCATCGCTTCGATGATGATCGGGTTTGCGCTGGCCGCAGTCGGGCTTGACTCGGTCACGGGAACCTTGCGGCTCACCTTCGGATTTACCTCGCTCCTGAAGGGATTCGATTTCCTCATCGCGGTGATCGGTCTGTTCGGAATCGGCGAAATCCTGCAGACGCTCGAGGAAGGCCTCGCCTTCAAGGGCGCGAGCGCCAAGATCAACCTGAAGGTCGTCTTGGAGACCTGGAAGGAATTGCCCCGCTACTGGGCGACATCCCTGCGCGCCGCCGCGGTGGGCTGCTTCATGGGCATCGTACCGGGAGGCGCAACGCCGGCTTCGTTCATGAGCTATGGCATGGCGCAGCGTTTCTCGAAGGATGGCAAGAAATTCGGCACCGGTATGGTCGAGGGCGTGGTCGCGCCGGAAACCGCGGCTCACGCCGCGGGCACTGCGGCATTGCTGCCGATGATCACCCTCGGGGTGCCTGGCTCGCCGACGGCGGCCGTGCTGCTGGGGGGATTGTTGATCTGGGGGCTCCAGCCCGGCCCCCTGCTGTTTATCGAAAAACCGGACTTCGTATGGGGCCTGATCGCGAGCATGTACCTCGGCAATATCGCCGGGCTGATCGTGGTACTGACCTGCGTGCCGTTGTTTGCGGCGATCCTGCGCATCCCGTTCTCGATCATCGCACCCGTGATCATGGTGATCTGCGCGATGGGCGCCTACACCGTGCACAACTCGATGTTCGACGTCTACCTGATGGTGGTGTTCGGCGTGATTGGCTATATTTTCAAAAAACTCGACTACCCGCTTGCGCCGCTGGTGCTGGCGCTGGTGCTGGGCGATCGCGCCGAGGAGAACTTCCGCAACGCCATCAAGGGCTCGCAGGGTGACCTGCTCGTCTTTTTCTCGAACGGCCTGGTGGGAGGCTTGACCACCCTGGCGTTGTTGTTGCTGTTCTGGCCGGCGATCAAGGCAGGGTGGCGCGCAGCGCGCGGAAAACGCTGAAGACAAGTTGCGGCCTCAGGCGACGCGTTGCCTGAGGCGGGACAGCGTCTCCGGTGTCAGATTGAGATACGAGGCCAGCTCTTTCTTGGGAATGCGGCCGAGCAGGTCTTGGTGCTTGCGCACGAAGCGCGCCAGACGCCCCGGGGCGTCGAGCAGATGGAGGGTGATGGTATGAGCCATCACTTCGGACATCAGCCGCATGACCTCGTACTCGAAACGCAGCTTGACTTCGGTATGGCGTTCGAGGAACTCGACCCAATGAGGCATGGACAGGCGCGCCAGGCGCACCTTGGTGACGGCTGCGATGCTGTAAGGGACGGGGGTCTTCATTCGCCATGCCGCGTACGAAGTGTCCATGTCGGTCTCGGCTGCGAAGCGCAGGATCATCTCTTTCCCCTGGGGGTTGCTGACGACTCGTTTGAGGATCCCGTCCAGGATGAAGAACTGTTCCATGTTCGTGCTGCCCTGTCGCACCAGCGGCTCGCCTTTGCGATACTCGGCGATTTCCAGCTGCGGCTCCAGATCGTCCCAGGCGGACACCGGCATTTCGCGCAGCATCAGGTTCTGTTTGAGATGAGGGCGGATCGTGGGTCGCTGGGGGTGGTTGAGGATGGCCGACACGGGCAGGACTTGCGCGAAAGGGTTCAATTAGGCGGTAATTATTGATCGCAGTCAAGGTGGAAAGGCCTTAGCAATCCTAGACTTTGGGTCCTATTTCGACCCGGCGCTCCCATTCGTGGATGAGGGCCGGGCACTGCACGCAAGGAGACCATCATGGGAACAGTCGAGCCGCAAGTCGCGTCCGGTAAGGACGTGAAAATGGTGAGCAGCGGCCAGATCGTCGCCAATGCGCAATCACAAGAGATGATCGACGGTTTTCAGCTGGTCATCGATGCCCTCAAGCTGAACGGCCTCGACACGATTTACGGCCTGCCCGGAATTCCGATCACCGATCTGACGCGCCGGGCGCAGGCCTCGGGCCTGCGCGTGCTTTCCTTCCGCCACGAGCAGAACGCGGGCTATGCCGCTTCCATCGCGGGCTTCCTGACGCAGAAGCCCGGCATCTGCCTCACGGTGTCGGCGCCGGGCTTCCTGAACGGCCTCAACGCACTCGCCCACGCCACTGTCAACTGCTTCCCGATGATCCTCATCAGCGGCTCGAGCGAGCGGGAAATCGTGGATCTTCAGCAGGGAGACTACGAGGAATGGACCAGCTCGCCGTTGCCAAGCCGGTCGCCAAGGCCGCTTTCCGCGTGCTGCATGCCGAGGACATCGGCGTGGGCATCGCGCGCGCTATCCGCGCCGCCGTCTCCGGCCGCCCGGGCGGCGTCTACCTCGACCTGCCGGCCAAGCTCTTCGCCCAGAGCATCGACGCCGCGGCCGGGAAGAGCTCGCTGATCAAGGTCGTCGACCCCGCGCCGCGGCAGATCCCGGCGCCGGAGGCGGTGAAGCGAGCGCTCGACCTGCTCAAGGGCGCGAAGAAGCCGCTGATCATCCTCGGCAAGGGCGCGGCGTATGCCCAGGCCGATGCGGACATCAAATCCCTGGTCGAGAAAACCGGAATTCCCTATCTGCCGATGTCGATGGCGAAGGGCCTGCT
>Ga0193726_1003225_pt1 | contig 10515 bp, 22 predicted proteins | sample H2c1metaG_FD_144928 | JGI IMG/M metagenome (GOLD analysis project Ga0193726, IMG submission 144928) | Soil microbial communities from a riparian zone of the East river system, Colorado, United States - H2c1 | ecosystem: Environmental > Terrestrial > Soil > Riparian zone | place: USA: East River... | reverse complement strand
CTGTTCGGGGTGTCCTAGCTGTTGTTCCCATTGTACATAGCCTATGACATTCCGTCCACAGCATCTAGGCGATGTGGGTGATGGACATAGCATCTAGACTGGATTTCATGCGCGGCTACGAGAAGGGCACGAGCGTCCCGGCCGAGATCACGGCCATCCGGGAGGCGTTCGCCCGCGCCGGCGCCGCGATCAAGGCGTCACCGGACGTCGTCCGGGCCTTCCGGGACGCAAGCGACCTGGGGGACCTGATGAAGCAGCTGGAAAGCGAGACCGCGGACCTGCGCGGGTTCCTCGTCGCCTGGCTTGCCGACACCAAGGCGATGTCCGCCGCTCAGATAAGCAAGCTGCTCGGCATCTCCCGGAGCAGGGCATCGCAGCTTGCCGCCCTAGGAAGATCAAAGGAGAGCCCAGTGACCGACCCTGGCACCGAACCAGAACCGGCGACCGTCGCCGCAGCAGTCATCACTTCCGACAACCGAATCCTCGTCGCCCGGCGTCATGACCGGATTCCGCCGTGGACGTTCCCCGCTACGGAGATCGCGGCGGGTGAGTCGCCGTCTGCGGCTGCGGCGCGGGCAGTCCTCGAAGAGACCGGCCTGACCGCCGAAGTTGATCACGTGATCGGTCGCAGAATCCATCCGAAGACCGGCCGCGTAATGATCTACCTGGACGCCACCGTTAACGGCACGGAGGTCACCTGCGAGGACCCCGACCTTGCGGAGGTCCGGTGGATTGACCTGGCCGAAGCCGACCAGCTCATGGCGGACATGTTCCCTACCGTCCGCCAGCACCTGGGCCGCGTGCTAGGCACCTGAGAAGGAAGACCCGAAATGCCCCGGCGCGCGCCAAGGCGACCGGGGCATTTCGGTTGCACGTGCCGGAAGCGGTGAGGCCGGCACGCAAAGCGACCCCGGCTCCTCAAGGGAACCGGGGGCGCTCATGGCAGTGGTGCAAGGCAGTGGCATGCATCGTCGCCAGGGAAGGCTAGCAGCGGCAGAATGGGCTTCGTGAACTCGCTCCAGCTCTCCTGCGGCTGCTGGGTGACCGTGCAGGAGGGCTACGGCACCGGCTCGCCGTTCCCGTGCAGGGCCTGCGATACGACCCGGACGGTGGTCATCGGGTGGTCGCGCGGTCCTGTCTACGGGGCTGCCGGGTAGCACAATGGAAGTCATGGCCCGCACAGATAAGGACCGGCCGTGGCAGCTCCGCCGGCAGGACGGCGACCTGCCCGGGTTCTTCACCGGGCTTCGCGGCCCGGGGTTCCGGGTGAACTACGTCAGGCCGGAGCACAAGAAGGCCCGGCAGGCGGCCAGGGCGGCGCTGAGGGCCGGGACTGAGCCAGAGCCGTCAAGGCACCGGCACGGCGCTCTCTGGGACCGGTGGTGACCCCGTGAGCTGCCCTCGCTGCCGGCGCTTCGCCCGTCCCGCCGACCTCCGCCTCTACGACTACCGGGACGGGTGGCTTTGCGTGCTCTGCGAGACTCCTGCCGGCAAGGTAGTTCCTGACTCCTGGCTGGTGGCGCTGTGACCTGCCCGGCCAGCATCAGCGGCGCTTGCCTCCAGACGTCCGAGGGCTTCACGCCGTGCTGGGATGAGTGCGAGCGAGTCGTCATCGACGACCTGGCCGTCATCGGTCTGATCGCCTGCCAAGAGGAAGGCGGCTGATGGGTAACCCCGGCGACGTGTTCCGCATCAAGGGCACCGCCGCCGAGAACCACCGCCATGACGACACTGAGCAGCGGGTGACGCTGCTGGAAGCGAAGCTGCGGGAGCTTCGCGCGGAGTGGGACGAGTTCATCGAGGCGATTGAAGCTCAGCACGACGGCAGGGAAGCGGGCGGGTGATGGCCAGGATTCCCGGCCGCATGGCGCGATGACGGATTGATTCCGTCATTCCCTCATCGGCGGGGAGGTGGTTATGCCGTACCTTTGCTCGCGTGAAGACGATCACGGTCACGTGGATGGACGGCCGGCAGGAGACCTACGCCGCCGACAGCTGCGCGGCCGAGGACGGCCAGCTCAAGATCTACCAGCCGAGCGGCTCGCGGAAGCCGTTCAGGGCCATCCCGCTGTGCAACGTCCGCGAGTACACCGTGGCTGGCAACTGAGGTTCACTGTCGGTGCCCCTTGCTAGCCTGACCCTCAGACCGGATCAGCGAGACGCGCGAAGCCTGGCGAGTGACCTGCCCGCACGGACCAGGCATACCTGATCTCTGGCCGCGAGCCGTAGCCGGGACTTGTCCCCGGAGCTAGCCGCGGGCGGACCTGAAGGAGAAGCTTCGAAGCGGGCAGGTGCCCCGGACGGCCGGCCGCGTGATGCCATCGGGCGCGGCCCAAGCGGAGATGGCCTATGTGATCAGCCCCGGTTCCCGGACGAGTCGGGAGTAGCCGGGGCTGGCGCATCTCTCCTGATCCGCAATAAACGGTATTGACAACCCATCCCGGCTCCCGTAGATTAACGGTATCGGAAAAAGGAGCCAGGAGGCCGGGATGAGTTACAGCGGAAGCGGCAACGCCTACCTCGCGGGGAAGCGCTGCGCAGCGAAGAACGACCAGCTGCGCCGCCGCGACCACGATTCGGCGCAGGCCCTGGCAGCAGCCGAGCAGGCATGCGAAGAGACCGAGGCCGCGTACATGGCCGAGCCGTACGGAAACCCCAGCGCCTCCTACCAGGCGGCATTCAGTGCCTACCAGGCCGCCCGTGATGCCCTTTTCGACCTTGACCCGAGCAACTACCGGTTCAGCTAGGAGATCCGATGTCCAGGACCACCGCCTTCGGGGCGACGGCCGGCGAGACCTACGGGCCGCCGCTCACCATCCGCTACGTCACCGTAGACGGCGAGCGGCACTACTACTCCACCCAGCCGCACGGCGTCGGCTACCACATGAGCGAGATGCGCCGCACCGACGGGGGGACCGGGGATTCCTGGTACGAGGCCGGCCGCTCCTGGCATGTCCGTACGCTCCTTGAGGCGCGGGATTCCCTCGCCGACGCCTACGAGCCGCGCGTCATGAACATCCGCACCAGCCCGGAGCGGGAGCGCATCGTGCACGGCCCCGGCCGCCCCGCGATCGGCGACGCGGTCAACCTGCGGCTGGGCGACGACCTCCTGAGCGAGGTCGGCGAGTACGCGGAGCGCACCGGCATCAGCCGGGCTCAGGCAGTCCGGTACCTGATCGGGCTGGGGCTGGCGAACAACGACGAGTGCGCTTACCGCTCAGCACATGACAGCACCGAAGGAGACCAGGACCGATGAGTGACTTCTGGGGCAGCCTGACGGAAGCGGAGCGGCGGCAGATCAGGGAAGTGCGCGCTGCGGCGAAGGAGCGCCAGATGCGCGCGGACGGCGACGGCTACGGCGAATGGGTATCGCATGAGGACGGCGACCCTCGCAACAACGACCCGTCCAATCTGGCGATCACCAGTCGCCATGACAGCACCGAAGGAGACCAGGACCATGCCTGAAGCGATCACCTACACCGGCACCGACCGGCACGGCCGCAAGGGCCAGGGCCGAACGTCCACGCGGCCGGCCCGCTACGCCGAGAACCCCGGGCAGCTGATCACCCGCCTGTCCCGCGAGGGCTGGCAGCAGGTCACGGCCGAGCGCGATGGCGTGGTGGTCGGCGAGATCCCGTGGGAAGGCGAGATCTGGTGGGGCACTGACACTCCCTCCTGATACCCTCTGTCCCCATGCCCTGGCGGGTAGCCGTGACGGGCGAGAGGCCAGGGACAGCGCAGGAACCGCCGCGGGCCAGCCATCCGGAAGCTAAGCGCCGCGAGCACAGCGAGCCGGGCTAAACCTGCCCGTTCCGAGCCTCACGCTAAGGGACCGCCCGTCAGCGGGACCGGAGGCGGGGAGCGGACGCCCGGAGACTTCAGCCCTTTCCCTCATTGCAGACCTGACGCGCGGGGACCGGTGAGGGGACCGGGCTGAGCGAGGATCAAGACGCGCCGGTTAGCAGTACAGGGCGCGCGGCCCCGCCGGGGGAGACCTGAGCCGGAAAAGCCAGGTCTTCCCGGTCCCGCAAGGACGACGGCGGGGCCTTCTTCGCGTTCAGGCCGGAATTCTCAGCTTCCGCCTAATGCGATGGCGCATCCGGTCGCCCCGCGAACCTCGAAGATCAGCCCAGGCCAGCTCCAAGCCCGTACAGCGCACCCACCTGGCCGCCTTGTAAGCGGCAGGTCAGCGGTTCGATCCCGCTCACCGGCTCCCTAGCACGATGACCTGCGCGGATTCGCTCACTCTTGTACCTTACAGGCGTCACGGCGTAGCGTACAGCGCATAGTGAGAGGACGCCTATGGGGGACAAGCCGAGGGTGCGAGCGGACCGGTCCGGCCTGGATTCCGGCCCGTTACAGCCGCTCATCGACAGCTTCGACCTGCACCTGAGGGCCGAGCGCAAGTCGGCCAGGACCATCCGCACCTACACGCAGGCCGCGTCCTGGCTCGCCGGGGCGCACCTGATCCCGGCCGGGGTCACGGACTGGGATGACGTGAGCACCCGGGATCTCAGGAAGTGGATCGCGCACCTGAACGAGACCTACTCCGACAGCTATGCGTCCAACCAGTTCCGGGCGCTCCAGCAGTTCTGCAAGTGGTACTCGGCCGAGGATCCGGACGTACCGCGCCGCAACCCGATGGCGGGAATGAAGCCGCCGAAGGTCGACGAGGACGCGGTGCCGGTGTTCACCGCGGAGGAGCTGGCGGCTCTGCTCGCGACGTGCAAGGGGCCGGGGTTCGCGAACCGCCGCGACTTCGCGCTGCTGTCGCTGTTCCGGGACACGGGGGTGCGCCTGGCCGAGCTGGCGGGGCTGGAACTCGAAGACCTGAGCCTGAAGGCCCGGGAGGCCGGCGTGACCGGGAAGAACGCGAAGCCGCGGACGGTGAAGTTCACGGCGGCCACCGCCGTGGCGGTCGACCGGTACCTGCGGATTCGCGCGGGCCACGAGCACGCGGCGAGGAAGGCGGCCTGGATCGGCCAGCGCGGGCCGATGACGGACAGCGGCATCTACCAGATGGTCCGCAAGCGGGGGAAGATGGCCGGGGTGGCGGTGAACCCGCACAAGTTCCGGCATCACTTTTCCCATTCCTGGCTCCTGGCCGGAGGGGCTGAAGGCGACCTGATGCAGCTCAACGGCTGGGACTCCCCGCAGATGCTCAGGCGCTACGGCCGGAGCGCGGCGGCATCCAGGGCGCGCAGCCATTACGACCAGGTGATGGGAGAGGGCTAGCCGAACTCGCCCGCGCGGACGCCGGCCAGGAACGCCTCCCACTCGGCGCGGGTGAATTTCAGCGCCGGGCCTTGAGGGTTCTTGGAATCGCGCATCGCGAATCCGCCGCCGGGGAGATCGGCGACCTCAACGCAATTGCCGCCGTTGCCGCTGCTGTAGCTCGACTTGCGCCAGACGGCGCCCTTTATCTCGTTCATGTCCATTCCCCTATCGCCCTTCCGATTAGTTCTCTCGATTCGCAGCGACTGTGCGCGTCGCCCGCCAGGCCGTCGTAGATGAGCTTGAGTTTCTCCACCACGTCGCGCTTGCCGATGGTCCGGCCCTCGACCGCGTCGTCAAGGTAGGCGGCATCAGGCCTCGGTCCCGGCGCGAACGACGCGACGACGAACGGCGCCAGCACCCCGGCCGAGTCGCCGGCGGTGAGCGGGAGAACGTGGATGCTCACTCCATGCCGCGAGGCGAGCGCGAGCAGGCGATGAAGCTGCTCGCGCATGATTTCCGGCGTGCCGACAGCCTGCCGCAGTGCCCACTCGCTGATGATCGCGGCGAACACGGGCGGGCCGGGGCTGGTGCGCTGCCAGATGTCCTGGCGGGCCATCCGCGCGGCTACGTGCGCGTCCAGTTCGGCGGCGGAGATTCCGGGGCTGGCCGTGCGCAGGACGTGGCGGGCATAGGCCCGGGTCTGCGCCAGGCCCGGGATAAGCGGGCCTTCCCAGCTTCGCAGCGCTGTCGCGGTGCGCTCGGCATGCAGCCACGGCCCGAACCACGGGACATGGCCGTCTGAGCCGAGTGCCGCAATCCCGGCCAGCACGGCGCGGCGCCCTTCGGGGGTCAGCGGCTTCTCTCCCGCCTCGATTCTCGCGACGCTGGACTGGCTGTAGCCGAGTTCGCGGCCAAGCGCCAGCTGGGACATGTTCAGGCTGCGGCGAGTCTCGCGGACCTGGCGCCCCAGGTCCGCGAGACCTAACGGATCATCCCCGGTAACCGGAGCCGGGACCGTGCCTATCGCTGTCATGCCCGATGGCCGCCCATTCTGGTTTCATTCTGCGCATGAATAAGTCATTCTGCGTCTTGCCCAGGGTAACGGCCCGCGCGCACCCTGTGAATAGCCTGGACGGCTCGGACTTCAAGGGGTGGGCAATGGCTGGCACGGCTAGTCCCCGGTGGCGGCACTGGGAATCGGACAAGGGCCACCTGTACGCGACGGCTCACGGCCTGTCGGCGCACATGCCCGGAGCGTCGGTCACGGTCGACGCCAAGACCGTCGCGGGGCTGCAAGAGGCGATTGCCGAAGCTGAGCACGAGGCCGGGCGGGCGCGGAGTGCATGGGGACGGCGGGGTTATGGCTGACTGGCCGGCCGTCATTCCTCCCGGTCCGGCGCGGATATTCCGGCTGCGGCCCGAAAGTGCCATTCGGATTGGCGTCACCCGCTTGCCGTTCCGGCGTGTACTGTCCGGTGACCAGGACTCTTGTGCCCGTTTTCATGCGCGCGCTGCCCTTTATTGCGGTCATGGTCGCGAATCGGTAAAGTTCAGCAACTTTGCGTGCCCAGATGGTTACGCAAACGGGCAAGCGCGGGTTACTGTCGCACTTGCGGTGCAATGAGCACTGAAACCGCTGAGGGGGGATTCCTGTGGCGGGAAAGCTGAGGCCGCTGAGGATCGTGCCGTGGGTCGTTGCGGCAGCGACCTGGATCGCCAACGGGATCGCGGACTTCGGGCCGCCCCGCCTGGTAAGCGCGGGATGCGGCAGGTTCCTCGACGCGGCCGGCATCGTGGCAACGGTCTGGGCGCTGCTCTCCGCGTATGACCCCCGGGCGCTGGCGCGCGACAATAAGCGGCGGCTTGACGCCTACGGCGAGGGCTGGGCACTCCTTCACGAGGACGCGGAGGCGGAGCGGCGCCGCGCCCGGATGCATTTAATCGACCGCGAGCGCCAGGTGCCGTGACCACTCAGCCGGCATCCTCGGAACTGTCATCCTCGGTGCCGTCATCGGCCGGGGCGCTCTCTGAGCGCCTGAGCAGGTAGAGGTCGATGTGACCCAGCCGCTCGGCCTCGGGAAGGTCGAGGTTCCAGAAGCCCTGCACCGTCTTATCTCCCCAGTTGTCCCGCACGACCTCAGGCAGCGGCGGCTGCTCGCCGTACCCTGCCGCCCTCCACAAGTCGGCCGCGAGATGGCTGAGTTCGGGGTAGGTGAGCCGCACGCCGTCGCAGAGAGCCCGGAGCTTGTCGTGATCGGGCCGGCTATCGCCCCGGAGCCAGCGCGTTATCTGCGTGCGATGTATGCCGCCGAGACGCGCGAGGCTGGTGTTGTCGAGTTCGGCGCGTCGCATGATCTCGGTCAGCGCTGCGGCAACTGACCGGTTCTGTGGGTGCACGCACGCACGCTAACACGGCGTAACCGCACATCGCATCATCAGCGGGTATGTAGATTTGTCCCAAGTTGTCGCGTGCACGCGCGCACGTCGGTTTGATACGCCGGAAATTGAAGGCAGCCAACCCATCCTTATCTGTTGCGTGCACGCACGCACGCCGGTAGAGTCGCGGCATGCCAGTAGCAAGCGAGCCAGTTCTGAGGCTCCGGGTCGGCCAGCTCCAGATGCACGCGCGGCGGATCGGCGTCGACCCGAATAACCAGGCCATAGCGCGCCACCTGCGCCTGAGCCGCACCACCGTCAAGCGCATGCTGACCGGCGAGCTGGCGCCCGGAGAACGCGTCATAGCCCGGACTCTCGCCGCGTTTCCTGACCTGAAGTTCGACGACTTGTTCGAGATCGTCGAGCGTGCGGCATGACCACCTCAGCCGATGCCCGCATAGCGGTGCTCACCTCCTGGGCCAGCACCCGGGACAGGACGGCAAGGACCGCTCCCGCCCGGAACGGGCTGGACGAGAAGTTCCTGCGCGAGGCACGGGAACGGCTCGGCCCGGAGGCGACGGACGGGGAAGTCCGCGACTCGGCCGACGCCGGCAGGCGGCTGCACTTCGCCAAGCTCGCGCGAGCCCGGTGGCACCCCGCCACCTGACGCAAAAAACGGCCCGCCCCCGGGCGAACGGGGGCGGGACCGAGGCAAGGGCCGGGCGACCGGCTTGCACACAAGGTAACAGGCAAGGAAAGGGCAGGGCGAATGCGCGACAGCGTGAAGGCGGCAGCACCAGAGAGCGGCTACGGCACGTTCATGACACCCGGCGAGGTCGCACCGCCGCTACCGGACGGCCGAGATCCTGGCCGTCGTGAACGGGGGCGCGCGGTGAACGCCCTGCCCGTGCCGTCACGGCGGATGACGGAACTGAAGGCGGAGGCGTCGGCCGACCTGGCGGCCTGGGCGTCGCGCCTCACCGAGCACGGCCTGAGGCTGTTCGCCGGGACGCTGGCCGGCTACCCGGACCCGGTGGTCCGCCGGGCAGTCCTCGCCGCTCTCGCCGGGGCTGAGGCAGGCCAGGGACTGACCGGGGAGCCGCCCGCCCGCGTGGTCTGGCGCGCCGAGGGCGCGGGGCCGTGGGCCGAGCTTGGCCGCAAGCCCGAGGGCGAGGCCAGCGTAATGGCGAAGAAGCAGAGGTTCGCCGACGCGCAGTACGGCATCACCGCGAGGACCGTGGTCCTCCCGCCGGGAGAGCACCCGGACGGCACTGCCGGCGGTGCGTCATGACCGGCCCGGATGAGCGCGCCCGGTTCGTCGACGGGCTGAGGGTGCTGGCGTCGGCACTGGAGCAGCATCCCGAGATCCCGCTGCCGGTCAACGGCACGGACGAGCCGTTCCGGTGGAATTTCTTCGGTGCCGGCGGCAGCGACCCCCGGGACGCCATGGCGGACGCCGTCCGGGCGCTGCCGTGCGCATGGAGCAAGGAGTTCAGCGAGGCGGACCCGGACGGCCGGTGGCCCGCGTTCTTCGACCTGCACGGCCAGCTAGGCGGCATCAAGATCAAGATGACCGCTCTCCGCGACGTGGTGTGCAGGAAGGTCGTCACCGGCACGCGCGAGGTCACCGAGGAAGTGCCCGACCCCGTGGCGCTGAAGAAGGTGCCGAGGAAGCAGGTCACGCGGACCGTCGAGGACGTCGAGTGGGATTGCGGAAGCCTCCTCTCGCCGGTCAGCGGCAGGCGAGCCCGCGCGCTGCCAGCCGCTGAGGCCCGGTCATGAGCGGCCCCTACGAAACGCGGAACCAGGCCGGGGCGAACCCGGAGGTCAGGGCGGTGCGCGACCGGTTCGCCGAAGGCGCCTCAGCGGGGATGACCACCGGAAAGCTGGCGATCCTGACCAGTGCCTGCGACGAAGCCGGAGTCGTCCTCGGCGCCTACGACCGCCGCGTCCTGGAACGGATGGCGGGAGCCGACCCGGAGGAATGCGCGTCGGCAGCCGGGATTGTCCGCCGGGCTTACGGGGCCGGGCGCGCCGCCGGCCCTGAGATGACGGCCGGGCAGCGCCAGGGGCGGGCAGCCGAACTGGCCGCCCCGCTGCTGGAAATGAGCGCCGATGACTGGCTGTACCTGCGCCTCACCGAGCCGGGCCTGATTGCCCGGCTGAAGACCGCGCTGTCCGCGAAGGGCGGTGCCTGATGACCATTCCCCGCGCGACACGCGAGAGCACGATCCGGCTGCTCGCCGCCGATAAGTCCAGCCGGGCGAAATGGTCTCATGTCCGGTTCCGCGACAACCGCGAGCCGTCTACCCGCGCACTGCCCCCGCACTGCGGCGGCTGCTGGTGCGGAGGCGAGAACGGCCATGACTGGGCCGGGAAGGCTGACGGCGCTCCGCACCCGAGGAGTGACGCATGAGCGCCCCGATTCACTACGCCATCCCCGGCGCGGCACCCCGCCCGGACACCAGCCACAAGTGCCCGCTGGGAGACCAGCGCATCACCCTGCCCCGGTCCAGGGCGGTCTGCACTCCGTGCGGCAAGAGGCAGCCGAAGGCGGTCAGGGACGCGCTGAAAGCGGCGTGGGACGAGGGCCGGGGCGCGGGGTCGCAGGCGTTCGCGGACGCCCTCGCCGAGGCGGCGGCGGTGACCCGGTGAGCGCCTGGTCCGGGGCCCGGGACAGGGCACGAGAGCGCAGCATCACCAGAAGGTCAACGCGCCGCTCCCTTTTGATTCGCCGAGGTACTCGCCTACTGGGAGTCGCGGAAGGCGGCGGCATGAGCCGCGCAATCCGCCAGGTGAACCTCGCCGGGATGAGCGATTCCGCCCTTGAGGCACTCCGCGAGGCCGTGGCCAGGGCCGTCAGGGGCGGCCAGGACGACCGTGACTGCCTGCTCGAAGACGCAGACGCCGAGATCAAGCGGC
>Ga0193726_1003224_pt1 | contig 10518 bp, 9 predicted proteins | sample H2c1metaG_FD_144928 | JGI IMG/M metagenome (GOLD analysis project Ga0193726, IMG submission 144928) | Soil microbial communities from a riparian zone of the East river system, Colorado, United States - H2c1 | ecosystem: Environmental > Terrestrial > Soil > Riparian zone | place: USA: East River... | reverse complement strand
GCTGGCTGCCGCTTTGAAAACCTTCCCCTACATTTAGCGATGCGGGTGCCGGCTCCTGCGCGTGCCTGGCCAGAAACCGAGCACAAGCGTTATATTGCGTAGTTCCAAAGAAAGTTCCTCTGCAGCCAGGAGTCCGCATGCAAGATCTCGCAACTGTCCCTCAACACATCGTCGTTCTGATGCTGGAGAACCGCTCTTTTGATCACATGCTGGGCTACATGAAATCTCAAATTCCTTTGCTGGATGGCCTCGATGGCTCCGAGTGGAACCCGGAGGATGCTTCGAACCCCACGGCCCGGGTTCCCGTCTCGAATGACGCGGGCTATCTGGACCTTGATGTCGACCCCAGTCACTGGACCCCTGATGTGCTGGATCAGATCTATTCCGTCTATAAGTGTGGGACCAAGCCGCCCGAGCTGCCCGTCGTCGGAGCCAATATGTCTTTTGTGGCGAACTATTCCTATAGAAACGCCAACTCACTCCCTGCCGCCCGCAAGATCATGCGTTGCTTCGCTCCCGGCACCCTTCCGGCGATGACGACTCTCGCTCGCGAATTCGCCGTGTGCGATGCCTGGTATTCCTCGGTCCCCGGCGAGACATGGCCGAACCGTATGTTCGCGCACGCCTCCACCTCCGACGGCCACATCGACAACAAGCTCTACGACTACGACATCGACACCATTTATCACCGCCTGGAAGCAGCTTCGCGCTCCTGGAAAATCTATTTTCACGACATCCCCCAGTCCCTCGCTTTAAAACGGCTTCGGGTTGATCTGTTCAAGGACAGGTTTCAGCTTTTCCACGAGTTCCTGGCTGATGCGCGACAAGGGACTTTGCCGAACTACAGTTTCATCGAGCCCCGTTATTTCGACTTTGCCTTCAAACCCGCAAACGACCAGCACCCCAACCACAATGTCAGCTTGGGAGACGTGCTGATTGCGGACGTGTACGAAGCCGTTCGGAATTCGCCGCTGTGGCAGCAAACTCTTCTCCTGATCGTTTGGGACGAGCACGGCGGCATCTACGACCACGCATTCCCCACCCGGCCGCGGGTTCCATGCCCGGATGGTAAGGTGAATCTTGACCCAGCCTTCGGCTTCGACCTGGTGGGCACTCGCGTGCCGGCAATCCTGATCTCTCCTTACATCCCAAGAGGCGGGGTAGACAACACCCAATACGAACACGCTTCTATTCCTGCCACGCTAAACAAGCTGCTCGGATTGTCAGGATTCCTTACCAAACGGGACGCAGCGGCCAACACTTTTGAAGGAATTGTTTCGCTCAGCAGTCCCCGGATGGACGCGCCCGCCATGCTGCCACGTGTTCCTGAAGCCGCCAGCGTGGCTGCACGCGCTGCCAAGCTACCCTTTCTCTTCACCGCCGCGCAGCTTCTGGAATCTGAGGCCGCAGGCGTCATCTCCAAGGCCCCGCTTTCCGGCTTCCAGCAAAGTCTCACTGCAATGGCCTCCAGCCTCGCAATCGGACGAGGCGCCGAACTGGCCGCAGAAATCCCTACCGTTGAACATGCCGCGGCCGAGCACGTTCGCCGCTTCTCCAGTGAGTATTTCGGGATTTCGGAACAGGCGAACTAGAGCGATCGATGACCAGAGAGATCGAGTCGACTGGATTTTCATGCTTTACGAGTCGAATGAATCTTCGGCTTGAAATGGCGCTCGGCAATAAAGCTGAAGGCTCTGCTGAAAATTAGGTGATTGATGCGATCTGGCCCATCGGACCATCCGCGAACGACGCCGGATCAAAGTAGTAGCCTCCCGATTTCTGCGGATCCCGCCTCCGCAAGGGTGCGAGTTGGTTTGGCTCCCCCGGCGTTTCGAAATCGTAGCTGTTCATCGATCCGAGGTTGATTCAGCTCGCGCTGAAAGCGACTTTCTAAAACTATCTTGGGGCGAGAGCTGAGACTGAAAATGACGAAACTGAAACACATTTTGCTTTGCGGGATGCTCCTGGTTGCGGTGGCGAACGCGGCGGATCAGGAGCGCAAAGTCGTAAGCCGGCAGGAACCGGAGTATCCCCCACTCGCCGAGAAGATGAGTCTCGATGGCACCGTCAAGCTGAAGATCTGGATTTTCCCGAACGGTGCGGTGCGCCGACTCGAGTACGTTGGCGGGCACCCGGTGTTGGCGGAGTCTGCGCTAAGAGCGGTAAAAGGCTGGAAATATCAAAGTGCAGCGCAAGAATGCACGACCGCGGTGGAATTGAAGTTCTGAGCATTTGCAATACTGGCCACAACGCGCCACTCTGAATTTCTCGCGGAGTTTTGCATAGCCCTTATCTAGGTATCCCCGAACCTCACTACCCGTTCCACGACCGCACCGTCGTCGTCACCAGCTGCCGACGTCTTTGCCTGTACAACAAGAAGATCAACCTCAGCGTATCCCTCGCGGCCAGGCGGTCGGAGTCAAAGAAGTTGACGACGGCATCTGGCTGGTCAGTTTTATGGATTACGATCTCGGCTATATTGATCTGGAGGAAAAAACTTTGCAGCCCCTGGAGAACCCCTTCGGGCCAAAAGTGACTTGATCTCAATCGGTCATCGAAACACTTGAGCCGACCCATTGAGACCACCTAACCCATATCTGGGGAACGTTCCGTTACCTATGTCTCCGGAACGGACACGATTTATGTGGTGGGTAGTGCGGGACTCGAACCTGCGACCTCCTGCTTGTAAGGCAGGCGCTCTAACCAACTGAGCTAACCACCCGTCGGTTTCGATGATACGTGAACGCGGAAACGGCGGTCAAACTCGGGAAGTGGGCGTCAGCCGCAAGCTGTTACCTCCGGGCGTCTAGCGGCAATTTCGAAGCAATCACCACGCCGTTCGATCTCGTTGTTTACTTCGCCATCCTGCCAGTTGTAGGTGCGAAAAGCTGACAGCAGACAGAGCTTCAGGCTAAACTCTCGCGTGCGCCGTTTGATTATCAACGCTGACGACTTTGGGCTGACTGGTGGCGTGAATCGCGCCATTGTTGAGGGGCACCAACACGGAGTAGTCACTTCGTCCACGCTGATGGCCAACGGGGCAGCTTTCGAGGATGCGGTCCGTAGGGCAGAGACGGTGCCGCGGCTCAGCATTGGGTGTCACGTCGTGCTGGTAGATGGCTCTCCCGTGCTCGAACCCGAACAGGTTTCCACCTTCGTCAGCCGAACCCACCCCGTTCGCTTTGGCGATGGCATCGCCAAATTCTCTGCGCGGGCGCTGACCGGGCGCGTGGATTCAGATCAGGTCCAAGCCGAGGTCGCCGCACAAATCCAGAAACTGCAGTCGGCGGGGATCTCTGTGTCCCATCTCGACTCCCACAAACATACCCACATGTTTCCGTCGGTGTTTCGGCCGCTTCTGCGAGCAGCCCAGACCTGCGGTGTCCGGGCCATTCGGAATCCGTTTGAAGTGATTCGCATCTCTCTCGCCGTCGGACGCCCGGCGTTATGGAAGCGCTACGGCGAGGTCCAATTGCTGCGTAACCTTGCGAGCAGATTCCGGAAGGCCGCAAAAGAAGCGGGTGTCATGACACCCGATGGAACGCTCGGCATCGTGGTCACTGGAACTCTCGATGAGCAGCTGTTCCGTCTCATCATCGAGAAGCTCCCGGAAGGCACCTGGGAATTCGTTTGTCATCCCGGCTATAGCGATACCGAACTTGACGGTGTCCGAACTCGGTTGCGACAGTCCCGCGAGCAGGAACTGAAGGTGCTTAAGTCACCGGAAACCCGTGATTTACTGGCTCGAAGCGGAATCGAGCTTATCTCCTATCGCGACCTGGCTTGAGGGCACTGCGGAGCGGAAGTGCCTGAAATCCAAGTGCCTTTGGTAACCATCCACGGCTAAATTCGTAATACCGGCCTGGAACTCCCACGGTATGATTGGGGAGCTTGAGAAGTATCAGGCGTTCTTTTCATGGAAAACAGGCCAGAATCACGCGTCGAAGCTGATATTCCCGTCCGCATCTGGGGCATGGATTCGGACGGTCGCCCCTTCTTTCAGACTGCCAGCGCTGGCAACATCAGCAGCGACGGCGCCCTTCTTTCTCGCGTGAGTCACTCGCTGAAGATTGGGGACGTCATTGGCATTCAATACGGCGAGAAAAAAGCCCGATTCCGCGTCGTTTGGGTGGTCGACGCCGGAGCGGTGCGAAAGAATGAAGTAGGGGTGCAGATTCTTGAGCACCAGCAGAGTCCCTGGGGTAGTCTGACCCAGCCACAGGCGCGCACCACGACCGCGCACCGAGGACAGAACAAGAGAAAATTTCTCCGTCACAAGGTACTTTTCCCCATCGAAATCGGTTTCCCCGATGCCCGGCGCGCACATATGCAGACTAACGCCACCGATATCGGCGGACGCGGATGTTATGTTGAGACCCTGCTGCCGCTGAGCAATGGCACGGAAGTCAGAATCATTTTCTGGATGGACTCGGAAAAGACGATGACCACGGGAACCGTCCGAGCCAGCGATCCTGGCGTGGGCATGGGGATCGAGTTCACCACGCTGGATTCGACTGTCCAAGAGCGGCTGCAAGAGTTCATCGAGAAAATGGATACTGGACTGGGAGCCGCCAAAGGCGCTTCCAACCAGGACGCATAATCTTTCTTCGCGCCATCCCACCCGCCAGAATCTGAATCGAAGTATCCTGCGAACCATCGAATGGTAGAGTCACTCGTTCGGGGGAAAGCGCCGGCATGAAGATTGGGATCACTTGTTATCCGACCTACGGTGGCAGCGGGGTCGTGGCCACCGAACTGGGACTCGAACTGGCGCTACGCGGCCACGAAATCCACTTCATTTCTTACGCACCGCCGATCCGGCTTACGGGAACCAACGCCAACATTCACTATCACGAAGTGGAAGTCTCCCGCTACCCTTTGTTTGATTACCCCCCCTACGACCTGGCTTTGGCGACGCGCATGGCTGAGGTTGCGGAATTCCAGGAATTGGATCTGCTGCACGTGCATTACGCCATTCCTCATTCGGTGAGCGCAATGCTGGCGAAGCAGATGTTGGCCGCCGCTGCTAAGCCCCGCAAGCTTCCTTTCGTCACAACTCTGCACGGCACAGACATCACGCTGGTCGGACAGGACCCCTCCTATCTTCCCATCACGAGATTCTCCATCGAGCAGAGCGACGGAGTGACGGCGATTTCGGAATACTTGCGCGAGCGAACGCTGCGCGAGTTCGAAATCAAGAATCACATCCAGGTAATCTACAACTTCGTGAATTGCGACGTATACGTTCGCGACGCGGAAGCCGCCCAGCGGAAACTCTAATTCGACCGGGGCCGCAAGAAGATCCCCTCGAAGCTCATGCTGATGGGAGACGGTCCCGACCGTCCGGCCGCAGAGCGTCTCGCCAACAAGAAGGGTATCCAGCATGATGTATTTTTTCTGGGGAAGCAGGACAACGTTCACACCAAGCTGGCGCTCGCCGATGTGATGTTGCTGCCGAGCGAGCTTGAATCCTTTGGACTGGCTGCGCTCGAGGGCATGGCCTGCAAGGTAGTCCCCATCGCCACCAATGTCGGGGGCGTTCCCGAAGTCATTGAGCATGGCAGAAGCGGCTACCTGGCGAAGGTGGGAGACGTGGAGAGCATGGCCGGTTACGCCATTGATCTGCTAGGCGATGACGCGGCTCTTACACTCATGGCGCAAGCCTGCAGAGACGTAGCCTCGGCGCGCTTTTGCACCACCAAAATTATCCCGCAATATGAGGAATTCTACCGCCGCGTGCTCGCACGCTCTTCGTAGAGAGCGGCGGGGATCGCTCCTTCCGTGGGCAAAACCGGAAGCCGCAAGCGGACCAGGGTTCCCTTCCCGTCGTGGCTGTCGATGGTCATCCGCGCGGTGTCTCCATATAAGACTTTCAACCGTTCCGCCACATTCGCCATGCCAATCCCGCTGCCGCCGAGTCCCGTCGGCCTTTCCAGCAACTGGGCCGCGCCCATCCCGACGCCGTCGTCCTCGACTTCGATGGTCAAATGAGACTCCGTCAGCCGGCTGCGCAAATAAATACTGCCACCCTCAATCTTCGACGAAAGTCCATGCTTGATGGAATTTTCGACAATCGGCTGCAGCAACATGCTCGGCACCATCACGTCCAAAGAGTCGGCATCAAGGTCCTTGACCACCCGCAACTTGTCACGACCGAAGCGGACGACTTCAATGTCCAGATAGTTGTCGATAAATTCCAGCTCCTCCTGCAGGGGAACAAAGGCGTCGCTGCTGTGCAAGAGTCGCCGCAGGATCGTAGCCAGTTTAATAATCAGCTCACGCGCGGTGTCGGGATCGACGCGAACCAGCGAAGACACCGAATTCAGAGTATTGAACAAGAAATGCGGATTGATCTGGTTCTGTAACGCCTGCATGCGGGACTGCAGCAACAACCGTTGCTGCTCTTCCAGCTTGATCTGGATGCGTACGCTGTTCCAGATTTTCAGCTCCGTCCCGATGACCATGATCGACGACGCCCAAATAAGGCCCTCCACCCACCAGGTGGGGCTCTCTAAGCTGAACGTGGCGCGCGGCATGAATCGCGCAACTTCCATTTGCATGAATCTCAGGGCCAAAATGGAAACGAAAAATGTGACCTGCCAGTCGAAAAGGCGTGGCGTCGGCAGGTTACGCCGGATCATGCGGTAAACGCTCAAGTCGATAAACGGCGAAAACGACCAGATGTCTTCACGGTCTGGCGCCAAATTTCGAAGTTGTCCTGCGATGAATCCGCACAGGAGATTGAACGGCAGCGTCGCCCACTGTCCGTGCAGCACAGCCGGGAGCGCGATCAGGGTCCCGCCCACCATGCCGGAAAAGCGCCCGGCCACAACGCCCAACAGAATGGTGGTCTCGAAGGACAAATCGCCCGCGACAAAACTCTTGGCGCTGAAGCGTATCCATACCCCGAGGGCGATGGGAACGCTGATCCACAAGATCAGATAAATCCTCTGTTTCAGCGAACGTTTTTCGCGGAACAACAGCGACTTGAACTCGACCGAGCGGACCAGCGCGCTCGACACGGCGGCAGCCACGCCAAGCCGGATCAGCAAGTTGATGAGGATGAGACGTTGTTCCATGCGCCTGTAGCAAAATGTAGCACGGTTCAAGCGGGCATGGCCGGTCATCAGTGCTTCGCGGGCCGCCCGAATTGCAGCCAAGACCCTCGGTTAGTAAACTAAAATGGACGGGGATGGCACCCCCAGATATTTCCGCCACCATCAAGACCCAGTGCTGCATCGCAGGCGGAGGCCCGGCAGGCATGGTGCTGGGTTTTCTGCTGGCCCGGGCGGGAGTCGAGACGGTTGTGCTTGAAAAGCACCCAGATTTCCTGCGGGATTTTCGGGGCGACACCATCCATCCCTCTACGCTCGAAATCATGCACGAGTTGGGATTGCTGGACCGGCTCCTGCAACGGCCCCATCAGGAACTGCGCCAGATCGGAGCCCAAATCGACGACTTCTCTGCCACCGTCGCCGATTTCTCTCATCTCCCGACCCACTGCAAATTCATAGCGTTGATGCCGCAATGGGACTTTCTCAATTTCGTCGCCGAGCAGGGAAAATCGTACCCGCAATTCCATCTGCATATGCAGTCCGAGGTTACCGGCTTGATCGAAGAGAATGGCCGCATCCTTGGCCTACGCGCGCAGACGCCGCAAGCCGCGATCGAAGTGCGCGCCGACTTGACGGTGGGCGCCGACGGGCGCCATTCCATCGTTCGCGAGAAAGCTGGATTCGAGGTTGTCGAGCGGGGGACTCCGATCGATGTTCTATGGATGCGGGTTACGCGGCATCCCGGGGATCCCAATCAGACGTTCGGCCGCTTTCGCGCGGGAAGGATCCTGGTGATGCTCGATCGCGAGGAATATTGGCAATGTGCCTACGTGATTCCGAAAGGGGCATTCGACGACATACAGAAAAAAGGTCTGCCCGCGTTCCGGGAGGATCTGAGGGCAGTGGTCCCATTCTTGCAGGGACGCTTGGACGAATTGGAAAGCTGGAACGACATCAAGCTGTTGTCGGTCGCAATCGATCACTTACGACGGTGGTCGCGGACAGGTTTATTGTGCATCGGCGATGCCGCACATGCCATGTCACCGGTCGGAGGCGTGGGCATCAATCTCGCGATTCAGGACGCTGTGGCCGCCGCAAACATCCTCGCGAAACCGCTCCGGCACGGCGCAGTCACTGACCTGGTATTGAACAAAGTGCAAAAGCGCCGCGAGTTCCCCGTTCGGATGATCCAGAACATGCAAGTTTTCGCACACGAGAGGTTGATCCGCCCGTCGCTCGGCAGCCGCGCTCCTATCCACAGGCTTCCCCGGCTCTTGCGGCTATTGCAGCGGTTTCCGGCGTTGCGCCGCATTCCCGCCCGAGTGGTGGGAATGGGATTTCGTCCCGAACATGTCCACTCCCCGGATACAAGCAGGACGTCCTGAGTCCGGTCTCCGGCCCCATTTCAATTGGATGCGGCCGGTCTGAAACGGTCAGCGTTGTGCGCGTCGATCACTTCCAGATATTTCAGCCCGGACCCGGTATTGAACAAAACGACCTCGTCATCCGAGGAAAAGAATTTGCTGTCGCGAAGCTTCTGATAAGCCACCAGCGCCGCCGCACCCTCAGGGGCTGCGAAAACGCCCTCGGTTCGCGCCCACTGGCCGACCGCCTGGATGATTTCCGGGTCGGTCGCTGTCACCGCAGTTCCGCCACTCTTTTTCAAAATATCCAGGATCAAATAATCACCGTAGGCTTTGGGAACGCGCAATCCCGCCGCCGATGTGGCCGCATTGGGCCAGGTTTCCGCAACCGCCTTGCCTTCATCCCAAGCTTTAACAATGGGGGCACAACCGTCTGATTGCACACAGACCATCTTGGGGCGTTCAGGGCCGATCCAACCCAGCGCTTCCATCTCCTCAAATGATTTCCACATTCCCAAAAGGCCGACTCCGCCGCCGGTGGGATAAATGATCCCCTGCGGAAGCTTCCATCCCAACTGCTCGGCCACTTCGTAACCCATAGTTTTTTTGCCCTCCACCCGATACGGCTCCTTCAACGTGGACACATCGAACCAGCCTTCTTTTTCTTTCCTCTCTCCAACCATTCGCGCGCAGTCGCTGATCAAGCCGTCCACCAACGTGACGTGCGCTCCATAGCTTTGGCATTCGACGCGGTTCGCTACCGGCACGTCCTTGGGCATGAAAATATACGCTTCAATTCCAGCTGCGGCCGCATACGCAGCCAGCGCGCTGGCCGCATTTCCCGCCGAAGGTGCCGCCAGTTTTTTGAGCCCGTAAGCCTTGGCCATGGTCACGGCGGCCGACATTCCGCGGGCCTTGAATGAGGCCGTCGGGTTCAAGCCTTCATCTTTGATGAAAACATTCGGGGTAGTTCGGCTGGGCAACATGGGAGTGAGGCCCTCGCCCAGGCTCACCGGCTCGGATCCGGGCAGTACTTCGGCGTAGCGCCACATGGTCGGCCGGCGTCCGGATAGTGATTCCCGCCGGAAACTGTTTTTCAGCTTGTCGAGATCATAGCGAGCGTAGAGGACGCCCCCGTCTTTGGGGCAAACCGTCCGAGGAGTCTTGGCGTCAAGATGGTCGCCGCACTTCGTGCATTCGAGGAAAGCAATGGAAGCCATGGAAAAAGTCTAGCATTGCGAACCCGGCGGTACCTCTGGCTGGATCTACGTCGGTAAACTTCTCAACAATCCGTTGGCCTTCCTGAACCAGGGGCGTTCCCTTCGCTTGAGATATCCCGGCATGTTGCGTTTTTTCTCCAGGATCTGCTGCGCCCATTGCCGCGCTTCGGCATTCCGCTGCTGCGAAGCAAGAAAGCGCGCATAGTTGTAATAGGTCTGCGAGGAGGTTGAAATCTTGGTCGCTTCCTTGAACAACGGCTCGGCCCTGTCCGGATGTCCGGTATTGCCGTAGGCGTGGGCGAGCAGACCCATGGCCTGATGAAAGTCGTAGGTGCCATCGGCCGCAAGAACACGTTCCAGATCGGGAACGGCGGCAGCAAAATCACCCATTTCAACCTCCGTGATGGCGCGGCGGTAGAAAGGATCGATCGAATCTGTCCGGGAGGAAATTGCCTTGTCGTAACATTTTCGCGCACGCGCGAAGTTAGCTTCTTCCAGATACAGATCTCCCAGTTCTTCGTAGTTGCCGGCCGAAGGATTATCGAGGATCATCGCCTCCAGATCCCGAATACGCCGGCGGCGGGGAAAGACCTTGAACGACTGCCGAAGCAATCCCGCATCCGGTATCACCTCGACTGCAATGTAGACCAACGCCCCCAGGCCGCCGCCAATGAGGATGATCCAAAGCCAATATGCGTCCGGGCGGCGGCGGATAAAATGCACAATCGCCACCGCCACCAGAATGAATGCCCAGGGATGAAACAGAAGTCCGAAAGATGATCCCATGCGTTTCTGCGCACTATACCATGCGCCGCGGTGGCAACCGAACCCCGCGCCAGTGCTAAGATCACCTGTGGCACCCCCTTCCATCCAGTTGCT
>Ga0193726_1003223_pt1 | contig 10521 bp, 9 predicted proteins | sample H2c1metaG_FD_144928 | JGI IMG/M metagenome (GOLD analysis project Ga0193726, IMG submission 144928) | Soil microbial communities from a riparian zone of the East river system, Colorado, United States - H2c1 | ecosystem: Environmental > Terrestrial > Soil > Riparian zone | place: USA: East River... | reverse complement strand
TAAAAATTGAGGCCGCAAAGATAGGGTTTATACTGAAGATTGACGATTGAAGATTGACTATTGACTATTGACTATTGACTATTGACTATGGAAGATTGAAGATTGAAGATTGACCGCGGCAGTTTTAACGAATGCAAGTGCTTCCTTTTCCATTTAAAATCTTTTCTTTGCTTTATGAAAAAAATAATGCTGCTTTCATCCCTTCTCCTGGCATGTATTATTTCCTTTTGCCAGAGTGAAGCGGATTCAACGGCGCCTTACAAACGCTTTCCCACCGTACCTCCATTCCAACTATTAAAGGTTGACAGCAGTAGTTATTTCACAAAAAGCGATCTCAAAAAAAACAAGCCTGTTCTGCTCATTCTCTTTAATCCGGACTGCGAACATTGCAAACATGAAACCGAAGAGATCATTAAAAATATTGACCAGTTCAAAGATATCCAGATCGTGATGGCCACTATGATGCCATTCGATGAGATGAAATCATTCTATGAAAAATATGACCTCAAACGATTTGATAACATTACTGTGGGCCAGGATATTAAATACACGCTTCCTGTTTTTTATAATATCCGTTTTATGCCCTACCTGGCCATGTACAACAAAAAGGGGAATCTGCTCACCACTTTTGAAGGCTCCATGAAGATCGAGGACCTGGAAAATGTTTTCAAGCAAATAGGCAACTACCCGTGATTTCTAAGTTTGTGTAACGCCGCTACAAGTGTTATAAAAAATTGCCATAAGACTGGCATGATTTTATAGATGTCTATATCATCCATGATTCAACTATTTCCAGAAACCAACCTGATCAATTTCCGGAAAGCTATTCCGCTTGTCCTTTTTTTTATTGCATTTGTGTTTATATCTGCCGGATCAAACGCTCAAACTAAAGTTGTAACCGATTCACCTTTTATAAAAGGGACCACGGTCGTTATACCCGGCCCCGAATTTAAAAAGAGCAGCTATCACAATCTTTGGATGGGTACACATTACAGAAAGGAATGGACAACGCCAGTAAGAGTGCAAAACTTTTATCTTGATACGGCCATGGGTGGACTTACACCCACGGAAGAAAGTGGCAGCCGCCAATCACAGGGATTGCGATTAAAAAATAAAAATGGGACCGAATATGTTCTTCGGAGTGTAGACAAGGATTTTGGAAGAGCATTTCCTGATAATTTCCAGGGAACCTTCATCACCCACATTGCAAAGGACGAGGCTTCCATTGCATATCCTTTTGCCGCCATCACCATTACGCCAATGATACGGGCGGCAGGTATTTATCATACCAATCCAAAAATGGTTTTCGTTCCGGCACAAGGCCCACTCGGCGGTTACAATAAAAAATATGGGAACCAATTGTATCTTTTTGAAGAGCGACCCGATGGTAACCAGGAAGGAGCAGATTATTTCGGGAGTTCTAAAAATTTAATCGGTAGTGAAAAATTGTTTGAGCATATTTATGAAGACAATGATAACCGTGTAGATCAGAAAGCTTTTGCCAAAGCGAGGTTATTTGATATGTTCATTGGCGATTGGGGCAGACATCCCGACAACTGGCGATGGGCAAAATTTGAAGACGGTAAAAAAAATATTTACAGGCCCGTTCCAAGAGACCGGGATCAGTCCTATACAAGGTTTGATGGATTCTGGCCATGGGTCGCCACAAATATTGCAGGCGCTACACAGCTTGAATCATTTAATGATAAACTACACAATCCAAAGAGGTTTAATAAGCCCGGGTGGCCGCTTGACAGGCCTTTTACTGATGAACTTACCGAAGATGACTGGATAAAGGCATCAGAAGGATTAAAACGAGCCCTAACGGATTCAGTAATTGAATATGGTGTTCATCAATTGCCTCCTGAACAATTTTCCATTTCAGGAAACACCATTATTGCTAAACTAAAATCGAGAAGAGATCAATTAACGGATGACGCAAAGAGTTATTACCGTTTCCTTTCCCATCACGTGGAAGTAAGAGGCTCCAATGAAAAGGAATTCTTTGAGATAAAAAGATTAAATGAAAAAGAAACGCAGGTAAACATTTATAAGATCAGTAATAAAAATGAAATAAAAGATAAGCCTTATTATTCGCGCACGTTCAAGAATGATGAGACCAGGGAAATTCGGTTGTATAGCCTGGGCAAAGCAGATATTATTAAAGTAACTGGTCCTCCCCACGGAGTAAAAGTGAGGATCATTGATCCTGCCGCAACCGATTCCATTTCCATTGAATCCAGGGGAAGAACAAAATTATCTGTCGGCAAAAAGTTCAGGTTTGATTCGCTTCACACCAAGAAATTTGATTTCTTCTTCCTCCCGTTTTTCAGTCCGCCGGAATACAAAGCTTTTGAAGATGACCCGATGGCCTTGTTTACCAGGACGGGTATCCGCATCAGCGCCAATGCACGCTACCTGCCGCAACCATGGCGGGAACCAAAATACATGCACTCCCATGTGATCAGTGCTAACTATGGTTTTTTAAGAACAGCTTCTAATATTGGGTACGTAGGAAGATTTGGTCATGCCGTAGGTCCGTTTGATTTTTTAATAAAAGCAAGGGTTGATCCCGTTGCTATTGAAAATTATTTCGGCACGGGGAATGAGACATTAGATACTAATACAAAATTGAATTTTTACCGCACTTTCACCACACGTATTTATGGAGGTTTGGGGTTATCGACAAAGATCGGGAAGCACCAATCATTGGACATTTCAGGTTTTTACCAAAATATAAAAGTACTCAACCATCCTGGTCATTTCAATACTGTAGACCATGGTATTGATTCATCTTTGTTCGATAAGAATCAATTTGGCGGTGTAGAAGCCGGGTATCATTTCCGCAAAACGAATCATGATATTTTTCCAACCGCAGGAATTGATTTTTCCTTAGCCGCTGATTATATGAAAAACCTGGATGAAACAAGTCGTTCCTTCACAAATGTGGTGTCGGCGCTATCCGTGTATATTCCTTTGGGCCGGTCATTCACGCTGGCATCTAGAGCCGGTGGTGCAGCGCTGATGGGTGACGCTGATTTTTATCATCTGAATAAATTAGGCGGCTATGTTAATTTGAGAGGGTATGACCGGGAGCGGTTTTCAGGGAAAACAATTTTCTATAATAACAATGAATTGCGCTGGGTAACAAATACAAGAAATTATTTTTTCAATGGCAAGATCGGCTTGCTTGCATTTTATGACCAGGGCAGGGTGTGGCAGCCGCTTGAAAAATCTAATAAATGGCATATGGGCTATGGCGGGGGCGTAATATTAATTCCTTTTGACAAAATTGCACTGACGGCAACATATTCCAATTCAGAAGATGGAAATTTCCTCCAACTCAAGGCTGGAATGTTCTTTTGATGTATGTACAAAAAATTCCCGGCATCACCTTTTAACTTAAAACTTTCTAATACCTTTGCGCCTCAATTATTAAATTTTTCATCATGAAAATTACTGTTGTAGGTGCCGGTGCCGTAGGTGCTACCACCGCTGATAATATCGCACGCAAAGAATTAGCTTCCGAATTGGTTTTGTTGGATATTAAAGAAGGTCTTGCAGAAGGTAAAGCGCAAGATATGATGCAAACGGCAGCGCTTCTTGGCTATGATACAAGGATCACCGGTAGCACCAACGATTATTCAAAAACAGCAGGCAGTAATGTAGTGGTGATCACATCTGGCATTCCACGCAAACCCGGTATGACGCGTGAAGAACTGATCGGTACCAATGCCGGAATTGTAAAAGGTGTTTGTGAAAATATATTAAAACATTCTCCCAATGCCATCATAATAGTTATCAGCAACCCGATGGACACGATGACCTACCTGGCATTGACGTCAACAGGAATCCCAAAAAACCGGATCATCGGCATGGGTGGAATTCTTGACAGTGCAAGATTTAAATATCAGTTGAGTCAATATTTGGGTTGCAGCCCTGCAGATCTGAATGCTGTAGTAGTGGGTGGTCATGGTGATACGACTATGATACCTCTTGTACGGCTCGCGACGTGGAACAGCGCACCGGTAACAAAATTTTTAACAAGCGATCAGCAAAAACAAATTGTTGGGGATACGATGGTGGGCGGCGCTACGTTGACGAAGTTGTTAGGTACTTCCGCATGGTATGCACCGGGTGCCGCAGGAGCGGCATTGGTGGAAGCGATCGTGCGCGATGAGAAAAAATTATTCACTTGTTGTGTGGCTTTGAATGGGGAGTATGGACAAAAAGATATTTGCCTGGGTGTGCCTGTGGTGATCGGGAAAAATGGCTGGGAAAAAATTGTGGAGTTTGAATTGAATGAAGAAGAAAAGGCAGCCTTTGCAAAAAGTGCGGATGCGGTAAGGAGCATGAATGATGTATTGAAGACTTTATAGAATATCTTTTTACTGAGCTGCGGTGCTATGATCATCGCCTGTTGCCTGCCTGCCGGTAGGCAGGTGTCACTTCGGTCGCTATCCCGACATTTATCGTCGGTGACACTTGTACGTTCCAATCATTATTGAGCAATGAGGGATCAGTCCGAACAAAAAAGAGATGAATCGTTTAAGATGAATTCACTGGTATTTTCCTCATGATTGCAGGTTTCCCGCAAAACACCTGGTCCTAACCGTTAAAAAACATCAAGCAAAGATGTTTTTCTTAAACATGGTATGTCTTGAATGGATAAATTCAAGCGAACAACTCATCCATGCTCACGATTAATTTATTACTTAAAGAACATAAAGGGAAAGAAAGAATATTCCTGGAATTTTCGTTTGACAAAAATGTAAACGATATTATCAGCAAACTGGGTCAAAGCAAATGGAGCCAAAGTAATAAAAGATGGCACTTACCGTCCTCGAAAAAATCCGTTATAGCGTTGCAACAGGCTGTGAGCTCATTTGCGATACTTGACACTTCTGCTCTAAAAAAACAATTGTTGGAGAGGAAAACAACTCTGGATTCTGTAATGTCTGTTCCTGCAGTGATCAACAAAGGCAAGAAAACCTCGTTTCCAGAAAAGAGAGTGGTCGGTCATGGGCATTCAAAAACAATACACCCGGTCAATGCACACATTATTCCGGCCATGAGGCAGCGCCTGATGTTGAAGGCATACAGTTCGTCCACTATAAAAACCTATCTCAATGAAATGTCGCAGTTATTGCAGACGCTAAATAATATTCCTGCGGACGAGTTAAAACCTGAAAACTTGGAGAGGTACCTAGTTTATTGCTATGAGAAATTGGGATTGAAAGAAAATACTTTGCATAGCAGGATCAACGCGGTCAAGTTCTATTATGAACAAGTACTTGGACACGAAAAGTTTTTTTGGGAAATACCAAGACCAAAGAAACAATTGATATTGCCCAAGGTCTTAAGCGAAATAGAATTAGGAAACCTTTTCAAGGCGCTCAACAATCTCAAGCATAAGGCCATTGTATTTACGGCATACAGTGCAGGTTTGCGTGTGAGTGAAGTTGTTCATTTAAAGCTCAAAGATGTAGATTCTCAGCGAATGACTCTTTTCATTGAAAGAGCAAAAGGCAAGAAAGACAGAATAGTTAATTTAAGTCCTTTGCTACTTGATATATTAAGAAGTTACCTGCGCATCATAAATCCAAAGCCATCAAAATTCCTCTTTGAAGGAGAAATAAGCGGAGTGCCGTATAGTATTAGGAGTGCCCAGCACATTTTTCACAAAGCAAAAAAGAAAGCCGGGATTAAAAAAGAAGTTTCATTTCATGCTTTGCGTCACAGTTTTGCAACCCATTTACTAGAAAAGGGGGTTGATATCAAGTACATAAAGGACATTTTGGGACATTTTGATATTAAAACCACAGAAAGGTATACGCACGTCTCCAAAAAAATGCTGTCAAATATCAGCAGTCCTCTTGATGACCTGCTAATCAAAGGATTTCTCTGAATGTCATTGGCGCAATCGACAATTAGAAAAGCGCAACCTACTTCTTATATAAATCAATGACTTGCGTAATGCTTAAAAAACCATCTATTGCGTATATTTATGTGTTGGCTGTAATGCCGTGACAGTCTACAAGTTTCAACTATAATAAAATGAATCTTTCCTCAAGACTATCTCAATCGGATGATGTAAAAATAGAAGAAATAATAGATTCATTGACTCGTTTTGCATTACGAGATATAAAAGTTAATATTCCAAATCCAATTGCTGCCTTTATTTTAATAAGTTGCTTTATAGATCAAATGGCTGCGTACGCTTATAATACACAAATTGGGCAGGCTGGTGCTAATTACAGACGATTTATTACAGAATATTTCAAAAACTATGATGCACTTAAATTATGGGAAAACTTGAGGTGTGCCTTAGTACACAATTATACAATAAGCCCAAATTTTGCTTTATCAAGCGAACCACATCCAGATTTACCGCCAACAACAAATATTAGTGCAAATGATTTTACAGTCACAGGATTTATCAAAGAATTAGAGACTGCATTAGTAGACTTGAGTGTTCATCTCAGAAACAAGACAAGTCAAATTAGGCAAAGTGCATTAATAAAATTTAACGACTCACCAATTATCATTGGCGTGAATAGAGCTAGTTGGCAATATGACAAACCGGAAGCAGATTATTTAGTGAAATACTATAAGCCATTAGTGTTGGAAAAACCATTGAACGGGAATATCGATTTGTCAATAACATCAATATCAATAGACCCTATAGGAAGGGTTTTTATGGTTAAATGTATTGCAGCTAAAGGAAACAGAAACTATGAAGCAAAGCTTGACATTGTTACGCAACAGTTGCAACTTGTCTACCCTCATGACGCATTAAAGCAAGCAGGTTTTACAGTATGATAAGACGCACTACAGCCAACATGCGGTTTGCTGCCAGGCTGGCTGACGAATATGTTCTCATCGTCCCGTTCGCTATTCATCTTCTGTTCCGGCTGACAGAACACTGGCCCAACTAAAAATCTTAATTTCAACTTCGGTTCGCTGCTTAGCTTTTGTTCCGGCTAACGGATCTCGGAATCCAGTCCTGCAGCAAGCCCTGCCGTTGTGCGAAATGGATCGGCTACAAATTCCGAATCGTAATTATATGGAAAAACTAATTTTATTTGGTTTTGCATTCTTTTCAATTTCATTAAATGCTCAAATAAACAGGGTAGATCATTTTTTTGCAAGTTCCCCAAAAGCAGAAAAACTATTCAAATTATTTAAAGAAAAATTAGAACTACCGGTTGCATGGGAGTACCAGAATTGGGGCTCGTTTGCAAGTGGTGGCGTTTCTTTGGGGAATGTTGCTTTTGAATTTGTTTCATTTGATTCTTTAATGACAACAAAATTTGATGCTATTGCGCTTGAACCCCGTCAATCCGTTGAAGAAATTGTTTTGATCTTGGATTCTAACCAGATAGCCCATGACTCAATTGAAGCAAATACCTATAAAAAAAAAGATGGCAGCATTGGAGGTTGGTCGAATTTAAATCTGCCAAATCTATTACCGAAGGAAGTGGGAATTTTTATATGTGATTATAAGCAAAGAGAGGAAGTTAACACAGCAAATAGAAAAGACTCAGCTGAGCTTTTAAAACGAAAAGGAGGACCGCTAGGAATAATTTCACTTAAAGAAATTGTTATCAACTCTAGTGATGTCATAAGTTCTAAAATAAAACTGTCAAAACTTCCCGGCATATTAATTAGAAATACGGAGCTATTTAGTTTTAATAGTGGCACTTCGCTTAGGCTTAAAAAATCAACTTCTTCTGGAATTGAAAAAATTGTTATCCTCGTAAACTCACTTAGCAAGACAAAAGAGTATCTAAAATTAAATGGGCTTTTAGAGAATTCATCGAATGAAGTTTATATGAATTCAAATGCGATAGAAGGCTTACAAATACAATTTGTAGATAAGTAACACTTCGCACAACACGGGGTTTTCTGCTATGCTGGCTGAAAAATATGTACTGATCGTTCCGTTCGCTTATCGGCTGCAGTCCGGGCTGATGAATAAAGCCGAACTATAGAATATAATATCAACTGCATTAACTTTACTCAGCAGCAGTTCGGGCTGAAGAATCACAGAATATCAGCACAGCAGAAAGCCCTGGCCGTTAGCTGCGATTAATTGTAACCTTAATTATTTTCATTCGTTTCATAGATAAATGTTCAAGTGAAAAAAATAATAATTCTTTTCTTTTTTGTTTGGCTTTCTCAGTCATCGGAAGCACAAGCCTATAAAACATCTAATCCTGACAGTATAAAAATCATAACTACAGATGTTGATAATTTTTGGAACACTTATGATAAACTATCTCAAGCTCAAACTTTGACCGATACTATTCAGATAATTCAGAAATATTATTTAGATAAAGCATCCGATGGTTTACAGGAATATATTAAGGCATCCAATTCTACTGCCACTGACTTCAGCAATGCAATTAAAAATCATAAAAATTATTTATTGTCAATCCGCCCCACTACAACTTCTATCCGAAACTATAAATCAAAAATTGTAGATGCCGCCAGAAAATTAAAGTATATGTGTTCGTCAGCATCTTTCCCTCAGATTTATTTTGTAATCGGAAAGTTTGAAGTTGGCGGTACGCAATTTCCTAATTTACTTTATATAGGAGCAGAACTTATGTGTGCATCTTCCGCTTCTCCTTTGCAGGAAATTAGAGAAGATTTAAGACCTATCGTATCTAATATTAATAACATAGCGACTGTCTCTATTCATGAAGTAATACATTATCAACAAAAGTATCAGGATGCAAAAAATATATTAGATGGAGCTTTGATAGAAGGTGGTGCCGATTTTATTACAAAACAAATAACCGGAAAGATGACCGCACAATCATGTTTTGAATATGGATATAAACACGAAAAAGAATTATGGACAGACTTTAAAAATCAAGATACCAGTCAGAATTTTGAGAAATGGTTTGTAAATATTCCGGACACTTTAAACCATAGACCGGGAATGTTAGGATACTTTATAGGTTATAGAATTTGTGAAGAATATTATCTTCATTCAAAAGAAAAGACTTTAGCTTTAAGGGACATTATCGAACTAAAAAATCCTTTGGAAATTTATCAAAAAAGTAAATATACGGGAGACTAAACCGCAGCTAACAAAAGTATTTGCGATAGCAGGGCTCGACGGAAGAACAATGGGCAACAAATCTTTAACTTAAAAATTCAGGTTCTTTACGGTATTTCAAAAATCAGGAACTTCAGGAATTGACGGGCAAAATATCTGTTGCCATTTCCAATCTCAAAAATAGAAATGAAATGGAATGGACATATGTACATGAAATTATTAATCCCTTTTTTTTAAAGCACAATGATCAAAATTGGACCGATAAAATCGACCACGATAGCAGTGAATTTACTTTTGTGGCGTTGCAGAAATATGAGAATTCTGACGAACAAATTCCTTTTCATTTTCAGAAACCTGACAATTTCGATAAAATTGAAGCCATCAACATAGTGGGGTTATACCAACTCATTTTCAGGGGGTCTTTGCGCAAGCAATATCATGACTATGAAATTTTGAATGCGAAGCTGCTGGATTTATTGCGAAAGGAATACAAGATGAAATAGGCATGATCACTCAATAAAAGCACGAAAGCCCCACAAACAGACATTTCAAACAAAAATTTACGGCAAAAGAAAAATAATTATAAAAAATTTTGCGAAGCCGAAAAGTTGCATATATATTTGCAACCGAATGGCTTCTTAAATTTAAAAGTATCTAACTGCTCAATGTTGACCTTTGAGTTTGTAAGCGAAGGCAGGAAAGGGTTTATTTACAAGTTAATTCAATACAAAAAGACCAACTTGAAGGACATTTACAATCTTGCGTTATCAAACCGACCTGGCAAAGTAAGCAACCCGTAATTTTATATTTTATATGAACGTGCAAGAACAAATCAAAAAGTATATTACCACTCAGCCGGAACCAAAACGTAGTGACATGCAAGCGTTGCACCGCATTATTCTGGAAGTAATGCCGGCTTGTAAATTATGGTTCCTGGATGGTAAAAACAGTGAAAAAAAAACTGTTTCTAACCCTAATATAGGATACGGATTGTACACCATAAAATATGCTGATGGAACAACAAGAGAGTTTTATCAAATTGGTATGAGCGCAAACACAACCGGAATCTCTGTCTATATCCTTGGCATAAAAGATAAGAAATACTTAACCCAGGCATACGGAAAAAAACTCGGCAAGGCGAGTGTGAGTGGATATTGCATTAAGTTCAAAGCGCTGAAAGATATAAACATTGATATACTTGAAGCAGCAATACGATATGGGGTTGAGGATTCGCTCCGGGAGTAGCACTACAGCCAACAAGGGTCTTAGACACAGCAACAGTCCACCACATCGCTAAGCCGTGATCGTTGCCTGCAATGCGGCCGGACGGCTTTCAAAGGCCAAATTGTTTGACAAAACTCATTCTACACAAATCAGTAAGACTTGACCCAAGCCCCGGTTGGAAGTATAAAAATGAGATCAAATTTCATTTTTCTCGACTGTCCGCTTTC
>Ga0193726_1003222_pt1 | contig 10525 bp, 12 predicted proteins | sample H2c1metaG_FD_144928 | JGI IMG/M metagenome (GOLD analysis project Ga0193726, IMG submission 144928) | Soil microbial communities from a riparian zone of the East river system, Colorado, United States - H2c1 | ecosystem: Environmental > Terrestrial > Soil > Riparian zone | place: USA: East River... | reverse complement strand
GTGATGCGCGAATCGCGCATCCCGATGATCAAGCACCTGGACGGCGTGTGCCACGTCTACATCGACGAGCGCGCCGATATCGAAAAGGCGATCCGCATCGCCGACAACGCCAAGACGCAGCGTTACGCCGTCTGCAATGCGATGGAGACGCTGCTCGTCAACGAGGCGATTGCGCCCAGGGTGCTGCCGAAGCTCGCCAAGGTCTACCTCGAAAAAGGCGTGGAGCTGCGCGGTGACGAGGCCGCGCGCAAGCTCGTTCCCGCGATGAAACCCGCGACCGAGGAAGACTGGTACGCCGAGTACCTCGCGCCCATTCTCGCGGTGCGGGTGGTGAAGGATCTGGATGCGGCGATCGCCCACATCGGCAAATACGGCTCGCAGCACACCGACGCCATCGTCACCGAGGACGAGGCGCATGCCAGGCGTTTTCTGCGCGAAGTCGATTCGAGCTCGGTGCTGGTGAACGCCTCGACGCGCTTCGCCGACGGCTTCGAATACGGCCTGGGCGCCGAGATCGGCATCTCCACCGACAAGCTGCACGCGCGCGGTCCGGTGGGCCTGGAAGGCCTCACGTCGCAGAAATACGTGGTCTTCGGCAGCGGCCAGGTTCGCAGCTGAGGCCACTCTGAAGAACTTCCCGATCGCCGCCCTGTCTGGTTCCACGAAATCGTGCTTGAGCGCGGAGCGCCAATGAGCGCTCCCATCGGCATCATGGGCGGAACCTTCGACCCGGTGCACTTCGGGCACCTGCGCCTCGCCCAGGAAGCCTCCGAAATCCTGGGCCTGGAGCTGGTGCGCTGGGTCCCCGCCGGCCAGCCCTGGCATCGCGTCGCGCCCATGGCAGGTGCGGCGCACCGCCTCGAAATGACGCGACTCGCCATCGAAAGAAATCCCTTGTTCGAGCTGGACGACGCGGAGACCCGCACGACGGCGCCCAGCTATACCGTCGAGACGCTAGAGCGGCTGCGCGGTGAGCTCGGACCGAAGCGCTCGATCGTGCTCCTGCTCGGCACCGACGCCTTTCGCAGCCTCACCGCGTGGCTGCGTTGGCGCGACCTGTTCGATCTCGCGCACATCTTTGTCGCGCAGCGTCCCGGGCACTCGCTCACCCCGGGCGGAATGCCCGCCGCGCTCGCCGCCGAATGGCGCAAGCGCGCCGGCACGCCCGACGCCCTGCGCGAGCGGCCGGGGGGAAGCGTCGCCACCTATGGCACCACGGCGCTCGACATCTCCGCGAGCGCCATCCGCGCGCACTTCGCCCAGGCGCGCAGCCCACGCTATCTGCTGCCCTCCGCCGTCCTCGACTACATCGAGGCCCACGGACTGTACGCCAAGGAGAACGGCGTCCCCTGATGATCGACGTTCGCAAGCTCCAGAAGGCGGCCCTCGCCGCGCTCGATGAAATCAAGGCGCGCGAGGTCGAAGTCTTCGACGTGACCCACCTCACCTCGATGTTCGACCGCGTGATCATCGCGAGCGCGGACTCCGCCCGCCAGCTGAAGTCGCTCGCGAGCCACGTCCAGGAGAAAACAAGATCGGCGGGCGGCCGGGTGTACGGCGTGGAGGGCGAGGACGGCGGCGACTGGGTGCTGATCGACCTGGGCGACATCGTGGTGCATATCATGCAGCCGGCGATACGCTCGCACTACAATCTCGAGGAGCTGTGGGATCAGCCCAAGCCCCGCAAGGCGCGCGCCCGGCGGAAGGCGGCTCCGGCGCGCGGCAAATGAAATCGTTCGTGCTTGCCCGCCGCTAGGCAGGTTCGTGAAGCTCCTGATTATTGCGGTAGGAACGAAAATGCCCGGCTGGGTCGACGAAGCCTTCCACGACTACGCGAAGCGCATGCCCCGCGACATGAAGATCGAGCTGATCGAAGTCCGTCCCGAGCCGCGTACGAGCGGCAAATCGACGCTACAGCTGCTCGAAGCGGAAGCCGGGCGCATCGCGCGCGCGCTGCCTCGCGAAGCGTCCCGCGTCGCGCTAGACGAGCGCGGGCGTGAATTCACGACCGCCGAGCTTGCGCGCTGGCTGGCCGCGCGGCGCCAGGACGGGCGCGATATCGCTTTTGTCATCGGCGGCGCGGATGGTCTCGCGCCCGAGGTGAAGAGCGGCGCCGGTCCGCTCATGCGGGTTTCTGCCATGACGCTGCCGCACGGGCTCGCGCGCGTGCTGCTTGCCGAACAGCTCTACCGCGCGAGCTCCATCCTCAACCGCCACCCTTACCATCGCGAATGATCAAGAACCCTGCGAAGACCCGGATCTACCTCGCCTCGCGAAGTCCGCGGCGGCGCGAACTGCTGAAGCAAATCGGCGTTTCGTTCGAAGTGCTGGTGCTGCGCGAGAACCCGACGCGCGGTTCCGACGTCGACGAGTCGCAGTTGCCGGGCGAGTTGCCCGCCGATTACGTCCGGCGCGTTTGCCGCACCAAGGTGGAGGCCGGCTGGGACAGGATCGTGCAGCGCCGGCTGCGCAGGTTCCCGGTGCTCTCCGCCGATACGGTGGTGTGCATCGAGGGGAAGATCCTCGGCAAGCCCGCCGATCCCGCCGACGCGACGCGCATGCTGCGGCTGCTCTCCGGGCGCGAGCACCTCGTGCTCACCGCGGTCGCGCTCAAGCTCGAGGATCGCACCGAGCTCGTCACGAGCGAGAGCCGGGTGCGCTTCTGCGAGCTCGAGGAACCCGAGATCGAAGCCTACGTCGAGAGCGGCGAGCCGACCGACAAGGCGGGCGCCTATGCGATCCAGGGGCGCGCCGCGGCCTTCGTCACCGAACTGCACGGCAGCTACACCGGCATCATGGGACTGCCGCTGTACGAGACTACGCAGCTGATCGCGAAATTCGAGAGCCGATGACCGAGGATATCCACGGGGGCGATCATGAACTCACTCCAGGCGGGAAAACCGGCGCTGGCGCCGGTCGGGCTTTGAAGCAGGCTGCGCGAGATTGACGCGCAGCCGGTCCTTTGATGATGGAAGATATCCTGATCAACTGCACGCCGCAGGAAACCCGCGTTGCCGTGATGCAGGCGGGCGTTCCCCAGGAGTTGCACGTCGAGCGCTCGGCGAGCCGAGGCCTGGTGGGCAATATCTACGTAGGGCGCGTGGCGCGCGTGCTGCCCGGCATGCAGTCGGCGTTTATCGAAATCGGCCTGGAGCGAGCCGCGTTCCTTCACGTCGCCGACATCTGGGAGGAGCGTCAAAATACGCAAGCAAGGAGCGACGCGCCGGCCAAACCGATCGAGCGCATCCTCTCGGAAGGCCAGTCGCGGCTCGTTCAGGTCATCAAAGACCCCATCGGCACCAAGGGGGCGCGCCTTTCGACCCAGATCTCGATCGCAGGACGGATGGTCGTCTATCTCCCGCAAGACCCTCACATCGGCATCTCGCAGCGGATCGAGGACGAGACCGAGCGGCAGCTCCTGCGCGACAAGCTCCAGCATCTGCTGCCCGTCGACGAGACCGGGGGATTCATTATTCGCACCGTGGCGGAAACCGCCACCGATGCGGAGCTGCGCGGTGACATCGAGTACCTGAGAAAGCTCTGGTACGGCATCCGCGGCCGCGCTTTCACCTCGCCCGCGCCGACGCTGCTCTATCAGGATCTGTCGCTCGCGCAGCGGGTGCTGCGCGACATGGCGGGCGAAAGCACGGGGCGTATCGTCATCGACTCGCGCGAGAATTTCCAGAAGCTCCAGGGGTTCGCCGCCGAGTACACGCCCAAGGTGCTCGCGAAACTGGAGCACTACATCGGCGAGCGGCCGCTGTTCGATCTTCACAATGTCGAGGACGAGATCGAGCGCGCGCTCGCGCGCCGGGTTGAATTGAAGAGCGGCGGCTACCTCATCCTCGACCAGACCGAGGCGATGACCACGGTCGACGTCAACACCGGCGGCTACGTCGGCAACCGCAATTTTGACGACACGATCTTCAAGACCAATCTCGAGGCCGCGCAGGTGATCGCGCGCCAGCTGCGCCTCCGAAATCTCGGCGGCATCATCATCATCGACTTCATCGATATGGAAAATACGGAGCATCGCGCCGCGGTACTCGCAGAGCTGAACAAGGCGCTCGCGCGCGACCGGACCCGGATCACGGTGAACGGATTCACGGGACTGGGGCTGGTCGAGATGACCCGCAAGCGCACGCGGGAATCGCTCGAGCACGTCCTGTGCGAGCCCTGCACGACCTGCGGCGGGCGCGGCGTGGTCAAGACCGCGCAGACGGTCTGCTACGAAGTCCTGCGCGAGATCCTGCGCGAGTCGCGCCAGTTCAGCGCGCGCGAGTTCCGTATCCTCGCTTCCCAGTCGGTGATCGACCTGTTCCTCGACGAAGAGTCGCAGTCTCTGGCGATGCTCGGGGACTTCATAGCCAAGCCCGTTTCGATGCAGGTCGAGACGAGCTACGGCCAGGAGCAGTTCGATATCATTCTGATGTGAACATGGAAAAGGAAAACCTCTCCGCCAGGGAAAAAGCGCTCGTTGTGGCGGCGCGCCGCGAGGCGGAGGCGCGCAAGACGGGCGTTACGACCGCTGAGCCGCACCCGCCTTTTCGCGCAGGGCAACAGCGGGATGCCCCGGAGAGGCTCAAGCCGAGTCCGGCGGAGCGGCTCGCGCAGCTCATGGCCGAAGAGCGTGCCGAGACCGAGCGCAGGAAGAAGAAAATGCGGCGCTACGGGTTGATCATTTCAGGCACCATCCTGGGGGTTTTCATGCTCTGGTTGATGCGCGCGTTTTCGCGCCGCCGCTGATCTCCCGAGGGGACTAGCCACGATGGAATGAACATCGGAGAATATCTGTTTACTGCTATCTGTTTACAACGGCGTTTTCCCAAACCCCAGCACCATAACAAGGAGGAAGAATGAACGACCGCGCCAAGTTCGACGATCCCCACCTCGAAAGCCTACTGCCGAAGATTCCGTTCTCGCGGCGCGGGTTCATCGCGTCCAGCCTTGCTTCGGGCTTCGCGCTCGCCGCCGGGCCGGTATGCGCGCAGACCATGATCGTCACGCCCACGGACGGGCTGGAAGTCGGGTCGGCGCAGATTCCGGTCTCGGGCGGCAACCTGCCCGTGTATTTCGCCGCGCCGAAGAAGGCGGGCAAGTACGCCACGGTGATCGTCATCCCCGAAGTGTTCGGCATGCACGAGCACATCAAGGACGTGGCGCGTCGCATGGCGAAGGCGGGCTACTACGCGATCACGCTCGATCCCTTCTTCCGCATCGGTGACCTCTCGAAGATCCCCGACCAGAAGGAAGTGGTCGGCAAGGCGAACACGCTCGCCGACGAGCAGATGCTCGCGGACCTGGACGCGCTCGTCGCCTGGGTCGATCAGCAGCCCAAGGCCAACGCCAAGAAGCTCGGCATCACCGGTTTTTGCCGCGGCGGGCGCACCGTCTGGATGTATGCGGCGCACAGCAAGCGCATCAAGGCGGGCGTGTCCTGGTACGGCGGCCTGAATCCCAACCCGCCGGCCCAGCCGCTCACGCCGATCGACGTCGCCGACAAGCTGAACGCTCCGGTGCTGGGCCTGTACGGCGGCGCCGACGCGGGCATCCCCTTGGATGCCGTCGAACGCATGCGCGCCGCGCTGGTCGCTTTCGGCAAGGACAAGCAGTCGATGATCCACGTCTACGACGGCATGCCGCACGCCTTCAACGCCGACTACCGGCCGAGCTACCGCAAGGAAGCCGCCGATGACGGCTGGAAGCGCATGCTTGCGTGGTTCAAGAAGAATGGTGTGGCCTGATCCTTCGCACTTCTAAACAAAAAGGGCGCCTTCGAGCGCCCTTTTCTCTTGCTACGTACGCGGACTCTAGTCTGCATACTGCCCGGCCTTCTTTATGATCGGCGCCCACTTCGCAATTTCCGATTCCAGGAATTTATGCAGAGCTTCAGGCCTCGCACGATCGGCGCTTACAGGCTCGGCGCCGAGCTTGGCGAGGTTCGCCTTGAAATCCGGATCCTTGATCGATTCCTGGAGCGCAGCGACCAGCCGATCCACCACGGGCTTCGGCGTGCCTTTTGGAACGTACAGGCCGTGCCAGACCACGACGTCGAAATCCTTGATGCCTTGCTCGGCGAGCGTGGGTATATCCGGCAACGAGGGTACGCGTTTCTTGCTCGTGACTCCGTACACCTTCACCTTGCCGCCCAGGATCTGGCCGGTGGTGTTGGTGGTCTGGTCGCACATGAAGTCGATCTGGCCGCCCAGCAAATCGTTCATCGCCGGCCCCGTGCCCTTGTAGGGAACGGTGGTGAAGTCGGTCTGGATCGCGGTCATGAACAGGAGACCGCACAGGTGCGATGCGGCGCCCAGGCCGGCGTTGGCGTAGGTGACCTTGTCCTTGTTCGCCTTGATGTACGTCAGGAATTCCTGGAGGTTGGCGGCCGGGAAGTTGCCGCGCGCGATCAGGGTCATCGGCACGTCGGCCACTTCACCGATGTACTCGAAGTCCTTGAGCGGGTCGAAACTGAGCGTCCGGTACAACGAAGGCGCGGTAGACATGCCGATGTGATGCAGCAGCACCGTGTAGCCGTCGGGCGCCGCTTTTGCCGCGCGAGCGACGGCGATGGTGCCGCCCGCACCGACGACGTTCTCCACGATCACCTGTTGCTTGAGCGGCTTGCCCATCGCCTGCGCGAGGTTGCGCCCGAGCGTGTCGGTCGGCCCTCCCGCGGCAAACGGTATGTACAGGTAAATCGGCTTGGTCGGGTAGTTTTGCGCGTTGGCAGCCGTCACCGCAGCGGCCGTCAGCGCCAGAGATCCCAGCAGTTTTTGAATTTTTGACATGTGAATTGCTCCTCTGTGAATTGCTTTCCCTTTTTAACGTTTTCGTGGTGCCTTCTTATTCGATCATGCCCAGCCGGCCGCTGTGCGAGCCCATATACCACAAGCGGCCTTGCGCATCGACGATGGCTTTGCGGATGCCGACGTTTCTCGAGGGCAGCGGGAATACCAGGAATTGTTCGGTTTTCGGATCGGGCATCGCCACGGTGTCTTTCCGGATCTCACTCGCGAACACGCGCCCGGAGCCGTCGACGGTCACCGCGTACGGTCCGCCGTTCTCGCCTGCCGGCATCTCGTATTCCTTGACGACCTTGGCCGTCGCCGGATCGATGTGCGCGAGCTTCCCGATGCCGTAGAGCGTCACCCAGAGCGTGCCGTCGGGGGCGGCGGCGACGCGCCGCGGCTGGGACCCCGGGCCCATGTACAGCTCCGAGATCTTTCCCGTCTTCGAATCGATGATCCCCATCTTGTCCGCGCCCATGCGGCACACCCAGACGTTGCCGCGTTTGTCGAGCGTGAGGCCATAAGGCCCGCCCGACATCTTGTATTCGGTGATTTTTCCGCTCGCCCTGTCGAGCCTGCCGACGGAGCCGGACTGGTTGGTAAACCAGATTGCGCCCGCGTCGTCTATCACCAGCGTATGCGGACTGCCTCCGGAAGGGGTCTTGTGCTCGATGACTTTCCCGCTCACCGTATCGAGCTCGCCGATGGTGCCGTTGCCGTTCCCGCTGTACCAGACCTTGCCGGCCTTGTCGACGAGGAGGCCGTGCGGGTGCGCGCCCGGCGGGAGATCCCATTCGTTGAATTTCTGCGTCTTCACGTCGAAGCGCGCAATCCGGTCGGCGAACATCACCGTGATGTAGATGTTTCCGTCGGGTCCCGGCGCCGGATCGCGGGCGAACTTCGGAGTCGGCACCGGCCACTCGGTGATCTTGCCGGCGAGCGGATTCGTTCCGGGAACGACGCCGTAGTTCGAGCCGCCGGCGAAAACACCGACGCTGCAAAGAAATAGCGGGATCGCAAGGAGGGGGGTCGAGCTTCGCATCGCAACCTCTGCGCGCAAGCGAACGGAATCGGTGTGGCGCGCCCGGCGCGAATCGAACGCGCGACCTATGGCTTCGGAGGCCATCACTCTATCCCCTGAGCTACGGGCGCGGGGAAGAAAAATTATACACTGCCCGATGCGGCGGCCGGCCCCGGCCGGGTGGCGGATGACAAATGGTCCTCGATGACGCGCATGGCCTCCTCGACTGAGGAGGTAATGCGCAGCGTGCGCTCGACGCTAGGCCGCAGCACGCCGTACGCGCGGAAGCGCTCGATCATCGTCATGAAGGGCTGCCAGAAACCATCAGTCGCGCACAGGATCACGGGCTTGTCCTGCAGGCCGAGGTCGTTCATCGTGAGCATTTCCAGCAGCTCGTCCAGCGTCCCGATGCCGCCGGGCAGGGCGACGAAGAGATCGGCTGAGTCGGTCATCAACTGTTTGCGCTCGGCGAGTGTCTCCACGATTTTCAGCGTACCGAGGTCGGCCGCGGCGTGCTCCGGGCGCATGAGATGGCGCGGCATGATGCCGAGCACTTCGCCGCCCGCCGCGGCGGCCGCGCGCGCGGCGATTCCCATCAATCCCCGGCCGCTTCCGCCATAGACCAGGCGAAAGCCCCGCGCCGCGCATGCCGCGCCGAATTCCGCGGCGAGCTCGCGCGCCGCCGCCGGCAGATTCTCGATCGCCGAGCAGAAAAGGCAGACCGAATGCCTGGCCATGCTAGACCCGTATCACCGCGTCCAGGCCGATATCCACGGCGGGCGCGGATTGCGTGATGCGGCCGACCGAAATGAAATCGACGCCGGTCTCCGCGATGGCGCGGATCGTTTCCAGCCGCACTCCGCCCGAGGCCTCGAGCGGCACGCGGCCGCCGGAGAGCGCGACCGCCTTGCGCAGCTCATCGGGACTCATGTTGTCGAGCAGGATCATGTCGGCGCCGGCCTGGAGCGCTTCCTTTACCTGTTCGAGGGTGTCGCATTCGACCTCGATCTTCGTCAGCACGGGAACGCCGGAGCGCGCGCGCTGAACAGCAACGGCGATCGAGCCGCAGACGCTGATGTGGTTGTCCTTGATCAGCACGCCGTCGTCCAGGCGCAGGCGGTGGTTGCGCGCGCCACCCATCTGCGCGGCGTGCTTCTCCAGCGCGCGCAGGCCCGGCGTCGTCTTGCGCGTGTCGATCAGCACCGCGCGCGTGCCCGCGATGCGTTCGACGTACTGCGCCGTGAGCGTCGCGACTCCGGAGAGGTGCTGAAGAAAATTCAGGGCGGTGCGCTCGACGGCGAGCAGCCCGCGCGCCGGACCTTCCACCCGTCCCATCGCGGCGCCTGCCTTGACGCGCTCGCCGTCCTTGACCCGCAGATCGATGCGGCACTCCGGCACGCGGCGGCGGAACACCCGCGCAGCGACGCCAACTCCGGCCACGACCAGATCCTGGCGCGCGTTGAGAGCGAGCTCGGCGCGCGCCTCCTCGGGGATCACCAGCTCCGAGGTGAGGTCGCAAAACCCGATGTCCTCGGCGAGCGCCGAGTCGATCAGTTCTTCGAGGAGGAGGGGATCGATCATGGGAAGGCGGTACGGTCGCAGAGCCGCGAGGTCTCCGGTCGGCCATGGATTATCGGCCTTCGAGAAAACGGCGGCAAGCTTGTCGCCATCTGACGGCGGCCGACTGAGGTTATATAATGCGCGCTCTTCTACGCCGCCCGAGGCTCCGGAAATGAGCGGAAACGCGCACGAATCCCTGATCAAGACTCCCAAGCAGCTCGTCACCGTCCTGGTGCTGTCGTTCGTCGTTCCGATCATCATCATCGTGATGCTCGCAAAACTCGCCTCGAGCGGACGGGTCTACGACAAGGACAGCCCGGCGATGTCGCTGGAGGAAGTCGGGAAGCGCATCAAGCCGGTCGCCGAAAGCAATATGCGCATCGCGGGACCGGGGAGCAAAGTCCTCAAGACCGGGGAAGAGATATACAAGTCCGTCTGCACGGCCTGCCACGCGACCGGGGTGGCCAAGGCGCCGAAATTCGGCGATCGGCGCGATTGGGCGCGGCGCCTGGCCGAGGGCCAGAAAAAGCTCGTCCAGGTGGCGCTGAAAGGCCAGGGCGCGATGCCTCCGCGCGGCGGCGCATCGGACCTCTCCGACGTCGAGGTGGAGCGCGCGGTGGTGTTCATGGCGAACGCGGCCGGCGCGAAATTCAAGGAACCGGCGATCGAAGCACCGGGCGCTGCGGGCAAGGCGCAAAGCACGGCGAGCAACGTGCAGGGCGCGGCAGGCAAAGCGGACGGTAAGAAAATCTACGATGCCACCTGCATCGCGTGCCATGGCGCCGGTGTCGCGAACGCGCCGAAGTTCGGCGACAAGGCGGCGTGGAGCATGCACCTCATGCACGGCACCGAGCATCTGTACGAGAATGCGCTCAAGGGCCTCGGCGCGATGCCGCCCAGAGGCGGCAACCTCACCCTGTCCGATGCAGAGGTGAAGGCAGCGGTAGATTACATGGTCGCCGCGGTCAAATGAGCCCGCGCGCCTAGCCGAATAAAACCGGGGACAGACCACGTTTTTCTGAATCCCACTTCGCTCGTTTCACTCCCACGGCATATAAACGTGGTCTGTCCCCGGTTTTAATTGGAGCAATCTGCCGTGATCGATCATCTCGACCACATCGTCCTCACCACGGCCCGCACCGAGCAATGCATCGAC
>Ga0193726_1003221_pt1 | contig 10528 bp, 13 predicted proteins | sample H2c1metaG_FD_144928 | JGI IMG/M metagenome (GOLD analysis project Ga0193726, IMG submission 144928) | Soil microbial communities from a riparian zone of the East river system, Colorado, United States - H2c1 | ecosystem: Environmental > Terrestrial > Soil > Riparian zone | place: USA: East River... | reverse complement strand
CGCCTGCGGTCCGGTGGACGCGGAGGCGTTGCCGCTCATCACGGCAGCACCCGGGTTGGTCACCGAGTTGATCTTCAGTCCGGCGGTGCTGGTCGTCGTGACATTGCTACCGACGTCGAGCTGGCCAAAGCCGTTCGCCGAGTCGGTGATGCCGGGAGTCGCGTTGACGACGCTGACGGTGGACGCCGGGAAGACGTGCGCCGCCTGGGTCCGCTTGATCTGGGTGGTGGTCACGGGTCAGCCCGCCTTCCGTTCCGGCGTGGTACGCCCGGCCGGCGCCACTCCCCGGTCCTTGACCGCTTCCCGACGCTGACGGCCGGCGACCTTCCGGTCCTCCTCGTCGCGCACGTCGGCCGCTTCCTGGCGGCCTCCGAGCAGGGACAGCGCCTCGTCGAAGACTTCCTGGCCGTTGGTGTCCACGAAACCTTCCAGGGTCTTCGCGAGCGAAAGTGCCTTCGTGGTCGGCCGGGCAGCCTCCTCGGCCGCCTGTGCGTCGCGGGCGGCCCAGTTGACCCGGGTCACCTCGTCGTCCTCGGCGGCCTTCGCCGCTTCGACGGCCGCAGCCGCTTCCTTGCGGGCGGCGGCGTCGTCGGCGGCTGCCTGTTCGGTCGCCGCCCGGTCCGCTGCCGCCTTGTCGGCAGCGGACGTCTTCGCGTCTGCCATCTGGATCACGCCCCGTTGAACAGCGGCGGGGTGAGACCGGTGCCGGCGATGCCGACGGTCGCGTTGGTGAAGCGACGGAAGGTGTAGGCGAAGTAGCCGTAGAGCACGAGCAGCACGCCGAGGTTGGCGACTGCCGCCTGCTCCGCCCGCAGGAAGACCGGCGCGTTCGGGTCCTCCCAGAGGTGGCACTCGTCGTGAGGGACCACGAAGACGGTGTCCTGGTTGGTGCCCGCACCGGTGTTGGTCGCGATGTTGTTGTCGACGCAGACCCCGAGGCCGTTCTTGAGGGTGCCACGCACGCCCGCGCCGTACCGGGTGTTGTTGCTGGTACCGAGCGCCATCGTGTCCGCGCCCGCGCCGTCGATCATCGGCCAGTTCGGGCCGACTGCGTCGAGCATGCTGTACCAGCGCCGGGAGTGCATGACCACGAAGTCGGGAACGCCGAACCCGAGCAGCACGCCTTCGATCGAGGAGGCTCCCTGGACCATCTGGCCGTAGAGCAGCGGGGTCGTCGGCGCGCCGGTGGTGTAGGTCTGCACGGAGGAGACCGCCATCAGGCCGGTGACCGCCTGGTTGATCAGCGTGTTGTCCAGGGTGGTCGCGTAGCGGCGGTAGAGGTCACCCATGGTGATGTCCTCGACGCCGGTGCCACGCTCGATCGCCTGGCGGGACAGGGTCTGCTGGCCGGCGGCGGTCTGCACGTTCTCAGTGAGCAGAGTGTCGTCGATGTTGGTCTCGGACACCGCCGTGTTCTCCGTCGCCTGGAGCCCGACCGAGGTGGCAGTGGTGATCCGGGAGATATTGACAGTCATGCCCGACTCGGGCAATTCGTGCTTGGTACAGATGTCCGCAAATGGACGCATCACCGCGACCGCTGGCGCGTACATCTCGGTGAGGTACTGAGGGACGGTCAGGCCGGCGAAGGCGCCGGTGCCGGCTGCACGCTCGAGGTACTGGCCACGCTCGACGCGCTCCTCCTGCATGTGCCGGGAGAGCCGCATTTCCGACTCCATGTCCCGGTACAGGAACTGCTTGACCACGTCGCGCAGGAACAGGCCACCTCCCCGGGTGTTGCCCCGGTGGTAGGTCCGCTCTTCCTGGCCGACCCGGGCAACCTGGTCGTAGGCGGGCTTGCGGGAGCCGGCGGTGACCGGGTCGCTGCGACGGTCGAGCAGGTCGAGGTCGTTTTCGTCCTCAGACTTCTTGATCGACAGCGCGCGTGCCTTCTTGTGCCGGATGCCTTCGAGGTCGATCTTGCCGCGAGCTTCCGCCTTGAGGGCGTTCTCGACGTCTTCGTCCTCGTCGACGGTCAGGTTCGGGCGGCCCTCATTCTTGGCCTTGGCGAGGATTGCCTTCGCCTCGGCGCGGGACCGCTGGATGGACTTCTCTGCCTGCTGCTCCTCCACATCGATCGAGAGGAGTAGCTCATCAATGGTCGGAGCCATGACGTTCCTTCGGTAGCAGGGTTGTAGTTCACCTGCTTCCGCGCTTGCCACGTCCGCGCTATCTGGTCTGACCGCCAGTCCGGTCTGACTACCGGCATGCGCCTTGGTTGCCGGGACTCGGTATGACCGCCGGGCACCGTCCGCGTAAAGCTATCGAGACTGATGGATAACGCTCGACCGAGTCGAACGGTCACTGGCTCAGTCGTCGTCACCCAGCAGAGCCTCGATATGGGTGATCCTACGCCCATGCGCGGCATGACGATCAACAACCTCCGGCGAGGCTTCCACGACAAGCTCGGCGACCTGGAACGCGGACAAGGCGCGGACGGCCGTCACGTCGGTGCGCCGGCTCAGCCGTTCGTAGGCGGCACGGGCAAGACCGACCGGCATCCGGTCGACGTCGGCCACGATCTGCTGACCACGAGCAGAGATCGACGTGAATGGGTTCGCCCCGAAGTTCACGGCGGACACGTCTCCCCGGTTGATGTCGTACTGCCGGATGCAGAACTCTTCGAAGTTGTCCGACCACTCTCCGACGTCGATCATGAAGGCGAAGCTCTGCTCGACCACGTCCCCGTCGGAGATGGCGACAACCAGGTCCCGGACGTCGTCCCGCTCCTGGTTGACGTACGCGTGGTCGACGAGCTCCTGGGAGTTCTCGGACAGCTCGAGGGTTCCGTTGAACGTCCGGGCCATCGCGATACCGCCATGGTTGGCCAGGAAGGCGACGTTCGGGTTGGCGGCCAATGAGCGCCGACCGGCGAACGGGTTCACCCACTCCTTGTAGGGCCCGAAGGTGTCCCACATCTCGTAGCCGGACTCCTTGCCGTACACGCTGGCGCATCCATGCAGGTGAGTCAGGTCCCGGCCGTTGCGGTTCACGGTCGCAGCGACCCGAAGCTCGCTGGCGAACGCCGCCCGACGTGCGGGACCGAGCTCGGCCGGCATCTCCTCCCGAGCTGACCGGAGGCAGGACCGGAACCGGTCCGAGGTCCGCAGCACCGGGATGTTGCGGCCCTCCTGGGCCATCGCGTGCGCCCGATGTTCGGTCGCCTCTCCGCGCATCGCGCCGGCACCCACGAAGTCGGGACCGGCGTCGGTGCCGGCTGGCAGCTTCGGCGTCCGCTCCCGCACCTGCGCGTTCCCGCCGGAGCCGGTACCGTCGGCGAAACGCACCGGGACACCTCGCCGGCCCCGGTAGCAGAACCGGCCCAGGTCGTGGACCTTGGACATCCGCTCGGTCAGCTCAGGAGTTTCTCCGGCCGAGATCGGCGGTGCTTCGACCCGATCGGCCAGCCCCATAGCGACGGCTTCGTCAGCGAAACACCAAGTCTCGGCGAGCATGTGCTGGCGCCATTCCTCAGACGTGCCACCAGCTCGGCGGGCGTACATCCCGGCCAGGTTGTCCGACTGCCGGCTGAGGAACGTGGACGCGGCGGCGTGATCGGCGGCATTGCCATCCTCCATCATCGATGCGTCGTGCAGCATCAACTGGCCGCCGGGCATCACTCGGACGCCACCCAGCCCGGTCGTCTCGTCGTAGGGGGTCGCGGCCATCGCGATGACGGAGGCGGCCGACGCGGCGATGCCGTCGATGTAGCTGGTGACGATCGCCGGGTGGTGCAGCAGCGCCGAGTGGATCGTGACGGCGCCGGTGACCGACCCTCCGCCGGAGTTGATCCGCACGTTGATCTGGTTCGACTGGATCTGGTCGATCTCCTTGGCGAGCTCGCTGGCGTCGATGCCCATCGACCCGCCGATCTCCTCGAAGATGTAGACGGTCGCCGGACCGGTCGTGCCAGCACCACCCGGATCCTGTGGAGCGTCCGACCCTTCGCCGGCCGCGTTGACCACCTCGAACCAGGGCAGCCTGTTGTCCAGCAGATCATTGTCGGTCAGCTGGATGTTGCCGCCCCGGCCAAGGGCTTGGAACCGCCTGACGGTACGAACGAGCCGGCCGGTCAGTCGATCGGTGTGGATACTCATGCCTGGTCGTCTCCGATCGGAACGGGCGAACGCGGCGTCGCGCCGTACAGCCAGTCCTCGAGAGTGTCCCGGACGTCATCACGCCGATGCTCGTCAGGGCGGTCCTGCCCGGCCACCTTCTGCGCCAGCTGCTTCACGGACGGAACACCGAACAGCTCGATGAACTCGTTCTTCTGCTCCTGGGTGAATGGCGGCAGGCCGCGAAGACGGCGGATCTCGGTCGGCGTCGCCGTCCGGTTGATGATCTGCTCATGCTCCAGTTGCGACTTCGTCATCGGGTCCAGGTCGAGCAGCACGCTGGTGTCGAACTTCATGTACCGGTTGGTCGGCAGCAGCCCGTCGGACAGGGCCGCCTGGCGCCATTCGACCGCCGGCCGCATGTTCATGATCAGGAATTGCAGGTTGCGCTGCGGGGTCGTCTGGTAGGTGATCATGCCACCAGCCCCTGGGGCGGAGGCGTCGATCAGGTCGGCCGGGCAGCCGAAGAACCGACAGACGTCCGCGAGACCATACTTGCGGGCCTCGAGCCAGGAGATGCCCGCGTCAACGCCGGAGAGCAGTTTGAACTCCCAGTCGTTGCCCATCACGAGCGGGTCGCCGTTCTGGATCACGTCCCGGTACCACTGCTTCGCGGTGATGACCTCGTCCGGCTTGAGCTGCTTCGCCGAGTTCCGCATCGACAGTTTCGGCACCCCGCCGCCACCGAACCAGTCGAGCGCAAACTCCTGCTCGGACAAGTACTCACCGATGGACAGGGCCGCGTGGGCGATCGGTGAGAGGCCGACCGGCAGGCCGGGGACGGGGAACTGTCGTTCGTGCCAGACCTTGTTGGCCGCGTACTCGACGTTGTCGATCTTGTAGATCGGCTCCGTCTTTCCCTTCGGCAGGATGATCGTGACAGCCCTCGCCGGCTGTAGGTCGATCCTGGACGGCAGGCCGAGCGCGTTCACCTCGGTGATCAACCCGACGACGTTGCCGGTCGCGTCGAGCCCGTGCTGGCTGGCCCAGAGCCACTGCTTCCACGACCAGTGGCTGCCGCCGGGGGTGACGAAGACCGGCGGCTTGTTCTTCCATTCGACCGGGATGCCGTCGACGTCCCGGTAGATGTGCACCGGGAAGCTGGCCATCTGGTCGGCGCGGAGCCGGAGGCAGGCCCAGACGGCGGAGTGCCGGAGGGCGGTCGCGTCGTTGACCATGACGGCGCCCTGTCGGCTGAAGCCGCGCGCGGGAATGGTGCCGTCCGGCAGGATGCCCTGGAATTCGCGCTTCTTCTTGCCGCCCAGCCAGCTCGGGATGCTCACCATGTCACGATGGCCTCCTCGGACAGCATGATGTTGGTGCCCATCGTAGGCCCTGATGATCTCGTATCAGCCGAGCGAGAGCCGGATATCGTACCCGGCGCCTGCCCACTGCGACCGGATTCCGCCCCACCAACCGGCTGTGACCGCGCGTATCGGATCGACGGGGCCGGCGAAATCCCACCGCCAGACGTCCCCGACGAGGTACTTCTTGGCAGCGGAGGCGGCCCGGTCCAACTCCCGCTGGCCGAGGTGGCTGACCCAGACGGTCGGCTCTTCGCTGGTGTCGCTGTCCGGATCTTTCTGGCCGGTCGCGTCATAGACCCGGGCGGTCGCCGCGCACATCTCCCGCAACGTCGGGGTGAACACCGGGACGGTGTAGCCCTTCTCCTTCATCCGGGCACGCAGGTTGTCCAGGACGGATGCCTCCGGCCCGGCCGGGTCGATGGTGATCGAGCAGATGTCATGGTCCTCGAGCAGCTCCATCAGGACGTCGACGATCCCGTCGACCCCCGGGATCCGGTCCAGGAGCTCCAGGTGGACGTTGCCGTCCGCGCGTAGCGCCGCCATCCCGACGGAGGTCTTCGACCGCTGGTTGGTGGAGGCGACCCCGATCGCGATCGGGTCGATCGGCTGGGACACCTGATCGATCCGGTTGTTCCAGACGTTCTCGCCGATCACCTGCCAACGGGCGGTGCTGCTGGTCGGCGCGATCGACAGGTATTCGGCGCAGAAGTCGACGACCCGACCGGAGTCCCGCCAGGACTCGAAGTCGTCGCGGACCCGCTGCTCGCTGATGATGTGCCCGAGCGCCGGCATCGTCGACCACCAGGTGACCGGATCTGCCGGATCTGCCCCATCTTCGGCGGAATATTCGACGTAGCAGACGCCGGTACGCATGCCTGCGTCGACCCTGGCCCGGCCGGCGACCATCTTCGCCTTCAGGTAGCCCCACTCGTGGGGCAGGACCCGGCTGATCCCGGGCACCATCGACACGACCCACATCTGCGACCAGGGCCGGGTCAGCATCGTCGGCCGGAGGCCCGTCTCGATCCGGTTGGTCCGGTGCGACCATGCCTCGTCGATCACGCCGAGGTCGAGCGAGTCGCCGGTGCCGCCGGTCTTGCTGGTCGTCGCACCCGGCGACCAGATCGACCCGTTGTTCCAGACAAATGCCTCTTTGTTCTGGGTCAAAGTGGCCGTAAACGCGTTTTTGGTGTACTTGCTCGCCAAAAGGCGGGAAAGGTGCAGTTGGCGCCACTTTTTGCGGGCATCGTCGGCCGTTTGAGCCAGGTATAGCGCCCTTTGCGGGCCCGGAATGGGGACTTTCCAGGCCAATTCCCACCTTACCCAGTCGACCAGGTCGGGCGTGAAGCCCATGCACCGGTGCGTCATCAGGGGAAGGATTAGTTCCGATTTCCCGTTTTGTCGGGGCACTATCAGGTTTACCTCGGAATAGGCGAGAAGTCCCGTTCTCTCGTCGATCTCGAGGGCAGTGTCCACCAGCTGTCGCTGCCAAGGCATCAGCGGTTTGCCGAGCCGGTCGGCGACCTCCGCGACCCGGCCGCCGAGGGTCGGGCGGGACGGGGTCCGGGGAGTGCCGAAGCGCGGCTGGCAGCCGGCGCGCTTGACGGCGGCGAGGGTGGTCATACCCAACGGTAGATCACACGAAATGCCCCCCGACGCGGCAGGCGTGGGGGGCATTTCGTGTCTGGGGCGTGCCTTCCCAGCGTCAGCAGAGCCGGATTCGAACCGACGACCTCCCCGGCCCTACGCCGGGGCGGGCTGCCCACTGCCCCATCTGCCGGAGGCGGGAGCCTGACTCGAACAGGCGACCTACGGGTTATGAGCCCGTCGCGCTACCAACTGCGCCATCCCGCTATGGAGCCCCCGACGCGGACCTGGGAAGTTCCGCTACGACCCGGGGGCCGAGCCGGCTTCGGTACCTGCCGCCGGATAGTCCGGATCTTCAGCACGGCGGACACGTAGTCCCCTCATTTGGGGGGGAGGAATGTGGACCACGGTTTTCCCTCAGCGAGCCGATCCTATCGCGTCGAGGCCGGCGAGGAAGGCCCGCCAGTCGGTGGCCCAGAAGACCAGCAGCGGGCCTTCCTCGCCTCGACTGTCCCGGACGGCGACGACATACTCCCCGGACCAGACCTCGACGCACGCGCCTGAGTTACAGCGGGTCGACTTCTTCCAGCTGTCCATCGGTTCTCCCTCGTTCCGGTGTGCCGAGCGTCTGGGCGAAGCTGGCCACATCGTCGTCCTCCGTCGTGTCCTGGCGGGCGATCTCACCGAGCACGGTACGCAGTTCCTGGGCGAGCCTTGCCGTCGTCGACGGGTTCTCCGCCGCCCCGTGCGCGTCGACAGCCTCGGCGAGGTACATGGCGAGCGCCCGCAGGCTCCGGGTGACACCGCCCGGCTTCAGCGGCATCGCGTCCAGATCGGCGGAGACAGCGGTGACGACACTGGTGCGCGGCAGCGGGGGGGCGACGCCGGTCTCGACGACTTTCTCGATCCGGTTCAGCACGACGGCAGCCACGATGGCCTCCGGGTCGAGCGAACATGAGCACAGCTGGCCCCCGAAGGTGACGAAGCAGCCGGACGATCCTCGCTGACTTCCGTCCGGCCAGTGGTCGGAGGTCAGATGGTCGCAGCTGGGGCAGCGTAGCGGCTGGTCGATGGCGAGGCCACCGGGCGGCGTACGCGGATCGTCGGTCACGGCAGCACCCCCCCACACCAGGCGATTCCGTCGCCGTCGAGACGCCGGGTGACCCGGCCGCACAGGAAGCACATCCGCCAGCGGGCCCTCGGTGGGTCCGGGTCCTCGACCCGCTCCTTGCAGGCGGGCCCGTCGAGCCCGTGACCATGGCCGGACGGTCGCCGAATCACGATTCCTCCTCGGGGTCGGTCCACTCCAGCGCGATCCGCGCCGCATCGCGCCACGCCGCCTGCCATTTGGCGTGCTCCACGGTCGACCCGTAGTCCGGGATGCGCTTCTGGAGCTCGGCCGCGATCCCCTCGGACGTAACCCGGGCGGCCAGCTCGGCGGCCTCGACCCACAACCGGACGATGGCCTTCTCGACCAACATCCGGTCGCCCATGATCGAAATCGGCGAGCCCGCGTCCGCGACGTCGGCCGCGTACTCGTCGACAAGCCTCAAGAGCGCATCGACGGAGGAGGTGCGCGGTGCGGGCGGTTCGTGGCTCATGACGCCCCCAACGATTGTTCGATCGCGTCGAGGACGGCCGATGGCGCGAGATCGTCGGCGTCGACCAGCGTGCCATCGTGGGCCGGCACCATCGACAAACGGCACATCAGCACGACGACCCGCAGTGCGTCAAAGACGTCCTGGACGTTGCTGGGCGTGCTGAGCATCGGTGCCAGCTCGCGGATGTGCGACTCGGTCACATACCGGTCTTGGCGGCGCTGGATCGCATCCATCAGCTTATCGACGATCACTGCGGCTCCTCTTTCCGCTGCGGCCGTCCACGTTGTTCTCGGTTCTCCGGTCGATCCTTGCCATCAGTTCCGGGTCCCGCGCGAGCGCCGCCTCCGTCCCGGTCATCCCGCCGCACGACAGTGGTGCCCCAAGGACAAGCTCATCTCCGTCGGTCAGCAACCGACCGAAGATGTGCGGCTCGTGCGCCTCGGCGTGCGGACATTCGTCGATCATGCCGTCCGCTCCTCGATCAGTTCCCACTCGCCGCCGGGGAGCTGCTGCTCATACCGCCACGGCGGGTAAATCCAGTCCCCCGATCCGTTCCATTGCACCGGTGGATAGGGGGCGTAGCCCTCGGGGGTCACCCCGATGGCCGACCAGATGACGGCCCCGTCCGGCCGGATCAGCCGGTAATCGATCCTCGTCAACGCCCGTTCGATCGCCCGGCCAACTTCCGGGTCGGTGGTGAGTCCCAGCTCCCGGGCGACCACGTCGAGGATCTCCGACGGCTGCACGATCCCGCCCGGCACCATGCGCACGATGCACAGCTCAACGACGGCCTTCAGTGCGTCGGTGGTCCAGTTGGCGCACTCGTGGCACACCTCTGCGTCGATCACGGCCAGGACGTCCTGGTGGGAGACGGTCATCCCGGCACCTCTGTGAAGACGTGGCAGATATGGCAGCAGCCGAGGCCGTCCTGGTCGTTGATCCACAGCCGGATCAGCGCCGAGTGGGCGAGGATGCCCATCGCCCCGTCGAGGGTCGCGACAGGCTTCGGGTCGATCATGACGTCACCGTCGAATCGGCGACCCGCCAGGGGGTTCCGTCGTACAGGCTGAGTTCGTTTTTGGCCCGGCCGCCGACCGGCACCACGATCGGGATGTAGTAGCCGCCGACGGCGTCGTCCTGCCAGCCGACCACCAGGTACAGCTCGGCAGAGTCGGTCACTGGATGGATCATGAGGGGGAATCCCTGGGGAATTATCACGGGGTCACTCCAAGGGCGATGAGCGCGGCCAGGGTGCCAGGCGGGTCTCGGCGGGTCCAGTAGGCGTGGACGACGGCGGCGCGGGGAGCGGCACCGAAGGCAGCGGCGCGGCCGGCGCTGATGACGGCATCGGCGGCGGTGGCGACGTAGGCGTCGAAGTCGCCGCCGTGGCTGGCGGCGAAGTTGGCGGCGCCAGCGGCGCGGGCGAGGTTGGCGGGGTAGAGGGCGTCCGGGTCGGCGGCCCGCTCGGTCAGCATGGCGTTCCACGCCGAGCGAGAGCCGTCGCTCGGGATGGCGGCCAGGACCGCCTCGTCGCCGAGTGCGTTCCACATCCAGTCGAGCACCAGGCCCCAACGCGCATTGTCGACCTCGGGGGTCGACGCGCTACCGGCGATTCCGATCGCGGCCTCACGCCAGGCGGCACTGTTACGGATGTCGTCGGGCATCGCATCCTGGATTCGGATCGTCCAAACCCGGATCACCTCGGAGACGCACGGGTGAGGCTCCTCGCTCAGGCGGCCGGTCAGGACCAGCATGATCTCGGCGTACGTGCAGGTTTCCCCCTCGCCGGGGACTTCGGCGTCACCGAAGCCATGCACGAGATGCAGGTCGGTCGAGGTGAGGGCGGCGCGTAGTCGCTCGCGGGTGGGTTCGTCGATCGTGGTGAGGGCTGGGCCCTGGGGAGTCATCACACGCCCATCAT
>Ga0193726_1003220_pt1 | contig 10530 bp, 12 predicted proteins | sample H2c1metaG_FD_144928 | JGI IMG/M metagenome (GOLD analysis project Ga0193726, IMG submission 144928) | Soil microbial communities from a riparian zone of the East river system, Colorado, United States - H2c1 | ecosystem: Environmental > Terrestrial > Soil > Riparian zone | place: USA: East River... | reverse complement strand
ACCGTCTGCCCGCCCGCCCCGGCCTGCCCGCCCGCCCCGGGCTGCCCGCCGGCGACCGTCTGCCCGCCCGCCCCGGCCTGCCCGCCCGCCCCGGGCTGCCCGCCGGCGACCGTCTGCCCGCCCGCCTCGGGCTGCCCGCCGGCGGCCGCGGCCCCCGGCCGGCCACCCAGCATGACCGCCGTGATGACGGCCGGCACGATCAGCAGGACCCCGTAGATGACGAACGGGGCGCGCAGCGACCATTCCGCCACCAGTCCGCCGGCGGCCGGCCCGGCGATGGCCCCGACCAGGAACCCGCCGCTGAACAGGCCGGTGGCCCGGCCCCGCTGCCCGGCGGGCACGGTGGCGAGCAGCAGGGTCTGGGCTCCGACGGTGTACATCGCCGAGCCCAGCCCGCCCACTCCGCGCAAGACGATCAGCTGGGCGAACGACCCGGAGAACCCGGCCAGCACGCTGCTCGCCGCGACCACCCCGATCCCGGTCACCATGACGGCGCGCTCGCCGAGCCGGTTCACCAGCCGCCCGGCGGGTAGCGCCCCCGCCACCCGCACCAGCGCGAACGCGCTGATGACGCTGGCCGCCGCTGCGGTGCTGACGCCGAACTGGCGGGCGAACTCCGGAATGGCCGGGGCCGCGATCCCGTACCCCAGCGCCACCGTGAACGCCACCGCGGTGAGGCCCGTGACCTGCCGTGGCAGGTCACCGAAGCCGCCGCGCCGGAAGCCGCCGGTTATTTCGGGACCAGCTGCCGGTCCCGCGGGGGGACGCCCTGGGGTGCCGCCAGGCGGCCCGGGGATCCCCGCAGGGCGGCGATCCGGCGGTCCTTTTCATGGGGCTCGATGCTGGCTACTTCCACCATTTCCCGGGTGTCCTGGATGATCAGCCTCCTAGGTGCCACGCGGACGCCCGATACTCCGTGCCGCGAATGTTATCTGGAATACATGTGGGTGGCGCCGCGGGAACGACGCTGCCATGCGGCTGTATAGGCGGGCCGGCTGCTGTGACAGCCCGCCGTCAATCCCCGGATCCCCGGGCAACCCGGCCCTGGAGCAGGACGTCCTATCCCCAGCGGCGCCGGGACCCCCGGCCCGCGAGGAGGGGGAACTCCATGACTGCCATTTTGCGCACGGTCCGGATGACCGGCGCGGAGTCATTCTGGTACGTGGCGGGCTGCATCAGCTTCGGCGCCATGTACTTCTGCAAGGTGCCGGTCAAGAAGGCGCTCGCCGAGGCGGGGCTGGGGCAGATGACCAGCGCCGAGCAATTCTGGTACGTCCTGCAGTGCATCGCCCTGGGGGCGGGCTACTTCGCCAAGATCCCGGTCAAGAAGGCGCTGAGCGAGGTGGCGGCGGCTAGCGCGGCCGGGTCCGTATTCGGCATGTCGTCCGTGCCCCAGCCACAGGTCCGGCCGGGCTACCAGCCGGGCGACTGGCCGCTGGATGCCCAGGTGGAAATCCCGGCGGCCGGCCCGCGCCACGGGCGGGCCGCCAGCGGCTGGTAGCGACAGCAGAGCGGGACCCCGTGCCACGGAGCGGTGGGTGCGGCACGGGGTCCCGGCTGCGATGCTCCCGCCCAGTCCGGGAGCGCACCCCAACTGCCCCGGTACCGGACGATTATGCATGCGCGGGCCCGCCCGGCGAATCGGGTAGGCCGGGCGCAAGCCGGGCAAAGCGGCCGGGTTAAAGTTCCGGCAGCGGCCCTCACCGTGGCCCGGCCGCCCGGCAGAGAGGAACCTGACGTGACGAGCACCAGCGAGGCGACAGGACCGGGCGCGGCGATCGAGTCGCTGTTCAGCGTGGCCGGGAAGGTCGCCGTGGTGACCGGCGGATCCCGCGGGATCGGCGAGATGATCGCGGCCGGCCTGGTCAAGGCAGGTTGCCGCGTCTACATCACGGCCCGCAAGCAGGAGGCCTGCGACGCCACCGCCAAGCAGCTGTCGGCCTACGGCGAGTGCATCTCGGCCCCGGTCGACCTGGGCGGCCACGAGGGCGTCGTGCAGTTCGCCGACTTCCTGGCCGAGCGCGAGGACAAGCTGCACATCCTGGTCAACAACGCCGGGGCCACCTGGGGCGCGCCGAAGGAGGAGTACCCCCTGGAGGCGTTCGACAAGGTCTGGAACATCAACGTGAAGGCGCCGTTCGACCTCACCGTGCGCTGCCTGCCGCTGCTGCGCGCGGCGGCCAGCCCGGCGGACCCGGCCCGGGTCATCAACATCGGGTCGATCGACGGCCTCGTCACCTCCTCCGTCGAGCACTACGCCTACAGCAGCAGCAAGGCCGGCGTGCACATGCTGACCCGCCACCTGGCGCGGCACCTGGCCCCGGAGGCGATCACCGTCAACGCGATCGCGCCCGGCCCGTTCCGGAGCAAGATGATGGCGTACGCGCTGGAAGACCCGCAGGCGCGGGCGCAGGTCGCGGCGCGCGTCCCGCTCGGCCGGATCGGCGACCCCGACGACGTGGCCGGCGCCGCCATCTTCCTGGCCTCGCGGGCCGGGAGCTACCTGACCGGCGTGATCATCCCGGTCGACGGCGGCATCTCCAGTAACGGCCGCTGACCCCGGCGGCCGTTACTCCGGCCAGCCGGTCAGCTCGCTGCGCAGCAGGTCCATCAGCAGCCCGTCATGGAACCCGCCGCTCGGGCCGCGCTCGTACTGGCGCATCAGCCCGACCGGCCGGAACCCGACCTTCCCGTAGCAGCGGATCGCCCGGTTGTTCGCCGCCGCCGGGTCGATCGTCAGCCGGTGGTGGCCGCGGACCTCGAACAGGTACCGGGCCAGCAGCGTGACGGCCTCCGGCCCGGCGCTCTGGCCCTGGAACCGGGTGCTCAGGTACAGGTCTATGCCGGCGTGCCGGTACATCGGGTCGTCTTCCTCGTGGTACTGGATGCCGCCGGCCACCTCCCCGCCGATCTCGATGACCAGCAGCGCGGAGGTGTCACCGCCGGCCAGCTCGCCGGCGATCGCGTCAACGGGGTCCGGGTCGCCCCACCACTGCGCCACCGACGGCTCGGCCAGGATCGCGTGCAGCGCAGCGGCGTCCTCGCGCCGGCCGGACCGGAGCGTGACGCGCGGCCCGGCCAGCGTCGGCACGCTCATTCCTCGAGGGCGCCAGGGTGGGCGGGCACGTCGACGGCATGCTCCCGGAGGACCTCCAGCGGCACGATCTGGAGCGCGCGCTCGTGGGTAGAGGCCAGCACGACGTGCGCGGCCGCCCCGTCACGGTGCGCCCGCAGCCAGTTCGCGGCGGTCACGCACCACCGGTCACCGGGGACCAGGCCGGGGAACCCGTACTGCGGCGCCGGCGAGGACAGGTCATTGCCGATGCCGCGCTGGTGCGCCAGGAACTCGACCGTCACCACGGCGCAGATCGTGTGACTGCCCGTGTCCTCGGGCCCGGAGGTGCAGCAGCCGTCCCGGTAGAAGCCCGTGACCGGGTCGCTGCCACAGGACTCCAGCTCACCGCCGAGCACATTACGATCGACCATCTCTGAATTATCCCCCACCGGGACCGCGCCCGATCCGGCGATCTGGCGCCGTCCGCGGTGACAGCGCTCAGCCTGACTCCGCCGCCTGCTTGATTGCCGCCAGCGTCACCGGGATGCCGTGGCGCGCGGCGGCGGCGCGATGGTCGATCTGCGCCTGGGCCTCGTCGCCGTAGCGCTCGCGGAATCCCTCGATGCCCGGGGGCCGGAACTCCCACTCCTCGGTCAGGACTGTGCCCTGGCCGGCGGCCTCGAACCGGTAGGTCCAGCGCACCCAGCCCCCGGCGACCAGGAACGTGAACTCCTGACCGGGCTCGGCGGCCGCCACCTGCGACCGCGTCTCCCAGATCCGGCCGTCCTGCTCGTTTCGGCCGGTGAACCACGCGCCCGCCTGCGGGCCGGCGCCCTCGTCCCACCAGCAGGCCCGGCAGATCGGGCTCCACTCCCCCATCCGGGCGATATCGGTGACCAGGTCATAGACGGCCCGGGGCGGCCGGGCGATCACGACGGAATCGGCGAACATCAGGTCGGTCATGCCCGCGATTATCCCAGTAAGCGCGGGCGGCCGGCCCCTGGCAGCTCGGCGCCCCTGGCGGCGTGGGAGGAAGCCGCCAGGGGCGCGGGGGGACCCGGGGTAAATCTGGGTAGATTGGCGAGATGAAGAAGCTGCTGGAGATCCTTGTCTGCTTCCTGCATCCCATCGCCGTCGTACTGGCCTGGATTGACCTGTTCACCCGCCGCGACATCGGGGGCGGAGCGAAGGTGGCCTGGGCCATCTTCGTCCTGATCCCCATCGTCCCGTTCATCTACGTGCTGACCGGCGGCGATCTCTGGTAGCCGGCTAGGCGGGGCCGGCCCGATGGGGGACGGGCCGGCTCCGCGCTATCCCTAGGCCGCCGGGCCGCTGCCGAGGACCACGTTGGCCGACTGGGTCTGCCCCTGCTGGCCCTGCCAGGTGACCTTGACGGTGTCGCCGGGGTGGTGCGCGGTCAGCGTGTCCCGCAGCCCGTTGGCCGAGGTCACCGCCTGCCCGCCCACCGAGGTGATGACGTCGCCGGCGCCGATCCCGGCTGCGGCGGCCGCCCCGCCCTGGACGGTGCCGGCGATCACCGCGCCGCTGTCGCCCTGGCCGCCCTGGCTGGAGACCGCGACGCCGAGGAACGCCGTGGCGCCGATGTGCACGGTGTCCGAGGCGGTGCCGGCCTCGATCTGGTGCGCGGTGGCGACGGCCTGGTTGATCGGGATGGCGAAGGCCTGGACGGGGGCGGACTCGCCGGTAGCAGAGTCGGTCTGGGCTGACGAGGCCGCCGTGTCCATGCCGATGACCTGCCCGGAGGTGTTGAGCAGCGGGCCGCCGGAGTCGCCCGGCTGGATGTCGGCGTTGGTCCGGATGACCCCGGTCAGGGTCTCCGAGGTGCCGCTGCCCGCGTCCGTGGCCGTGATCTGCTTATTCAGGCCGGTGACCTGGCCCTGGGCGACGGACGGGGTGCCCCCCTTGCCGCCGGCGTTGCCGACGGCGACGACCTTGCTGCCGACGCTGACCTTGCTCGAGTCGCCGAGTGAGGCCGTCGTCAGGCCCGCGGCCCCCTTCAGCTTCAGCACCGCGATGTCGTGCGAGGCGTCATAGCCGGTGACCGAGGCCTGGTAGGTCTGCCCGTTCCCGACGTCGGTGACGGCGATGGAGCTCGCCCCGTCGATCACGTGGTTGTTGGTGAGCACCTCGCCCGAGGAGGTCAGCACGATCCCGGTGCCCGCCGCCTCCCCGTTGCTCAGCGTGGAGACGATGTCGACCACCGCCGGGTCGATCTTCTGGACGATGGCGGCCGTGCTCAGCTGGCGGCTGCCGAGCGCGCCAGTCAGCGAGGTGCCGGGGACGCCCGCCGCCCACGCTGCGACTCCTGCGCCGGCGCCGAACGCGATGACCGTGGCCGCCGCGCCGGCCAGCAGGCGGCGCCGGGGCCGGCGCGGGGGCTGCGGCTGCGGGTATCCGGGATAGGGGTAGTGGGCGTACTGGCCGCCGGGGGTGTAGTAGTAGCCGCCGGCGCCATGAGGAGCTCCTGACCCCGGGGTGGGCTGTCCGTAGCTGTCGCTCATGACCTCTGTCCCTCCGATACGTGCGCCTCCTTGGTGCACATCTCGATCATCGGCGGCGAAGCTGAGCGTTTACTCGGGTGGATCGCTGATAGTTTCCTGAACGCTGGCTGAACCTGAAGATCAGCTGAAGGACGGCGATGCGGCGTTTCAGCCGGTCGCGTTGAGCCAGCGGACCGGCGCGCCGGCTCCCGCGTGCCGGAAGGGCTCGAGCTCGTCATCCCAGGGCTGGCCGAGCAGCAGCGACAGCTCAGCCTCCAGGGATCCGCCCAGTGCCGGGTGCCGCGGGCTATGCCGGTCGCGCAGGTCGCCGAGCTCGTCGGAGGACCCCGACCCGGCCCTGGCCAGGGACATGGCCGCGCGCAGCCGTCCCTCCGGGACCAGGATGTCGCCATTGGCCGAGACCGTGCCGGAGAACGTCCCGAGGCCGGGCGTGTAGCTGTACCGGACCGGGTCGCAGCCGGGACTGGCCTCCTCGGTCACCTCGAAGCGCAGCCGGTTCCAGCCGGCCAGCGCCGAGGTCATCGACCCCGACGAGCCCGGCCGGCCCTGCCAGTCGAGCTCAGCCCGCAGCGCGCCCGGCGACGCGGGCTGATCAACCCAGGGCAGGCTTACGGGCACGCCAAGGATCCCGGCGACGGCCCACTCGATGTGCGGGCACAACGCCGGGGGCGCAGAGTGAATCTGCAGCACGCCACGTGCGGACACTAGACCTCCCTGCAGCCGACCAGGTGCGTCTTCCCCAACGACCTCGCCGCCCGCAGAGCCATTCCACTACGTGCTGCAGACATTGTGCCCTACGGCCAGCACCGGCACCAGCACCGGGCGGCTATTTCGCGCGGCGAGGCGGCCGGCCGGACTCTGCGGCTCGTGCCCGCGGGCGCCATTTGCCGGGTACATGATGAAATAGCGGGGTGACTGCGCCAGGAACGGCGCCGGGCCGGCGCCCCGCGTCCCGGCCGTTATCAGGCGGCGGCGTCACCGCGGCAGACGCGGCCGGGCTGCTGCTCACCGCAGAGATGTACGGGGTACCGCTCGACCAGCTCGCAGCCGCGCTGGGCGTCACCAGCCGCCGGGCCAACGACATCGTGGCCCGGTGGGTGACCCGGCGCCAGGCGCAGGCCGACCGGCTCGGGCCGGGGCCGCGGTGGGTCTGGCTGACGAAGGCGGGGCTGGCCAGCTGCGGGCTGGCCTACTCCCCCGTCCCGCCGGCGCTGCCCCGCCTCGCGCACCTGCGGGCCGTGATCGCGGTCCGGCTGGCGCTGGAGTCGGTCCCCGCCTACCGGGCCGCCGGCGCGCACTGGCGCAGCGAGCGGCGGCTGCGGGCGCGCCTGGGCGGACGGCTGGGGCTGCGCGACCACCTGCCGGACGGGGAGGTGCACTGGCCGGACAGCGCTGCCGACGGGACCGCTCCGGCCTGGGCGGGCGAGTGCTGGGCCATCGAGGCCGAGCTGACGCCGAAGACGGTCAGCCGGACCACAGCCATCATGCAGGAACTTCTCAGCCGGACGGGCGACTACGGGTGCGCGGCCGCCGAGGCGCGGGTTCCGGGGCGGCCGCCGCGCCACGACCGGGTCATCTACCTGTGCTCGCCCGCGGCGGCCCGCACGGTCAGCCGGGCGCGTGCGGCCCTGGGCGACGACGGCGCCCGGATCGAGATCCGGGCTCTCCCGGCTTCCGGGTACCTGCCGGTGCCCCGGCGGGCGAGCGGAGCCTGAGCGTGCCGCGTCATCCGGCCCCGGGGCCGCCCCGCCCGGGGATCAGATGGCGGACCTGACAGGCCACGGGCTTGTTCGGGCTGCCCGCGCGCCTGCCCCGGGTGACCGGGGCAGGCGCGCGGGCTGGCTAGCCCGACAAGCTGACTAGCGGGCGGCGGCCGGCAGGCGGCGACGCCGCCTCAGCGTCCGGACGGTGACGACCGTGGCCGCCAGGGCCAGGCCGCCCATAGTGAGCGGCAGGGCCATCCCCGGCAGCACCGGCACCGGGGCCAGGCTGGCGGCGTTGCAGACCGAGGTGCCAATGGACAGTGTCTGCGTGCTGCCCAGCAGCGAGATGAAGATGGCCGTGACCGTCAGCGTGCCATCGGCGGCGGTAGTCTGCCGGTTCAGCGTGATCCGGGCGATGCCGAGCACCCTGACCGTCTCGTTCACCGAAGGGTTGGCCGCCAGCGTGATGGTGCGCAGGCGCGTGGCCACTGCGCCGTTGGTGATGGTCGCGGTGCCGCTCACCACGCCGGTGTTCGTGTTGAGGCTGCACGACGATGTCACCGAGGTGGCGGTCAGGCCGGCTAGCGCCGACAGCGTGGCGCCGATGTTATTGATAGTCTCCGACGCGCTTGTCGGACCTGCGGTGGCCGTGGCCACGCCCGTGGTCAGCAGGCCGGCGATGTTGGCGTTGGCAATGCTGACCGGCGAGGTGCCGGGGAACGTTGCCTCGCCCAGCGGGCTGATGCTGACCACCCCGCTGGCCGACGCCGCGTAGGCCCGGTTGGGCGAGGCGGCGGCCGCGGGCAGGGCCGCGGACAGGATGAGTCCTCCCACCGCCGTGACCGCCCCGGCGGCCCAGACAAGGGCGCGAATTGCCTTACTCACGAATGTTCCCCCATTATCTCTCTGAGTGTCGTCGTCCCGCCGGCTGGCGCCGGCCTGCCCGGGATGAGTGCTCGCCGCGCCGCTGCATTACGCGGCGTCTTAGTCCATTCGCAGCGGTGGCGGAGAATGCGGACGAGCGCCCGCCAGGATGTTATGTAAAAGATGAGGATGTACGCGGAATAGGCCATGCCGAGAAGCAGGGACCGGGCAAAGCCCAGCTGCGGCTCGCAGCGCCAGAGATAAAGCGGCCCCATGAACACGAACGGGCCCAGGCCGAAGGCGCAGTAGAGCACGACCAGCATCCAGCCGCCCGAAATGGCCCAGGCCTGCATCTGGGCCGGCCCGGCGAGGTAGTTGAGCGCGAAGACCGCGGCCGGTATCGGGTAGATGATGGTGCCCACGATCTGCATCCACGGCTGGAACAGGTAGTAGGTGGCCTCCAGGGCCCCGATCGTGGACACGTGCGGAGATGACCACAGCCGTCCCAGGTACTGGCCGCACTGCATGGTGCCCTGGCCCCACCGGGTCCGCTGCCGGACCAGCTTGCGCAGGCTGGGGAGCGCCTCCTGGTCGACCCAGGTGTCCCGGGTGTACTCGTTGCGGTGGCCGGCCAGCATCAGGTGCAGGCTGAGCTCGTAGTCCTCGAGCAGCGCGCCGCGCCAGGGGCCGGGACCCTCGGACACCGTGTCCAGCGCCGACAGCCGGCTGAACTGGCCGTTGCCGCCCAGGCCGACCGTCCTGGTCAGCATCCGGGTCTCCTGGATCGCCGAGATGGCCACCCGGAACTCCAGGTCCTGCATGCGGACCAGCAGGTGGCCGAGCGCATTCTCCAGCCGGCTCCGGCCCGGGAACGGGCGGGCGTCGTCGCGGTTCATCATCCGCACCAGCACCTGGACCGACCCGACCTGGGCATCGCCGAATAGCCTGGCGCCCGCGCAGACATCCATGCAGTTGGCCGCGGGCCGTCCGTCCGCGTCAACGACCCCGATGATGATCGAGCTGCGGTCGGCGGCGGCCGGGAGCCAGTCGTTCAGGGCCGTGTAGGCCGCGTTGAGCGCGTCGCCCTTGCCGGTCCGCGCCGCCGGTAAGTGGCGGGAGACCAGGTGCACGCCCGGGTCGGTCCAGGCCATGGCCCGGCCGATGGCCCCGGTCGCGTCGTCGCTGGCGTCGTCGATCAGCCAGATGTGCGCGGCCGGGAACGTGGTCCGCAGGTAGTCGACGGTGTCGCCGATGACCAGCTCCTCGTTGAGGGCGGGCACGAAGATGTGCCACCGGAACGCCGCCCCGTTGCCCGGCGGCGCCGCACGGTGCCGAACGAACGGGAAGATGATGATGGCGACGTAGCAGACGAACGCCGAGCTCATGATCAGGGCGAGCGCCTGAGCCAGCGCGATGCCCACCTGAACGACCTGACTAGTCACGCTCTTGGACCCTCTCAGTTCACTTGGGGTGAGCCAGCGCCCGCCGGGTGCCGCCACGGGGAGGTGATGGTCCAGGCCAGGAACACCAGGCTGGCCGCGATGCAGACGATGCTCACCAGCGAGCCCACGATCAGGTGCCCGACCTGGTAGCCGAGCCCGAGCCCGGCCACCCGGATCGCCAGCGCGATGATGGCGATGCGCGCCAGGTTCCCGCCGACCAGCATCACTGCCGCTCCGCCCAGCCCGGAGGCGACCCGGCCGGCGTGCAGCCGGCGCGGGATCATCAGCCCGATGCCCAGCAGGCACAGCGGGACCAGCAGCAGCGCCGAGCTGCAATCGGGCGTGATGACCAGCCCGAATGCCTGAGGCTGACCCAGCCCGAACCAGATAATGGGCGCCGTGGTCGCGGCCAGCGTCGGGGTCAGCACGCTGATCATCGCCGAGGCGGCCACCGCCTCGATGTGCCGGAACTGATACTCAAAGACCAGCAGCGCCACGGCGGTCACGGCGAGTGCGGCAATCCCCGCCGTCCGTCCCGGCCAGCTCGCCGGGACCCGGCGGGCCGACCGTCCTTCCACCGCCTTGTGCACTGCGCACCACCCGTGGGGAGTAACTGTGAGTAATCGCAGGAACGGTATCGGTAACTCAAGGTGACGGCAAGCGGAAACGGCGGCGCGTCCGTGTGGCATCTGTCAGCGGCAGCCTTGGCGGGCATTGCGGTCTTCGCGAGAAATTCTGCGGTGCTGGGATTCGCAATTGCGCAGGCCACTTGCGGGAGGCCAGAATTCCCCGGGTGCCCCGTGGTTCACCCCCGTGATAAATCGCTCGCGAGAGTCAATTCGCCAGAATATGACACTGCGGCTGCTTTCTTATCACCGCACTATTTGTCGGCCACCGGCAGCGCCGTCGAGGCGGAGCGCAATCGCGCGGTGCGCAGGACCCTG
>Ga0193726_1003219_pt1 | contig 10532 bp, 9 predicted proteins | sample H2c1metaG_FD_144928 | JGI IMG/M metagenome (GOLD analysis project Ga0193726, IMG submission 144928) | Soil microbial communities from a riparian zone of the East river system, Colorado, United States - H2c1 | ecosystem: Environmental > Terrestrial > Soil > Riparian zone | place: USA: East River... | reverse complement strand
CGCGGTCATCGCGTGGCAGTACCCGGCCTCCTACACCGGCTACGGCATCGCGCCGGTCGGTGTCAGCGCCGGCGCCGACTTCGCAAGCTGGGCCGCGAAGGCGCTGGCCGAGGAGGTCACCACGGCGACCGCGGACAGCACCGTGGACGTCCGCACGCAGGTCACCGAGGGCAGCCCGGCGCGGGTGCTGCTGGATGCCGCCGAGGGAGCCGATCTGCTCGTCGTGGGCAGCCGGGGACACGGCGGGTTCGCCGAAGCGCTGCTCGGCTCGGTGGGCCAGCATTGCGTGCACCACGCCCGCTGCCCGGTGGTCGTGATCCGCGGCCAGTGACGGCTGGCTTGCGGCCCGCCGCGCTCAGCGGCCGGGCCAGGGGAAGGCGCCAGGCGAGCCGGATCCCGTCGGGGAGTCTCCTGGATCTCGATGTGCACGTCGGCCTGCGCCGCAATGCTCCGCAGGCCGGCTAGTCCCGGCCCTGGCTCGACCGTGCGCGAGCAGCCGGGCCTCGGCCGCGGCCCGGAACGATTCCGCGCTCGTGGTGATATCGAAGCGGTGAACTCGGGCGTGCGGCCCAGGTGGCCGGGACTCCGGGCGATCTGTTCCTGGTCAGGCGGGTGCTGTGACGGGCCGCAGTCCGTCCGGGTACCGGAGCCGGTCGCGGACCGCGACGATGCCCTCGACGTGCCGGATCCGCGAGGCGCGCAGAATGCGAGCCATCTCCTTGAACCTCGCGTCCTCGCGGACGGCGACCACCCGCGCCGTCATGATGTCCTTGACTGTCGCGCTGATTGCGATCGCTCCCTTGCTGATTCCAGCTGCCTGCGCTCGGCCACCAGGCGGGACCCGGTGACTATGTCGGTGTGAATGGCAATGACCTGGTCCATTACCCCGGCTACCCACGGCTGCAGCGCCCGGCGGTAGGCCGCGGCCTTATCCACGTCGGTAACCCCGCGCGCGACGCCGACGACGATGACGCTCCAGCCGAGGCGTTCTGCCGGGTCGATGGCATCGGCCTCGTAGGCGACGACCGAGCCGGCCTCGGACCGCAGCTCGGAAATGATCCGGGCGCTCAGGTCGGTGCGGATGATGATGTGTTCCCCGTCGACGAGGTGGTTGACGGGCCGGATGGCGGGCAGCGCCCGCGCGGTGAACACGATCCGGCCGAGCGAGACGCTGCTCAGGAGGCGCATGGACTGCTGGGGCGTTAGCTCCTCCAGCCTGCGGAACTCATCTGTCACCGGGAATCCGTTCTCTGCTTCGATGGGCGTTAGTCCACTGCCGCCCCTGCGCGGCCACCCCGCGAATGACTCCTGACCTGCTGACCGGAGCGGGTCGGCGGTCAGCCGTCCGTTCCGCTGGCGCTCGCCGGGACGATGACCGCCGGGTACGACGCGTGCCAGACGTTGGCTTTACGCTCGGGCCGCGGGCGATCAGGTGCCAGGGGCCTTCGCCTGCTTGTCACGGGCCTTTGGTCCCTGCGGGATCGCCCGCTTGTCCTAGAGCTGCCGGCCGACGATTCCGGCGAGGTCGGCGAGCCGACAGGTGTAGCCCCACTCGTTGTCGTACCAGCCGAAGACCTTCACGAGGGTGCCGGACGCCTGAGTCAGGCCGGAGTCGAGGACGCACGAGGCGGGGTCGCCGATGATGTCGCGGGACACGAGCGGATCCGTCGTGTACCGCAGGATGCCGGCGAGCGGCCCCCGCACCGAGGCCCACGCGAAGGCGTCGTTGATCTCGCCGACGGTGACCTCCTGCGCGAGGACGGCGGTCAGGTCCGTCAGCGAGCCGTCTTCTACGGGCACGCGGATGGCCACGCCGTCCAGCCGGCCAGCGAGCTCGGGAATGACCTCCCCGGTTGCCCGGGCGGCGCCGGTGGTCGTGGGGACGATGTTGACTGCGGCGCTGCGGGCGCGGCGCGGGTCCTTGTGCGGAGCGTCGAGGAGCATCTGGTCGCCGGTGTAGGCGTGCACCGTAGTCATGAGCCCCCGGACGAGCCCGAACGAGTCGTTCAGGACTTTCGCCATGGGGGCCACGCAATTGGTGGTGCGGGATGCGCCGGAGATGATGTCGTGACGCAGCGGGTCGTACTGGCCGTCGTTCACCCCGACCACGACCGTCAGGTCGGCGTCCTTCCCCGGTGCCGACAGCAGCACCTTCCGCGCGCCGCCCTTCAGGTGCAGGGCCGCATCGTCGCGGGCGCGGAACCGGCCGGTGGCCTCGATGACCACATCGACGCCGAGCGCCCCCCAGTCGATGGCGGCAGGATCGTGCTCGCACATGGCCGTGATCGGCCGCCGGCCGATGAGGATCGAGTCGAGGGCCGGCACGACCGAGACAGGGAAGCGGCCGTGAGCGGAGTCGAACTCCAGCAGGCGGGCGAGGGTGGCCACGTCGATGAGGTCGTTGACCGCGACGACCTCGAGGTCCGGCAGTTCCAGTGACCGGCGCACGAAGGCGCGCCCGATCCGCCCGAAGCCATTGATCCCGATTCTGGTCGTCATCTGTCTTCCTCCCGGTTCAGCCCGGCGTGTGGAGCGCCTCTGCGGCCATCGTCCGACCGGCGCCGCGGGTCTCGATATGGCCGATGGGCATCTCCGGCCGGGCCTTTGGACCCCTCGTCGCCGAAGTCCGAGCGCGGGTGACGCTGCGGCGAGCACAGGGAGGGACGAAGGTCCCGTCGTAGCAGGCCGCAAGGCTCCTGCGTTTCCGGGCTTGGCCCGGCAGGCTGGCGGTAATGGTCCTGCCAGGAGGTGCGATCCGTGAACACGGTGAAGGTGCGACCCGCTGCACGGTCCGCTCGCAAGACCCGCTTCCGGCCGGCGTGGGCGGTCGTGCGCGAGCGCGCTGTTGCTCCGCTGCCCGCGCATGAGCGCGCCGTCGCACTGAGCGCCGTCGGCTGCGCTGTCCGCGAGGAGAAGCCGTGACCGCGCCGGGCGTGGCGGCGCCGTCGGCTAGCGCCGGGTCCGCTGCCGCGTTGGCACCGGCCCTCCACGCGGGCAGTAGCGTCTACGCGCTGCTGGCTGATGGCTGTACAGCCGAGATCCGGCCGGCCGGGCCACAGGACACCGGGGCCGTGCAGGAGATGCACGAGGCGATGTCGGCCGAGAACCTGTACCTGCGCTTCTTCAGCCTCAACCGCCGCTCGGGCGAGCAGGAGGCCGGGCGCGTGTGCCGGCCCGCCGGGACTGATCATGCGGCGCTGCTGGCCTGGCTGGGCGGCCGTCTGGTCGGCGTGGCGAGTTACGAGCCCGCCGGAGCGTCCGGCGCGGCCGAGGTGGCGTTCGCCGTGCCCGATGACATGCACCGCCGCGGTATCGCCACGTTGCTGCTGGAGCACCTGGTGTCGCTGGGCCGTCTGCGTGGCCTGACCGCGTTCACGGCCTCGACACTCGTCGACAACTCCGCGATGCGGGGCGTGTTCTCCGACGCCGGGCTCCCCGTCCAGCGGCGGCTCGCCGACGGCGTCATCGACTGGACGTTCCCGCTGCCGACCGGCGCAGCCGACCCGGGCCTGGACCGTTACCTGGCATCAGTGGCCGGCCGGGAGAGCCGGGCTGACGTGGCCAGCCTGCGGTACCTGCTGCAGCCGAAGTCAGTCGCGGTGATCGGCGCGAGCCGGCGGCCCGGCACGGTCGGCCGCGCGGTCCTGCACAACATCGTGGCCGGCGGCTTCAGCGGAAAGGTCTACGCGGTGAACCCCCGCGCGCAGCACATGGAGGGCGTGCCCTGCGTCGCCTCGGTCGCGGACCTGCCCGAGGCCGTGGACCTGGCCGTCATCGCCGTGCCTGCCACTGCCGTGGCCGCGGTGGCCGCCGCGTGCGGCGAGCGCGGCGTGCGGGCCCTGACGGTGATCACTTCGGGCCTGGGCCCGGCGGGCGCTGATCTCCTGGCCGCCTGCCGCCGGCACGGCATGCGGCTGGTCGGCCCGAACTGCGTGGGCATCATGGTGCCCGGCGCCGGCCTGAACGCGTCCTTCGCGGCCCGCCCGGCCTTGCCGGGGGTCGCTGGCCTGGTCGTCCAGTCCGGCGGCGTGGGCATCGCCCTGCTGGAGCAGCTGTCGCGGCTGGGCATCGGCGTCTCGTCGTTCGCCTCGGTCGGCGACAAGTACGACGTGTCCAGCAACGACATGCTGATGTGGTGGGATCAGGACGATCTCACCCGGCTGGCCATCCTCTACGTCGAGTCGTTCGGCAGCCCGCGTGGCTTCGCGCGCACCGCCCGCCGGGTGGGGCAGCAGATGCCCGTGCTGACCGTCATCGGCGGCCGGTCCGTCGCCGGCCAGAGCGCGGCCGCCTCGCACACCGCGGCCGCCGCCACGCCGCTGGTCACGCAGGAAGCGCTGTTCGGCCAGGCCGGCATCATCGCCGCCCGGAGCCTCGGCGAGCTCGTCGAGGCCGCGGCCCTGCTGGCCAGCCAGCCGCTGCCCGCCGGCAACAGGGTGGCGATCGTTTCCAACGCGGGTGGCGCGGGCGTGCTCGCCGCCGACGCCTGCGGGGACCACGGCCTGGAAGTCGCGAAACTGGGTCCGGCCACGCGACGCCGCCTCAGCGGGCTGCTCCCGGACGGGGCGGCTGTCGCCGGGCCCGTGGACACTACGGCCGCGGTGACCGCGGATGTCTTCCGGGCCTGCCTGGAGCAGGTGGCCGCCGATGACGGCGTCGACGCCGTCATTGCCGTGGCCGTGCCCACGGCCATCTCCGACCTGGGTCCCGCGATCACCGCGGCGGCGGTCGGCAAGCCACTCGCGGCGGCCCTGCTGGAGCAGGCGGAGTCCGTCCGGCTGCTCCCGCACGCGAGCCCTGTCGTTCTCGGTCCGTCGCCGGTCGACCGCAGCGAGGATGTCAGAGGCGGTGTGTCCGGCAGCGCTGTGGCCGGCAGCAGCCACCCCGCCGAGGGTCCGGCCCGGTGGCCCGGCGCTCCGCCAGTCCGCGGGATCCCGGCCTACGCCTACCCTGAGGGCGCCACGCGAGCACTTGGTCATGCGGTCCGCTACCGGACCTGGCGTGATCGGCAGGCCTCGCCTGTCCCTGAGCTGAGCGGGCTCCGCGTTGCCGCCGCCCGCGACCTCGTCGCTGGCTTCCTGGCCGGGAGTCCGGGCGGCGGCTGGCTGACGGCGGGTCAGACGGCGGAACTGCTTTCCTGCTACCAGATCCCGATGGTCAGCACAGTCGGAGCCGCGGACGAGCAGCAGGCGGTGCAGGCCGCTGCCGACCTGGGCGGCCGCGTGGTACTCAAGGCCGAGGCGGAGGGACTCGTGCACAAGACCGACGCCGGCGCGGTCAAGCTGAACCTCAGCACCCCGCGGGAGGTCACCGAGGCCTACCGCGACCTGGCGGACCGGTTCGGGTCCCGGCTGCGGCAGGTCCTGGTCCAGCCCATGCTCGCCGACGGCATCGAAACGCTCGTCGGTGTCGTGCAAGAGCCAGTCTTCGGCCCGCTCATCGTGTTCGGGCTCGGCGGTGTGACCACCGACGTCCTCGGCGATTACGCGGCCCGGCTGACCCCGCTGAGCCAGGACGGCGCAGCCGACATGATCCGGGAACTGCGCGCCGCGCCGCTGCTCTTCGGCCACCGGGGCACCCGGCCCGTCGACGCCAGCGCGCTGACCGACGTGCTGCTGCGGGTATCCCGGCTCGCCGACGACCTGCCCGAGGTCGCTGAGCTGGACCTCAATCCCGTCATCGCGAGCGCGGACGGCGCGTGCACAGTAGACGCCCGGGTGCGGGTCGCCCACGCTGAGCACACGGACCCGTTCCTGCGCCGCCTGCGCTAAGCCAACAGCGGGAACCTTGCTGACGCGGCTCTTAGCTGCGGCCAGGCCGGACACTGCCTGGCGGAGCCAGTCAGCTGGTCATGTCAGCTGGAGCCGAGCAGGCTTCAAGCAGCCGGAGGCGGGTGGCCTGCAGCCGGTGCACGACGATGCCAGTGAACCGTCGGCTCAGTTCGTAGCCGAGGGCGGGGTCGGCATCGCACGCGGTCCGCACGGCTGGGGCGTCGAACTCGAACGCCTGCATCCGCTGGGTGGCCACGGCGCCGAACCGCCACTGATACGGCGGCAGCATCCACGACAGGCCGACCACGTCGCCGCGGCCCAGGCGCTCGATCCGGACCATTCCCTGGCCCGGCACGAATACGTCGAGCGCTACCTGGCCGGCGTCGATGAGCCAGAACCGGCTGGCCATGGAACCTTCCTCGAACAGCCGCTGCCCACGCGGAACAGCGACGTGCCGACACAGCCCGGCGAGGGTCGCCAGCGGCCCCGGCGGAAGGCCGCGCAGGAACGGCTGCGCCCCGAGTACCGATCGCTCCTGCGTGGTCATCACGCCGTCCTCTCCGATGGCTGCGCACGTCGCCTGGCGTGCCCATACCTCCACGCTGCAGGCTGGCTGGCCCGGCAGCCAGGGCCGAAGGACCCTGAGCCAGTGCCTAACGTCCTGGAAAATAGGACGTTTGCCACTGAAGCGTGCTCAGCCCGGCAGCGACAATCGCCGTGGCGGCAGCACCACCCGTCGCGTCAGCGCAACCTTGAGGAGTGATCATGAAGGTGCTCATCGTGGGCGCCGACGTGATCGGCACCGTCTACGGGCGCAGCTGGCCGCGACCGGAGCCACGGTCTCAGTGCCCGGGCCTGTCAGCGCGCGACGTCCTCGACGGAGGTCAGATCGATGCGGCCGTCACCGTAGTCCCGGATACCTGCGGAGACTACGACGTCGTCCTCGTCGCAGTCCGGCGTGAGCAGCTGACCCCCGCGTGCGCCGGGCTCGCGGGCCTGGCCGGGGAGCCCGCCATCGTCTTCCCTGGCAATAACCGGGCGGGCCGTGCTGACCTCCCCGGCGACCTGCCAGGTGATGTCTACCTGGGGTTTCCTGGCGTCGGAGGCACCATGGCCGGCGGGACCGCTGAGTACGGCATCATCCGGCAGCGGCCGACGGCGCTGCAGCAGGCGCCCGATCACCGGCCTGCTGCGTTGGCATCAGCGCTGTCCGGCTGTGGACTCGCCGTCCAGCGCATTGCCGCCCTGCGGGCTAGTGGCACAGCGGGGCTGCGGCGCAACCTTCCCGTCCTGCACGCTCCCATACTCAGGCCGGCAGCCATCCGCTACTGGCCCGTACGATGCGCTCACCGATGGGCGAGCTGTGCTTCTCCGCACACTGCAGCCATGCCGGTACCGAGATGCGGGCAATCGGCCGTGACGCGGCGGCACGGAGCACCGGGTAACTCGCCATGGCAGAGCTGCTCAGTTCCTGATCCGCTGCCTGCGCAAGCCCAGCCCAATCGGAACTGGAATTGGTCGCGGCGATGGACGGTTGTGGATGCGCTGCCTGCTGATGGCATGCAAGAGATCTGGGGTTCGAATCCCCATAGCTCCACAGGTAAGAGCGATAAATCGAAATCCTCGCCGTAGATTTACTCCGCTGTACAGCAGCAAAGTACAGCAGCGCCCGCACATCAGCGGCTGCACGCCTGATCCGGATTCGGTCACCGTGGGGTATCTCGCTGGCCCGCGCTGCTGTTGCGTGCGACTGAGCAGCCGTGTGGCCAGCCGAAGCGCCATGACCTTGTTGAACGTGGCGTCAAGTGGTCCACGTAACGGCTGCTTCGGCGACGCGAGGCAGCTAGTCGGTATAGGCGTGTACTTGCCCCCTGTGCAATAGGTCAGCAGCTCCGCTTACGGCGCGGCCGGCAGCGTGCTCCCCTTCAGCGCTGACACTCCTGGCGGGTCAGCGCCGACCCGGCGGGGGCGCAGGCGCTGGGTCCCTGGCGTACCCGCCCGCGTTACGACCGGCCGGATTGGCGAGTGTCAACGACGCTCTTCAGGCGTCGACGACAGCGAGCGCAGGCAGGCGCGACGTGGCGCGTCGTTGCGCGCCCGGCGCGCTGCGGCGCGTGCGGGAGCGCGAGGCCATTCGCGCCCCAGCATTTCGGCGGCTCGCCATCGACAGGGCGATCCGGGCACCGAGCGGCGTGGTCACTACTCAGGTGAACAGAAGACCAGGGCCCGGCTCACGCCGCCGTGTCATAGCCACCGATGCGTTCCCGAGGAGGCGGACGAGGTCGGGCGGGATGGGGGATGGCCCTCGGACCGCTGGTCGAGGCCGCGATACTGACGGCCGGAGCTGGTGACGGTCAAGACGGCGGCGGTGCGGGCGCGGTGTCGAGGACCAGCACGTCCCACCCGGATGGCGGCGGGTGGCAGTAGTCGCCCCGCAGGGCGACCGCCTCCTCGGGCAGCAGCGCGGCCAGGTCCATGCAGTCGAAGAACGCGGTCAGCTCTGGCCGCAACCGGGAGATCTCCTCCAGGATCGCCTGGGCTGATGGCAAGATGCACCTACGCGTCGCTGCTCAGGAGGGAAGTGCCGCGGCTCCGGCGTAACTCCACACGCGTGGCGGCTCATGCTGAGATCGTTCATCACGCCCGGTCTGGACGAGCAGCGTCCTCAGTGCTGCCGGTCCGGTCCCGCGCCCTGCGTCTGGAAAGACCGCGCTCAGGACCTGCTCGCACAGCCGGGGCGCAGGTGACCAGGCGATGCCCAGGCCAGCGGCGATGTCGTGGCCATGGACGAGGCCTTCTGCGGCGCCGATCGCGGCGAAGCCCTCAGGCGTGAAGTACCCGTGCGGATGCCAGCCCAGGCAGTCTGAGCCGGCCGTGCGCACTGCCGCGGCGAGCATGCCCCCGGCCACGCGCACGACCTCCCTCAGCTCGTCCGGCGTCGTGGAGCGGCTGGTATCGAAGCTGAATTTCACATAGTGATCCCGCGGCCGCCCGATGATCTGGGCAGCGTAGTGTGCGAAGTCCCCGGATATGTGCTCTGCCGTGCGCCAGCAACTCCAGCCCACGTTAGCGGCAGGTGACTGCCATGCCCCGGCCTTGATGCCGCGCAGCAGAGTGTCCAGCTCACTAATCACATCAGTTACTACATCGGCCCAGACGTCGGTCCCGACTGGCATATCCACAAGATAGCCCGAAAACGCGACAGCCCGCTGGAAGGCTTCAACGCGCGGTGATGCCGGCGATCGAGTGACTCTGCCTGCCGGACGAAGGACGCGGGGCGACCGTTGTGCCGGCCGGTGGCGCTGGCCCACTTTGCGTGACGGTGTCAGTCGGCGAGCAGGACGCGCTTGCGCAGTAGGTCGGGCCTGGCCCGCCCGTACATCTGCCTTTTGATCATCTTGATGCGGTTGACGTGGCCTTCGACGGTGCCTGAGCTCCAGGGCAGGGTAGCCCGGCAGTGACGGCGGCCCAGTCCTTGCGCAGGCCGGCGGCGAAGCCGCGGAGTTCCTGGACGTCGCAGGCCTCGGCCCGCTCAGCCCAGCCGGGGAGCTTGGTTCCCTGGCGGTGGGTCAGCATGTCGGCGAACTGGCGGACGAGCGTGCTGGTTGCGGCAAGCTCGGGGCAGCGGGCGGTGATGGCGCCCAGGGTGGCGTGCTGCTCGGCGGTGAGCTTGCCGGGCGGAGTCAGGATCCAGGCGTCCACCTTGTTCGATGCGGGTGCGGGCGGACGTGCCGGGGTGACGTTGAGGAGTGTCACAGCTTCGGGTCCTGCCTCGTCTTCGAGGGAAAGCGCTGGGAAGGGGAAGGTCATGCGAGTTCTCGTCTGGGAGGGACCGGGCACTGGCGTGAAAGCACCCGATCCGGCCCGGCCGTCTCATCCCGCTCATACGCCACGCGCGGCCGGCAGACGGTGCACCCCGAACTTCGCGCCCAGCAGCCACCGACACCTAACCGTCACGGAGGAACTGACATGAGAGTCTTGCTCGCTGGTGCATCCGGCGCCATCGGCATGCCGCTGATCCGCCAGCTGCGCGCCGCCGGCCACGACGTCCTTGCGATCCACAAGACCGCGCTAGGCCGGGAAAGGCTGGCCGTCGCCGGCGCCACCCCGATCCAGGTCGACGTGCTCAACAGGCCTGACATGCTCCACGCGCTGAGAGGCCAGCGAGCCGACGCCGTGATCTCCGAGCTCACCGCGCTGAAGAAGCCGCCGACCTCTCACAAGGACATGGCGGCAACCGACACGCTGCGGACCGAGGGCACAGCGAGCCTGATCGCCGCGGCCCGCCAGCTCGGCGCCGGGCGGTTCCTCACCCAGTCGATGGTCTTCGGATACGGCTACGGCGACTGGTCAGGCCGGGTGCTGGCCGAATCAGACCCGTTCGGCCCGCCGGGTCATGGCCGCTTCGAGGAGCACATCGCTGCCATGCGCTCCAACGAGCAGCAGGTCTTCGCCGCCGACGGACTGGAGGGGGTCGCGCTGCGCTACGGCCTGCTCTACGGGTCAGGCCCGGCAGGCGATGCCATGGTAGACGGGCTGCGCAAGAGACGGCTTCCCGTCGTGCGCAACTCCGGCGTGCAGCCGTGGGTCTACATCGACGACGCCGCTGCGGCGACTGCGGCCGCGCTCGAGCGGGGCGAGCCAGGCGCGGCATACAACATCGCCGATGACGAGCCGGTCAGCCTCGCCACCCTTTTGACCGCGATGGCCGAGGCAGTAGGGGCGCCCAAGCCGCGGACCGTCCCGGGCTGGCTGCTCGCG
>Ga0193726_1003218_pt1 | contig 10533 bp, 8 predicted proteins | sample H2c1metaG_FD_144928 | JGI IMG/M metagenome (GOLD analysis project Ga0193726, IMG submission 144928) | Soil microbial communities from a riparian zone of the East river system, Colorado, United States - H2c1 | ecosystem: Environmental > Terrestrial > Soil > Riparian zone | place: USA: East River... | reverse complement strand
CTTGAGCGCGCAGCCGCCGACACCCAGCTGGGGCCGCATGCTCAACGAGGCGCAAACCTTGACGGCGCTGGCGCCGTACCTTGCGCTCTTCCCCGGCTTTGCGGTGCTGCTGTTCGTCTTGGGATTGAATCTGCTCGGCGAGGGGTTGCGCCGCCGGGCCGAGCGCCCGTCATGACGGCGCCCCTGCTGGAAATCGAGGATTTGAGCGTCGCCATCGGCGCGACGCACATCATCAAAAACCTGTCACTCCAAGTCCACGCCGGAGAAATCCTCGGCCTGGTCGGCGCTTCCGGATCCGGTAAATCGATGACGGCGCTCGCCGTCATGCAACTCCTGCCGCGGAGCGCGGCCATGACGGGGACGGTGCGCCTGCGCGGCGAGACGCTCACGGGGAAAACCGAGGCGCAGATGCAGCCGATTCGCGGCCGCGACGTCGGCATGGTGTTTCAAGAGCCCATGACCGCACTCAATCCTCTGATGCGCATTGGCGATCAGGTCGCGGAAACGCTGCGGCTGCATCGCGCCGTATCCGCCGTCGAGGCGCGGCATGCGGCGCGCGAAGCCTTGGACCTGGCCGGGTTGTCCGGCGAGCAGGGCGCACTCGATCGATTTCCGTATGAGCTGTCCGGCGGCCAGCGGCAACGGGTGGCGATCGCCATGGCAGTGGTGATGTCGCCGCCCCTGCTCATCGCGGATGAGCCCACCACCGCCTTGGATGTCATCACACAGGCGCAGGTATTGTTGCTTCTGCAGGAGTTGGTCCGCGCGCGCAACATGGGGCTCGTCTTGGTGACGCACGATCTTGCGGTCATTGCGCAGCTGAGCAGTCGCGTCGCGGTCATGCACCGGGGAGAGATTGTCGAGCAGGGAGCAACCGCGGAGCTGTTGCGCGCGCCGCGCCATCCGTACACGGCGGCGCTGTTGGCGGCCGCGGCATTGACACCCAAGCGCGTGGCCCGCCAGGTGAGTTCCCCCGCGGTATTGCAGGCTTGCGGCATCATTCGCGACTACCCGCGACGCAGAAGGTCGCTGTGGCGGGCGGCGGCGCCGCTACGCGCAGTCGATGGTGTTTCCTTGGCCGTTCATGCCGGCGAGACCGTGGGCTTGGTTGGGGAGTCCGGTTCAGGCAAGTCGAGCCTGCTGAAAGTCATCCTGGCGCTGGAACGATCGCAGGCCGGGGAGGTGCGCCTAATGGGCGAGCAGTTTTCCAACGCGACGCGCGCGAACCTGCACCGCCTGCGCCGCGCCATTCAGGTCGTGTTCCAAGATCCGTACGGCAGCTTCGACCCGAAGTGGACGGTGGAGCGGTTGATTGCCGAGCCGTTCTTTCTGTTGAACGCGCCGCCCCTGGCGGCCGAACGGCGCCGCAAAGTCGCGATGGTCCTGGAACAGGTGGGCTTGTCGGCCGCCGATGCCCAACGTCTGCCGCACGAATTCTCGGGCGGCGAGCGCCAGCGGATCGCGATTGCGCGAGCATTGATTACCGAACCCGCGGTGATCGCGTTCGACGAAGCGGTCTCCGCGCTCGATGTGTTATTGCGCGAGCAGATCCTCGAGCTATTGGCGCAACTCGCGAACCGGCTCCATGTGGCATACCTGTTTGTGTCGCATGATCTACAGGTGATTCGAGCCATCGCCGATCGCGTCTATGTCATGCAGCGGGGACGGATCGTGGAGGAGGGGCCGACGGAATCCGTCTTTGCGTCGCCGCGTCACGCCTACACCAAGGCGCTGCTTGCCGCCACGCCGCTGTTGCCGGTGAATCAGGAGACAGGCTCCTGATGGCCGGTCCTCGCCTCATGACCGCGCGGCTGATTCGACTCAATCGAAGCGCGCCGGAGAAGAGGCGCGCGAGAATCATCGCAGCGGCAGGGTTTGGCGTGGTGCTGGCGTTCGTGTGGGTGGAGCGCGACCTGGTTGCGCACGCGGTGACTTGGCTGCGACTGCATAGCCTCGTCTGCGCCGGCCTCGCGGCCATCGCGAGCGCCATTCAAGTTGCACGGCGTCGCGTGCTGAAGCGGCAGGAATTTGCCAGATCCTGGCTGGCGGCGGTGCCGATGAGGTCGTGGATGGCACGGTGGGAGGCGTTGATCATCGAGACGCTTCCCGCGACGGCGGCCGTGGCCGCGCTGACCGTGCTTGGCGCGAGTGCAGGCCTGGCGCTTGCCATAGCCGGTGTCGGATACGGCAGTCCGCTCTTGGCGGTCTGGGCGACGTTGAGCGCAGGAATTGCGATCGGCGTTGCTGTCGGCTATGCAATGCCGAGGCCAAAACCGCTCGATCCACCGCCGGGCTCGCGCTATGTTCCTCACCGCAATGCCAATCGAGCCGCGAAGATCCGGCCGTCATTCGCCGCCTTGGGTGCTTGGCCGGTTCGTCAGATGTTCGCCTGGACACAGCCGAAGATGGTGGCTCGGGCCACGGTTCCCATTCTCGTCATGATGCCGATGGGTACGACCGCGGATGTCGCCATGGGTGTGATTGCCGTGTGCGGCGTGAACGGCGCGCTGGTGCTTTTGTGCATGGCGGCCATTCGGTTGAGCGATCCGGCTCGCCGTTGGATGGCGCCGTTGCCGGCGCGCGCCGCCGTCGTGATGCGCTCATTTCTACTGCCCACGCTCGGGGTCATGGCCGGTGCCGGCGCCGTTGAGGTCCTGCTGTTGCTCGCGTTCGGCGTGTCCTCTCGCCTGTCCGCTGCCGCAGGCTTTGGCACGGCTGTTGTCGGCTGCCTCGCGACCACGGTGAGCGTACTGCTGCGCCGTGCACGCTCGAGGGGCCTGCCGTGAGCGGCGCGATTCTAGAAATTCGCGGGCTGCGCGCGGGCTATGGGCCGCGCACCGTGTTGGAGAGTATTTCCATCACGCTCTTCGCCGGAGATTGGTTTGTGATCTTGGGTCCGAATGGCTGCGGCAAGAGCACCCTGCTCGACTGCGTCGTCGGCCGCCTCAAGGCTTCGGGCGGCGAGATTTTCATCGCCGGATATTCGCTCGTCAATAATTCCTACGAAGCCAAACTTCAGCTCGGGTACGGATGCGCGCCCGATGCCTTGCCGGATCTTTTGACGTCACGTCAGTGTTTGGAAGTGCATGCCGGCGCCAAGGGATTGGCGGCGATTGGCGATGACCTGCTCGAGCTTGCCGAGGAACTGCGGTTCACGCCCTATCTTGAATCATTCATCGATACGCTTTCGCTGGGCACGCGGCAGAAGCTGGCGGTGCTGCTGGCCTTGGTGGGCGACCCGCTGCTCATCGTTCTGGATGAGGCGTTCAATGGACTCGATCCGGCGAGTGCGTTGCTGCTCAAGCGCCACTTGCGCGCGCGTATTCAGCGTCGCGGCGGTGCACTGCTGTTGGCCACCCATTCCTTGGACATCGTCGAGCACTATGCGGACCGCGCCGCGGTATTGATTGACGGCAGGCTCAAGCATGAATGGCCGAAGGAAGAACTGCAGCGCATGCGGGACCAGCGCGGCGATTTTGAAGCCGCCGTGGCGCAGGCAATGGGCGGGACTTGAGGTTATGCATCGTATATAGTACATTTATGGGTACTTAGTCTATTTAGCATCTTATACAATGCAAACGGCACTGTCGAATATCGGAACTGCCATTGCGGCGGCGCGGCATGCTGCTGGGCAGTCGCAGGCTGATCTCGCGCGCGGCCTCGGCATGAGCCGCGCGACGATCTCGGGTATTGAGAACGGCACGGTTCAGGAGATCGGCGTGCGCAAGCTGATGGCGCTGTGCGCATCCCTGGGGCTGGAGCTGGTCGTGCGCCCGAAGGGGCGTCGGCCAACGTTGCAGGAATTGAGGGCGGAGCAGCGTGGCGGCACGAACCGCACTTGATGTGTCGGCTTCCGGCCGCATGGCCGGCGTGCTCGCTCGCAGCGACCTGGAAGCGGATTCGTTTCTGTTCACCTACGCCGGCGGCTGCCGCGCGGAGGACGCCGTGTCGCTCACGATGCCTGTCATCCGGGATCCGTACGACGCCATGGGCACCGTGCATCCAATTTTTGAGATGAACCTGCCGGAAGGGCCTCTCCTGGAGAAGCTGCGCACGCGTTTCGCCAAGACCGTGCCGGATTTTGACAGTCTGGCATTGCTTGCAATCGTTGGGCGCTCGCAAATTGGCCGCCTGCGATACGCACTCGCCGGCGAAACACCCGAGGAGGTGCCGGCGGAGGATCTGGCGCAGATTTTGGCGTATCGCGGTGCGCACGACTTGTTCGCCGATCTGCTGGAACGCTATGCGACGGCGTCCGGTATCTCGGGCATGCAGCCCAAAGTGCTGGTTCGGGCCGCGGAGCCTGATCTGCCGCGAATCACGCATCGGGGAGCGACGCACATCATCAAATCCTTCGATCCGCGCGAGTACGCGGAGCTGGCGGCGAATGAGTATTTTTGCTTGCGCGCGGCACAGCTGTCGGGACTGCCTACGGCTAGAGCGAGACTGGCGGAGACTCGACGCGTGCTCGTGGTCGAGCGATTCGATCGTCGCGACGACGGGACCTACCTTGGGTGCGAGGATTTTTGTGTGTTGAGCGGCTTGCGGTCACATGGGCGTTACCATGGGGCGTACGAAGATATAGCGACGCGGATTACGCAGTTTGTTTCCGGCGAGCAGCAACGTGCCGCGTTGACGCAGTTGTTCACGATGCTGGCGCTGTGCTGTGCGGTTGAAAATGGCGATGCGCATTTGAAGAATTTCGCCGTGTTGTACGAGCATCCCGAGGGGCGCGTGCAGCTGGCGCCGGTGTACGACATGATTGCCACGACACCCTACAACGCTCGCGATGTGCTGGCGCTGACGTTGGCCGGGTCAAAGGCGTTTCCGGATCGGAGGCGGTTGAGTGATTTCGGGCGGCGGGCGTGCGGCTTGGGTAAGGGGCAGGTCGATGAGGTGCTGGAGCGGGTGCGGTCCGGCGTTGAAGGCGCCTGCGCCGATATACGGGAGTACATCGCGGCGCACAGCGATTTCGCACGGGCGGGAGAGCATCTCATCGCGACGTTTACGCAGGGGCTGAAGCGGTCGATTGATTCCTAGACGGCGCTTTTGGCCAATAAAGTCCACGCCAGGAGCGCGGCTTTCTTCTGGTCCGCACCCCACGGAGGACCGACCTGCCTGCCCAAATTATTCACGGTGTCGAGCATGCGTTTGAGGGGCAGGCGCAATTGACTCACGGCGTGATCTTCCAAACCTCGCGCCTGAACTCGAGAGACGCGAAGACCGAGTCCCTGTGCTGCGGCGGACAATGCGTTCCTGAAGTGATCGCCTTCCGCCGCGTGGATCAGTGCGTGCGACTTGAGAATCGATGACAGTGAGATCTCCTTGCGGCCCGATGACTCGATAATGCCGACGGACTTCACTTGATACCCGCGCTGGGTCAGGGCCTCGCGCTGAGTCTCGATGGCCGCGTAGGCCAAACTCACGGCCACCTCCAGATAACCTCTCAAGCGTCCGGTCGCTTCCTCGACGCACAAAAACTCGACGGCGTGGTAGGGCTGTTTGGATTCGGGATCATGATCGTCGATCAACTCGACGCGCGACCGCGCCAGCACGCTCAGGTCCGCAGCGGCACCGCCGAGCACTACCATGGCTGCCCACCCCGAGTGGGCGGAGAAGCCGAATGCCGCGGATTGTGCCGCCATTGTATTTGACCAAAATGCCTAGCTAAAATGCACCGCTCGGGCGATGGCGCGCGCTAGACAGTCCGCCGCTGCAGAACCGATGCGCCCGATCTGTGCCGCACGCAGCGCATTCTTCTCGAGCGGCAACTCACCGCTTGCCAGCGCGTAAACCGTATCGCCGTCGAAAGGAGTGTGGGCCGGACGCACGGCGCGCGCAATGCCATCCTGCGCCATCATGGCGACGCGCTTGCACTCCACCGTGCTGAGATCGGCGTTGCAGGCGATGACGCCCAGCGTGGTGTTGGCGCCTGGCGTCAGGCGGCCGATGGCGAGCAGCCGCGATTCGTCCGGCGCGGGATCGCTCAAATCCATGGTGCTGGTTGGCGGTCCGCCGCCGCCGAACTCATCCCCGAATTCAAAGGCCCAGGCCCAGTAGGTCTTGCCGTCGGGCATGAGCGCCGAGCCCACCGAGTTGAGCGCCACCAGCGCTCCAACGATCAATCCGCCGTGCAGATCCACCGAAGCGGAGCCGATGCCTCCCTTGCGCAGACCCGCCATGGCGCCGCGCCCCGCGCCTACTGAGCCCAAGGCAAACTCAGTTGCCGAGGCATCGCAGGCCTGCAGACCTAAGTCGCGGTAGGGCGGAGAAAGGCCCCAATTCTTGTCGCCGCCATTGCCGAGATCGTGCAACACCGCGCAGGGCACGATGGGAATGGCGGGTGAGTCCGAGCGCCATTGCAAACCGATCCCTTGGCTCGAGAGCCATGCGGCGACGCCATCCGCGGCGGCCAATCCAAAGACCGACCCGCCGGCGAGTACCACGGCATGCGCGCGGCCGACCAAGTTTTCAGAAGCGAGCACGTCCGTCTCTCGCGTCCCGGGCCCGCCACCGCGCACATCCACGGCCGCCGCCCAACCGGCGCCGCACAGCAGCGTCGTCGCGCCGGAGCGCACATGTTCATTCGTTGCGTGACCGACTTTGAGTCCCGCGACATCCGTGATGAGATTCTTCGGTCCGGGGCGAAACACAGTACTCAGACAGGCTCCTGCGCCTGCGCTGCGATAACGGCCAGTCCTTGGAGCACCAGATCCGGCACGATCTCGCCATGCGCGCGCATAGTCCCGGCAATCATGCTGGCATCACCGCCGGTAATGAATAATTTAGGCGCGGTGCCGGTGCTTTGGCCGACCACCTCAGCGGCATGATCCGCCATGCCGGCCAGCGCGAACACGGCTCCGCGAGAAACGGCCGCAATCGTGTTGTTGGCGAGAACGCCGGCCAGAGAGGGCGTGCTGTTGAACGCCGCTTGCGCAATATCGCCGGTGTTGTTCATCAAGACCTCGCGCATCATGTGAATGCCGGGAGCGATCAGACCGCCGAGATGCTGACCATGGGAATCCACGCTATCGACTTTGACAGCGGTTCCTGCATCAACCACGCACAGCGCGGTTCGTGCCTTGGTCCATGCTCCGATGAGCGCCAGCCAGCGATCCGCGCCCAATAGAGACGGATTCAGATAGCCGCTGGTCAGTCCGTGGTACTCGCGAGCCGCGGTGATGAATTCGATGTTCACATGAAATTTCTTTTTCGTCAGGCGGGTCAGCCTCTTCGCCATCACCGGTCCGGCGACGTTCGAGACCAACACGCGGCTTGGCTTTTGGCCCGATTCGAACAGGGCGGCGGTCCAAATACCCGGCTTTGCGTCGCGATGCACCACAGCCTGCTGATCGGATAGCCCGGTGCTCGTGAGCCAGGCCCATTTGAGGCGCGTGTTGCCGACATCGATCACCAAAATCATGCTTGATTCATTACCTTAGGTGCTGTCGAGCACGTCGCCAGGCGGGCAAGGATAGCATTGCCGCCGCCGGCAACAGCGCCGCGTTGACGAGCCTGGCGGTCGCTTGCGGGGCGCGTGTTCAAACCGATGCGGATTGAAAAGCGCAAGCGCGGGAACAGCTGCTTTGAAGTTCTTAACTGAACTTGTCCACCTGGCGGTATCCTTTTAGGAAAAAAAGCAACACTGTGTTGTTACACCCCACTAGTAATTCTCCGCTCAATTATCTATCGTTCGAGTTCGATCATTTATCGTTGTTGCTGAAGTACAACAACCCTATCTTGTATTTTTTACAAGAATTTCTGGCCACTTCCATCAGGTACTGAAACGGGGTTCGTCGCCTTTGCATGCCCGGTGAAATCCAATGAAGGAGCAATCATGCCGAATCATACAAATCACAAGAAGCTATCTGTCCCGCGATCAAAAAGTCTGACCGGCAGGGGATTTTGCCACTCGCTGTCGGCACTCGTTGCCATCGCCTTCGCGACGAACGCGAATGCGCAAACGACGCCCGGCGCCGCTCCCGCCGACAAGGAACTGGCGGAGATCGTCGTGACCGGGACCCTGCTGCGTCGTACCGATGTTGAGACCGAGTCGCCGGTCACGGTTTTTACCTCCGAGCAAATTCTGCAAACGGGCCTGACCACGATCGCAGATGTGATTCGCACGGTTTCTGCGGACAATAGCGGCACGATCCCCACGGCCTTCGGCTTGGGCTTCGCGGCAGGTGCGTCAGGCGTCGCACTGCGCGGCCTGACTGTCAATTCGACCTTGGTTCTCATCGATGGCCGCCGCGCCGCGCCCTACGCGCTCGCCGATGACGGACAACGCTCGTTCGTCGATCTCAACACCATTCCGCTCGATTCGGTTGACCGCATCGAAGTGTTGAAGGACGGTGCCTCGTCGATTTATGGCGCAGACGCCATCGCAGGCGTGGTCAATATCATTCTCAAGAAGCAATTTCAGGGCGCCAACGTCAGCGCGGAAGTTGGCAAGGGTCAGCATCCCGGCGGCGGTGAGTCTCGCTTCACCGCGACCGTCGGGTCCGGTGATCTCGACACCGACCGTTACAACGCCTACTTCAGCGTGGAGTGGCAAGGCGACAGCCGTATCTTGGCGGGTGACCGGCCATTCCCATTCAATACCACCGATCTATCGTCGATCGGCGGTCCCGATGGCCGAGCCGGTATACCGGGATCATTTACCGGCTCGACCTCAGCCGTCGTTGCACCTTCGGTATTCACGCCCGGGTCCCCCTCACCCGCGACGCTCAACACCACACAGGTGGGTGCCTATCAGCCGCTCACCTCCTGCGGTCCGGGCACAACCGCAGCCAGCGCACCCTCGGCAATTGGCGGTTTAACCGACAACTATTGTTTGCAGAATCGATCCACGTTCTTCGATGACCAGCCGGCGCAGCAGCGCATCGGCGTCTCGGGCCGATTTACGGTCAAGATCAATGACAATACGCGAGCGTATATGAACGCGAGCTACTATCAGAACAATGTGATCATCGATACCGCACCCGCTCAATTGCAAAACTCGGTTGCACTGAATACCGAGAATATCGCGCTGCCGCCGACGCTGGCGAACGGCAGTCTGAATCCAAACAACCCGTTCGCGGCACTGGGAGAGTACGCTCTGACGCAATACTCGTTCAGCGACATCCAACAGCAGCTCACGCTCAAGAACCACAACTTCCGCATGGTGACCGGACTCGTCGGAAAAATTGCGGGCTGGGACTACGACACGGCACTGGTCATCAATCACACTTGGTTGGATACCATACAAAAGGGCCTGTTGAGCGCCAGCGGTGAACTCGATGCCGTCACGACCGGGGCCTACAACTTCGTCAACCCCACGCTCAACACCCCCGCGGTGCGCGCGGCCATTTCACCGACTTTGGCCAAGACCTCCACGACGGATTTGGACTCGCTGGATTTCAAGGCGACGCGTGAATTGTTTCAACTTCCGGGCGGTCCGTTGGGAATCGGGTTGGGCGCTGAGATTCGCTACGAGGCGCAGAATGATCCGGCACTGAATCCCAATGCGAATGTTCAAGGCATCGGCGTGTCGCAAACCATCGGCTCGCGCAACGCGTATGCCGCTTACTTCGAATTCGGCGTTCCTGTAGTGAAGATGCTGAATTTCGATATCTCCGGCCGCTACGATCATTATTCGGATTTCGGCGGCGACTTCACGCCCAAGGTAGGGTTCAAGTTCAAACCGATCAAGGAGGTGGCCTTCCGCGGTACCTACTCAAAGGGATTCCGCGCGCCCGCGTTCGCCGAGAATGGATCGAGCTCGGTCGAAGGATTTATCACTCAGAACCCGCAAACGGCGTATCCGGCGAACTTTTGCTCCCCGGCCGTGCACAGCGCGGCCTACTGCCTGCCTTACACTTTCGGCATCATTACCGCAGCAAACCCGAACATCAAGCCCGAGAAATCGGACAGCTACACCTTTGGCGTGATTTTCGAGCCGATTGAGCAGTTGAGTGCGTCGGTGGATTTCTATGACATCAAAAAGAAGAACACGATCGTTCCCGGCAACTCCGGTGCGGCGCTCGCTCCTTACTTCGCGGGTCAGCCGATACCTCCCGGTCTCAGCGTTCAGCCGGACCTGCCGGATCCGGCGTTCCCGGGTTCGCTGCCGCGGCCGCTGTCCGTCTCCAGCGAGTACGTCAACGCGAATGAGTTGAGCACCGATGGCATCGATATCGACATACGCGCGAAATTCGACTTTGATCGATGGGGCAAGTTCGTGAGCGATCTGTCCATTACCAAGATCTTCAGCTTCAAGCTGGTTTTTGACGATGGCTCGAGCCAGCAATATGTCGGCACACAGGCGCCGTATGTTCTATCGTCGGGTGCGGGCACTCCCCGCTATCGCGGCACCTGGACGAACACCTATCTTTACGGCCCCGCTTCGCTGACGCTCACAACCTACTATGTCAGCGGATTCGCCGAGACCGGCGTCGATGCGACGGGCGATCCGAACGTCTGCTTGTCGTTCAGCGTCCCCTGTCACGTCGCATCGTTCACCGACTTCGACCTGACGGGCATCTACCACAT
>Ga0193726_1003217_pt1 | contig 10533 bp, 8 predicted proteins | sample H2c1metaG_FD_144928 | JGI IMG/M metagenome (GOLD analysis project Ga0193726, IMG submission 144928) | Soil microbial communities from a riparian zone of the East river system, Colorado, United States - H2c1 | ecosystem: Environmental > Terrestrial > Soil > Riparian zone | place: USA: East River... | reverse complement strand
GCTACACCATGAACACGGGCTGGGCCGTGGGTGGCAAGGTCGGCTACGACTTCGTCGGCCCGCGCATCGAGATCGAAGGCATGTACCACAACAACACCGGCAGCGGCGTTGTTGCCTTCCCGAACGGCGGATTTGCCAACGTGAACGGCCGGATCGAGCAGGTCTCGCTGATGGGCAACATCCTCTATGACTTCTTCCCGGCCGCCACCATCACGCCGTATGTCGGCGCCGGCGCCGGCATCGCCTTCGTCGATACCACCATCCAGGGCTGCAGCCTCTGCAGCACGCAGTTCGCCTATCAGGGTATCCTGGGCGTGGCCTACAACGCCACGCCGTCGATGCGCATCGCGCTTGAAGGGCGTTACTACGGCACCACGAACCCGGGCGCCTACACCAACAACAACATCATGGCGTTGGTGAGCATGTCCTACAAGTTCGGCCAGCCCGACGTGGCCCCGCCGCCGGCGCCGCCGCCGGCCGCGGTGACGCCGCCGTCGTTCATGGTGTTCTTCGACTGGGATCGCGCGAACCTCTCGCAGCAGGCGCTGGGCACGATCAGCCAGGCTGCGGCGGCGTTCAAGGCCAAGGGCAGCGCGCGCATCACGGCGACCGGCCACACCGACACGACCGGTCCGGAGAGCTACAACATGGCGCTGTCGCTGCGTCGTGCCAACGCGGTCAAGGACGCTCTCGTCCGCGACGGCGTGCCGGCCCAGGCGATCACGGTCATCGGCAAGGGCGAGAGCCAGCTGCTGGTGCCGACCGGCGACAACGTGCGCGAGCCGCAGAACCGCCGCGTCGAGATCGTCATCCAGTAAGACCAGGCGTTATCGCAAATGCAAAGGCGGCCCGCTGGGCCGCCTTTCTCGTGCCGAACCCGGCGCTGAAGTTCGTCAACGCCGGGCGCGCTTTCCGGTTACGCCGCTGCCGCAATCTCCGCCAACCGTCCCATGATGCGGCCCCAGCCGGGGCTCATGGCGTCGTAGGCGAAATCGTTTTGCGGCGACCGGAAACCACTATGGACAAGACGCAGCCGGGTGCCGCGTCCCTCGGGCTGCAAGGTCCAGGTGACGACACTGTCGAGATGCGAGCCGTAGTTGGAACTTGCATCATTGGACTGCGACCCGCCCTTCCACGAATAGACCAGCCGGCGGTGCGGCACGATCTCCAGCACCTCGCACTGCACGGTGCCGTCCCAGTCGCCGATCGGCCTGGTCTTGAAGGTGAAGCGCTTGCCGACGACCGGCTCGAAATCGTTGGGCATCAGCCATTGTCCGATCAACTTGGCCGTGGTCAGTGCCCTCCACACTTTCTCAGGTGGCTGCGGGACCACGTCCTCGACGACGATGTCGCGCGCGGCGGGTTTTGCGCTGTGGGCCGGGTTCGTCATCGTCCATCTCCTTCAACACGCTCCTGAGGTTGGCGAAGCGCTCGCGCCAGAAGACGCCGTAAAGGCCGATCCAGTCGACCAGGGGCGCCAGCCCGCGCGGTTCGCCGCGATAATGGATGCGCCGCCCTTCCCGCCGCTCGTCCAGCAACCCTGCGTCTTTCAGCGCCCGCACGTGTTGCGAGATCGCCGGCTGCGAGACGTCGTTCCTTTGCGTGAGCACACCCACCGTGAGCTCGCCCGCCGCGACGATCTGCTCGAAGAGCGCGCGCCGCGTCGGATCGGCCAGCACGCGCATGACGGTTGCGATATCGGCAGCGGGTGACATGACAAAATACATAAGTTAATACTTATGTATTGTCAAACACCGAACGGCCGCCTGTTCGGCGCTCCCATCGGCCGCCGGCGATTACTGATTGGGCCGGCGCGTGCCCTGGACGAGGCGATAGACGCCCTCGATATTGAGCTGGCCCATCTGCTCGTAGCCCGACCAGTCCTTGTACTTGGAGAGGTCGACGAGCTTCTTGGTCTCCTCGAGCGACTTGCCGGCGCGCGCCGCGGCCAGCACCTGGGCGCGCAGGTCCTCGAGGTAGTTGCGGAAGGCCGTCACGTCGGCCTTGGTGCCGAGCGGCCCGTGACCCGGCGCCAGGATGTCGAACTCCATCGCCTCGACCTGGCGCAGCGAGTCTATCCATTCGTCGAGATAGGCGTCGGGGAAGTCGCGGAAGGCGACGCCCTTCACCGGGATGAAATCGACGGCGAAGATGATCTTCTCCTTGGGGAAGCGCATCACCAGCGAATTGTTCGAATGGTTGCGGCCGACGTAGATCAGCTCCATCACCGTGCCGCCCAGCTCGATCGTCGCGCGGTCGCTGAAGGTGATCTGCGGCACCGCAGTCGGCCGCTTCTCGCCGACGATCGGCTCCTTGGCATTGTCCTGCGCGATCACGGTGGCGGTGTCGGCCCACACTTCGCCACCCGAGATGTGATCGGCATGATCGTGGCTGTAGACGACGAACTTGATCGCCCTGTCCGGCCAGCGCTTCTTCATCTCGTCCTTGAGCCAGGTGGCCGCCGCCGCGTTGATGGGATCGGTGGCGATGATGCCGGCCGGCGTGACGGCAAACACCGAATAGTGGGCGTTGTTGCGGAAGCGGTAGACCTCGCTCGCGAGCTTGGTGATCCCGCGCACCGGGGCCTGCGCCGCAGGCGTTGCCGGCGTCTGCGCCGGCGCGGCGCCGGCCAGCGACAGGGCGAAGGCGGCAATGCCGGCTACGATAAAGTGTCTCATGAAGGCCTCCCCATCTGGTCGACGGGAGCCTGCCCATGCCGCGTCGCTTGCGCGACACACATTTGCGTCAGCGGCGAAGCGCCGCCCTGCGGTCAGGACCCGGTCAGGCGGCGGCACCAGGTGGTGACGAACTCGTCCAGACGCACAAGGTCGGCGGAAGGAACCTGGGAGCTCGCGGTCGGGAAGACGATGAGCAGGCCCTCGCTCGAGCGGCGTTTGAGCGTGGAATCGACGACCGTTTCCTCCTGGTCGACCCAGTCGTCGGTGTCGTTCCAGATGTGAAGCCTGCCCCAAAGCAGGAAGCCGTTGGGCTTTATGCCCACGCCGAAATGATGCCACATGGTCGCCGTGGTCCTCGGCCCGTAGCGCGAAAGCTCCGGGAACGAGACGTTCAAAAATCTCTCGCCGATGCCGACAATGAGGTCCCAGCGCTCGACATAGATCCGCGTGTCCTCGAACTCCGAGATCGCGACCTCGTCGGTGGTGTTGAACCAGACGCGCTTGGTACCGGTCTCTTCCTCGGTCGCGAACGGGTTCAGTCGGGGACCCCCGGTGCCGTAGAGCTTGGCCGTCGCCACCACTTCCTTGCCGGTCTTGCGGTTCCTGATGACGACCTCGATGCCGCCGCCGGCAGCGAAGGCGCGCACCACCCTCAGCCGGTTTATCGTCACGCTCCATTCCTTGGTCTTTGCCTGCTCGGACGGAAGGGAGCGGCCGACCTTGACCTCACGGGGCACGGCCAAGTCGATGCCGACCTCGACGCGCCGGTCATAGTCGTCGTCGCTGCTTCTGGCCTTGTGCTCGTCCGCCCGCGCCTCGCGGCTGCCGTCGCCGCGCGCCGTCAGCGCGAGATCAGGCTGGTCGTTGCCGACGGCGATCGTGACGTTTTTCTCGATGACGACGTCCTGGCCGAGGCGATTGCGCAACAGCCTTTCGACGATCAGGAACACCTGATCGGCGCGCTGCCTGGCAAGTCTTTCATTGCGCTGGTCCGCGTCGGCGTCGTTGGCCGCACCCCGCCAACGCGGGCTGGCATGTCCAACGATCGTGACGCGTAGCTTGCGAGCCTGAGAGGGCGTGTCGTCGGGCACCGGCATGACCTCCGTTCGTCTTCAGGTCCCGCGGCCTTTCCGGGACCGATCGCCGAAGATGATCCCGCCGCGCCGGCCCGACATCGGGAGTTCTCCCCATTTTTGTGCGATGTGGAGCGGCTTCCGATTGGGCGTCCGGCTGAGTCCAGCCGGACGGAACATGCACTAGCGCCTGAGGAATCGGTCGACGCCGAGCACGAGCAGCCCGAAGCACAGTCCCCAGAAGGCCGAGCCGACACCCATCAAGGTGATGCCCGACGCGGTGACGGCGAGCGTACCGGCGGCGGCAAAGCGCTCTTGGTCGGCGGCGAGCGCGGTGCCCATGGCACTCGCCATCGAGCCCAACAGGGCCGTGCCCGCGACGGTGGCCAGCAACGCCGGCGGCAGGGCGCCGAACAGGCCGACCAGCGAGGCGCCGAACAGCGCGATCAGACCCCACCACAGGGCATAGAAGACTCCGGCCTTCCAGCGCTGGGCCGGATCGGGATGCGCCTCCGGTCCGGTGCAGAGCGCGGCCGAGATCGCGGCCAGATTGGATGTATGTGCACCGAGAAAGGCGGTGCCGAGCGACAGCGCGCCGGTGACCGCCAGCACCGGCTGGGTCGGCGGCTGGTAGCCCGAGGCCCGCAGCACGGCGAAGCCCGGCAGGTTTTGCGACGCCATGGTCACGAGATAGAGCGGCACGCCCAGCCCGACGAGGGTCGCGAGGTCCCAGGCCGGAGTCACCAGCTCGAGATGGGAGAGGCCGAGCGGCGGGATCGGCTTCACCAACCCCAGGGACCAGGCGAGCAGCGCCCCCGCCGCCAGCACGATCAGCGAGGCAAGCGTCGGCAGCAACGCGCGCGCCACCAGGAACAGCACGATCAAGGGCAGCACCAGCAGCGGCGCGCCGGGCACGTGCTCGAACATCACCACAACGAGATGCAGCAGGATGCCGCCCAGCATGGCGGCGGCGATGCTCGCCGGAATCCTCTCGATCAGGCGGCCGAGCGGACGGATGGCGGCGGTCAGCAGGATCAGCACCGCCGCCAGCACGAAGGCGCCGACGGCGGCCCGCAAGCCCGGCACGCCCGACGTTGCGGCGATCAGGGCGGCACCGGGAGTCGACCAGGCGGTGATGATCGGCATGCGATAGCGCGCGCTGAGGAAGAGCGCGCTCGCCGCCGTGGCGATGGCGAGGCCGGAGACCCAGGAGCTCGCCTGCTCCGGCGTGGCGCCGACCGCCTGCGCGGCCGCCAGCACGACCGGCAGGGTGCCGCCGACTCCCGCCACCGTCGCGACCAGGCCGGCGGTCGCGACCGAAATGAGTCCTGACCTCACGTGCCGGCTCTTACGCGTTCGCCTGCTCGACCATCGCCTGCAGCAGGATCTGGCAGCCCGCGCCGATATCGGCCTTGGTCGCGTCCTCGATCTCGTTGTGGCTGATGCCGTCCTTGCACGGCACGAAGACCATGGCGGTCGGCGCCACGCGCGAGACATAGCAGGCGTCGTGTCCCGCGCCGCTCACGATGTCCATGTGGGGGTACCCCGCCTGCTCCGCCCCGCGCCGCACGGACTCCACGAGTTCCTTGGCGAAGGGCGACGGCGGGAAGTACCAGATCTGCTCGATCTTCACCTCGAGGCGATGGCCCGCCGCGATGTCCGCCGCCGCGGCGCGCATCTCGGCATCCATCCGGGTCAATTCGTCATTGTCGGGATGACGAAAGTCGATGGTCATGAACACGCGGCCAGGAATCGTGTTGCGCGACTGCGGCTGGCTTTCGATCACGCCGATCGTCGAGCGCCCATTGGGGCGGTTGCCGATCTTGCGGCACTCGACGATCAGTTCGGCTGCGCCAACCAGCGCGTCGCGCCGGCCTTCCATCGGCGTGGTGCCGGCGTGGCTTTCCATGCCGGTCCACGAGATCTCGTACCAGCGCTGGCCCTGCGCGCCCGTGACGACGCCGATCGTCTTCTTCTCGCGCTCGAGGATCGGGCCCTGCTCGATATGCGCCTCGAAGAAGGCACCGACCAACCGGCCGCCCACCGGCTCCTTGCCGTCGTAGCCGATCTTCTTCAGCGCCTCGCCAAAGCTCACGCCGTCGCGGTCCTTGATGTTGAGCGCATGGTCGAGCGTGAAGGCGCCGCCGAACACGCCCGACGCCACCATGGCCGGTGCAAAGCGGCAGCCTTCCTCATTGGTCCATACCGCGACCTCGATGGGCGCCTCGGTGACGTAGCCGGAATCGTGCAGCACGCGCAGCACCTCCAGTCCTGCCATGACGCCATAAGCGCCATCGAACTTGCCGCCGGTCGGCTGGGTGTCGAGATGCGAGCCGGTCATCACCGGCGGCCTGGAAGGATCGCGCCCCTCGCGGCGGGCAAAGATGTTGCCGAGCCGATCGATCTTGATGGAGCAGCCCGCCTCCTTCGCCCAGCGCACGAACAGGTCGCGTCCCTGTCGATCGAGATCGGTCAAGGCGATGCGGCAGACGCCGCCTTTCTCCGTGCCGCCGATCTCGGCCAGCTCCATCAGGCTCGACCACAGTCGGTCGGAGTCGATGCGTAGATTGGGGCGGTCGGCGGCTTTCATGCAAACTCCGTTGAGAACGATCCGTTATCGGGCCAGAGCCCGACTGAAGGACCCTAGCATGCCGCGCCCTGAAAGGGCCGGTGGGCGATGGCGTGGGAATTTGCCGCTGCCTTCACTGCTGCCGCCGGCCCCAAGCGGCAGCGAGCGCGCCGAATCTGGCGCACGTCGGACGCGCGTGGCGCGAAATGGATTGCCGACGCCGAAGAAGGAGTTGGATGCTATCAGCCAGGCCAACAAGGCCGAGCACGAATCGCGGGGACAGGCTCCTGGCCATGCCGATTGAGCACGTAGAGACGTTGATCGTCGGCGGCGGCCAGGCCGGGCTGGCGCTGAGCCATAGGCTCCGGCAGCGCGGCTGCCCGCATCTCGTGCTCGAGCGGGGTCGGATCGCCGAACGTTGGCGGACGGAACGCTGGGATGGCCTGCGGTTCCAGTTCCCCAATTGGTCAGTACGACTGCCGGACTTTCCCTTTCCGCACACTGATCCCGATGCCTTCGCCACGAGCGCGGAGATCGTCGATTATCTCGCCACATATGCCGAGTTCATCGCCGCGCCGGTTCGCTGCGGCGTCACCGTGACGGCATTGCTGCGCCGCGAGGGCACATCCGGCTTCGTTGCAGAGACCTCGAACGGGCCGATCGAGGCGGCAAATGTCGTTGTTGCCACCGGTCCCTATCAGCGCCCCAAAGTTCCAGCTTTGCTGCCCGAGGATGCCGGCCTCTTTCAGCTGCACGCCAGTCGGTATCGGCAACCGGACCAGCTTCCAACCGGGGCCGTGCTGGTCGTCGGCTCCGGTGCGTCCGGCGCCCAAATCGCCGAGGAGCTCATTCGCGCAGGTCGCCACGTCTATCTCTCGGTCGGCCGCCACCGTCGAATGCCGCGCCGATATCGTGGACGCGATCTCATCTGGTGGCTGAGCACCCTGGGGCTGGATCAAACCCCCGTGGAGAATCGTGGACCAGACAAGACACTACCGCTGATCACCGGCGCTTATGGCGGCCACACCATCGATTTCCGCCGCTTCGCAACGCAAGGAGTGACGCTGCTGGGCCGGGTTGAAGCGGTGCGGGACGGCACAGTGGACCTGGCGCCCGACCTGGCCGACAGCCTGGCATTCGGCGATGCCGCCTACGCGGCCTTCCTCGACAGGGTCGATGCACACGTCGCGCGCCACGGCCTGGACATGCCGCAAGAGCCCGGCGCCCGCGCGGCGCAACCGGACCCGCCCTGCCTCGTGGAACCTCTGCGGCGCCTGGACCTTCACGCCGCCGGCATCGGCGCGGTGATCTGGGCGACCGGCTATGGCTGTGACTTCAGTTGGATTGAGTTGCCGGTGCTGGACGCTCGCGGTGAGCCAGTTCACCGCGGCGGCATAACCGACGAGCCGGGATTGTATTTCCTCGGCCTGCCATGGCTGTCCAAGATGAACTCCTCATTCCTGGCCGGCGTCGGGGACGACGCGGCACGGCTCGCGGACCATATCGTCGCGCAGAAAGACGAGCGAGGTCGCCCATGAGGTGGCAGCATCCCACAAGGCCGAAGTTGCACGTGTCTTCATCCGGAAAAACCAAAGGGGAGAATTGAGCGCGCGAGGCATCGCGACAGCAGCTGGGAAAAACGTCCTTGTGTCCCGGGAGGCATACATCAAAGCAAACTCAGGTCGACGGGTTACCCGAACAGTCATTCTGACCAGCGCGGCCATGCTGTGCTTCGCGGCAAATTCGCTGCTGTGTCGACTGGCCCTGGCTCCCAAGCTGATCGATCCGGCCACCTTCACGAGCGTGCGAGTCCTGTCGGCGGCCACGATGCTGAGCATCGTCGTCTGGCTGAGGCGCCGGCACCTTCCGCGGCTGTCGCATGCCAACCCGCGCTCGATAGCGGCGTTGTTCGCCTATCTCATCTTTTTTTCGTTCGCCTACACACGACTGAGCGCCGGCACGGGCGCCTTGATCCTGATCGGCGGCGTGCAGCTCACCATGTTCGGCATTGCCTTGCACGAAGGAGAAAGATTCTCGCTCCCGTCGTGGGCGGGACTTGGGTTGGCTCTTCTCGGCGTTCTCTATCTCGTCCTGCCGGGTGTCAGCGCGCCCGACCCGCTGGGAGCCGCGCTGATGGCCATGTCAGGGATTGCATGGGGATTCTTTTCACTCCTTGCCCGAGGCGCGGACCATCCCGTGGAGTCCAACGCCGACAACCTGCTGTGGTGTTTGCTTCCCGCGGCGTTGGTGAACCTATGCTATCTCGGCGATTTCAACGGCACATCGGCGGGCTTCGGCCTGGCCATCGCGTCGGGCGCCGTCGCCACAGGTTTCGGTTACATCGTCTGGTATCTTGCCTTGCGCGATCTCTCGGCGGCGCACGCAGCCACCGTTCAGCTGTCGATGCCTGCCATTGCGGCGCTGGGTGGGGTCGCGTTTCTGGCTGAGCCGCTGTCCCTGCGGCTGCTGATCGCTTCTGTCGCAATGCTCGGCGGAATCGCCATTGTGCTGACCCGACGATCCCACGCCGTTCCATGACGATTGTGGGCCTCGCGGGGCGGGCCGGGTGCCGGGTGACAGTCGGTCCGCGAGAGCCAAGGTCCAGCATCCCGAGGTCGCGACAGCGCGGGCGAGGCGCTGGCGCTATGCGGACTGAGCGGGCCAGACGCCTGCTGGGCGCCCGTGCCGAGGCTGGCCGGATGGCTCCGGTGAGGCTATGGGTCGAGGCTTGGCCAGCGCAGGGATACTCATCCGAAAAATGCTTCCGCTCTCCGACACGCTCGTTCTCGACCTTACGCAAGTCATCGCCGGTCCGACCGCCGGCCAGATCCTGGGCGACATGGGCGCCGACGTGATCAAGGTCGAGCCGCTCCACGGCGAGCATTTCCGCCCGCATTTCGGCGGCGCCTGGGTGCCGTCGATGAACCGCAACAAGCGCGGGCTCGCCGTCGACCTGCGCACCGCGGGCGGCCGCGACGTGCTGATGCGGCTCGTCCGCAAGGCCGACGTCTTCATGGAGGCCTTCACGCCGGGCGTCATCGACAAATTGGGCTTCGGGTGGGAGACCGTGTCCAAGGAAAATCCGCGGCTGGTCTATGCCTCGATCTCCGGATACGGCCAGACCGGCCCCTATTCGTCGCGCGCCGGATACGATCCCTGCATCCAGGCGGAGGTCGGGCTGATCGAAGCGACCGGCCCCCAGGATGGCGAGATGTGCCGCGTCGGCACGGCGCCGATCGACTACTGCACCGGCTCGTTCTGCGCCGCAGGCATCGCCTTCGCCCTGCTCGGCCGGCACAAGACCGGCCGCGGCCAGCGCCTCGACCTCTCGCTGTTCGATGTCGGCATGCACATGATGAGCCACTGGATCACCAACCAGGGACTCACGGGAGAGGATCCGGTGCGCATGGGCACCGGCAATTCACTGATCTTCCCCTTGCGCGTTTTCCCGACCAGGACGCTTTCGGTCTTCGTCGCCGGCACCAACGATCCTTTCTGGCGCGTGTTCTGCACCGCGCTCGACCGTCCCGACTGGCTGGCCGACCAGCGCTTTGCCACGAACGAGAGCCGCGTCGCCAACCGCTCGATCCTGGAACCGATGATCGAGAAGTACTTCGCCGAGCGAACGGCTGAAGAGTTGCTCGACAAGCTGATCCCGGCCGGCATGCCCTGCTCGGCCGCCTACAAGGTGAGCGACGTCATGGAAAGCCCGCACGCCAAGGCGCGTGGCAGCGTCATGGAGGTCGACTATCCCGGCATCGGCCCGGTGAAATCGGCGGCCAATCCGATAAAGCTGTCCGATGCGCCGGTCGAGATGCGACGGAAGTCGCCGATGGTGGGCGAGCACACGGTCGAGATCATGCGTGAGGTGGGCTTCAGTGACGCCGATATCGCCGCGCTGCGCGATGCCAAGGCCATCACCACGCCATGAAGATCGTCTACTCCGACAAGCACACCCAGCACGATCCGCAGACTTTCTTCATTCGCGGCGTGAAGCAGCGGAGCGCCGAACAGCCCGAGCGTGCCACGCGCCTGCTCGCTGCCGCAACAGCTGCCGGCCACAAGATCATCGGACCGAAGGCTTATGGCGCCGCGCCAGCCGCGAGCGTGCACACGGCCGATTACATCGATTTCCTGCAAACCGTCTCACGCGACTGGGCAAAGCTTCCCGGCGCTTCGGCGGAAGTCGTTCCCAACGTCCATCCCGGACGTG
>Ga0193726_1003216_pt1 | contig 10534 bp, 9 predicted proteins | sample H2c1metaG_FD_144928 | JGI IMG/M metagenome (GOLD analysis project Ga0193726, IMG submission 144928) | Soil microbial communities from a riparian zone of the East river system, Colorado, United States - H2c1 | ecosystem: Environmental > Terrestrial > Soil > Riparian zone | place: USA: East River... | reverse complement strand
GCTCCGCTCTGCGCGTGGATGGCGGAGTTGTTTCTTCATGTTTCTAACGCCCATGCTTTCTATCAAGTCCCTTTGCATCGCATTGCTGCTCTCGACCTGTTGTGCGCTCACGGCGCAGAACGAAGAGCATCGCGTTCGGAATATTGTTCTGGTTCATGGTGCCTGGGCAGATGGTTCCGGCTGGAAGGGCGTTTATGACATTCTGGTCAAGGATGGTTACAACATCAGCATCGTCCAGGAACCGGAGACATCCTTTAGGGAAGATGTCGCCGCGACGAAGCGGATCCTCGCTCAACAAGATGGACCGTGCATTCTGGTCGGCCACAGCTACGGAGGCGCGGTCATTACCGAAGCGGGAACGGATCCATCTGTCGCCGGGTTGGTCTACATCGCGGCCCATATGCCGGATGTGGGAGAGAATGAAGCGGACGACGGAAAGCGTTTCCCCAGCGACCTCAGCAAGTCGACGGCGATAAAGAAGACGGCGGACGGTTTCACTCACCTCGACCCCGCGCAGTTTCATGAGTTCTTCGCAGCCGATTTATCTGATGAACAGGCCGCTTTCATGGCGCGATCGCAGGTGCTCAACCTGGCCGATAATTTCAAAGCAGTCATCACGGCGGCTGCATGGAGAAGCAAACCGAGCTGGATGTTGGTAGCGGGAAAAGACAGAGCCATTAACCCCGACTTGGAACGGTGGTACGCCGAACGAGCCAAGAGCCACAAGGTCGAAGTCCCAGGCGCCAGTCATGCGGTCTACGTCTCCAGGCCGAAGGAGGTTGCCGCTCTTATCGAAAACGCTGCAACAACCGAACCAACAACCCAACACTGAAAGCTATCGTGAAACACTCTCTTATTGGAGTTGGAATATTGTCGATCCTCCTGACGTCATCGGGCTGCAAGAAAGCAGCCGCGCCGCAGCAAGGTCCGCTGCCGGTCAATGTCGTTACCGTGGTCGAAAAAGAGGTGAACGAGTGGGACGAATTCACGGGGCGCCTGGAGGCGGTCGAGTCAGTGGAGATCAGGCCGCGCGTGTCCGGGTATATTACCGAGGTCCATATCGAAGCCGGCGCAATCATCAAGAAGGGCGACCTGCTTTACGTGATCGATCCGCGTCCTTATCAGGCGGACTTCGATCGAGCCGCCGCCGAAGTCGAGCGCATGCAAGCGCAACTCAAGCTTGCCCAGATCGAATTGGATCGCGCGAAGGAGCTACGGACCAAGAATACGATCTCGGCCAGCGAGTTCGACCAGAAGGCCGCTACCTATCAGGGTGCCTCCGCCGCAGCAGCATCGGCCGAAGCAGCGAAGAATTCCGCCGCGCTGAATCTGGAGTTCACCCAGATCAAATCGCCCATCGACGGTCGCGTGAGTGACGCGCGCATCACCCTGGGCAACCTCGTCCAGCCGGGCGCTGGGCCGGAGAGTGTGCTAACGACGGTAGTCTCGGTCGATCCGATTTATGCGAAGGTCGACGCCGACGAGAACGCGATTCTAAAATACGTAAAGCTGAGCGAAGAGGGCAAACGCGTGAGCGCGCGCACGGCGAAGATCCCGGCCTTCGTCGAGCTCGGCAACGAGACCGGTTTTCCACACGAAGGTTACATTGACTTCGTTGACAATCGTCTCGATCCCGGGACGGGCACGGTCCGTGCCCGCGCGGTGTTAAAAAACTGGAACTCGAATCTCATCACCCCGGGCTTCTTCGTGCGCGTGCGGGTAGCCGGCGCGACGGCGTATCGGGCGGCGCTTATTCCCGATAAAGTGATCAGCTCAGAGCAGGGAGTGAAGTACGTCTTTGTGGTCAAAGCGGACAACACACTCGAGCGCCGCAATATTGAAAGGGGAACGATGTTCGAGGGAAAACGAATCGTGAAGAGTGGACTGAAGGACGGCGAGAAGGTGGTCTCCACTCGCCTGCAATTAATCCAGCCAGGAATGACGGTGAAGCCGGTGGAGGAGAAGGAGAACTAAAATGCGGAGTGCGGAATGCGGAATGCGGAATGACCGAGGCTATGAGCCAAGCTGATTTGAAGAAACGAACGAAGGCTTTTGCGCTGCGAATCTCGAAGCTCGTCGATACGCTGCCAAAGACGACGGCAGGTCGTGCGCTAGCGTCACAGATCGTGCGTTCCGGAACGTCTGTTGCAGCAAACTATCGCGCTGCGTGCCGCGCGAAATCGCCTGCGGACTTCATCTCCAAGATGGGGAACGTTGAAGAAGAGGCTGACGAAACTCTGCTGTGGCTCGAGCTACTTGAGGAGTCCGGGCTTGTTTCTCCGGCGAAGCTCACCGCGATCAAACAAGAAGCCGACGAATTGACCGCGATCACAGTCGCCTCGATCAAGACCGCGCGACGCAACCGCGCTCCCTGACTTCGCATTCCTATGGCGCTCTCCGATTCCGCGTTCCGCATTCCGCATTCCGAGTTCGAATGAACTTTCCCCACTTCTTTATCGACCGGCCCATCTTTGCCGGCGTGATCAGTATTGTCATCACGCTCGTCGGCGTGATCGCGCTTTCGACGCTTCCGATCGCGCAATATCCTCAGATCGCGCCGCCCACCATCCAGGTCACGACCACCTATCCGGGCGCGAACGCGCAGGTCGTATCGGAAACGGTCGCGACGCCGATCGAGCAGCAGGTCAACGGCGTCGAGAACATGCTCTACATGTCGTCGCAGAGTACGAGCGACGGCAACATGACCCTGAGCATCACTTTCAAGCTCGGCACGAATCTCGATACGGCCCAGGTGCTGGTGCAAAATCGTGTCGCCATCGCCATCCCCGTGCTCCCGCCTGACGTGCAGCGCATCGGCGTGACAACGAAAAAACAGTCGCCGGATATAACAATGGTGGTGCATCTCGTTTCACCGGACGGCTCGCTCGATCAGCTTTTCACCAGTAATTACGCGCTCCTCCAGGTTCGCGACGAGCTCGCGCGGGTCGATGGAGTCGGCGACATCAATGTCTTCGGCGCGCGGGAATATTCGATGCGGATCTGGCTCGATCCGAACAAGGTTTCTTCGCGTGGGCTCACCGCGCAGGACGTGGTGACGGCGATTCAGGAGCAGAATGTGCAGGTCGCGGCGGGAATCATCGGTGCGCCGCCCGTCCCGAAAGGCGCCACCGCCTTTCAATACACCGTCAGCACGCAGGGCCGGCTCGCGGATGAAAAAGAATTCGGCGACATCATCATCAAGACTGGCGCCGACGGGCAAGTCACGCGCGTCCGCGATGTCGCGCGAGTTGAGCTCGCGGCTCGCGACTACACGGTCACCAGCCAGCTCGGCGGAAAACCGGCGACCGCGATCGCCATCTTCCAGCTCCCGGGTTCGAACGCACTCGCTACTTCCGACGCTGTGCGCGCGAAGATGGCAGAGCTGAAGAAGCGTTTCCCGGTCGGGCTCGACTACACCATCGTCTACGATCCGACGGTCTCTGTCCGCGAGTCGATCCACGAAGTCCAGAAGACGCTCTTCGAAGCCATCGCGCTGGTCGTTCTCGTCGTCCTCATCTTTCTGCAAACGTGGCGCGCGGCGCTGATTCCGCTTATCGCCATTCCAGTTTCGTTGATTGGCACCTTCGCCGCGATGCAGGCCTTCGGATTTTCGATCAACAACATTTCGCTCTTCGGCCTTGTTCTCGCGATCGGCATCGTGGTCGATGACGCCATTGTCGTCGTCGAGGCGATCGAGCATCACATTGAAGCTGGTCTGAGCCCGCGGGACGCGGCGCGCAAAGCCATGACCGAAGTCGGAGGCGCCTTGGTCGCGATTGCGCTCGTGCTTTGCTCGGTCTTTATCCCGACCGCGTTTATCAGCGGCATCACGGGCATATTCTTTAGGCAATTCGCGCTCACCATTGCGGTTTCGACCGCGATCTCCGCGCTGAACTCGCTGACCCTCTCGCCGGCGCTCGCGTCGCTCCTGCTCAAGCCGCGCGGCGCGAAGAAGGATGCGTTCCAGCGCCTGATCGATGGCGCGCTCGGCTGGTTCTTCAAAGGGTTCAACAAACTCTTCGCCTGGAGCTCGAATGCCTACGGTAATGCGATTGGGCGGCTGACCCGGCTCGCGGTCGTTGTGCTCCTCATTTACGCCGGGTTGCTCTTCCTGACCGGTGTCGGTTTCAAAGTTGTGCCGGGCGGTTTTCTTCCCACGCAGGATCGCGGATATGCCATCGTTTACGCGCAGTTGCCCGACGCCTCCTCGCTCGATCGGACCCAGGCCGTCGTCGACAAGATTTCGAAGATCGCCCACGAAACGCCCGGCATTCTCAACACCGTGGAATTCGCCGGCTTCAATCTCTTCGGCGGGAATCAAACCAACACGGCCGCTGTCTTCCTGCCTTTCAAGGAATTCTCGGAGCGAAAGACGCCCGAGGAGGGATTGCCGTCGATTATCGCGAAGATGAACGCGCGAGTCCGCGCGGAAATTCCTGAAGCCCTGGTCGTCGTCTTTCCGCCACCGCCCGTGGCCGGGATTGGCAACGCCGGTGGCTATAAGCTCTTCATTCAGGATCGTGGGAACGCCGGCCTCGAGGAACTGCAGACGCAGGCTTTCGCCATGACGAGGAAAGCGAATCAGACCCCCGGCCTGACCAACAACCTGACGACCTTCCGCGCCAACGTGCCGCAACTCTGGCTCGATGTAGATCGCGTGAAAGCCAAGAGCATGAACGTGCCGCTCAGCAATATTTTCGGCACACTCCAGACCTATCTCGGTTCGACCTACGTGAACGACCTCACGCTTTTCGGCCGGACCTATCGGGTAACGGCTCAGGCCGACTCCGAGTTTCGCCTCAAGCCCGACGACATCCGCTTGCTCAAGACGCGCAATACTTCGGGTGGAATTGTCCCGCTCGGTTCCGTCTCGACCGTCCAGGAGGTAAGCGGCGCCGACAAGGTCACTCGCTACAATATGTTTCCGGCCGCTGACATCAGCGGCCAACCCGCGCCCGGCGCCAGCACGGGCGACGCCCTCGCCGCCGTCGACCGTCTCGCGAAAGAAATGCTGCCCACCAGTTTCACGACGGACTGGACGGAAATCGCGCTCCAGCAAAAACTCGCTGGCAACAGCGCGATCTACATTTTCCCGCTCTGCGTCCTGTTTGTCTTCCTGCTCCTGGCGGCGCTTTACGAAAGCTGGTCGCTGCCGCTCGCAATCATTCTCATTGTCCCGATGTGCCTTTTCAGCGCGATCGGCGGCGTCTGGTTGCGCTCGATGGAAAACAACATCTTTACCCAGATCGGCTTCGTCGTGCTCGTCGGCCTGGCCTGCAAGAACGCCATCCTGATCGTCGAGTTTGCCAAGCAAATCGAGGACCGTGATAAGAAAGATCGTTTCACTGCTGCCGTCGAAGCCTGCCGCGTTCGCTTGCGCCCGATCTTGATGACCGCGTTTGCCTTCATTTTCGGCGTTCTTCCGCTGGTAATTGCCAGCGGCGCCGGCGCCGAAATGCGCCAGGCGCTCGGCACGGCTGTCTTCTTCGGAATGCTCGGAGTCACTGGGTTCGGTCTCTTTCTCACGCCGGTGTTTTACGTCGTGATCATGGGGTTCAAAGAACGCCGCACCAAAACTCCTCCACCCGCACCAGCCCAGTCGGGGCCACCGTTAGGAGCGGAACCAGCCACCTGATTTGCACGTGGATGCGGTCCAGATAAGCACGTACGGCAGGCTGAATAAAGTGACGCCCGTGACAAACATGACCACGCCAACTCTCATCCAGACCCGCTTCGGATTTGCCTCGACCGCCGCCGAGGTGATCGACGGCATCGACCTCTCGGGCCGGCGCGCGATCGTCACCGGCGGCTCGTCGGGCATCGGGATCGAGACGGCACGCGCGCTGGCTGGCGCGGGCGCCGAAGTCACGCTCGCCGTACGCGACACCGAGGCCGGCGACCGGACCGCCACCGACATCACTGCTACGACCGGCAACACGGCTATCCACGTCGACCGACTCGACCTCGCCGACCAAGCCTCCGTCGCAACCTTCGTCGCGAACTGGAGCGGCCCGCTCCATCTGCTCATCAACAACGCCGGCGTGATGGCTCTGCCCGACCTCCAGCGGACCAGGGAGGGCTGGGAGATGCAATTCGCTACCAACCACCTCGGCCACTTCGCGCTCGCGCTCGGCCTGCACGACGCACTCGCCGCCGCCGGCGCCGCGCGGATCGTCTCGCTCAGTTCTGTCGGGCACCAGCGCTCACCGGTGATCTTCGACGATCTGAACTTCAACTCCCGTCCGTACGACGTGGGACTCGCCTACGGGCAGTCGAAGACCGCCAACATTCTATTCGCCGTCGAGGCGACGCGCCGCTGGGGTAGCGACGGCATCACCGCCAACGCGGTCCATCCGGGCACGATCGCGGCCACCAACCTGATGCGAGATCTGGACCCTGACGTTCTGGCGCACCTCCGCGCCTCAGCGCCGTACGCAGAGACACTTGACGAATCAAAGGTGAGATACAAAACAATCGAACAAGGCGCGGCGACAAGCGTCCTCGTGGCCACCTCACCACAGCTCGACGGTCTCGGCGGCCGCTACTTCGAGGATTGCAATCAAGCGCGAGTCCTCGACCCCGACGCCCCGAATACCAGCGGCTCCGGCGTCGCCGCCTACGCACTCGACCCAGCCAACGCGAACCGGCTTTGGGAGCTATCGGTCGCACTACTCGGTTTAGAGCAATAAACACGCGTTCGCGGAGCAAGCCGACCTGCAGCTATGTTCGTGAAACGAGTCGGTCTGCTGCCCAATGCAAACGGCCGGCTCATCGAATCGCCTCATATGAGTATAGGCCAGCGTTTAAAACGCGTAGCGCCATCGGCGCGTTTTCATTTCAGCCCGGGGCAACGCCCCAGGATGATTCGTACAGAATAATTGAGAAGCGCTGAAAGCGCGATTCAAGGCATCGCTTCACCGTTAGTCCCATGCAAATGGTCCCGGAATGAATCGCGCTTTCAGCGCTGGGTTGAAGATGTCTGATGTTCCTGGGGCGTTGCCCCAGGCTGCCGATGAAGGCGCGCCTTTGGCGCTAAACAGGCACTGAGACGCTAGCCTCTCCTCAGGGCGGGAAAAGCGATCAGCAATACGTGGATGCGAATCTCATCACGAGACTAACCCTGCGCGGCGTGCTTCCCCAGTTTCTTGAGCAGCCGCAGCAGGCTGAGCCGCTCATTTTCTGAAAGGACGTTCGCGATATTTTCCATCGCGGCGGCGTGCTCGCCAAATCCGCGCGTAATCAGGGCCCGTCCCTTCGGGGTCAGTTCTACCTGGCGCACCCGGCGGTCTTCGGCGTGGCCTTTGCGCGAAACAAGCCCTCGCTTGACCAGCCGATCAACGGCCACGCTGATCGATCCCGGCGTGAGCCAGACCTTCGGACCCACGGTATTCACCGGGAGCGGGCCCTTGTGAAGAAGCGCTTCGAGGACTCGGAAATCGGAGTCTCCTAGTTCTGTGCGTTTGATGCTGCTGGCCGCGTGCGGGAGCAGCGCCTGAAACGCTTTCATGAAGACAAGCCAAAGATGCACGCCCGAGGAGTCTTCCGTTTGTCTGGTTCGCTTTTTCTTCATCAAAAATAGTTATTTGACAGATATATTGATATCAATATACTGGGTATCAAACAAACGAAACTAACATGAAAATCACCATTGTCATCGCCCGTTTTCTCCTTGGCCTCATCTTTCTCGTCTTCGGATTGAACGGGTTTCTCCATTTCATTCCCGCACCTCCGCCGTCCGGAATTGCCGGTCAGTTCGTAGGGGCGCTCTTCGTCTCCCATTATCTGGTCCCGATATTTCTCCTCCAGATCATTTCGGGTATTCTGCTTCTGCTCAATCGCTACGTCCCGCTCGCGCTGACGCTCCTGGCTCCGATCATCGTCAACATAATGCTCATTCATATCTTGATGCTTCCGAGCGGTCTGCCCCTGGCTCTCGTCGTGACGGTGCTGTGGATCGTTGTCTTCTTGAGTGTCCGTTCGGCCTTCGCTGGGCTCTTCCAACAACGCGTCCCAACCGAAAGGCTTGGATAAACAAGTTCAGCTGAGCCCCGTCGCAAATACAGAGAGGGAACATATGGAGATTGGACTGGACAGTTTCGTCGCGGCGACCGTTGACCCTGTCGCGGACCGGGCAGTCGACCCGGCAAGACATCTCAGCGAGTTGCTCGAAGCAATCACGCTCGCTGACGAGGTGGGCCTCGATGTCTTTGGCATCGGGGAACATCATCGGCGTGAGTTTCTCGACTCCGCACCGACTGTGATCCTCGCCGCGGCCGCGGCTCGAACCCACCGTATCCGCCTAACGAGCGCGGTCACGGTGCTGAGCGCGGCCGATCCTGTGCGTGTGTTCCAGGAGTTCGCAACTCTCGACCTGCTTTCGAAGGGAAGGGCAGAGATTGTCGCCGGGCGCGGCTCATTCATCGAAGCGTTTCCGCTCTTTGGGCTTGAGCTCGAAAACTACGATTCGCTCTTCGCCGAGAAGCTCGATCTGCTTCTGAACATCCGCGAGAACACGCATGTTCACTGGTCGGGCCAGCATCGCCCGTCGCTGACCGGGCAGGGGGTTTATCCGCGCCCGCTCCAAGACCCGTTGCCGGTTTGGCTCGGGGTCGGCGGCACGCCCGGTTCCTTTCTTCTTGCCGGCACGCTCGGGCTGCCGCTGATGGTCGCGATCATCGGTGGCGAGCCGCACCGTTTCCGGCCGTTGATCGATCGTTACCGCCAGGCAGGTCTGCGCGTCGGCCATTCACCTGATAAGCTCGAGGTCGGCATCCATTCGTTAGGCTACGTCGCCGAAAGTTCGTCCAGGGCTGTGGATGACTTCTTTCCCGGCTATGCCAGGAGCTTTACCGAGATCGGTCGGGAACGCGGCTGGCCCCCCGTCACGCGGGCGCAGTTTGACGCCCTGCTTGGACCCACCGGAGCACTCCTCGTGGGCGACCCGGAAACCGTCGCTCACAAAATCCTGCGCCTAAACGATTCGTTAGGCGGCATTTCCCGCCTGACCTTCCAGATGAGCGTGGCGGCCTTGCCGCACGCTAAACTGATGCGCGCGATCGAACTTCTGGGAACGCGCGTTGCTCCTCTCGTCCGGACAGCGCTCGCGGCGAACACACAGGAGGCGCCCCTTGGCGAAGAGGGTCTCGCTTCGGTGAGGTCCGATCTCCTGCCGATTGCGTCAAAGGTTAAGAATTCTTAACCAGCATATTTTTTGACATTCCGGCGTGCGACGCGGTTTGTCTTCACGCAATGAAAACACACAAATTCAGCTTCAACAGCCAATCGGACCTCACGCGGCAGATTAAAAACTTCGAGAGGCAAAATCCAGGGGTGAAGCTCGACGAAACTCAGCTCAATATTGCTCGCGCTCGCGCTTCCAAAATGGACAACGACCCAAAACTCATGACCGAAAGAGCTGTCTTCGAAATTGCCTGCACAGAGACGTAAACAGGATCGCACACTACAAATTACCGGACTACCCGACCTCCGCGGTCGTTGACGCCGTCGCCCAGAGTCGCATAACTTTCGCGTGTTAACCAATCCTCGGGGTTGATCCCAACGAGGGTTGGGCGCAACCGGAACTATCGTGGACAAGACCGAATTAATTCTGATTTGTCTCGTGGCCGTCGCGTTGCTCGCGATCGTCGCCCGGAAAATCAGGGTTCCGTATCCCATTCTGCTCACCGTCGGGGGTGTGGCTCTCGCTCTCGTGCCCGGCCTCCCGGAAATTCATCTCGATCCTCAACTGGTTTTCAATTTATTTCTCCCGCCGCTCCTTTATCCCGCGGCCGTCTACACCTCTTGGAGAGATTTCCGGGCAAATCTTCGATCGATTCTCCCTCTGGCGATCTTTTTGGTTCTGTTGACGATGATAGCCACCGCCTACGTGGTCCATGCCCTGACGGGCTTGCCTTTGGCTGTCGGTTTCGTCTTCGGCGCCCTAATCTCACCGCCGGACGCCGTGGCCGCACTGGCGGTGACGAAAGATCTGAGAGTGCCTCGCAAGATCACCGTTATCCTCGAAGGTGAGAGTTTGGTGAACGACGCCACTTCGTTCATCTCTTTCCGTTTTGCGGTGGCCGCCGTGCTCACCGGTACTTTTTCGCTCGGCCAGGCGAGCGTGCAATTTCTTCTCGTGGCCGCGGGCGGCATCGCTGTCGGACTCGCCACCGGCTGGCTCGCCACGCAAGTGCAGAAGCGTTTGGACGATCCGCCGGTTCAAACCATGCTCTCGCTCCTGACTCCGTACGTGGCCTATTTCGGCGGGGAACAATTGCACGTCTCCGGCATCCTCGCGGTGGTTATTGCCGGGATCTATTACGGGTGGCGCGCGCCCCGGGTCTTGAGCGGACGGATGCGACTCCAGGCTGTGCCGGTTTGGGCAATGGTCACTTTCATTCTCAATGGAATCCTCTTCATGCTCATCGGGCTGCAACTGCCGCAGGTGATCCACGCGCTGCCTCCGGGTTCAGCGGTCTTCGTCGCGAAGCTGGCGATCCTGGTCCTTCTCGTGATCGTGCTGGTCCGTTTCGTC
>Ga0193726_1003215_pt1 | contig 10536 bp, 8 predicted proteins | sample H2c1metaG_FD_144928 | JGI IMG/M metagenome (GOLD analysis project Ga0193726, IMG submission 144928) | Soil microbial communities from a riparian zone of the East river system, Colorado, United States - H2c1 | ecosystem: Environmental > Terrestrial > Soil > Riparian zone | place: USA: East River... | reverse complement strand
CAGAAGTGCTGGCCGCCCGCTCCGGTCAGGATCGCGCAGCGAACGTCGCGGTCTTCCCACAGGTCGATCCACGCCTCGGAGATTTCGTCCGAGGTCGCCTTGTCCAGAATGTTCGCCTTTTCGGGGTTGTTAAGCGTGATATACGCGACGCCATCGCGCTTTTCATATTTAATGGCCATGGCTTATTTCCCTTCCGTCATGGTCGGCTCGACCGGACCATCTGCAGCAGTACGATGGAGCGCGCGATGGCCCATCCATTACGCTACCGCAATCACAACGCCTGCGCGGCCTTCAGCACTTCGGCGGCGTGCCCGGTCACGCTGACCTTGCGCCAGACCTTCTTCACTTTGCCGTCGGCACCGACCAGGAACGTGCTGCGTTCCACGCCCATATATTTCCGGCCGTACATCGATTTCTCGACCCACGTGCCATAGCGCTCCGCCACGGTTTTCGTTTCGTCGGACGCGAGCGGGAATTTAAGACCATACTTCTCGGCGAACTTCTCGATCGGCTTGATCTTGTCCGGCGACACGCCGATCACGTCCAGACCGGTCTTGCCCAGTTGCGGGAGGGCTTCCTGGAAGGCGCAGGCCTCCTTGGTGCAGCCCGGCGTGTCGGCCTTGGGATAAAAATATAAAATGAACGGCTTTCCCTTCAGCGCCGCGAGGCTGACGGTCCGGCCGCCGCTGGCCGGCATTTCAAAGTCCGGGGCGGTGTCGCCTTCTTGCACACTCATGGTCCGATCTCCCCAACGCGGCACGGGCCCGATCCGCGCGCCAATGGGCCCAGACTGGCGGGGAATTCGCCTGAGTCAACCGCGCTGCCCGCGTCGCGGCTTTCCGGCGGACGTTTGGTGGTCGCGTTCGACGAAGCCGCGCAGGACGGCGTTCATGCGGCTCTGCCAGCCGCGGCCCTGGCGCTTGAAGTAGTCCAGGATGTCGGCGTCGAAGCGCATGGTGACCTGGTGCTTGTTCTCCTTCCGCCCGCTCATCAGACCGGTGGCGACGTGGGCGCGGCTGACCCAGTCCTCGGGCAAGCCGTCCCAGGCGGGGTCGCTCGCCATATCGGCGGCGAGTTCTTCCTCGGTTTTGGCATCGACGCGTGCCCAGTCGGTTTTGCTTTCACCATGGGCAAGCAAGACGCCGATTTCTTCAGCCGTGTATCTGACGATATTGCCTTTCTTCCGCACGCCTTGCTCTCCGCGCTGAAATAATTCGGATACCGTCCTCAGATCGTTGGGTCCATATCACGACGACAAACCGGCCGTTCAGAATGGCTATCGTCAGAACGCGGGACCTCTTGGTGACGGGGCGATTCGGTATCCAATCGTGTTCGGCCGTCGAAGACCTGCCTGGCGTCCAGAAAGTCAGGTCCATGCTTCGCGATGTTCACCAGGTTTTTGGCCGCGTCCCACTCGAAGATCATCCGCGCGTCCTGGTTGTTATAAAGTAGCTACAATGGTCCGGCGCCGCAAGCCCCTTCTACCAAAATCCACCAACCGATGGGTTAACCGCTTCTATCTCCCCACGTCCCCAACGTACCGCACAAACGCCGCCCGCACGTCCGCCGCCAGCGCATCCAACTCCGCCCGCAGCCCCGCCAAATCCGCCGCCCCCATCGCGCGAAGCAACGGTCGCGCCGAGGCATCCGGCAGCACTTCACCCGCATCGCGCCCCACCGTGATCCGCAGCATGCCCTGCACGGTCCGCCACGCATGGTCGGCCCCAATCAACAGCGCCGCGTCGGGCGCCGGCAACACCCCGGCCGTCGCCAGGCCTCGCAACGCCTCCCGCGTCGTCTGGCTCAACACCTCCGGGTGCGTCTCCGCATGCAGCAACTGCAGCACCTGGGCGATGAACTCGACCTCGATCTGGCCACCGGGTCGCGGCTTCACGTCCCACGGCCCGTCAGGGGGCAACTCGCGCAGCATGCGCACCCGCATCGACGTGGCGTCGGCGCGAACAGTGCTCGCATCGCCGGCGATGGCGGTGGCGATCGCCTGCTTCCACCTGGGCGCGCACGCAGCCGGCCCGGCGATCACCCGGGCGCGCGTCAGAGCCATCCGCTCCCAGGTCCAGGCATCGTGCGCGTGATAGCGGCGGAACCCGTCCAGCGAGACCGCGACCGGACCCTTGTTGCCCGACGGGCGCAGCCGCATGTCAACGTCGTAGAGTCGGCCCTCGACGCCCGGTGCGGTCAGCGCCGCGACATAGGCATGCGCCAGCCGCACGAACCACTGGCTGACCGGCATGCTCCGCGCGCCGTGGCTCGCCGTCACGTCCGGCGGATGGTCGTAGATCAGCATCAGGTCGAGGTCGGAGCCCGCCAGCATCTCTCGTCCGCCCGCCTTGCCCAGAGCGACGACGGCCATGGCGCCGCCGCGCACGCGACCGAAGCGGCCGGCGAAATCAGCCTGGACCGGCGGCAGTAACGCACGCAGCGCGGCATCCGCCATTCGGGTTCGCTGAATACCCGCCTCATCCACATCCAGCCGCCCCTCCATCGTGGCGACCGAAATCGAAAAATCCTCTTCCCTGACGGCCCGGCTGGTGAGTTCGATCGCCTCCTCCAGCCCGCGCGCATCGCGCAACCGGCGGCGCAGCGCCGACGGCGCGTCTTCCTCGTCCGGAGACAGCAGCCCCTCCAGCGCGGAGGCGTTCGCCGCCAGGTGATCGGCCAGCCGCGGCGAGGCGCCGAGCAGGGCGGCGATGCGGTCCAGCAACGACGGATTGCGCTGAAACAGCGACAGCAGTTGCACGCCGGCCGGTTGCGCGATCAGGAAGCGGTCGAACCGCGTGAACGTGTCGTCCGGATGCGGCTGCGCGCCGATCCGCGCCAGCATCGTCGGCAGCATCTGGTCCATCAGCGTGCGTGCCCGCTCGGACCGCAAGGCCCGGACGTGCCCGGTCACCCAGGCCCGGACCCGCGCGACAATGCGCTCGGGTGTGGCGAAGCCCATGGCTTTCAGCGCCGCGATGGTGTCCGGAGGCGAGGGGTCGTCGCCGCGGAAATCCAGGCTCGCATCGGGGGAGGTCTCGTAAAGCGGGGACGGCAGCACCTCGAACACCGCCGCGTAATGGACCCGGACCCGGGTCAACTGATGGGTCAATGTCAGGGCGAACGCCGCCGTATCGGGAAACCCCAGGAAGACCGCGATGCGTGCGAGGTCTTCGGGTTTCTCGGGCAATGAATGGGTTTGCCGGTCGTTGACCATCTGCAACCGGTGTTCGACCCGGCGAAGAAACCGGTAGGCCTCGGCGAGTTCTCGGGCGGCACTGCGCGGCACATGGCCGGCCCGGGTCAGCAGCCGGAGCGCTCCCAGCGTGGTGCGATCGCGCAGGCCCGGGTCGCGGCCGCCCCAGACCAGTTGCAAAGTTTGCACCAGGAATTCGATCTCCCGGATGCCGCCCTCGCCCAGTTTGACATTGTGACCGGCGATGCGGGTCACCGGGTCGGCGTCACCGCTCAATGCGCCGCCTTTATGTTCGTCGATGCGCCGCTTCATCGCCTGGATGTCGGCGACGGCGGCGAAATCGAGGCCGCGGCGCCAGATAAATGGCCGGATCGCCTCCAGGAAGCCGAACCCCAGAGCCAGATCGCCGGCCACGGGGCGCGCCTTGATCATCGCCGCCCGCTCCCAGTTTTGCCCCATGCTTTCGTAGTAAGTGATGGCACTGGTGATCGCGACCGCTGGCGGCGTCGCGGCCGGATCGGGACGCAGGCGCAGATCGGTGCGAAACACATAACCGTCGGCGTCACGCGTCTCCATCAACCCGACCAGACCGCGCGCGGTCCGGGCGGCGAACCCCACCATGGCGTGATCGGCGGTCCGCTCGGTATAAATCGGCGCGGCCGGGTCAAACATCAGCACGAGGTCGATATCCGACGAGTAATTCAGTTCCCGCGCCCCGAGTTTGCCCATGCCGAGGACGGTGAACCCGCCGCCGGCGGCGGGGTTGTCGGGATCGGGCAGCGCGAGTTCCCCCACGTCATGCGCGGTTCGCAGCAGATGCGCGACCGCGAGCCCAAGCGTCGCCTCGGCCAGTGCCGAGAGGGCGCCGGTGACCTGTTCCAAACCCCATTGGCCGCCGATATCGGCCAGCGCGCACACCAACGCGACCTGGCGTTTGGCGAGGCGCAATGCCGCCGCGACCCGATCCCGCCGCTCCCCCGGCTTCATTTGGCCCAGTACCGTCATCGCGGCGGCCACCGTGGCATCGGGACCTTCGGCCAGGAACCGGGCCAGCGCACCCGCCTCACGCAGCGCGAGGTCGCTCAGGAACGGACTGTTGCCGCCCAGACAGCGCAGCATCGCCGCGACCTCGGGACGCGCGGCGAGGCGCGCCTCGGTGCGGCCCAGAGCGGTGAAGCGTTCCAACAAACGCGCGGCGGCGGCGGGATCGAACGCGGCCGGCCACTCTGGTTTCGACGTCGTTGGCATGGACCCGGCTTCCAGGAGGGGCTGGCATCCTATTGGTTTCGCGCCCGCCCGCTACCCCGGCCAGCCACGCCTGGTCGCCGCCGGCAGCGTCAGCCTGGACCCGTGGCCGCGGCTGCCGCGGCACCAGTCCGCGCGCCGCGCCGCGGGTCGTTGACCGTCATGGCGCGGCTCGCCCGCATCGGCACCAGGTTACGACTTGCCAGGCGCATCGGTTGCGCTCCGTCGTCATTCTTGGGCTTGACCCGAGAACCTGTGCACGCGCGTACGACGTTCATTGTGGCCGGTCTTCGCGAGAAGACAGATGCTCGGGGCAAGCCCGGGCAGGACGGCCGAGGGAAATATCGTCCGCGGCTGGATCATAACCTGATCCGTATGCGACCCGCCCGCATGGACAGCAGGCCAGGCCCACATGCCATCGGAATCGCGGCGTGCTGAACCACACTGGTCGAGCGGCGGTGGAAATCGGCCGGATGCTGCACCGGGCGTCCCATTTCCTGCTGACGCTCGCCATTTTTCTGAGCCTCGCGGCCGCCGGTGGGGCATGGCGACTCTCCCGCGGGCCGGTGGACCTGGGGTTCCTCAAGGACCGTATCGAGCAGGCGGTCAACAACAGTCTCGCCCCGGCGCGGGTCACGATCGGCGGGGCATCGATCGCATGGGGCGGTTTCAGTCATGGCCTGGATCAGCCGCTGATCCTTCGCGTGACCGATCTGACGGTCGATGAGGCGGCCGGCACCGCCGGGGTCCGCATCCCACGCGCGGAAGCGGCGCTTTCCGTCCGCTGGTTGCTCATCGGCCGGGTTCTGCCACGCTCGATCACGCTGCAAGGCGCCCACCTCGTGCTCATTCGGAACCCGGATGGATCGCTCAGTTTCGATATCGGCGGTACGGCCGAGGCGGCTGAGCCATCGCCGTTCATGGGTCTGCTTGCGATCCTCGGCGCCCCCAGGCAGACCGACCTGCAGGCGGGCGGCGGCCGGTTGAGCCAACTCTCCGCGGTTGCCATCCACGGCGCGACGTTTCGGCTGGAGGACCGCCGCCTGGGGATGACCTGGACGGCGGATCCGGCGGATATCGACCTCTCCCGACATTTTGGCGGCGGCATGGACGGGCGGGCCACGTTCGCGCTGGCGTTGGGCGGGCAACAAGCCGTCCTGGCGGGGCGCTTCACCCTGGCACGCGCGGCGAAGTCGGTGCATGTCGTGGCGAGCCTGTCGCGGGTGACACCGAAAGCACTGGCGGATGTGGCGCCGATCCTCGCGCCGCTGGCAGCGCTGGACGTTCCGTTGACCATCGATGGCGAGGCGGATCTCGCACCGGACCTGACCCCGGCGCATGTCCGCGTGACAACGCGCGCCGGCACCGGAAAGGTCAGTACGGACGCGGGATCGATCCCCATCCGCCGCGCGGAATTGATCGTCGCGGGCACACCGGAGTTGGCGACGCTCGAAAATGCCGTCGTCGAATTACAGCCCGCCCCAGGCACCGCCATCACCACCCTGGGCGCGAGCGGACAGTTGACCCATCGGGCCGGCCGCCTCGGCGCCACGTTGCATTTGACCCTGGACCACGCGGGTTTCGCCGACCTGCCCGCGCTCTGGCCAGCGGATATCGCTCCGAACGCACGCGAGTGGATCACCGAAAATGTTCAGACCGGGACGGCGCGCGACGGCAGGGCCGACCTGGTGCTGGAGACACCGGACACCGCGCCGGATGTGACCCTGATCAAGGCGGCGGCCACGCTCGAAGGAGACGGCGTCGCGGTGACCTGGCTACCCACCGTGCCGCGGATCGAGCAGGCCCGTGCGCATCTGGTTCTGACCGACCCCGACACGATCGAGATCGATGTCACGTCCGGCCGGCAACGGGTCAACGGCGCCGATCCGATCGCGATCTCTAATGGGCATATTTCGATCAGTGGCCTTTCGAAAAAAGATCAGACCGCGATCGTGCAGTGCGATGCCAATGGGTCATTGCCCAGTGCGATCGCGTTGTTGAAGGAGCCGCGGATGCGGATCCTCGATCGGCGTCCGATGGATTTGCATTCCCCGGCCGGTGACGTCCGGATGAGTATTCACGCCGTTGTGCCGCTGGCCAAGGATCTCCGGATCGATGACGTGGCGATCCATGGCACCGGCAATCTGACCAAGGTGCATCTCAGCGGGATCGTCGCCGGCCGCGACCTGGACGACGGGGCACTGCTGCTCGACGCGGATACGAATCATTTGTCGATCAAAGGCGCGGCCCGGCTGGGGGGCATTCAGGCCAACGTCGATGGGATGATGGATTTTCGCGCCGGTCCGGCCTCGCAGGTGACGCAACGGTACCAGGCAACCGGGCGGGCAACGGGGAAGGCCCTGACCGATGCCGGTCTGGATACCATCGATGCCGTCATCGGCGATGTCGGGCTGAACGTGGTCCTGAACGAATATCGCAGTGGCGACGGCGATCTGATCGCGGACGCCGATCTGACCCAGGCGGAACTGATCGTATCGCCGCTGGGTTGGCGGAAGCCGGCCGGCGTTGCCGCGAAGGCTTCGGCGCGCGTGGTCCTGTCGCGGGATAAACTAATGGGGATCGACCGCCTCGCGCTCGACGGGGCTGGGCTGCAGATGCGCGGAGCGGTGACCGCCTTCGCCGGCCGGCTGGACACGGTGCGGCTGGATCGCGCGGTTCTCGGTCGGACCGAACTCAGGGGCACGATCCGGTTGCCGCGGGATGGTCCGATCGGCGTGGACCTGACCGGTCCGTCGTTGGATGTGGCCGCCAAACTGCTGGAGAAATCGGCGAAGCGAGACCCGGCCGCAACGGAGCCGCCGCCTGGGCCGGCATGGTCGTTGCGTGGGCGCTTCGATCGCGTGTTCCTGGCGCACGATGAGGTCGTAACCCAGGTCACGGCATCCGGCGACAGCGACGGCCGCCTCATTCGCGGCCTCGCGATCATTGGGCGGACCGCCTCCAATAAGCCGTTTTCGTTGCGGATCGGTCAGGGCCCCAGGGAACCGCGGCCGGCCGAAAACCGCCGGCTCGCGCGCTGGGTGGCGGTCGATCTGGAGGACGCCGGGCGGGTTCTGCGCGGCCTTGACGTAACGACCGAGATCGAGGGCGGCACGCTGACGGTCGCCGGCGATTTCGACGACACTGTGCGCGGCCATGCTCTGTCAGGCTTGCTCGAGATCAGCGATTTCCGCGTGATCCATGCTCCCGCGCTGGGTAAATTGTTGCAGGCGGTGACACTGTACGGACTGGTCGACGCGCTTGGCGGTCCTGGCCTGAGTTTTTCCCGGTTGATCGCGCCGTTCCAACTCGACGACGACGCGCTGGTGTTGCGTGACGCGCGCGCGTTCAGCCCATCGCTCGGCCTGACCGCGAAGGGGCGGATCGATCGGAACGGCGACCGCCTGGACGTCGAGGGAACCCTCGTTCCCGCCTACGTCTTCAACTCGATCCTGGGACGTATCCCGCTGATTGGCGGATTGTTCAGTGCGGAAAAGGGCGGCGGGCTGTTCGCGATGAATTATTCGTTGCATGGGTCGATGGATAATCCCTCCGTGACGGCCAATCCGCTGAGCGCGCTGACGCCGGGTATCCTGCGCGGGATGTTCGGTCTGTTCGGCCGTGCCCCGGAGGTGCGCCAGACCCCGCTTGACCATCCGCCTTCCGGCGGCAACGCTCAGCAACAGTAATGGGAGAGATACCATGTCCGGCAAACAGCCAGTGGCGATTGTTTTCGATACGTTTGGCACGGTGGTGGACTGGCGCGGCAGTCTGATCGCCGATCTGACCGCGTTCGGTCAGCAGCGCGGCATCGCGGCGGATTGGCCGGCGCTGATCGATGCCTGGCGGGCAGCTTATCATCCGTCGATGGATCGGGTGCGGAAAGGCCTGCAACCCTGGTCCACGCTCGACGGGCTGCATCGGGCCTCGCTGGACAAGCTGGTTGTGGAGTTCGGGATCAAGGGACTGACCGAGCAGGACCTCGTGCATATCAATCTCGGTTGGCACCGGCTGAATGGGTGGCCGGATTCGGTGAAGGGGCTGACGCGGCTCAAGACGCGATACGTGATCGGGCCGTTGTCGAACGGTAATGTTTCGCTGCTGACATATATGGCGAAGCATGCGGGGCTACCGTGGGACATGGTGTTCGGGTCCGATTTGTTCGGGCATTTCAAGCCCGATCCGGAGACCTATCTGGGGGTGGCGAAGATGATGGACCTGGCACCGGACCAGGTGATGATGGCGGCGGCGCACAACGCCGATCTCGGCAATGCACGGAAGTGCGGACTAAAGACAGCGTTCTTCGCCCGGCCGCAGGAGTATGGGCCGAACCAGAAGCGCGATTATTCCGCCGAGCAGGACTGGGACATCGTGGCCAAGGACATCGAGGACCTGGCGACGCAACTGGGCGTCTGATACCTGGCCGGGGAGCCCTTTACGACCGTTCGTGACGTGTTCCGAGTCGCGCGCGGGATATCGTCCGTGTCGGGCGAGAACCGCGGCGCGTGCTGATGTGCCGCGTTCTCGGCGCGGCCGGTGACGTCCCTCCCGATGCAGCCGCCCCAGGGCCGCGTGTTCGCGCCTCGGGTCTGACGCGATCTCGCCGCGTCTTTCGGCCGGGCCGCTGCCGGAGAGGGTGGTGGATGAGGCGCCGCCCGTGCTGGGCCTTCGACCGACGCAGGCGAAAAACCGGTTGACGCGGATCGCCGGTTCCAGGAAAAAACACCAATCGAATGGCGTCAATTCAAGGATATCATCCTATGGTCCCCGCTCAGAGCCTCCCGGCCGCGCAGCTTCTCCCGCTGCTCACTCGCGACGTCATCGAGGCCATCGCCGACCGGCCGAACGAGTCGGACGCGCGGCGGCAGGCGCGTGCCGACGGGGTACGCCGTATGATCGAGGTCCTCGCACCGGAGGATGGGGTCGAAATCATGCTCGCCGGTCAGGCGGTGCTGACTCGCGAGTTGCTGTTGGACGCGGTGCACGACTCGCATCGCGTCATGATGGCGGACGACGCGCATCGGCACCGCCAGCAGGCGATGGCTCTGGGCCGGCTGCAATTGTCGTTTCTGAAGGAAATCGGCCGCCGTCGTGCCGCGCATCCGGCGCCGATGGAGGATGCGGCGGCCGCCACTGTGTCCGCCCCCGCCGCCGTGGCGCAGACGCGCCCGGTCACCCCGCCTGGGCCGGATGCCGGCGCCCCCGTCGCGGTCAGGCTGGCGGTTGTCCCGCCGCCGCCACCGAACGCAGCGCAATCCGTTCCTGCCGCGGCGGCGGCGCATTGCGTTCCTGCCGCGGCGGCGGCGTCCGTCATGGCGGCTCAGCCCAGAGCCGAGCCGGCCCAGCCAAGAGCCGTGTTGGACCCGCCATCGCCGGTACGGCCGCGTGAGGAACCGTCGAAGCCCGGCATTCCCCCGCTGCTTGTGCCGCCCTCGCGGGCGATGCCGCCGCCGGGTCTGGCCGCGCATCCGGCGTCGGCAGCGGCGACGACGTAACGAGTCCGCATCGACCACGCGGGCGTGGGACCCGTCGGAACTCGTATTGAATCAGTCAGTAGATATCGCGGAGAACACTGAGGATCACGGAATATCGTTCGGCTGCCGCGGCGTGCTATTACACTCGGGTGACGGGGCGCACGAACCGCCCCGGGTCACGCGAACGACTGGTTCCTGTCAGGCGTTATTATATAGTAACAAACGCTTGTGCCGACCGAAAAGCTGCGATAATCGCGGAGGACGTGGAGATCGCAAAGGACGCGCAGGTTTTTTTGCACGGAGAACCGGAATCCGCGTCCGCGATGTTGCTTCACTTCATGTGGTGGCACGGCGAATCGCCGCGAAGACCCTCCGTGCGGGGGCCGCGGCCCTCCGTGTTCTGGATGGTGACAAATTTGCGACCGTCCAAAGCATCCCGGGAAGCAGTTTGTCTCTCGGTGTGTCGGCCCGAACAGGCCAACCGACCCGATTAATTCTCCGCGTCCTCGGAGAACTCCGCGACCTCCGTGTTAAAGCGGGCGTCGCTCCACCCACGATCCGCCGCGCGTTCGCCCATGGCACCAACGGCTACGGCGCGACCGTCATGCCGTGCTGACCGGAACC
>Ga0193726_1003214_pt1 | contig 10537 bp, 8 predicted proteins | sample H2c1metaG_FD_144928 | JGI IMG/M metagenome (GOLD analysis project Ga0193726, IMG submission 144928) | Soil microbial communities from a riparian zone of the East river system, Colorado, United States - H2c1 | ecosystem: Environmental > Terrestrial > Soil > Riparian zone | place: USA: East River... | reverse complement strand
CAAGGCGGAGGCCGAGAAGAAGAATGCTTGATCTCCGCGAATCGGTGATAGCTCTCAGCTATATCGTCGCCGCGGTTCTCTTCATTTTCGGACTCAAGCAACTGAGCTCGCCGGCGACGGCGCGGGCCGGCAATCGCCTCGCCGCAATCGGAATGACGCTCGCGCTCGGCGTGACGCTGCTGGACCGGCAGATCGTTTCGTTCTGGACGATCGCGCTCGGAACACTGATTGGAGCGGCGATCGGCGTGTACTTCGCGCGCACCGTGCAGATGACTGCGATGCCGCAGATGGTCGCGCTCTTCAACGGGATGGGCGGAGGAACGGCAGCGCTGGTCTCGGTGGCGGAATTTCTCCGGCTGACGAGAGCAGGCGAAGCGATAGGGATGGGCGAGGGGACATCGATCGTGCTCGGAACCGCGATCGGCGCGATCTCGTTTACCGGAAGCATCATCGCGTTTGGAAAACTTCAGGAGATTCTTCCTGGGAGGCCGCTGCAATTTCCGCTGCAGCGGTTGATCAACGCGCTCATACTCGTCTCGGTGTTGGGGCTCGGTGGGTTTGTTGTATTTGGTGGCGGCGGCACGACCGCGCTGTGGCTGCTTTTCGGCGCAGCACTCGTGCTGGGGGCGATGTTCGTGCTGCCGATCGGCGGCGGCGACATGCCGGTCGTGATCTCGATTCTGAACTCGCTGACGGGACTCGCCGCGGCGTTGACGGGATTTGTCCTGCACAATCAGATGCTAGTTGTGGCCGGTGTTCTCGTAGGCGCGTCGGGCACGCTGCTGACGCTCCTCATGAGCACGGCGATGAACAGATCGGTCGGCAATGTGCTGTTCGGCGCGTTCGGCGCGGCGAGCAGTGATGCCGTCGCTGCTACCACCGCGGTGGGTCGTACGGTTCGCCAGACGACCGCCGAGGACACCGCGATCGCGCTCGCGTACGCCAGGAGCGTGGTGATCGTGCCCGGATACGGCCTCGCGGTCGCGGAAGCTCAGCACACTGTTCGGGAGCTTGCGACCGATCTCGAGAAGCGGGGCGTCGATGTGAAGTACGCGATCCATCCCGTTGCTGGCCGGATGCCCGGGCACATGAACGTGCTCCTGGCGGAGGCGAACGTGCCGTACGATCAGCTTCTCGAGATGGATCAGGTGAACGGAGAATTCCCGCAGACCGATGTGGTGCTCGTGGTGGGCGCGAACGACGTCGTGAACCCGGCTGCTCGCGACGATCCATCGAGTCCGATCTACGGGATGCCCATCCTCGACGTCGATCGGGCGCGTAACGTGATCGTCCTCAAGCGCAGCATGGGGCACGGGTTCGCGGGCATCGACAACGCGCTTTTCTACAACGACAACACGCGGATGCTGTTCGGTGACGCGCGGCAGTCACTCACGCAGGTCGGGCAGGCACTTAAGGCGGTGTGACCGGCGGTGGTCCCATCGTTGGCTCTACCCGAGGAAGCCCTTGCCCCAAGAAGTTAGGCAAGCCTAACTTATAAGTCATGGGTGTCAACAACGTGTCACGCCTCATAGTGTCCTGCGGTTTCATCAGCACGACTTCGCTCGCCGCGCAGCAACCCCGGCCGCCCGAGTCGCGGCCAGAGCCGGCACCGATCCAGGACAACAGCTTTCTCATTGAGGAGGCGTACAACCAGGAACGCGGTGTCGTTCAGCACATAAGTACGTTCGTCCATTCGACCAAAGGATCGGATTGGACATACGCGTTCACACAGGAGTGGCCCTTCAGTAGTCAGACGCACCAGCTTAGTTACACAATCCCTGTGGGGCGAAGCGACGACGGTTCGACGCGCGGAGCGGGACTCGGCGACATCGCACTTAACTATCGCTACCAGATCGGTGGAGGCGAGGCGAGGTTCGCAATCGCGCCGAGAGCCTCGGTTCTGCTTCCAACCGGTGCCAGCCGCCGCGCGCTCGGTTCGGGCGGCACCGGATTTCAGGTGAACCTTCCGTTCAGCATTGAACTTCCCGCGCGACTGGTCGCGCACACCAATGCCGGCGCCACTTATACGCCTCGCACCCGGGACACCTTCGGGAATTCCGCCGCGACGCGGAGCTACGCGATGGGGCAGAGCGTGATCTGGCTCTTCCATCCGAAGCTCAATCTGATGCTCGAGAGTATCTGGACAACTGCGTGGGAGGTTACCGGTCCGGAACAGACAGAGCGGAGCACCGAGTTGCTGCTCTCACCGGGAGTGCGAGGTGCGATCGATTTCGCTTCTGGCCTGCAGGTCGTCCCCGGCATTGCATTTCCGTTCGGCATCGGCAACAGTCGCGGCGAGCGGACGGTGTTCATGTATCTGAGCTTCGAACATCCATTCGGACGACGCTCTCAGTGAGCTCGCCGGCATGCTTGTCCTTTACGGACAGGGCTCGCGATCAACTAGCTCGCTGAAGCAGGTCGGTTCCGCGCCTGAACCTTCGTGCGGCTAGAACGCCTCCCAGAAAACCGCCCATGTGCTCCTGCCAGCTGATGCCCGGCGTGCCCGGCATCATGCCGAGCACGAGTCCGCCCCACACCACCGTGACAACAACGCTGAGGAGGATGCTTCCGATGCTACGCGAGTACCAGCCGCTCAGCATCAGGAATCCGAGATAGCCGAAGATCACGCCGCTGGCCCCGATGTGCACCGAGCCCGGAGCTCCGAGCAGCCACGCGGCGAGGCCGGATCCCAACATTCCGGCCACTGTCACCGGGATGAAGTGTCTTTCATCGCGAAGCATCACCATCCATCCCAACACCAGGAACGGGATACTGTTGGCGACGATGTGATTGAGGCTGGCGTGCAGGAATGGGGCGAACAGAATGCCGCGCAGACCAATCATAGTGCGGGGAATCACGCCGAACACCAGGAGCGAGCCACCGAGGAGCGTGTTCACGACGAACACCGCCCAGAACACGGCGAGCGTGCCGCCCAAAACCGTTGCTTGGGCCTTGAGGGTGCTCGTTACGCTACGTGTGCGATCGTCAACAACAACCGGCGAACTGGAGATTGGCATGAGTGAGGGAGACGCGTTCTCCCGCCTGCCCGGGATCGATGTTGTAATCGCAGAGGAGAGGGAGATGAAATGCGCGCGGCGGGACTCGAACCCACGACCTTCGGCTCCGGAGGCCGACGCTCTATCCAACTGAGCTACGCGCGCAGTGAAACGACTGCCCAGAGGGATTAACTTCCTCTGATGACACCAGCAAAACGAAAGATAACTGTCCTCCCGGGCGATGGAATCGGGCCGGAAGTCGTTGAATCAGCCCTTGCGATCATAAAAGCTTCCGGCGTCGCCGTCGAGTTCGAGATATGTGAGGCCGGCGCGCAAGCGTTCAAGAAAGGCATCGTCACCGGAATCCCCAAGGAGACGATCGAGTCCATCGAGCGAACTCGCGTAGTACTCAAGGGTCCTCTCGAGACCCCGATCGGCTTCGGCAACAGAAGCGCCAACGTCAACCTTCGCACCCTGTTCGAGACCTACGGCAACATCCGTCCTGTCCGCGAGCTGCCCGGGGTCCAGACGGCGTTCACCGGTCGGCAACTCGACATCGTGATCGTCCGCGAGAACATCGAGGATCTCTACGCCGGCATCGAGTACATGCAGACGCCGGGAGTGGCCGAAGGACTCAAGCTGATCTCGCGCGAGGGGTGCGAGAAGATCGTCAAGCTCGCGTTTGCCTTCGCGCTCGCCGAGGGACGCAAAAGCGTGCACTGCGCGACGAAAGCGAACATCATGAAGCTCACCGAAGGATTGCTGCAGCGCACATTCGAGGAGTTCGCGCCGAAGTATCCGTCGATCAAATCGAAGCACATCCTGATCGACAACTGCGCGCACCAGCTCGCGATGCGTCCCGAGCAGTTCGACGTCATCGTTACGACGAACATGAACGGCGACATCCTCAGCGATCTCACCTCCGGCCTCACGGGCGGGCTCGGCTTCGCCCCCTCGGCGAACATCGGCAACGACGTCTCGATCTTCGAGGCTGTACACGGTTCCGCGCCTGACATCGCCGGAAAGAACAAGGCGAATCCGACGGCGCTCATCCTGAGCGCCGCGATGCTGCTCCGCCAGATCGACGAAGGAAAGGCGGCGAACGACATCGAGCAGGCCGTACTCGTGTCGCTCGAGAGCGGGCTCCGGACCAGCGACATGCTCGGGGTGGACAAGCCGGCGACGACGACTGAGTTCACGCAGGCGGTGATCGCCAATCTCGGAAAGCGCTCGAAGGTCAGCCCGCCCAAGGATTACAAGAAGGTCGAGCTACCCCCGTCGCACCCCGGGGTGAGCGTGGTCCACGCGAAGACCCGTCAGGTGAGCGGGATCGACGTTTACATCGAATCCGATCTCGATCCAGCGAAGCTCGCGGCAGGCCTGGAGCTTTTGGCCAAGCCTTCCCCGCTGAAGCTGGAGATGATCTCGAATCGTGGCGCGACTGTCTTCCCGCCGAGCGGACGGCGCGTATCGCTGGTCGACCATTTCCGATGCAGATTCGTGCTTCGCGCACCAACAGCGGTTCTCAGCGAGATCGAGATTCTGGCACTGCTAGGTGCGATCGGCGCCCGCTACCGGTGGATGCACGTCGAGAAGCTCCAGGAGTTTGATGGCAAGCCGGGGTACTCAGGGTCGCAGCTCTAACCATTTTGGTTTCGTCTACAGACTGAGAACTGCGCTACTGACGCCTCTCGCCCGTTCTTTTGCAGTTTTCAGTCAGTTAATTCGAGAGGAATTATGACAGTGGATCGCCGTCACTTCATGGGCTACTTCGCGGGTGTCGGGCTCGGCTCGACGCTCTTTCCGGGCGTGCTGTGGGCGAAGCTCGCCGCCGGCGTGGACATCACCGTCGATACCATCGCCAGCGCCGAGGAAGTGGCGGGAATCCATTTCGATGCGAACGAGCGAGAGCTGATGCTCGATGGGCTCAAGCAGCAGGAGCAGAGAATCGAGGCGCTGCACAAAGTCGCGCTCCCGAATTCGGTCAGCCCCGCAATCGTGTTCGATCCGCTGCCGCCCGGAAAGAAAATCACGCCTGAGGCGCGCCGCCCAATGGTGAGAAGCAAGGTCGCCCCTCGCGCCGTGCCCGCCGCCGACGAGCTCGCATTTCTCCCCGTGACGGAATTGTCAGAGCTCGTACGGCGTAAGCGCGTCACATCCGTTCAGCTCACGCAGATGTACCTCGCGCGACTGAAGAAGTACGATCCCGTTCTCAAATGCGTCATCTCCCTCACGGAGGATCGCGCTCTCAGACAGGCTCACGCCGCCGACGCCGAGATCGGACGCGGGCAGTATCGCGGGCCGCTGCACGGGATCCCATGGGGAGCCAAGGATCTTCTCGCCGTCCGAGGTTACAAGACGACATGGGGCGCCGGCCCCTTCAAGGAGCAGGTGATCGACACCGACGCCACCGTCGTGCAGCGGCTCGACAATGCCGGAGCTGTGCTCGTCGCAAAGCTCACGCTCGGCGAGCTTGCGCAGGGCGACATCTGGTTTGGCGCGACAACCAAGAATCCGTGGAAAGTCGACCAGGGCTCGAGCGGATCGTCCGCCGGGCCTGCTTCAGCGACGGCCGCGGGGCTCGTCGGATTCGCAATCGGAAGCGAGACGCTGGGTTCGATCTCCTCGCCCTCGACGCGCTGCGGAACCACCGGCCTCCGGCCGACGTTCGGACGAGTGCCGCGCACCGGTGCGATGGCCCTCTCGTGGACGATGGACAAGCTCGGCCCGCTGTGCCGGAGTGTCGAGGACTGCGCGATCGTGCTCGACGCGATCTACGGACCGGACGGCCAGGACAACAGCGTCATCCCGGCGGGATACCACTGGAACGCAGAGCTTTCGCCAAAGTCGCTGCGCGTGGGATACGTGAAGTCGGCATTCGACACCCCCGTGACGGATCCGGCCGACGCCAAGCGGACGATGCACGCCACCAAGCCATTCGACGACGCCGCGCTCGACGTGTTCAAGCGTCTCGGGATCAATCTGATTCCTGTCACGCTGCCGGACCTTCCGTACGACGCAATGCGCATCATCCTGACCGCGGAAGCGGCTGCCGCGTTCGACGATCTCACCAGATCCAATCGCGACAATGAGCTCGTCCAGCAGGGGAAGTTCGACTGGCCCAACACGTTTCGCACATCGCGCTTCATCCCGGCCGTCGACTATGTGAACGCCAACCGCTTGCGCTCGATCGCGATTCAGAAGTGGGACGATCTCATGCGCACGGTTGATGTAATCGTGACGCCGACGGGAGCCGCGAATCTTTCACAGCTGGTCGCGACGAATCTCACCGGGCATCCCGCGGTTATCCTTCCGAGCGGCTTCCGCGACGACGGCACTCCCGTTTCACTCACCTTCCTCGGCGGACTGTTCGAAGAGGCCAAGGTGCTGGCTGTTGCGCGGGCGTATCAGGAAGCGACCGGATTTCATCTGAAGCACCCGGTCGTTCCGCTGACGCCGCCCGCTCCGTCGCCTTCACCGGGAGGCTGAGTGACGCGGGCCACACCCGCGCTCGAGCCGGTTGTGCTCGAGGGAAGCGTCGTGCGTCTCGAGCCGATGTCGCTCGACCACCACGCGGGTCTCACCGAAATCGGGCTCGACCCGGAAATCTGGCGCTTGACGGTTGTTTCGATTCGAACTTCGGAAGAGATGCGCGCGTCCATCGAATCGGCGCTCGAGCTCCAGCGAAGTGGGACGAGCCTGCCCTTTGTCACCCTCGAGCGATCAACGGGACGAGTCGTCGGAAGCACCCGCTTTGGCAACTACGATTCCGCAAATCGCCGCATCGAAATCGGCTGGACCTGGGTCGCGCGGCCCTGGCAGCGGACGGCGGTAAACACCGAGGCGAAGTACTTGATGCTGACCCACGCGTTCGAGAAGCTTCACTGCGTGAGAGTCGAGCTCAAGACCGATGTGTTGAACTCGCCGTCACGCAAAGCAATGCTGCGCATCGGAGCGACGGAGGAAGGAGTTCTCCGCAAGCACACCCTGATGTGGACGGGGCGCTACCGGGACAGCATTTACTACAGCATTCTCGATGAAGAATGGCCGCAGGTCAAAGAGCAGCTCCAGAAAATGCTCGCGCGCGTCGCGTCTTAACGGGGCAAAAAGAGAGCGTCTTGTTCTCGCGCGCGGGCACTTTTCGATCAGCCGATCACGGCGAGAACGAGAACTCGAGCTTCAGGTAGCCCGCGTTATCTCTGCTAGCGAAACGGGAGCCCCCGACCGTCTTGTATCCGGCCGCTCCCGTCGTTCTGAAATGCGGGGTCCACGTGTATTCGAGCGTTGGTCCCACCTGGAACGAATTGCTCTTGAGTGGTTCCTCTCCGCCGCCCTGGCCGACAACCTCGGCGCCAATGCGCATCGGGTGTCTGGGTGAATTTCGAAACGGAACCGATGCGCGACCGCGCGCCCACCAGTACTTGCTGCCGAAGTTGTAGTTCGACAGGAGCTGCGCATGCATTGGGCGTCTGCCCTTTCCGTTGTTGTACGCGCCAAGGCTGACTGTAGCGCCGTTCTTGCCACCGCCTTCGGCTCCTGGTGCACCCGGATCAGTATGGTCAACCCATGTGTATCCGCCGCCGATCGATAGTCCGTGGTTTCGGGCGGCGTATGCCATCCCGATCGTTGGCGATACCGCCGATAGCGTGCTATCAGACGTTGGGACTTGGGGATCGAACCGGTAGTGCAGCGAATACCCGTTGACGTTGAAGTAGGGCGTCCAGCCGAGTCCTCCCATGCCGACGTACATGCCGAGCAGATAAAACTGGGTGTGGCGAGAATCGAGCTCTGCCGAGCCGTAGAACGATGGATGCAGATCCGATACTGATAGCTGAGCCTCCGCCGTGCGGAAAACCGTGGCCAGGCCCGCAATTGCGGCAAGCGCGATAGCTGCATTCCGATGTATAGTCAGTCTCATTTTCATCTCTCGGTTTGTAGTCCCTTCTGCTCATCAACGTGCGACCCGCGCCTGAGTCCTCGCTCGTGTCGCTTCTATAAGACGCGCGTCCGGAAACGCGGATACGCAATTCCCGGGAAGAGATCGCCCACCCAGAAAGATTTTCGCTAGTTTTTGGCGGTGCGTCTCACACGATGACGGTCGCCCGGGAGGGAAAGCGCTGATGGCTGCAAAGAGCGAATGTACCTTTTACCGCTGGGACTCGATGAAGAAGGAGCGCGTCTCCGATATGCTCGAGCGCCGGCTCATTACTGGCGAGCGCATGATGCTCGCGCAGGTTTATCTGAAGAAAGGCTGTATCGTGCCCAAGCATTCGCACCACAACGAACAGCTCACGTACATCCTCGAGGGCGCGCTCAAGTTCTCGATTGGCGATGATGGGGACGAGGAGATCGTCGTTCACGCGGGCGAAGTGTTGCTCATCCCTTCGAACGTGCCACATATGGCCGAGGCGCTCGAAGAGACGCTCGATGTCGATATCTTCAGCCCGCCGCGCCAGGACTGGCTGGACAAGAAAGACGATTACCTGAGGCGCTGAGCTTGGATCTCGGTCTTCGCGGCAAGATCGCGCTCGTATCGGCCAGCAGCAAAGGTCTCGGCCGCGCCATCGCCGAAGAGCTGGCGGCTGAAGGATCCAACCTCGTCATTTGTGCGCGCGGAGAGGATGCGCTTCGCCAGACCGCGGAATCGATCCGGAAGAACTCTGGCGTCACGGTCGTGCATGTCGCGGCCGACGTATCCGAACAGGCCGGAATCGATCTCGTCGCCAAAACGGCGCTCGACAAGTTCGGGAAGGTCGACATCCTTGTCACGAACTCCGGCGGACCACCGAGCGGCCCATTCGAGAGCCTGACTCCCGAGATGTGGGACGCGGCTACGCGGCTGCTTCTCACCAGCGCCGTCGGGCTCACCCGGGCACTCCTGCCAGGGATGAAGGAGAGACAGTGGGGACGGATCCTCAACGTGACCTCTATCGCGGTGAAGCAACCGATCGATGGACTGATGCTCTCGAACAGCCTGCGCGCCGCCGTCACCGGATTCGCGCGCACGCTGGCCAATGAAGTGGCGCCGTTCAAGGTGACGGTGAACAACATCATGCCGGGGTACACCCGAACGGATCGTGTCGAGCAGCTGGCTCGCGCCGCCGGTGAGCGATCCGGGGCGTCGGCCAAGGACACATTCGCCAAGTGGGAAAAGGAGATTCCGATGGGCCGGCTGGGCGAACCACGGGAATTCGCGGCCCTCGCCGCATTTCTCGCCTCGGAGCGCGCGAGTTACATCACCGGGAGTTCGATAGCGGTGGACGGGGGGTGGATTCGGTCGCTGTTGTAAATCTTACAACTGCAAACTGAACGGGATCCGATATCTGGGAACTGCAAACTGAACGGGATCCGAGATCTGAGAGGCACAGATCCCAGTGGCTAGTCACCGCGCGCTGACCCTATCGGTGCGCGCCTCCTATCACTACCCATCGCCTGTACCATAGCGCCACTCAGATATGTCGCAGGGAAGTTCCTAAACCCTGGTATCTGCACTTCTCAGATCTCGGATCACGTTCATTTCCCCAGTTCCCAGTTCCCAGATTTCGGATCATGTTCAGTTCCCCAGTTCCCAGTTCCCAGTTCCCAGTTCCCAGTTCCCAGTTCCCAGTTCCCAGATCTCGGATATTCAGTTTGCAGTTCCCGGATATCGGATCCCGTTCAGTTGCAGTCATAAGTCTTCAGTTTGTAGTAGTCAGTAACACAAACCAGCTGCGGAGTGACTAAAATTCATCAACCCAGTCCCACCAGTACTTCGATCACATAAATGGCAACCACAGCCGCCTCACGCCGTTTCGAAGAAAACGGCTATAAGCCCTCGTACATTCCCGCCGCAATCGCGGCGGCTCTTGTATTCGTCCTCTACCTCCTGACACTCGCGCCTTCGGTCGCGATGTGGGACACGGGCGAGTACATGGCGGCGGTCAAAGTGCTCGGCATTCCGCATCCGCCGGGCAATCCCTTTTTCATGCTGCTCGGGCACGCCTTCGCGTCGCTGCCGATTCCCGTCTCATACGGCGCCAAGATCAACATCATGGCCGCCCTCGCCAGTGCCTGCTCGGCCGGCTTCTGGTTCCTGATCACGGAGAGAATCGTCGCACGCTGGATCGTGGATCGTTGGCAGAGAATCGTCGTAGCCAGCCTCGCGACGCTGATCGGCGCTACCGCGTTCACCGTGTGGAATCAGTCAGTGGTCAATGAGAAGGTGTACACGGTTTCGCTGCTGTTCTTCACGATCGTATCGTGGCTGATGATCCAATGGATCGAGGATCCGGACGGGCCGCGCGCGGATCGCACCCTGATCCTCGTCGCATTTCTGCTCGGCCTCGGCTACTCGAATCACCCCGCCGGCTTCCTGCCGCTTCCCGCAGCCGGCGTTGCCATGCTCATGGTTCGCTGGCGCACTCTTCTTCGGTGGAAGCTCGTCCTCGCCGCACTGGGTGCGCTTATCATCGGCCTCACACCCTTCATCTACGAGCCGGTGCGCGCCGCCTACTTCCCTGGCATCAACGAGGGCGCACCCACAGCGTGCGAAAGAAAGCTCG
>Ga0193726_1003213_pt1 | contig 10538 bp, 9 predicted proteins | sample H2c1metaG_FD_144928 | JGI IMG/M metagenome (GOLD analysis project Ga0193726, IMG submission 144928) | Soil microbial communities from a riparian zone of the East river system, Colorado, United States - H2c1 | ecosystem: Environmental > Terrestrial > Soil > Riparian zone | place: USA: East River... | reverse complement strand
CGCGTCGCGACCGTCAGGTTTTCCTCGACCGTGAGCGAGGGGAAGATTTCGCGCTCCTGGGGCACGGTGCCGATACCCAGCCGTGCGCGCCGATACGGCTTCAGGCGCTCGATGGTTTGGCCGGCGAACATGATGGTCCCGTCATGATGGGTGGTGTGGCCGAGGATCGTGGCGAGCAGCTTGGTCGTTCCGACGACGTTGCGCCCGAGAATCGCCAATGTCGTTCCGGCATCGACCGTGAATGTGACGTGGTCCAGCACGACCGTGGCGCCGTAACCGGCGGACAGATTCGAGATGGTCAGCATGGAACGGCGATCCGCGTGACGGCTGCGATGCCGCGCCGTTGCTTCACCGTCATGACCGCGGTCCGTCTTTTCGTCATGACAGCGGCTCGTCTTTTCGTCATGACCGAGGCTTGTCTTTTCGTCATGACCGAGGCTCGTCTTTTCGTCATGGCCCGGCTCGTCCGGGCCACCCGTTCGGCACCGGTGCGGCCAGGCGCGGCCTGCGCGATCCGGATCATGATGCCGATTGTCCGTTCTCACTCATGCGCCCGGGTCCCCAGATACACCTCCCGCACCCGCGGATCGGCGGCGATTTCGGCCGGCGTGCCCTCCACCAGGATCGTGCCGCGCACCAGCACGGTGATACGGCGGGCGAACCGGAACACGAGGTCCATGTCGTGTTCGATCATCAGCACCGCCATCCCGGGCGGAAGTTGCTCGATCACGTCGAAGATGATGCCGCTTTCCCCGCCCGGCACACCGGCCGCGGGCTCATCGAGCAGCAATACCGACGGCTCCGCGGCCAGCGCGACGGCGATCTCGACGAGGCGCTGTTTGCCATAGGGCAGCGCACGCACCACCGTCGCCGCATCGTCCCGCAAACCGAGCCGGGTCAGATGGGCGAAGGCTTCCTCGAGCAGCGCGCGGCGCGCGGTCCGCAGGCCGCGATGTTCGGCGACCGCGAGGCGGACGTTCTCCAGCGCGCTCAGCGCCGGGAAAAGGTTGTTGATCTGAAACGTCCGCGCGAGACCGTGCCGCGCGCGGGCGGCCTCACCGGTGCGCGTGATGTCCGTGCCGTTCAGCAGGATGCGCCCGGCCGACGGACTGATCCGCCCGGTCAGCAAATTCACGAAGGTGGTCTTGCCGGCGCCGTTCGGGCCGATCAGCGCGTGGCGCGCGCCGGGTTCGAGACGGAAGTGAATGTCGTTGGCGACCCGGATGGCGCCGAATTGTTTCGCGATCCCGATCGTTTCCAGCGCCGGCGTCATCGGCGGCGCAACCGGTCGATCAGGCCGAGAATGCCGCCGCGGGCGAACAGCACGGTCAGCACCAGGATCGCTCCGATCCAGAAATTCCAGAACTCCGGCTCGCTTTTGGCAAGTTGGTCCTGCGCGATCATGTAGACCGCGGCGCCGATGAACGCGCCATAAATGCGGCCGATGCCGCCGAACACCAGAATGATCACGATTTCCCCGGAACGTTCGAATGTCAGAACGCTTTGTCCGACGAACTGCGTGGTCTGTGCCAGCAACCCGCCCGCTACACCCGCCAACGCCGCGCCGATGGCGTAGGCGATCAACAGCCGTCCCGCGACCGGTGCGCCGATCGCGTGCATGCGAGTAACGTTTTCCCGGATGCCGACCAGGGATTGCCCGAACGGCGAGGCCAGCAGCACGCGCAGCATCAGCCAGCCGCAAAACAGCACGATCAGGCAATAAAGATAACCGGTGCGGCCGAACATGTCGAACCGGAACAGGCCGGCGATCGGATCGATTTCGATCCCTTGCAGCCCGTCGTTGCCGCCGGTGATGAAACTGGCTTTATTCGCCGCCTCGGCGAGCAAAGTGGCGAAGGCCAGGGTCAGCATCAGTTGCGTCAGTCCATGCGTGCGCAGAATGACCAGCCCGGAAATCACCCCCACCAGAGCGGCCGAGGCGGCGGCGACGGCCAGTCCGGACAGCGGCTCATGCGAGACATGGATCGCGTAAATGCCGGCGGCATAGGCGCCGGTGCCGTAAAACGCCGCCTGACCGAGCGTGATGATGCCGGCGAAACCAAGTACCAGGTCCAGCGAAAGCGCGAACAGGATCGTGATCAGAATTTGGCTCGCGAACGGCAGTTGGTCGCTGAACACGAAGTAACCGCCAAGACCGATGATCCATGGGACGGCCTCGATCCATCTGAGCCGGTGCTGGCGGAGCGCGGCGGCGATCGGGTCGGCCACCGGTCAGGCTCGCCCGAACAATCCGGCCGGCCGCCATAGCAACAGACCGATCATCGCGATATAGACGAAGAACGCGCCGAATTCCGGCAGCAGATATTTGCACGCGGTGTCGCCGATCCCAAGCAGCAGCGCGGCGACGAACGGGCCGCGTATCGAACCCAGGCCGCCCACCGAAACGACCATCAGGAAGTAGACGAGGTACTCGACCGCGTAGCCCGGATAGATCGCCAGGATGTCGGCGCCTAACCCACCGCCCAATGCGGCCAGGCCGGAACCGAGGGCGAAGGTCACGGTGAACAGCAGTGCCGTGTCGATGCCGATCGCCTCCGCCATGCGCCGGTTATCGACCGCGGCGCGCAGGCGGGCACCGAACGCGGTCCGCTCGATGCCGAGCCATAACGCCAGGATCAGTGCGAAACTCACGACAATCAAGAAGGCGCGGTAGGCCGGAACGGTGCGAAAGCCGAGATCGAGCTGGCCGCTGAGCATCGCCGGCGGATGCACCGGCAACGGGATCGGGCCGAACAGTTCGCGCGCGATGGCGCCGGCCATGAAGATCAGGCCGATGGTGAACAGCACCTGCTCGAGTTCTCCGGCGCCGTAGAGCCGTGAGTACAGCGTTCGTTCCAGCACCGCGCTGACCAGGGCGACGGCGACGAAGGCGGCCAACAGGGCGAAGCCAAACGGTACTTGGTAGCGGTTCATCAGGATTACGGTAACGTAACCTCCGGCCATCGCGAAGGCGCCATGCGCGAGATTCACGAATCCCATCAGCCCCATGGTGAGCGACAGGCCCACCGACACGATGTAAAGTACCATGGAGAAGGCCAGGCCCAGGAACAGGATGCTGACCAGCGGGTCGAGGATTGTTGCCATCAGGCAATCACGTGAGCGGCACGTATGACCACCGGAGAGTTTTCCGTTGTTGTTTTATCAGAACGACCTGTCATTGCCTCCACCTGTCATCGTCGCTACCTGTCGTTGCGAGCGAAGCGAAGCAATCTCGATCCTCCACACACGGGCAGATTGCTTCGCTTCGCTCGCGATGACAGGTGGACCGGTTTCCTCACTTCGCCTTGTTGATCTCCTTCCACGGATCCTTGACCATCGGGATCGTTTCGATTTCGGTATTCCGCAGATGTCCGTCGATCTTATCCACCCGCCGCAAATACTCGTTCTGCACGATGTCGCGCGTCTCCGGGTCGATCATGATCGGTCCGCGCGGGCTGTCGTATTTCCAGCCTTTCAGCAACTCCATCGTCTTATCCGGGTCGATGTTGCCCTTCTGCGCGATGACCACGGCATAGATCGCCGCCATGCCGTCATATGAATCGGCGGCCAGGAAACTGGGCTCCTCGTTGGCGCCGAACTCCGCCTTGAACGCGGCGACGAACGCCTTGTTGGCGGGCCGGTCTCCAGCGGCACTGTAATGATGCATCGTGATCGTGCCGAGCGCCACATCGCCCATGCCGGGCAATTCCTCGTCGGTGGTCAGATCGCCCGGCCCGATCAGCTTGATGCCGGCGGCGGTCAGGCCGAGATCGCCGAACGCCTTCATGAACGCGGTCGCCTGTTTCGCGGCCGGTACGAAGCAGAACACCGCGTCCGGTTTGGCGTCCTTCGCACGTTGCAGGAACGGCACGAAATCGAGCGCCGCCACCGGCATGCGGACCGCGCCCGCGATGGTGCCGCCCGCGTCGGTGAAGGCTTTGGTGAAGGCGCTCTCGGCGTCGATCCCGGGCCCGAAATCGGAGACCAAAGAGTAGACGTTCTTAAGGCCGTTTTTGGCGGCCCAGGAGCCGAGCGGGTAGGACGACTGCCAGAGGGTGAAGGATACGCGCGCGATGTAGGGCGACTTCGTGGTGATCATCGCGGTGCCGGCATTCATGATGATGAACGGAACCTTGGCCTCGGTCACCAGCGGTGCCATCGACAGCGCGTTCGGGGTCCATATCACCCCTGTCAGCAACTGCACTTTATCGCGCGTGATCAGTTCCTGGGCCAACCGCTTGGCGACCTCGGGGTTTGGTCCGGTATCGTCGCGTTTGATCAGTTCGATGGTCACGCCTTGCGGCAGGTCTTTCTCGTGCAGCTTGATGTAGAGTTTGGTGCCGCGTTCGATCTGCTCCCCGGCGGCGGCGAGCGGGCCGGAATAGGTGTTGATCAGACCGACCTTCACGGTCTGCGCGACCGACGCCGCGCAGGACAATGCCATCGCGGCGAGGAACGCCGGGACGAAGTGACGTGGACGCATGACGGTTCCGCCTCCCTGAACTGGTTCTGTTGATGCCGGTTTTCCGGGCGATCTTGCAAGTGGGGTGCCCGGAGCCGCGGGAAGTTGGACCTCGGGCGTTCGTTCAGCTCGCGATGCCCGGCCCCGCCTTCGTTACCTGGGTCGCGCCGGCTTACAGCGCGAGCCGGTGCATGTGTCCGGCCTGCAGCTCGACCCGACGTCGCCGGACACCACCAAGGAGGCGCCGCACGACATCCACACCGTCCTCGCGGGGACAAGGTGCTCGGCGGCCTGGTCATTCGCCGCCGCACCACCGGCGACTTTCCGGCGACCATTCCGACGTTGCTGCGAACCTTCGCGGCGCAGAGCGTGCTGGCGATCGAAAACGCGCGGCTGTTCCAGGACGCCCGCCGCGCCCGCCTCGCCGCCGAGGCCACGCTGGCCGATCTGCGAAAAGCCCAGGACCGTCTCGTGCAAACCGAGAAGATGGCGTCTCTGGGCCAGTTGACCGCCGGCATCGCGCACGAAATCAAGAACCCGTTGAACTTCGTTAACAACTTCTCCGACCTGTCGGTCGATCTGCTGAACGAACTGAACGAAGCGGTGGCGCCGGACAAACTGACCGTCGCCGCCGAACTGCGGACCGAGATCGACGAGATCACCGCGACCCTGAAAGGCAATCTGGAGCGGATAGCCCAGCATGGGCGGCGCGCCGACAGCATCGTCAAGAACATGTTGTTGCATTCCCGCACCGGTCCCAGCGAGCACCGGGAAATCGATTTGAATTCGACGGTCGAGGAGGCGCTGAACCTCGCCTATCACGGCGCGCGCGAGGAAACGCCGGGCTTCAATATCACGATGCAAAAGGACTTCGATCCGCGGGCGGGGTCGATCGATGCGTTCCCGCAAGAACTCATCCGCGTGATGCTGAACCTGATCAACAACGGCTTCGACGCCGCGCACAAACGCGCCGGGCAAACCGCGGACCCCACCTTTGAACCCACGATTCGCCTGACCACCACCGACCTGGGCGAATGGGTAAAAGTCCGCGTGCGCGACAACGGCACCGGAATGACCGCGGATATTCGCGACAAGATCTTCGAGCCGTTCTTCACCACCAAGCCGGCGGGCGAGGGCACCGGACTGGGCCTCTCGCTCAGCTTCGACATCGTGGTGAAGCAGCACGGCGGACAACTGACGGTGATCAGCGAGGTCGATACCTTCACCGAGTTCGCGGTCACGCTGCCTCGGCGCATGGCGGCCAGCGACGCGGGCCGGCCGTGACATGCAAGCAACGTCGCCAACCTCACCGATGAGGCACCTCAGCGGCGCCCGGGTCTGGCCTGCAATGGGTTGCCCTTGATCCACGCGTAAACCGACACCGCGAGGTCGGTGAACGTTTCATCCGAGCGGGCCAGGCCGGCCTTTCGTCTGACCCTGGCGGCGTTCGCCTGGAATTGGCGGAAATAACGCATAAGCTCGCGCGCGTTCGGCAGCGAAGTCTCCTTGGCCGGCTGCTCGGTCACGACCCAATGACGGACCGCTCTGACCATCTGATCGGGATCGTTCTGGTGCGGCACCGGATCGCATCCGGCGAGGTCGCTGATGTAATGCTGATGCAGGTCCCGACCGCGGACCAGTACGAGGCAGGACTTCTCCTGCTGCTGGACTGAGCCGAAGCTGGCGGCGCCCAGGAAAAGACCCAGTTCAAATGGCATGTTGAAGCGGGGAAGCGAGACGTCGGTCAGTTCGGTCCGGGACAGATCATGGATGCCCCAGCGGCTGTCACGAATCAGGCCGCGGATCTTGTTGTAGCGGGGCCAACCGCCATTGGCATTCTCCAATGCGCATCGCGGCCGCAGACCAAGCGCCGTTACCGCGAACACAAGCGCTTCCTGGAGCGGCAGATAAGCCGCGTCGAACGGGAAATTCAGGAAGCAGTCGCCGTCATAGTCTTCGCCGGCTTTGGCATGCGGCTGGCGCTGGTCAATCTTTGGCCGACGCGTCGCGGGCGGCCTCGGCGATGGCGTCCTCACGGGCAATGTCCCGGACCGCTTTGTAAATGGCCTTGCGCGATACGCTCATGACCCCGCGGTGGGGAGGGCGAGGTGGGCCGCCCAGGAATCGGCCCGGGGAAGCGGCTTTGCGTTTCGTCCTGGAAATCGATTTCGCCATTTTCATCCACCATTTCGACGCCGGCCGGCCTCGGTCGGAACCACAGCGGCCGTAGCCGCCAATTTGTCGTGACCGCACCGTCGCACGGCACCAGGGTCGCGATCAATGCATCGCCTTGCCACCCCAAGGCCGTCCGTTGGCCGGGACGCCGGCGTCCCATCCGGCGGCTGTCGGGCGCTCCATCGCGAAGCCGGCCCGGTTCAGAAACGAAAGCCCCGAGGCGGCGCCTCGGGGCTTCCATCGGCCAGGTCCGAAACCCGGGACCCGTCAGTTGTTGTTTCGCACGCCCATGATCTGCAGCAGGAACATGAACAGGTTAATGAAGTTCAGGTACAGGCTGAGCGCGTCGTACACGCCGCGGCGGGCGGCGAGGTCGGTGCCCTCGGCGTAGGCGAACTGCACGTAATCCGCCTTGATCCGCTGCGTGTCATACGCGGTCAGGCCGACGAACACGACCACGCCGATGAGGCTGATCGCGTACTGCACCGCCGGGCTCTGCATGAACATGTTCACCAGACTGGCGATGATGATGCCGAACAGCCCCATCATCATGAAGCTGCCCATCCGGCTGAGATCGGCCTTCGTGGTGTAGCCGTACAGGCTGGTGGCGGCGAACGTCGCGGCGGTGACGAAGAACACGCTGACGATCGATTGCCCGGTGTAGACGACGAAGATGCTGGTCAGGCTGGCGCCCATCGCCACGCAGAACGCCCAGAACAGCCCCTGCACCGCCGAGGTCGATAGCCGGTTGACGCCGAAGCTCAGCACCAGCACGAACCCGAGCGGCGCCAGCATCGCGATGTAGGCGAGTGGTGTCGGTTGGCGTACGATGCGCCCGGTTACCGTTTGCACCATCGGGAAGAACGCATCCATCGCCCCGGTATGGGCGATCACGTAGGCCACGATCCCGGTCAGCAACAGGCCCGACGCCATCCAGTTGTAGACGCGGAGCATGTACGCCCGAAGACCCGCGTCCAGTACGGCGGTGGTCGTCGCTGACTGATTGGGATAGGCCCGATAGTCGGGACTAAAAGCCATGGTACCCTCTTTTTCTTTCGGCGTTATGCCGACCCCTCAATCTGGAGATCGGCCTGGGCAATTCAAGACTGGCTGCTCCGAGCCGCGGTGGTTCCCGGCGGTCGATCCCGCCATCACCATTGTTCCCCCGGCCAGCCACGATCCGAAGGGTCACTCGTTCCGCAGCAACCGCGCCGGCCGTGCCCGCGCGGTGGCGTTCAGGCCAGCATAGCCGAACACAAGCATTGTCGCGAGGCCTCCCGCAAGTGTCAAAATAAGGATGCGCCCGGAGAACGCCCAGGGAGCGTGCAAAATAAACCGTGCGACCCCGTAACTGGCGCCGGAGCCGGCCAGAGCGGCGATCAGGCCGGCGGCGACACCGACCAGGGCGAACTCGACCAGCCAGGCGGCGCGGATCTGCGAACTGGTGGCGCCGAGCACGCGCAGGATGATCGCCTCGCGGGTACGGCGGCGCTGGCCGGCCGCGACGGCGCTGACCAGCACCAGCAAACCCGCCAGCAGGGTCAGCAGCCGGTGGCGGCCAAGGCGTTGGCGATCTGGTCCAGAAACGCCGAAATCGCCGCCAGCACGTCGCTGACCCGGACCCCCGTGACATTCGGCAGCCCGTCGGTAACCGAGCGCAGCAGCGCCGCCTCATGCGCCGGATCGACCCGCACCGTCGCGATATGCGTATGCGGCGCATGCGATAACAACCCTGGACTTGCGACCATGAAGTAGTTGATCGACAGACTCTGCCAGGCGATGTCGCGCAGACTGGCGACCCGCAGATCGAGGTCCCGGCCAAGCACATTGACCCGGATGACATCGCCCACGCCAACATGCCACCCCTTGGCCAGTCCGGCGTCGAACGACACCAGCGGCGGTCCGTCGTAGTCCTCGGGCCACCATTGCCCGGCGACCAGGCGGGTGTTCTCCGGCGGTTTCGCGGCATAGGTCAGGCCGCGATCGCCTTTCAAAGCCCAGGCCGAGTCGGGGGTGACGTCGGCTTGCTCGACGGGGACGCCTTTGATGGCGATGACCCGAGCGCGCAACGAGGGTACGTCGCGAATTTCGGAAACCCCGGGGACGGCGTTGGCCAGCACGCGGAAGCGGTCCATCTGCTCGTTCTGAATGTCCACGAAGAAGAAGGCGGGTGCCGCCGCCGGCATTTGTTCCAGGATCTGCTGGCGGATGTTGTTCTGGATCAGGGCGACGGTCGCCAGTGTGGCGAGGCCCAGTCCGACCGACAGCATCAGCAAGGGAGTCGCCGCGCCGGGACGGTGCAGGTTGGCGACGCCGAGCCTGACCCAGGGGATTCTCGAAATCGGGGCAAGCCGGGCGAGCCACATCAGGATGAAGGCGGCAAACCGGAACAGCGCCAATGTCGCCAGGGCTCCGGCACAGAAATACAGCGCGAACCGACGGTCGGCGGCGGCGGCGATGGTCACCGCCACCAGCGTCGCGGCGACGATGGCGTTCACCGCGATGACGGCGAGGTGAGGGCGGGTGTGCTCGGGGACGATGAGGTCGCGGAACAAGGCGGCCCCGGGGATGCGCGCGGCGCGGCCGAGTGGCCAAAGGGCGAAGCAGAGCGCGGTCAACAGACCGAAGCAGCCGGCCAGCAACAGTGGCCCGAGGTACACCCCGGCGGCGGTAGGCACCGGCAGCAACCCTTCAGGCAACCACGCGACGGCGAACGGCACGATCGCTCCGGTGGCCAGGCCCAGTACGATCCCGATCATGGCGAGGCTCATGACCTGGATCAGGCACATCGCCAGCACGATCCCCGCCGACGCGCCGAGGCAGCGTAATGTCGCGATCGTCGGCCCGCGCGCATCCAGCCAGGCGCCGACTCCATTGGCGACCCCGATGCCGCCCACCAGCAAGGACGTGAGGCCCACCAGTGTCAGGAACAGGCTCGTCTGATCGAGGAACCGCGTCACTTGCGGGGCGGCCTCGGTCGGATCGCGGACCCGCCAGCCCTGATCCGCGAACTTCGTGCGAAACCCGGCGGTGACGACCGGCACCATCGATGGCGGCAGGATCGCCCGGACCGCGTAGCGCGCCATCGCGCCGGGGGCGAGCAACCCGGTCTGGGCCAGCGCGGCCTGCGACAGCAGCACCCGGGGGCCGAATATGGACGGGGTGGCGACACGGTCGGGCTCGACCGTCAACGTGCCGGCAACCCGCAACGTGGCGGTTCCGATCCGGGCCAGATCGCCTGGTCTCAGGCCCAGACGGTCCAGCACCAGCGGATCGGCGAGCAAACCGAAATGGCCATCCCGCTCCGCCAGCGCCGCGGCGATCGGCTGCGCCGGTACGATCGCGACGGCGCCAACGAGTGGCCACGCCGCATCGACGGCTTTCAGTTCGATCAGGGTTCGCTCGCCGGACGGTGCGACCAGCAGCGAGCGCATCATGGTGACGTCGGAGATCGTCGCGCCCTGGTCGCGCAGCCAGCTTCGCGGCGCGTCCGGGAGCGGGACATTGCCGCCGCTGACCTCGATGTCGCCGCCGAGGATGCGGCGCCCGTCGGCCGCGAGTCCGGCATCCACGGCGGCCCGCAGACTGCCGACCGCGGCGATGACGCCGACGCCCAGGGCCAGGCAGAGCAGGACGGTGGTGAGACCTCGCACGCCGCCGCGCAGTTCCCGGCGCGCGAGTCGGGCGGCGAGGGCGATGGTCCGCCAGAGGGAGAGTGGCGCGCCGACGTCGCGGCCCGGTTGGCGCGGATCGGCATGGCACGGCTCGTCCGGGCCACCTGCATCAGCCCATTGCCGTGCGAGGGTGTCCGGACGATCCCTCGAACCAGTCGGGGGAGGGTCCTGACGGGCAGGTGCGTGGCCGGGGCCGTGACGGGGAAGCGTGCCAGTCACTCGGCCGC
>Ga0193726_1003212_pt1 | contig 10540 bp, 11 predicted proteins | sample H2c1metaG_FD_144928 | JGI IMG/M metagenome (GOLD analysis project Ga0193726, IMG submission 144928) | Soil microbial communities from a riparian zone of the East river system, Colorado, United States - H2c1 | ecosystem: Environmental > Terrestrial > Soil > Riparian zone | place: USA: East River... | reverse complement strand
CGGCGCGAGACTTTGGGCGTCTGGCTTGGGCTTGCCCTCTGAACCATCAGTGGTACAGCGGGTCAATCTCCTGAGAGGCCTGTGTTGGAGCAGATCTATCCATGAAGGAGTCAAATCGCCGGCGAGTTGCGCGATATGCCACAGCTGCCGGTGTTCTGGCGCTCCATCTGCTCTTGATCGCAGCCTTCGTCGTGACGTCGCGGACCGGAAGGCTCGCGACGGCGACCACGAACGCCGTTGAAATGGTGTTTGTGGCGCCTGCCGATCCTCCAAAGGTTCGCGTCATGGCGAACCTTCCGCGACGAGCCCGTGATTTGGCCATCAAGGTCGAGCCACCGCTCTTGGAGTCGCTGTCCTTTCCCGCTTCCCAAGCGCCTGGATCATTGGCAAACGGCGAGGGCTCCGGTGTGGATTGGGCGGCGGAAGCGCGCCGCGCTCTGCAGGCATTCGAAATTCGCAGCCATCAGGGTTCTGCGGGTAGATCAGTCTCTGGGAGACCGGAGGATGATCATTGGCCGCTGCATGCGCAGCACCACGCGGGCGAGAGATTCAAGACCGAGAACGGCGATTGGATGGTGTGGATCGATGCGAATTGTTACGAAATCGCGCGCGCGGGATCGAGCGCAGACGCGCATGTCGCGCCGCTCACGGAACCGATCTGCCAAGACCACCCCGGCACGGCGGCCGCGTCTCATCAGTGAGCCGGCCGGCAATGGCCGGATTACATGCAACTTTTGTCGCCCAGCCGGGTTTTGTGGTGGACGCGCGAATTTTCCAGCAGCAATCGGGAGAGCTTTGGCAATGAGTCCTCAATATAAAAAAACCAGCGTCCATCGATCGGCAATCATCGGCATGGCGCTTCTTGCCGCCGGGCTGTTTGCCGCCACTGTTCATGCGGATGACTATGTCAAATCCTTCACGGTCTCGAATCGCGCCAGCGTGCGCGTCGACACCAACGATGGCAGCGTCAGCGTTACCACCGGCGACACACAGCAGGTTGAATTTCGCGTTGAGTATCACGGCTATGTACTGAACAAGTCTCTGGAGATCGAATCCAACCAGCAGGGAGATCAGGTCGAACTGACCGCCCGCATCCCGAACAAGTGGCATTTCTCCATCGGGACGATCAGAACATTGCGTATCGAGGTTCGCATGCCGAAAAACGCGGACCTGCAGGTCAGAACGGGGGACGGCTCCATCAAGGCCAATGACGTGTCGGGCACCATCGATCTGCACAGCGGCGATGGCAGTCTCACCGTCAGTTCCCTCAAGGGCGCAGTCCGCCTGCACACCGGCGATGGCACGATTGAAGGCAGGGATCTCGATGGCAAATGCGATGCCACCTCCGGCGACGGCCGCATCCGTCTCACAGGACGGTTTGATGTGCTGAGCGCCAGGAGCGGCGACGGCAGCGTCGGCGTCGAAGCGCTTCACGGCTCCAAACTGGATTCAGGCTGGAGCATCACGTCGGGCGACGGCAGCATTGACGTGGCACTACCGGGAGATCTGCCCGTGAATATCGACGCCAGTACGGGCGACGGACACATCAGCTCGGACATCCCGATCACGATGGAAGGCATCATCAGCAAATCGCGGGTCCGCGGCAAGATGAACGGTGGCGGCTCGACACTCACCATCCACACGGGGGATGGCTCCATTCATCTGAAGCAGGTGTGAGCCGCCGCACTGATGCTCAGGCGTTCGCGGCGGCGGCCTTTGCCGGCAGGCGCAGTAGAACAGGGACGGTGATCACATAGAGCGCCGCGCCTGCAATCCAGACGAGGCCTGGAAAGCTGGCACGATAAGCGAAATAAAGTGAGCTGATTGCCAACGGCCCCACGATGGAGGCAAGGCTCGTGATGCTGGCCAGGACACCCTGCAGTCTTCCCTGTTTTTGCGGGTCGACTTTGCCGCTCAGCAGCGATTGCAAGGCGGGCAAACCGACAGCGCCCAAGCCAAAAAGCGGCATCAACGCGAAAGCCATCCACCCTTTTGTGGCGAACGCGATCAGCACGGAGGCCGAACTATCGGTAATGACGCCGACCGCCAGCGCGAAGCGCTCGCCACGCCGCTCGCTCAACGGGCCGGCGATGTACGCCTGCGCGATCGCGTGAAGCAACCCGAAGAAGGCGATGGATACGCCGATCCAGAATGGCGTCCAACCATATCGATCCGATCCGTAAATAATCCAGATCGTGCCGCCTACCTGACCGACGAGCGTGAATACCAAGAATATGATCAACAGGGGCAACAAGGCGGGGACCGACCATGCCCACTGAAATGACCTCAAAGGATTGACGAAGGGCACCTCACCCTCGGCTGCCGCATGGCGCGGGGGCTCGCGAAGAACCAGCCAGGTCACCAAGAAGGTGATGCCATTCAAGCCTGCCGCGGCCATGAAAGGCGCGCGAATCGACAGAGTGCCCAGCACTCCGCCGATGAGGGGCCCGGCTATAAAGCCCAAGCCTTGGACCGCATTGAGTTGACCGAAGCGTCGCGCACGATCGCCTTCCGAGGTCACGTCGGCTATGTAGGCTGATGCGACCGCCTGGCTGGCGCCGGTGATCCCAGCGATCGCCCGGCCTACGAACAGCAGCGCCAGCGTAGGGGCTATGGCCATGAAAATGTAGTCGACAGCGGCGCCGGCGAGTGAACAGAGGAGAACTGGCCGCCTACCGACTCGATCACTCCAGCTTCCCAAGATCGGCGAAAAGATCAATTGCATGAGGGCGTACAAACTCAAGAAAGCGCCGAATCGCCAGCCAAGATCGGTCGTGTGCGCCACCTCGCCCAGCAAGCGCGGAATGATGGGCAGGGTAAGTCCGATTCCGGCGAAATCGAGCGCGACAATCGCCAGAACTACGCCAATTCCTCCCCGCCGCTTCGGCTCGATGATATTCATGTGGGAATCTTAGCCTTTAGGATTTGCCCGGACGGGACAAATCTGAGATTGTCAGGAATGGGTCGTACACCAGTGGGATCACATCAATGAAAAAACTCCTTGGTTTGGGATTGATCATTTGGGGCAGCGCGGCCAACGCTCAAGCTCCCGCGACGGCAACTTCTACCTCTGAACAAGGACAGGCCCGGCAATTCGGCATTTTAGTGGGCGGAACAGCCTCGCAGTACGATCTTTGCGTCAAGAAGGGTTTTCTGCCCAAGAGTGATCAAAGCGCTGAGGACACCGCCAAGTCGATACTCGAGAAGATGCATACCTCCGACACGGGTCCCGACCAATCGGCGTATATGCAGGAAGGCTGGGACATGATGAAAAAACAGATCTCTGAACACGAATCGTTCTACACGCAAGAGAAGTGCACTGGGGTGGGCAAGGAGTGGGCAAAAATCCTGGCGACGATGCGCAAGAAATAGGGCGAATGCGCGTGCTCAATCGCAGGGCATTTCTCGCTGGGACCTGTGCCGGATTTGCCGGCATGGCCGCCGCGCGTTGGGCGGCGGCAGCAGGCCTATCAGTGGCGCGGGACGCCGAACTCGTCGTCTTCAACGCCAAGATTTACACGGTCGATCCTAAGCTGCCCAGCGTGGCAGCATTTGCCGTGCGGGGCGGAAAATTCATCGCCCTGGGCGCAGCGAGGAGATGAAAGGTCTGATTGGAAAAAAGACCCAAACCATTGACGCCAAGCAGATGACCATCGTCCCAGGCTTCATCGACTGCCACAACCACGCGCCGGGAAACGAACTGCTCTACGAAGTGCTCGTCGGCAACCCCTACGACGTGGAGTTCGTGACCATTCAAAGCATCGTGGATAAATTGCGCGCGAAAGCCAGGACCGTGCCGGCGGACACCTGGGTCGAAGGCTACTTCTTCGACGACACCAAGCTGAAAGACAAACGTGCACTCAATGTGCACGACCTCGATCAAGTATCGAGAGAATTGCCGGTTGCCGTACATCATCGCGGCGGTCACACGTCGTTTTACAACAGCAAGGCGCTGCGAATGGCCGGCATCACCAAGGACACGCCCGGCATGGCCGGCGGCACCTACGACAAGGATGCCGGCGGTGAACTCAACGGCCGCGTCACCGATCTCGCGGGTTCGGATTTCGATCCCGGCCCGTTCTCGCCGTTGATGGGCATTCAGGGCATGGTCACGCGAACCGGTTGGAATGGAGAAGTGTGGGGTGCCAATCAGAGAATCACGGTCGCCGAGGCGTTGCAGGTCAACACGATCAACGGCGCCTATGCGACGCGTGAGGAGGCGTTAAAAGGGTCCATCACCACGGACAAGCTTGCCGACTTCGTGATCTTGGCCAACGACCTGCATACGATAGATCCTGAAAAAATCAAGGATATCCGCGTGGTTCGCACCGTGGTGGGCGGCGTCACCACGTATCAGGCGTAGCACGCGAGATGTCACGACAGCGTGATGTCGCCGCTGAAATCGACGTTGATGTTGAGTCCGGCAACTTCCAACCGCATTTTTGCCGGAAATGATTCTGTTCCGCTGATGGCACCCTGTGCGGTGGCTTTGGCCACCGCGTGCTCGATCTCCCGCTGCGAACTAATTCCGACCATTTTTAGAAACTTGCGGATGCTCAAGTTGAGCGCTTCTTCGTTCATTGGAGATCTCTCATTTGCGGGACGGGGAAAAACACCGCTATCGTACAGCTTCCCACGTCCCGCCGACAGCAGCCGAGAAGCAACGGCTCAGCGCTTCTCCACGCCCATGTCCAAAACGATACCGGTGACGCCGTCGACGCGGCGAGCGTCCAGCACGGCACTCTTTTTCGTGCTGTCGTCCTTGATGCGGCCGGCAAGTTTCACGACACCGTGATGGACCTCCACACCCACTGCACCGGCAGGGACATTCTCGTCCCGCTGAAGTTCAGCGATCACCTCTTGCTGAATTTGCGTGTCATTTTTCATGGTTCAGACCTTTACTAGGTAGGTGCACTCAGAATGCAACGCTTGGCAACTTGCTGACAGTAGTCGGGCGCGCCGAACGGCGTAGGACAAGACCCCTATGTGAGGACGGGCGGGTGCCTAGGCAGGCTCGGCGCATCGGCTTGCTGCCCGGTTGCGTTCAAGAACATCAACCAACTCCTCTTCCTGGAGCGGCCGGTATAGGAAATACCCTTGGACCGCATCGCAGGACTGGCTTCCGAGAAACTCCATCTGCTCGGCGGTTTCCACGCCTTCCGCCACCACTTTGAGCCTCAAACTATGCGCCATTGCAATGATGGCGCGGGTAATTTTCATATCGCCGGAGTCGGCGGGAATATCCCGAATGAAAGAGCGATCCACTTTGAGAATGTCGATCGGGAAGCGCTTCAAGTAGGCGAGCGACGAATAGCCCGTTCCGAAGTCATCGATGGCGATTTGGACGCCGATCGACTTCAACTTTTCGAGGACGCTTACCGCGCTTTCTCCGTTCGACATGACCACGCTTTCGGTAATTTCCAATTCCAGAAGCGAGGGATCGAGTCCGCTGGCGTGAATGATCCGGGTCAATTTCGCCAGGAGCATGGTATCCGCAAACTGGCGCGCCGACAGGTTGACGGCGACGCTTAGCTTTGGCAGCCCGCGGCCCTGCCAAGACTTGGTCCGGGCGCAAGCGGTTGCGAGCACCCATTCGCCGATAGGTACGATCAGTCCGGTCTCTTCCGCAAGCGGAATGAAATCCAACGGCGGGACGAGACCTCGGATCGGATGCTTCCAGCGCAATAGCGCCTCGACGCCGGTAATCAATCCGCTGGCGATCTCCACCTTTGGTTGATAGTGAAGAAAGAATTCTCCGCGTTCCAAGGCATGGCGCAGGTCCGACTCCAGCTCCAGTCGTTCCAAAGTGTGGACGTTCATCGAGGGCAGGTAATACTGATAATTGTTACGGCCCGTTTCCTTGGCCCGATACATCGCCACATCGGCGGCCTTGAGGAGCGATCGCGAATCGCTGCCGTCAGCTGGGAAAGTGCTGATGCCGATGCTCGCGGTGACGTGACAATCCTTTTTGCCGAGCAGAAAGGGTGCGCTCAATTGTTCGACGAGGCGCTGAGCGCAGGCGGAGAGCGCAATCGAATTGCCGTAGTTTTCGATGAGAACAACGAACTCATCGCCCCCCAACCGCGCCAAGCTATCGCCTTCCCGCAACTGGGCGCGCAAGCGGTCGGCAACCAGGCACAGAAGAATATCCCCAGCCTCATGTCCCAGCGAGTCGTTGATGACCTTGAAGCGATCCAGGTTCATATACAGAATCGCCAATGTCATCTTTGCCCGGCGGTGGCGGCCCAGAGCCTGATCCAAGCGCTCGGTCAACATCAATCGATTCGGCAGTGCGGTAAGATCATCATGGAAGGCGATGTGATGGATGCGGTCGTCCTCGCGCTTTCTTTGTTGAAGTATGCGCAGTGACAACACAGTTCCCAGGATCAGCAGCCCAGGGGTGGCGGCAAACAAGATCGCCTGGAGCAATTGGTAGGCGGCACGTGATGCCTCGCTCAAGGCGTCGACGAATTGGTTTTCGATGGGAGTGAGTTTTTCGTTGATCGAGGACACTTCAGCGAGTGTGGCTAGAATCTCCTGCGCGCTCGGCGATGGAGACTCGATCTCACGCTGCAATGAGTTTCCGGCGTCGTCGAGTTGGATCATGTAGTGATCGGCCGCCTCCCAGGCTTGAATTGCCCGCTGCATAAAACTGACCCAGGCAGATCGGCTTGTGCCAGCATGGCGTCGGGCCCGACGCTGCTCGAGCTGAAGGGACAAATACCGATGCTGGCGGTCACAATGGTCACTTGGGAGGCGGCGAGCAGGTAGGGTTGGGCGAGGCTTTCCTGGATTTTTGCGGCCAGTGCGCCGGCGTTGGCAGGCTCGTTCACGTCCATTTGCAGAATCGCAAACTCATCGCCGCCCAATCGGGCGACAAGATCATTTTCGCGCGCGATATGCCGCAGACGATTGGCCACTTCGAGCAGCAGTTGATCACCCACCGGATGGCCCAACGTATCATTCACATCTTTAAAGTGATCGAGGTCGATATACAAAATCGCGAACGGATTGGCGCCGCGCCCGGTGCCGGAAAAGGCCTGACGAAGGCGTTCGACAAAGGTCGTCCGGTTCGCAAGTCCGGTGAGCCCGTCGGTGCGCGCCAGCGTGGCGATCTTGTCCTCTGCCACCTTGCGCTCGGTGATGTCAATGATGATGCCTTCCACCTCGAGCAGCCGCCCGTCCTTGTCGCGAACCGGCGTGTAGCGATTTTCAACCCATCGATGCGATCCATCGCCGGTACGCAGACGAAATTCGATGGATGAAGCTTGGGAGTTTTTGTCGAGTACTCGCGCCATGGCGGCGGTGACCTTTGCTTCGTCGGCCGAATCGACGATCGCCTCAATCCATCGAGATCCGAGCAACGACTGCGGATCGTGGCCGAACTTGTTGATGTTGTGCGAAACGTAGATGAGCGGAAAGGGCGGTTCGCCTTTCAAGCGATATAGGATCGTCGGACTGTTCTGGACGATCATATTGGCGTCCGCCAATTCCTTCACATAGCGCGCGCGTGCCACGGCCACGCCGACGAGACCGGCCAGGGTCTTGAGAGTGTCGGACTCAGCCCAGCTCCACTTGCGCAGGGCATCGGCGGAGTCGATGAAGTTCAGACTGCCCCACATCCTCTCGTCGATCATCACCGGAATCTGCAGGAACGAGCGCATCTTGGCTTTCTCAAACACATCGAAGTAGTGACCCGTCACGTCGTCTATGAAAAACGACGCCGCGCCGCTCGGCATGGCGGCTGCCGCGGCGCGAGGCAGGCACGCGGATAAATCCAGACGCTGCAGCGCCCCGTCATCGATCATCGACGCAATGCCGGGCGCGCACCATTCCTGCAGAATCGTGGAGCGCAGATGCCCGGCGTCATCTGTCAGTATTTCGCAAAACTGCACTCGGCTGACGGCGATCGTCTGGCCGACGAGTTCCAACACGGATTGAATGGCGTCTTCGTGTTGCGTGCCCAGCAGTTGCGCAGCGCTATTCGTCACAACATTGAGCAGGGCGTCGTGTTCACGCAAGGCGTCTTCCACCACCTTGCGTTCAACCAACTCAGCCTCGAGATGACTATTGGCGCTATTCAACTCCGCAGTGCGTTCCGTGACAGTCTGTTCGAGTTGCGTCTTGTAAGAGGCCAGCTGACTGACCCGCTCTTGGGCTGCTTCGACTTCCCGATCGGCGTTCGAGCGCTGTTGCATTGCCCTCGCCAAAAAACGCGACAGGACGAGAAATCCCAGAGTGACAGCAAATAAGGCACCCGCGCGGAGCGACGCCGAGCGTCGCCACTCTGCAAGCGCGTCGGAACGGGGCAGGGCAGCATGTACCGTGAATCCCGCCCGCGCGTCCTCGATCACCAGGTAGGACGCAAGGTTGCCTGTCGGGGCCTGTCCGGCGGAAACCACTCCGGCTTCATCGACCCAAATGCTCGCTGTGGGATATTGCAGCAACGCACGCCAGATAGCGGCGCTGCGGCTGTCGCTGCCATTCGAGTTCACTGTTGACGCCGTTTGCCGGGCCAATTCGTTGAAGTCGGCCAAGGTGGATGCCGTAAGACCGAGTTGCGTCTGAACTCGCTCGATGACGATATTGCGTTCGGTCAGAGTAAAGGCGGCGATGGTGATCCATACAACGATCAATGCGCCAAACACCGGTAGATAAACCAGTCGATCGACTCTTACTGTCTTGCGGCTTGTAATTCTCCTAACTCCAAAACTGCAAAAAATGTGCACCATAAAAACCATGAGTGATGGCCGCGAGTATTCAGTCTGCGCGCATGCGCGCGGCATACGCGGCGCGGCGTCACAACTCGGCGCGGCAAGAAACGCGCGGCTGTTATACGGCGGCTCGCACGCGGAACGGTTCGGCGACGCCAACACCGCTCGCAATACTGGTCAGCCGTATCATCAACGTGCCTGTCACTTCTGTACCGGAAGGCACCAAGCGGATTCCCTTGGGACTGACGAGGTCCTCATCCAGGATCATGCCGATCGTCAAATCCGCCAAGCGGATCTGGCGAACGACACGTTCCTTGGCGCTCGTCGACAGACTCAGGAGGGCCTTCAGCACCGGCGGAGGAATCTCGAATTTGGGCGCACGCAATGTATTTACTGCGCTCTCACGGCTTGCGCCGCGCGCCACCAAACAATCGTATTCGATTGACGTTCGCAGCAGTAGTTGCCCGACTTTGAGCACATCCCATTGCCGAAGTTCGTCCGGCATGCCGGCGAAATGCAAGGAACCAAACTGTGCCGCAACAATGGCGGCGACATCTTCGAGACGAGGAATGGCTGCGAGCAGCTTACCGGCCACTTCGGGATGAGACTCATACAGCCGTTTCTCTTCCTCGGTCAGCGCTTGGCAAGCCTCGACCTTGAAGAGCATGTCCTTGGGCAACGCAACACACCCTATCTGTGATACGAACGCGGCCAGGCCCCATTCCCAGCGCTCCGGTAATCCGAGCGCAGTCGACAATTCGATCGTATAGCGCTGGAGTCGCGCCGCGCGGTTCGAGGCCGCGGGGCTTACCATCCCGAGGATCTCGATCAACATTTTTACCGCGCCGCTCAAGGTCTGTTCCAGCAGCACCTTCTCGGCAGTCAACAATCGGTGTTGATTGAGGCCATCTTCGACAGCGGCGAGCAACTGGTCTGAGGGGCACGGTTTGGTGAGGAACCGGTAGATGTGACCCTCGTTGACGGCGGCTATCGTGGCCTCCAAGTCCGCCTGGCCGCTCAAGATCATCCTGATCGTGTCAGGTTCCTGCTCGCGCACTTTGGCCAGAAACTGCGCCCCATTCATGGCGGGCATACGCATGTCAGAGACGACCAACGCGAACGGACCTGCTTCGCGCATGAGGCGCAGAGCCTCGGCGCCGCTCGAAGCGGTCTGCAGCTCCACTTGTTTGCGCAAAGTGCGCTGGATGCCTTCCAGAACATTCGGCTCGTCGTCGACGAAAAGGACGCGCTGGTTCATGCGACGGCTTTTTGGTCGTCGCAGGATTCGACCGCCGCGGACCATTTCGGCAAGCAGTGGCCGAGTGCCAGGCCTTCCAGATATCCGGCTTGCAGCCCGGTATCGCCGGATCCAGAGCGATTTTCGCTCTTGAGATGCATCAGCCGATCGGCGATATGCACGATTCCGGGCAGACCCAAGCCCTTCTCAGAGGCCAGGCCGGGTGTGTGGTGAAACGCGACGGCCTCCACGATCAAATTGGGAAAGCCCCAAAGGCCGAGCAGATATGCCCCGACCTCCGCGTGATGCGCTTCCATTTGAGCCACGATGTCTACTGCAGACGCGTCGCTCGAAAGCGCCGCGGCTCTCGTCGCAAATACAACCTTGCCTACATCATGCAGGACGCCGGCGAGAAAGGCCTCATCTGCCTTGGCGGCCGGCAAATTCTCGGAAAACGCAATCGCCCGCGCCGCCACGCCGGTCTGCAGACTGTGCTGCCAGAGTTTTTCCAGATTAAACCCGGCGATGCCCGTCGCTACGCCGCTTTGGAATACGCTATGACCCAATACGAGGGCACCGAGAGTGTCCA